>Ga0114933_10000322_pt1 | contig 59023 bp, 35 predicted proteins | sample 4SBtaG_FD_89691 | JGI IMG/M metagenome (GOLD analysis project Ga0114933, IMG submission 89691) | Deep subsurface microbial communities from Kolumbo volcano to uncover new lineages of life (NeLLi) - 4SBTROV12_W25 metaG | ecosystem: Environmental > Aquatic > Marine > Volcanic | place: Kolumbo...
CGCAGAGACAAATGCTTTAAGATTTATAAAACCGGGAGAAGCGGATAGAATGTTCGTAACATTAATGCCTTGCTCCGACTGTCTCAAAAATGCAGCTTCGTATGGTATTAACAAAATATTTTACAATAAGATTTACAATTTTGACAGCTCAGCAAAAGAGCTAGCACAAGAATTTAGAATAACATTACAACAAATAACATGATACCAGTATACATAACAAAGTTAAACACTCTAGCCACGATACCAACTAGAGCTAATGATTCAGACGCGGGATACGACCTGTACTCAAATGAATCGGGATTCATTAAAGGCAATGGACGAGGGGTAGTAAGAACGGGTATCTCAATAGCTATACCTCCCGGTTACTATGGCAGAGTTGCTCCTAGATCAGGTTTAGCAGTGAAATTCGGAATAGATGTATTAGCTGGAGTAATAGACTCAGGCTACAGAGGTGAAGTAGGAGTTGTTCTCCAGAACCTTTCCGATAATGCTTTTAACTACAAAGAAGGAGAAAGAGTAGCTCAATTAATACTAGAACAGTGTAATACTATAGAGTGGGTCAAGGTGGATGAATTAGACGACTCACAAAGATCAGATGGAGGTTTTGGTAGCACAGGCAGTTAAGACACTAGCAGCTTCTATAGCTAGTTGTGGGTTGCTTATAGCATGGTTTAATACCGATATGTTAGTATCCTATATAAAACTATTCCGATTAACCAAACTGACCTACTTAAAAGAATACGAAGATTTCTCCCTTGAATATCCAGACAGCGAAACGAATTTCTTAGAATTTTCGTATATGAAGGAGCCAACATTTATAAATAAATTAATTAGTTGTCCTTATTGTTTATCTTTTTGGATATCTCTCATATGTTGTATTATAGCTACTAGTAATGTTTTGTTAGCCTTTGTTTGCTATCCTTTATCTTTAGTTATGTACTTAAGTTTTATTAAAATTTTTTTAAAAAATGAATAAGTTACTACCTTTAGAAGTTTGTACTGAATTTTGTTCTTTACTTTTGTCCAAGCCTTTGGTACTATTAGACATACCGAGATTAAAGAATATCTTGGAGCTATGTGGAAGATCAAACAGGAGCTGCTGCTCCGCGTCAAAAGACTCTTTGCGCATAATTGCAGAAAAAGAAATTTACGATATATTGAAATCGCTTAGCAAGGAAGATGGGGATAGATTAAGGCAAGAGTTTTTAGACCCTGAACTTAACAAAGCTTTAAATATTATTTTTAAAAAGACTAGTAAAAATTTAGTAATATGACCACGGACACAAATAAAGAAAAGGTTATCACTATTCATAAAAAGATGGTAGATAAGACGGTTAGGGTGCTTGAGGGCTCCTATACTTGGGTGGGCAAAGTAATCGACGTTGTTGATACTGAGAACTTTCTAGTTAAAAGAAATAAAGACTCAGAGCCTAAAACTATAAACATGTTTGACATAAGGTCTGTTTGATGAGCTCTAACGAAATTAGTCAAAGGAACATGCCTATGTTTGATCGTTTATTCTTTGAAGCTGAGCTGCCTACAGATAATCTCCCAGAAGAGATTAAAGATCAGGACATGTCAGAGCTTGAGTTTCAGACTCACGACCTTTACAAAGAAATGGATACTTGGTCTGTCTCTACAGCGGGAGAATTATTCCTACACGAAGTCGAGCAAAATATAGTAAACGGTAAAGATTCATCAGAAGGTTTCATACTAGAGGAAAAGCCCTTGGGTATTAAGAAAGTAGAAGAAACAAAGTCCGTACATTTCTACAGAGTCTTCGAATGTAAAGACCTAGACTATTGGGTTTCTTTTGACGCTCTATTCCATAAAGGAAAGCTAGTTCTTGTAGAACTAAACGAGATAAACGAGATAGATAAAGAACAACGTAAAGAAGCTAAAATTAAAGCTGATAAATTTATGGAGTCTTATAAAGAAAGGCAGGAGAGAAAAACTCACGCCATACTTAAGCCAGTCAAATTACTCTTAGGTTTATTTTTAGTAGCGCTTCATTGGGTAGGTAAAAGTATTTCAGGGATTCATTCTAAGTTATGATAGGCATAAGCGGTATAGCAGCGTCAGGAAAAGATCTGTTTTGCAGACTTTTGTTAAGAGAGATAAAAGGTCAAAGGATAGCTCTTGCGGACCAACTCAAAGAGGAAGTAAGGCCGTATATTTTATCTAAATATGGAATAGACCCAGTTAACTGTTCTACAACTTCTAAGAATAAAATAAGAGATCTTTTAGTGTTTCATGGAGGGATAAAAAGGTTTCAGAGCGAAGGGACTTATTGGACAGATATAGCCCAAAAGAAAGTTGACAACTGCAACAGCACACCAATAGTCACAGACATTAGATATGCTGAATATGAAAATGATGAGGTGAATTGGGTGAAAGGTAAGAATAAAGGAATCTTAATTCATATTAGAAAATACTGGGAAACAGAAGGCTTGTTCGAAATGAAGAGGCACTATTTTGAGCCACCTAACGAAGACGAACAAAGAAACGATCCCAAGCTTAGATCTAAGGCGGACTATCATATTGAATGGCCACATATCGAAGATCAAACAACAAAAGAAATAGAAGACACTTTACGCCCCTTTGCAAAAGACTTTGCCCAGTGGTATAATAAAAGGAACTGACAATGTTTTACAAAGCGTTAATTAAAAAATATGAAGCGGAGATCGAAGAGTCCTTAGCGACACTCAAGGTCTATATGAATAAAAGTGTTGGAATAGGAGAACATTCTGACTTAATCACAGAGTTGGACAAGTATGTAGCCAAACTAGCATCAGCAGAAGATAATCTAGCGACACTACAGAGACATAAAGACACACTTACCGTGACGCCAACTGTGACAGAAAGTAACGACGGACTCACAACTCACACCTTAAATAGCTAAAAATAAAGGGTTTTTAACTTGGCACAGAAATTGCATTAAGTAAAGCATGAGTACATTAACATTAGCAAACATGGGACTAAGGAACGTATCTAATCTTTTTGATTACGTAAACGATAGTTTAGAAAAAGACTACGAAGACTGGGGAACATCTTGGAAGAGCTGGTCTTCAGATAATAACACTCATTTTAACGAAACAGATGAAGGCTATGAGTTTTATGTCGCTTTAGCAGGTTTGACAAAAGACGAGGTAGACGTCTCTGTTCTTGATAACAGAGTGAAAATTACAGCCAAGGGAGCATCTGCTGGTAGAGAGGTTGAGTACGACAAGACTTTCTCTATACCAACAAAAGCTGACTCTGAAACTTTGGAAGCTAAAATGGAAAACGGTATGCTGAGTATCACCATCAGTAAAAGGGAAAAGGAAAAGAACAGAACCATTGCGGTTAAATAGACAAATAGCTACCTATTAGCTTCTTAGAGTCGTCCTATTTTGGGCGACTCTTTTTTATTGACAAACAATTAAGTACCATGTATACTTATTAAAGTATGATTCAGTTTTATAAAGCAAATGCTAAGGTCTCAGGAACAGCTTGTTCATTCTCTGTCAATCCAAAAGACAAGTCTGTTTACGCAAGTCTCATCAAACAAAAGAGTTGGGACGCAAACTCCAAGACAGGGAGATTTGACACAGAGAACAAGTGCATTACGAAACTAAACGTAATGGAGCTTGGTGCTATAATTAATGCTATAGAAGCTAAGACTGACTGGTCAGCTTATCACGGCACTCAAACCAGAGCAACCAAAATGAATTTCTCTCCTTACTCACAGGGAGATAACCATGGGTTTAACTTCAGAGTAACCGCTGACTCAAAAGAAGACTCAGAGAATAAAGCTACATTCTCTATGGGGTTTAGGTATGGAGAAGCTGAAGCACTTAAACAGTATTTTATTTTTTCTATGCAAGCCATCTTTAAGAATTCTCTTGAGGAAGCTCAAGCAAATGTCTCAGGGAATAAAAAGAATAATTACAACAAACCCAAGCAGGCAGAAAAACAAGAGACAGTCGATGAAGATGTGGTATGGTAGACGACTACTCTAAAAGCACACCCTTTTTTAAGTTTGGCGTTCCAAATAGAGCGCCTTACTACTATATTTACTCACTAGCTCATGTAAACATACAGGGCTTATGGATGGAGTTCGGAGTTCATGACGGGACTACTCTAAATTTAATCTCTGAGCTAATGCATAGAAGTGGTAAATCCAACACTATGTTTTATGGGTTTGACTCTTTTAAAGGACTACCGGAAGACTGGAAACAAGAAGGAGATAGAAAAAACTTTGACCTACAAGGCAAACTCCCAAACGTTGCTTGGCCTAATATAAGGCTAGTAAAAGGATGGTTTGACAAAACTATACCTTCCTTTAAGAAGCTCCCTTTAGCAAAGGAGGAGAAAGCCGCTATGATACATATAGATAGCGATATATATTCTTCAGCCGTCACCGTACTAGAAGGATTCAAAGATAAAATAACTTCTGGAACAGTCATATTATTTGACCAATACCACGACGGAAGCGGTAGATACCCAGAGTACAAAGAACACGAATACAAAGCTTGGTCTGAGTTTGCTGACAAATATAATGTCTCATACGACTGGATAGCTCACACAAAAGACGACTGTCAAGCTTCGCTTATAATAAAAGATATTAAAATTTGAAGAAGAAGAGAATACTGTTTCAAAGTGACTCTGCCCTAGCTAAAACAGGGTTCGGTAGAAACTCTAAAGAGATCTTATCTTACCTTTATAAAACAGGTAAATACGAGATCTTTCACTATTGCTGTGGAACCAATAAAAACGAGGGCTCTCTAAAGAGACTGCCTTGGAAATGTATTGGCACAATGCCTAGTGACAAAAATCTACTAGTTAAACTTAATGAAGACCCTAATCAAGGCAGAGATGTAAACTACGGCGGCTACTTTGCTAATGAAGCAGTAAAAGAGTGCAAGCCAGATGTCTTTATAGGAGTGCAAGATATATGGGGTGTTGAGACTATGGTTAAAAAACCTTGGTTTAATAAAATAACATCAGCTCTTTGGACTACTCTTGACTCTCTACCACTCTACCCTAACGCAATAAAGATAGCAAAAGACGTAAAGAACTATTGGGTCTGGAGCAACTTTGCTGAAAAAGAATTTGCAAGAATAGGTCACGACCATATTAAGACAGTTCATGGAGCCATAAACCACGAACAGTTTTTTAAATTAGATGACAGTAAAAGAAAAGAATTAAGAAAGAAATTTAATATAGAAGAAGATGCTTTTATTATTGGTTTTGTATTTAGAAATCAGTTAAGAAAGTCTGTACCTAATCTTATAGAAGGTTACGCTAAGTGGAAAGAAACATATAAGCCAGATAAAAAAACTTATTTATTATTTCATACTCATTGGTCAGAAGGTTGGAATATTCATAGATTATGTGAAGAATATAATGTACCTAAAGACGAAGTAATAACTACTCATATATGTAAAGAATGCAAAGACTTTTATGTGAAACCTTTTAAAGGTCAAGAAGCTACCTGTGAGCTCTGTTCAAGCAAGAAGTCTCAAGTTACTTGCAGCGTGACTCTAGGTATTGAAGAATATCAACTTAATCAAATATATAATTTAATGGATGTTTACTGCCACCCCTTTACCAGCGGAGGGCAGGAGATACCAATACAAGAAGCCAAGTTTACAGAGCTTATAACCCTTGTTACAGACTACAGCTGCGGAGAAGAAAGCTGCGAAGAAGGCTCTGAATCCTTAGCTCTGGCTTGGTCTGAGTACAGAGAACATGGCACTCAATTTAGAAAAGCTTCAACATGCCCAACGGATATCTGCGAGCAACTCCAAAAGGTATACGAGATGCCTAAAGAGGAAAGACTAGCAAAAGGCAAGTTGGCAAGAGAGTGGGCTATCAGTAAGTTTTCCACGGAAGTAACAGGCAAGTTTTTAGAAAAATTTATTGATGACGCTCCGTTTACAGATTTCGATTTCGAGTCTTTGGTTTGGAAACCAAGGAACCCAAACTATCAAATTCCTAAGATAAACGATGATTCTGAATGGCTAATCCACATATATAAAAACATCCTCAATATGGAAGTCGACACACAAAATGATGGACATAAATACTGGATGAATCAATTAGCTAATAAAGTACCAAGAAGCAATGTAGAAGACTTTTTCAGAAAGACAGCAAGGCAAGAAAACGATCAGAATATACCTTTTAAAATAGAGTCTTATCTAGACGACGAAGGCAAAGACAACAGAATACTGATAGTCATGCCGGGTAGCATTGGAGACGTATTCCTTTCGACTTCTGTACTAGAGTCAGTTAAGGATAGATATCCAAGTCATAATATATATTTTGCAACTGCCCCTCAGTATTTTGAAATTATAGAAGGTAATCCTTATATTCACAAGATAGTGCCATATAATAATAAAATGGATGATCTTTTATGGTTAGAAGGAAAAGGAAAACACAAAGGGTTTTTCGACGTAGCCTATTTGCTTCACCTAGGCACACAAAGAATATTTAACTACCAACATAACGGCAAAGATAAAATAGACTTAAAACTATGCACCTAGTAGAACAATACGCCCTAGCAAGTGGATCAAAGATAGGTAAGCCTTACCTAAGGGAAGCTTACTACCCAACGCCAGCAGACAGATATCTAACATTCTCTCCATTTTCCAAGCCCTCTAAAAATTATGATTATTGGAAGGAGACATTAGGTATGCTTATTCCAACATTAGCCAAAATAGGTGTTTCTGTCGTACAAATAGGAGATAAGAAATCTAACTCTCTTCAAGGCTGCATTGATCTAAGAGGCAAAACTTCCATAAACCAAGCCGCTTATTTGATTAAAAGGTCTTTGTTGCATTTTGGAGCAGATAGTTTTGCTACCCACATGGCCTCCTCATTCGGAGTTAAGTCTGTCACTCTATACTCAAATAGTCCAGTTCAAAACTGTGGACCGTTTTGGAGCGCACAAAATCAATGCGTTAATCTTGAGTCTGATAAAGGGGAAAACAATCACTCTTTTGCCCTAGAGGAAGACCCGAAAACCATAAACACCATAGAGCCAGAGAGAGTAGCTCTATCAATTCTCAGGCTTTTAAATATAGACACAAAAGTAAAACACAAGACCGTCTTTATTGGCCCAAAATGGAATATGGATTTCTTAGAGGTTGTACCAACACATGTAGCTAAGTTTAGCCAGAAAGCCCCTAAAGACAGACATGTCGTCAGAATGGACTACCATTTTAACGAGGAAGTAATGGCTGCTCAGCTAAGCTCTAACCCCGGCTTAGTGGTAACTAATAAGCCAATAAGTATAGACTTGCTAAAATCTAAAAAAGATTCAATAGAACAAGTTATATATTTACTTAAACAAGATGAATGGGATATTGATTTTGTTCGTTCAATGGATAGAGCAAATATTAAAAATTCTATCTATACTAATTTGAGTAAGGAACCTTTAAAAAGACTTAAGTTTGATTTGTTAAACCTTAATAAACCAATATCAATACTAGAAGACAAGTCAATAAAACAGATAAAAGACTATAAAAAATTAAATTTAAATAACTTGCAATTTAGAAGTAAAAAGTTTGTTATTGAAAAAGATAAGATTTATCCCGGAAGAGCAGCTTACCTAAATGGTAAATCAGTTGATAACTTTTCTGCACCGCCAATTCCCATACTTGACCAGCCTGAGTTTTGGGAAGAAATGGACTTTTTCTGGATAACAGAAAGTGTTTGACATGATCTCAAGTTAGTGGTATTATCATGATATGACGCCAAACGAAAAGCTCAAGAGAGATGATAACGGTCTTTTAACAAACCCGCCTATTGGCTATGTGTTTAATGAAGGCGGATCTGTAGACTGGAGAAAGATGGTTCGAACAGAATTTCTTGTAGCCAACAAACAGAGAACTCAAGAAACAGATGTGTCTAAGTTAGAAGACAGGGACTTGTTAATCCTATTAGGCGGAATCAAAGAGTTGGCTCAAATCAGAGGGTTTACTGACGTTTCTTATAATGTCCATAAAGCTAGCCAAGATTACTTCTCAACGAGCTGCACGATTGAGTGGATACCTAATTACGAAACAGATAACAAATCGGTTACCTTTTCAGCTCTAGCTGACGCACACCAAGATAACACCTATAGTTTTGCCTCAAACTTCCTTGCCGCCACGGCAGAGAACAGAGCCTTCGTAAGGTGCGTAAGAAATTTTCTTAAGATTAATGTCGTCGGACAAGAAGAGATGGGTGGAGGAAAGCCGTCCTTTTCTAACTCGTCTACTAAAGCAACCCCTAAGACAGATTCAGACCCAACATCTCTTTTGCAGAAAGTAATGGATTCTAAAGGTGTTAATTTTGCAACCATTAAAGACCGCCTAGTAAAAGAAAACTTTCCAAAAGCGGAATCTTTTGAGTCGACGAAAGACATACCAAAAACTAAGACCTTCGAGCTTATAGCTAGGCTAAAGAAACTCTAATTTTTGCTTGTCAAAAATGAAAGTAAAACTTTTTGATTCTAGTGAGCGCGTTTTTCTTGATAGCGTTGCTCGCTCGCGAGCCGAAGGAAAGACTCATTTAAAAACGAAGTCTTTGATGTGCTCTGGGCGTAAAGATGGCAGCGCTTACGATAAAAGTCTCGAAGGGCATTATATGGGAGTAGCAGGAGAATATGCTGTAGCTGAAGAAGTAAAGGGTTTTATGGATTTTATTCGTCGCTCCCAAGGAGATAAGCACTCGGCGGATATCTTATGCAGAAGCCAAGAAGGAAAGAGTTGCAAGGTCTCCGTTAAGACTACTAAATACAAAGACCCCATTCTAAAAGTCAATTCATTAGCGGAAATAAAAGATGCCACCCATGTTGCTTTATGTCGTTATTTTAAAGGAGACAACCAAGAAGGAGTAGAAATACACTGGATAAAATCTGTAGAAGAATTTAAAAAGAATCATTATATAAGAGACTTTGGATACGGCCCTAAAATGTGTTTGAAATAAAAGCGTTTGTCACCATTTGCCTATAGGACACGACTCGTCTGCTAAATATATTTTCATAGGCACTACGCACCCACACTTAGCGCAGCGTTTGCTTTCCTTCATATACCAAGGGCAAGAAAGGCATAGCCGACTTCTCTTCTCTCTAACTTCGTCTGCAGCAGATATACTGTCCCCTGCTAAAGCGGCCTTAGCTGTTCTAAGTAAGCTTTTGCCTAAATTAGCAGCCATCTCTCTTTTGCTAGGTAACTCAAGACCTTTGTCTTCGACTTCTTTTTTTAAAATTTTTCTATGCCTAGACTTACTAGAAGAAGAATCTTCGCCTAACTCTTCATTATAGGAAGGAGAGAATATGTATCTAGGGTCCATATTATTTCTTTAAGTCAAATATCAAAGGATCTTCTGTTAATGTAAGGGTTTTTATTTCACCCGGCATACAGTGATGCTCACAAGGTCCAATATAAGAATTAGGATTATGAATACCTTTATTGATATCCTTTACAAATTTATTACTGGAGTACACCGCTAAAGCTAAATTAAATTCTGGCTCAACCTTTAAAACTCCTTTTGCAGCAGATTGAACTAGTTCACTAAACTCATTTACTATAGTCTTCGGCCCTATGACATCATCGCCTTCCGAAAGATTAAATACGTCTTCATAACTATTTTGTATTTGGAAAGTCTTGCCTCCTGCGCGGCATATGCTATGATATCCCTCGTTCTTACTTACCTTACCTATCTTCTCATTAGAGCAATTTACTTGTTTTGTTGTTAAATTACATCTAAGCTTTGACTCCTCTGGTTTATATTTGTCTCTTATGCCTTCAGGTAAAGTTTCCGTAAATTCTGGATTAGATACAACCTCGTACTCTGTCCAAACTTTAGTAGTCTTCAAGAAAGCAGAAAAGAAAGGCTTACCATTAGTCTGGCATCCAAATACTATTTGGTTAGTGTACCCTGCCCTTATCCAATCTCCACCTCTAATATTTACTAAATCACTTTCTACAGCCGGAAAATCCTCAACATGAATCTCTCCGTACTCTGTCCCTACTTGCCTATTGTCTTTGTTATAAGCTTTAAAAGGGGCTGTATCATCACTAACATCATATATACTACTAATAGCATGAGATACTATTTCCCCTCCATAAGCCCATGCCCTTTTATTGATAGTGGTAGGTAAAGGTATACCATCACCCTTTATGGGAATAGAAGCTGAGCTATTATGAGGCTGATAAAAGTCAGGTGGGTTACAATACACGCCCACATCTGTGCTTATGTTAACAATGTTAGGTAAACCAATATCGGACGGACTGTCGTTTTCGTCTTCAACTTTAAAGTCATCACTAAGAGGTTTGTCTTCGTCATCATCCCATATACCGTTGTTTTCAGCAAGTTCTATATTTTTACCCTCTGTAGTATCTGAACCGTCAGTCGTAAAACCAGAGAAGTAAGCTTTCTTAACCTGAGAGTCAGAAGGATCAAAATAAGTTATGAAGTTAACTTTAGATTTCTTCTCATACGTTAAGTAACTAAAAGTAGAAGAATTACTTTCGAACCCATCATGCCCAAATGAAAATTCTCTATCTCCTGAGTCAATAGATGCAATGTCAGTAGGTTCATTAGCAAATGTCAATCCCGCCATTATAGGGTTGTCTATATACCTGTACTCAATTTGTTTGTATCTTGTTATTCTAGCAAATATAGGAGCCTCTACTCTTATCTTATGCATAAAATTAACAGCTCTAGCGTAACTATTAAAGACCTCTGAACTCACGGGACTTCCGGGTATAAGGCCAAAAGATTGAGGTAAATTAGGGTTGTCTTCTCTAGAAAAAGAGCTAAACCAAGGAGTAGTTTTTGCAGCTACTCTATTATTTATTACCCTATACTCTGCTACCGAACTATTATTAGCAACGGCCACGGCAGAACCGTTCTCTACATCAGGGTAACTTTCAAATTGAACAACGTCTGTAATATTACCATCAATATCAAATTTTATAGTAGATTTAATAAAGCCGCCTTTAGACTTATCTGTTTGATGCTCTTTATACATTCCATTAATATTAGCATCTTCCGTTCCTAAGTCACGCAGTTGGTCGTCAACGTAAGCATCTCCGTAGCTATCCGACTCTTTTAATTCTTTGATAGTCTCATTTACAAAGTTACTTATACCTTGTATTCTGTCAGCCTGAGCTTGTATGTCCGACCAAGTTTCGTCATCTTCTGAGGAACCAACCATGAAATCTACTTTAGGTAAGCTATTATTAGTGCTTATTTCAGTTCCCTTCACCGAGTTTGCTATCGCCTCTGTCTCTTCGAAAGTTAGACCAAATTCCTCTTGATTTCTTGTAGGCAGACTAGACTCATTAGGGGTGACTGTGACTCCTATTGATTTTAGCGCTTCTTGGCCCGAGAATGCCGCAGAAACGCCTTGTTCGTAGTCTACGCCCCTATCTGCCAGACTCTTATTCTTAGCCCTTATAGACGTTGTCTGAGTGATGAAAGGAGTAGATGAGATTCTTGATTGCTCTATACGCTTTTGCTTGTCTTTAGCTAGGTCGACATAACCAGATCCATTATTTACCACCTCTATAAACTTAATTTTTCCACTTTCTATTATAGCTCTAGCAGTAGCAGTATTTCCTGAATTATCTTCAGGGGGATTTATAGTTATTGTAGGTGGAGTTCTGTAATTTTTACCCTTATCTGTTATTATAACCTTTGAGATGCCTCCTCTATTGATAGGGTCTTTATAACTAGCTCTTAAATTGTGCTTTAAATTAAATATATATAATCTATAATAAGGAAGGCCATCTCTTAAATAGCTAAACTCTCCAAATTTAGTAATTCCATCTTCAGGAAAAGATACAGACTTTCCTATTAAGTGATTCTCTATTAAATTTTGAGTATATTTAGAATTAACAGAAGCTCCTAAATCTGAGTCTTTAATAATGGATGTCCACTTAAAAGGCAATCTAACATAATCTATTTCTGATGTAGTCATACCGGGTGCATCAGGATTTTTATGCTCAATTACTACTTTCTGTATAGCCAGTCTGTATTTAGTACTAGAAGATAATACAGACTTTGTAACCACCTTAAATACCCTATCCGTTAAACTATCTTCCCCCTCTAAGTCTGACCAAGTTGAGCCATTATAAGACTGTACTTTGTAATGAATCTCTTTCGGCCTTACTGTGTAAAACTCGTTTTCTCCACCGAACCTATGTAGAAAGCCGTCCCAAAAATCAGTTATAGAAAAACCTAAAGACTTCTCCCCTGCATATTCAGCATATATATATTTACATATTGCTGGCATACCCAAATCGTAAAACAGCCCCGCTTTGAAGCTGCTTGCCCCTATAGGTTGCACTGACTCGTTTGAAGTTAAATTTTCAGCTTTCTGCGAGTAGCTTCTTATTCCGTCGTGACCTTCTGTAAAATAAGAATGATCTGAATTTCTGAAAACAGTAAAGTCGGAGCCAATACTCTCATCACTATTAAGGCTTGGTATTTGGTAGTCTAAATAATCCACTTGTGCTATATTCTCATCAAATGCAGCTGTGCCTGTTTTGTGTGGTGATAAATCTATGTAATCTGTACCCTCAACCAAACATATGTTTTGGTAAATCAGCTCTTTTCTAGCGGCTTCATTATCCTGACCGGTAACCACAATCACTAAATTTTCATTTGTATTGTAAAACTCGCTAACAGTATCCGCTGATAAAGAACCAACAGACTTTATATAAGTATTTTTCTTGTAAACATATCTATATGGTATATTTGTATTTAATTTTACATTATATGTATACTCATTTCCTGAATAGCTTACCCTTTCTATTTGTGTAGTGCCTCTATATAATAAATTTTTATTTGACTCAAATATATCAAAGTTGACCCAATGTGTTGATACATTATTGCCAATCATTAATATTTTTCGATCTGTAAGTTGCCATTGCCTACCAGTTTCGGTCTCTCCATTCCAATATTTAGCTATAGTAGATAATTCAAAGTTTGCTCTTATCTTGTTATTATTTACTATATTAATTCCCCAAGGGTCCTCTTTTTCATCGCCAGATTCTGTTCTAGGACACTCTAAGTAAAAAGTTTGGTTTGCTACCATTATTGGGTAATCTAAACTAGTATCAGGCTCTTTTCCATATATTCTCGGCAACTGACTAGGGATTTGTCTAAAAGTACCGTCTTCTACTGTACTTAAATCAAAATAATTAAGAACTTTTATGTAATCATTAGCAGCTACAGAAACAGTATTCTCCGCTAATAAAGTATCTGACTGTTCATAAATTTTTAATAATTTAAAGGTTACAAATCTTCTATGGCCACTCACACTAGCAGTAACCCTAGCTGCAAAATATACATTAACCTCCTGTTGGTTTCCGTTTTTGACAAGAGCAATCGCATCCCCATTAGAAACAGAAGCTCCATCTAATTTTATATCATTACCATTAACATAAGCATTAGAATCAGTACTTGAAGATAAGGTGTACCAATCAGCACTGCTCTTTAAGACTCCTCCCGGTTTGGCTATATCATGATAGGTTATTGAGTCTACCTCTGTGTCTAGATTGTATTGTAGTAAAGCTTGCTCTGAGTTATTTGTTAGGTAATTACCAATCTTTCTATCTTGTTTTAAATCTTCAAATGTTATTTCTCTCTTTGATAACTTTTTAAGCCTTAGTCTTACAGCTTTATATCTTCTTTTATCCGCTTCCGCCATAAAGGACATTCCGTAAAGCTTATTGAGGATACCGTCTTCAAATTTGTTAAAAGGAACAAAAGAATATCCTATATTATTTTTAAGAGACAGTATCCTATTTGACTCAACCAAAGCGGCCCTCCTGCTAAAACTACCCTCTGATGCTGAAGAGTTTGCAGTACTTGTTACAATATTTGAATCTTGATGGTAGTCAGTGGAAAAATTAAGATTAAGGCTCTTTATACTACCACTAGGCTTAAAAGCTAGTTTGTCTTGAGAGCTGAAACTAAGCCTATATATGTGCTTTTGTGTAGTGTTGGTAAACTTTAAACTTGATTTAATCTGGTACTCATAGCCCGGATAATCCACTCCTTGTCCAAATTTAAATCTAAACACAAATTCATCATCCGTCTGTTTAAATATACTTAAAATCTGCTCACCTTTAGCATCCACGTCAGCAAGGTTTATAGTATAATTACCTGCTACAGCATCTTTAGGTATCCTAAATTCAAAGTAACCCTCTCTTCTTTTCTTCTCTACCTCTTCCCCCTCATCGTTCTCTTCTATAATTTCATCAAAGTCGTATATACCATCAATATCAGACAACTTTCTTCCCAAAAGCATTTCAACTTCGCTATTATTAGCGAAAACTTCTTCGACCTTGCCTGTTAGAAAGTCTTTCTTGTTGTCTTGACTCTCAATAACAGACCATCCGGGAGTAACATTTGAGCTTGTAGATATTTCTGTGTTTATACTATTTAATGTCTCGCTCCTAAACTCAGATTCGTCTTTTATATCCTGTTCTAAATGAGCTAAATTAAATTGAGAAGCCTTAAGTATACCAAACTTTGGATGAGATACTTTATAATCTGATTTTCCAGATACCCCTAAAAACTTTTGGCCCGCAAAATAGGTTTGCCCATTGTAAGTTACGCTAGGTTGAAAGTTTCTGAGTTCAGACGTTCCTTGATATTTATACTCGCCATACAATTCTGATTTTGTTCTTTTAGAAGAAGACACAAAATTTAAATCTGTCTCTTCAAAGTCGTCAAGAGCGTAATACTTACCAGACTCAATACCACTAAACGTTATAGAGCCATCTCTTTGATTAAACTCCTTACAAAATACTAGTCTTTCATGACCTGTTCGCATAGAGTACGCCAATACTTTCTTAGGCATATTCCAAGATAATTTTAGGCCGCTTGTTATATAGCTTATCGGATCGGTGTCAAAGGAAACATTTTCAACCTGATTCTTTTTATCTCCATATATTTTAATTCCATATTTATAAAATACATTATATTTTTCTATAGTCTCATAGCCAGAAAGATTGTCTCCCGGCTCATATAAATTAGTTTGGAAAAAATTAGAAAATCTATATTTAGCGCTTTTATAGTCTATCATGACGGGCTTTCTTAAGACATTCTCTATCTCTCTTTCCTGATCGTCGTAGTAATCTAAATCTCTTTCTAAATGGACAATTTCGCTATCACTTAGCTTGAGAAACCAATCTTTTCTGTTATAGCCGGGGCAAGTTCTGTAAGCTACATTATCAGCACTAGAGTAAGTTGCCTTTTCTCCAAAATATAATTTTTTAACTTTGCCTCCAACTGTTATATTAACATTTTTACTTGAACTGTTTATTATATTTAACGGATATGTTCCAGTATATGTTATGTCAGCAGGTTGAGTTATAATATGAGTTTTGCTGTTACTGGATATAGAGTGAACAGGTCTAGATACATTGTAACTTGTTTCGTGATATTTAATTATTGCTTTATTAGTTTTTAAAATATATGTTGCAGAATCTTCGTCAGCAGCCGTTCTTTTGTTTTTAAATACATAAGCAGGTTCGTCTGAAATATTTACAGCCGCAAGATTTACCGCAGAGGAAGAGTCGTACATTAATTCGTAAGGTTGATTAAATACTATTATCTTGTTAGCATAAAATGATTTATTTAAGTACGCTTTCTTATAGAGTATATTGCTATGAAATATATCGTTATAAGTGTTTAACTCTGTTATAGTAGGATCACTTGCTCCACTTTGAGAGCATGAAAGTGCTATTTTAGTTTGAACTCCAGCGTCTGCCTCGTCAGCTGGGCCAACTAACTGATTACCATCATTAAAAAGCTGCCCCTTCGAGTCCAACCTTCTCATATTATAAAACTCAACTCCTTCGTCATTTCTGCAATATATACTAAAAGATGTTGTTGCTGAATTAGAAAAAAGATATTTATAATATTTACTTGTTAATATTACTTTGTTATTAACTGAAGTATCTAACAAAAACTCACCTATATGACAGGAAGGTAGCTTACTAGCGCCAAATCCAGAAGAGGACACAGACACGGGAGCAAAACTTTGGGTTTTATGACGAGATCCAGAGGTATTTGATATTGAATAAAATGTATCCCCATCACCCGAGGTAACAATTTCGTCTTGACTAGCCCTAACATCAACAGTACCTAATCTTAATTTAGGCATAGCTGTATCTGTGTCAGTAAAAGAGGACTCGCTTAAATACTCGTTTAACCTTATAAAAGGAACAAGAGTTGTATTGAAGAAAGCCTTAGAGTCAAAAGAGATTACGCTTATGTTTTTAGCGTCAAAACAAACAACCTTATTCTCATATAAGTCTTTAGATATAACAGCGCCATCAGCCAAGAAAGTTAAAGCTATATCTTTGTTTAGGTTAGATACTTCAAAGTTGTTATCTGTCGGATTAACTATTAGGTCTATAAATGTGTTATTAGGTAGCTGATATGCAGAAGAACCAGCTACAGTTTTACCGCTAGCCTTGTCTTTATGTTCTATGTATAAAATAGCTCCACTATTGTTGACTACTTTTAAGTCATTTAAAGCTGGGTCGAATATTAAAGGAGACGAAGCCGAATTTACTTGGTTAGCCACAAATATACCTCCATCTAAGGCAGATATAGAAGAACCAACAGTAGTAACAGTTATAGTCCCTGACACGTCAGAGAAAGCTAAACTGCTTTTGTTAAAGCTAATCTTTTTGGCCGTTCCTTTTGTTATTGTTAGGCTAGATGAGGAGCCATTTAAATTTCTTCCGTCTGAACTTTTTAATGTTATATCCCCTCTAGAACTATTAACTACAGTAAAGCTTGAGTTTTCTTGTATAGAGCCAGCAGGAGGTATATAAACTTCCGCTGGATAAGAAAACGCTTCTAGAGAGTTTATCCCTTCTATCTTTTCTATATATTTCTTAAAGTATCTTACTTTTGATTTAGAGACAGAAAGTAACTCTGCATTAAAGAACACACCATCATTAGGATTAGACTCTATCTGATTAAGATCTGCATCAAAAATTTGAGGAGTAGCATCATCAACATCTACTGATTCAACAATATCCCTAACCGAGACTCTTAATACTTCGTCTTTCGCTATATAAGGCTCTTCAACATTGGTCTGATTAAGTACTCCTACCTCTTGGGAGTCGCTGTTGAAATCAGTTTCCCCAAAAGAATCATTTTCAGTGTCTGGCTTAAGGTAATTAAGTATTAAGTCGTTTAACCCAGCTATCTCTTCTCCGCTGTCTTTATGCTTAACTGATACTGATTTTATTTTTACGTTATCGTAACTTATATTGATTACATTTAATTTACTTAAGTTCTCCTCTATTATACCTTCTAACCTGTAGAACGCGCTAGAGTCTGCATCTTCACTTAAGCCTAAAAGATCAATCTCATTTTGTTCTGATTGGTTTAATGACCTATATTTGAAATCTAGAGATAGCTTTAGCTCTTTTCCAAATACGTGGTAATCATAGTCACTATCTATATTTGTCTCAGGGTAATCTACAGTCAACTGAGCTCCGGAAACAATTTCAATAAGAGAAAAATCAATTGCATCTGGGTCATAATATTCCTCAAGTTCTTCCGCAGAAATCGTCCTCATAGAGTAAGTTTTCTTTGAGTATATTTCCTCATCAAAACCTTCTAAAAGAACTTTTGAAAATGATATGTTTACAAGTTTAAACTCAAAATTCGTACCAATGCTCGTACCATTAAAAGTATACTTAGCCCCAGTCGAGCCATTATAAAGATAAGGTCTTACAAAGTATGTGTCGCGCTCGACAAACAAAGTTTTATCATTATGAACTGTGTGGTCAAGAATTATTTGGCCCGTCTTACTAACTATAAAAGAGTCTTCCTTACCTGCTTTCTCTATGATACAAGTAAGATCGCTAACAGTAAAAGTATAGTCTCCTTGCGTAAATACATCTTCTTCAACTTTTAAATTTTGCGGACTACTTGAGCTAAAAGCCTCATTATCTATATATAAAACAGATTGAGCATTGACAGTTGCTGTATGATCTTTATCAAAGCTGTAAACTGTAACAGGTAAATCACTAACGTTAACTACTGCAACTTTTCCAAGGTTGCTCCAGCTATTTGGTAGTATTATTTCTTCGTTTTCATTATTCTCGCCTTCGTAATTATAAATAACAAAATTATAATCAAACTGGTTTTGTCCTTTATTTAACCCTAAATTCTTTCTATTTAATATATGTATTTCATTTTTAGGATAGTATATAACATCTCTGTTACTCGAGTCATTTAAATCTTGAGGAGTAAAGGTTCCATTGCTATCATGCTTGAAAACTCTATTCTTACTTAAGGTATCTCTCTCAGAATCAGCAGTATTAGTAATCTCTAACTTACTTAAACCTGCATTTACATAGTATTGGTTATCAAAATTACTATTATCTAAATTGCCTTTAGCATGGAATGTGCCACTTGCTATTACTTGGCTACCAGCTATGCTATCTATATCTAAAGTGTCAGAGCTATCATCGCAATTAAAACCACTTGCTATATAAACACCAGATACCGCTGCATCTGAATTAGAATATACTCCTTGTTTATTTAGAACATAGTCATTATATTTGTTAGTCCCAAGAGCTGTGCCAGCATTTTCTTCATGGCTAAAATCTTTTGGCTGAATAGACGAACTACTAAGATTAACTAAAGTTATAGATCCACTCTCCGAATCTTCAACATTAAAAAATTCTGAAAGAAATTTAAAGTCACCTGCGGAAGTAGCTGTTATTTCAGTCGCTAAGGTTTCTTCTACGCATAGTTTAAATTCATTTTCGTTTATTATCTCTATAAAATACGATTGCCTTTTCTTGTCTGCGCTAAATGATAAATTAGTAGCAATAGAAACACCTGCCGCTAAAGGAGTCTTAGTACTAAGCTTTCCGCCTACCAAGTCTAAAACTTTACCTTGAACAGCATTAGAAGCAATAGCCGCATAGCCACTACTATCTCTTTTGCCTGAATCTTTATTAATGTATACAAATAGTTTTTCCCGTTGATTAGTACTAAACCCGTCAGTGGCAAACTCAACTAACGCTGCATCTGAAGAAGCTGTTGAGAAACTTATAGCTTCGGCACTTAAAGACCTATTGCCGGTACCGTCGTCTCCATCATCTTTATATAAAAAGTATCTACTACCATTAAAAACTAACAGAGTGTCACCAGTTGATATAGTAACTCCCGACTTAATTTGTCCATTCCAACTATCAGGGGTCCATGTAACACCATCAAGCTCTAAATAATAATCAATTATTGTTAGCCTAGAACAATCAAAAGTTATTTTTTGTTTATTAACAAAGCCATGGTTTATTAGCTTGAATTTATTACTACTACCTAAAGATTCTATCCTTGACGCTCTTGTGTTACTAGAATATTTATCAGTTCTAATTTCGTCTCCTAAGAATTTTTTAATATTTAAATTGGCAGAAGAACCATCAAATATCATAACATCTCCATCTTCAATTAAATTAGGAGTAGTTAGTATATCTGCAAAAGGGTCAGGACCGTCCAGACCCACAAATTTTTGGTAATCATTAGATACATCAAGCTGATCGTCGTATTCACAACTTAAGTACCCAAAACTATCAATATAAGCTTTTTCAATATCATTTATTACAGGTTCTCCTTCTTCGTCCTGATTAATATTTTTAGACAAAGCTTGTTTAGGGTATTTTAAAGAAGCAGGAGTATTGGATACATTAACTACAGCTAGTTTAAAATCATGACTTTTAGAGAAGTTGCTATCGAGCACAGGTAGCTCAAAAGTAGTAGACTCTTTGTAGTTTATAAATATCTTATCATTGCTACTAGTATGAGTAATTTTCTCTATACTTGATTTAGAAACTGTTTCGAATTGGAACTTGTTAACTTCGCTACCTTGGTTGGCGTTGCCTCTGTATATTCTTATTGTGTCATCTCTAAGTAAACGTGTTGTATATCCTTCACTTACGTCACCTTCAATGCCCTCGAATTTAATTGCTTTATTTGAGCTCTGAGGGAAAACTGTAAAGTCGTCTATGTCAACTAGAGGAATAACAAACACCTCAAAGTCTAAAGTGTACTTATCACTATCTTCAAATTCTAAACCAATACTAGAGCCCGAAGCGTCCTCGAATCTTTGTTCACCGTCAGTTAAGAACACTTTGCCATTTGATTCTGGAGTAATAATAACAGACTTTGATTCTAACACAGGTATATCATCAAAAACCCAACCTATAGACTGATAAGAAACTCGCATTCCTGTCTGCCCAGTTTTAGATACTTGTTTTAAAACATCATCAACAAACACCCTTATTAAAGGCGTCTTGTATTGACTTTTTATCTTGTAGTCCATAGACTCAACCTGAGATCTTACTAGACTAAACGCAAACTGACCAGCCTGTATACTAGAAGAGTTAATTCTTATATCTACGTCTTCATTATGTATAAATACCTCATTATTATTAGAATTTGTTACAGCCAACTGACTAAAGGAAACAACCTCTATATCTTCCGAAGACCAAGATTTTGCTTTGACCCCCGGATCGTTAACCCAAGAACAAGTAAATTTCCTAGCAGAACCTTTTGGTATGTAATCTATTCCATTGCCTTCTATTTTAAATCCTGACTCAGGTAAGACTTCTAACTGATGATTAGTTGAGTTGACAACAGTAACATTATTAGTATTTGAAAATCCGCTTGGCAAATATACCTTAGAGTCAGTATCTATAAAGACAGTTCCGCCAGCATCATTAGGTGTTAGATGTACACTCTCATGATCTAATACAACAACGCCAGAATCAATGTTACTCTTTCTTACTTTGCTACTATTATAAGCAACACCTGACAGACCACCTAAAGTATGATTTTGCGCCCCTAGACCCACAAGACTACAATCCCCAGTAGATATATTAACTATAGCTGTATCTTGGGAAATTGCAGATCCATTTAATTTTGCAGCAGACTGAACTAGATCGCTATGATTAGCGAAATCTTCTAAAATCACAAAGTCTCCCTCATTATCTACAGAAGGTTCTATAGTCTCTAAGTCTGACGAAGAAGCCACGGTAGCAGCTCCGTTGCTACCAACATTAACCTGAGAAACTTTGCCAGCATTAAAGCTAGAGATATTATTGCTTCCTATGTTAGCTATTTCTAAAGAATAATCGTGGCCTCCTTCAAATGTTAAGCTGGCATTTGAACCAGATACTAAGAAAGTCTTGCCTTCGTCATCTGCATTTATTGAATAAGCCCCGGTTATATATGGGTTATTATGAAAGTCATGTACCGGCTTATAGCTTACTCCACTAACTCCAGTTTCTATTGTCTGGTTATCAGTACCAGTAACAAAAGAAGAGCAAGAGAAAGACAGTAAAGTATCTTCAGCTTGCGAGTTGTTAGCTGTATATATTTGAAAATCGTCTAAAGCCTCAAAATGACTTCCTGTAATAGAAGGAGTTATAAATACTTTTGTTGAGGCGGCTGAATAAACACCACTTTGACCGCTCTCTATTTCATTAAATGATTTCTCCAGTCTTGTTATGCCAAGCCCACTAGGTTTAACTCCTATAACAGTTGATATACTAGACTTATTATTTATTGTTGAGCTTGGGTTATATATCCTTAAGCCAGTTAAGTTAGTAAATTCATAAGGCTTGTCGTCTTCCAGACTAGCTTGAGAATCACTAGAGCCCACTGTTTCATCCAAGAAAGTATCATTGACTGAAATAGAATTTATTTTAATCTCATCAGTTGTGTCAGAACTAGCTAAAATTTTCTCATTAGAATTTTTTACTAACACATATGTCTCATCAGGATCTAAAAATACTTCAGCTTGATTTGTATTATCGGTTACTGTATAATTTGAATCCTGAAGAGAATCTGCATCATTTTGGTCTTTCTTTGTAATATCTAACAGAGTGTTTTTCGTAGGTATATTAACCTCTAATGGTAAAAAGTTATATTGCTTATAAACGTCAAAAGCTGGATTGTCGGAAGATATAGAAAGCACCTGCCTCTTCTCAACTCTAAACTCTATATCTTCCGGATTATACTTGCTAGTTATATCAGTCTTAGTGACTAACATTGGTAAGATAAACTTATGATCAATGTTATCAGCAGGGTTAGAGCTACTAGAGAAATCATTCTCATTAAATATAATATAATCTTGATATGACTCTGTTGCGTCAACGTCTGTCCAATTCGACCCAGAGTCTACAGAATACTGAAGCTGGTAAGTCCAGCCATTCTGAGAAGACCTAGAACCCTTATACCCAGTATCAGAAACAATGAGAGCGTCTTTAGTATACAATCTATAAACATATTTTGTCACCCTGAGCCTAGAAGCATTAGAATAAGAAGAGTTAAACGAAGAGTGTTTAGGTATAGATTTAGTATCTTTTCCTCCTTTGCTACTCAGTCTAACATCTGTTATACTAGAGTTCTCTAGATACTCATAATAGTATGGACTTGCAGCGTCTCTAAAAGGATTCCCTACTTGCTTATTCGTCTCTCTTGTAGTGAAAGCGTAATTATCAGCAGTTATATTAAAATTTTTATTTACAGGTGTGCCTTCGTAATTCTTATTTATATGAGGATTGTTAGGCGCTCTAAAAGCATATTCATTAAAGTATTTAACTAAAGCTCTTCTTCTAGAATTACTTTGATTTTCTGATTCGTTTTGCAGCCACTCATAGGCATGTTTTGTTCTAAATGGGTGATCACTTTCATTTGGTACAACATAATCATCAGGTACAGATAAATTGTCGAAAGAGTTTCTATTTATAATCCACTCCGAACCCGTTTCAACTCTTCTGTTGTAATTAAATTTTAAAATTTTATATTTTATTGGATTGGGCTCCTCTGCAAAATCAGCTTCAGTTACAGTAAAATTATTTTTAAACAACGATGCCCCCATGTATATTCTAGGCTGAACGATTATAGCATTTAAACTTTTGCCAATAACTAAATTATTTTTTCCGTTAAAACCAGTAACATAATCATCGTAATTACATGATTTTGAAAGTTCCTTTTGTCCATCTATATACAATTCAATAGAAAACTCGGGATTGCCGTCGCTGTCTTTTCTTAATACTTTAGCTATAGCTATATGCTTAAACGAGCTAGTAGACTCAATAGAGTGACTAATAACTTCATTACCCAGAAAGTCTACTTTAAGGTTTGTGGAGCTTGACATATACACCTTATAGGCATTCTCCCTCTCTATTATTATACCAGCTGCGCTATTATCTTTTATCCAAAACTCAAAAGAAAATTCTCCCTTTGGTATATCAAAAGCCCTGCTGCTGTCAACTTCTAGATAATTAGACGCGCTTCCATTGAATACCATTTGGTATATGTTTCCAGAGCCCCAACTTATAGAGTCAGAAGTTACTGTTCCTTCTTTCTTTACAGTATGGTAATTTTTAGATATATCATAGAATCTATTACTAGCCCCAGCCTTTAATATTAAGGAGTCCGGAGATTCACAAGGCACTGCGACTTGATCAAATGTATTCATGACCTGACTAGGGAACCACCTTAACAGCCTGTAGTTTGTTGTTGCAGCACCAAACGATATATCAGCAGCTTCTACTGTATTTAACTCTATCACTGTCTCAGCTTCAGACAAAGCCTCGTAAGCATGAGAAACCGTAACCCAATCTGAATTAGCGTTAGTTCTATGCTGTATCTGATAGTAAGAACCCTGATCTAAACTTCCATTAGCTACAGTAATAGTCTTAGAAGAAGCATTTACGCTGGATGGCGTTATTTTGGTTCCCCCATACACTAGTATAGAATAACCATTTGTTGGCTGTATGACTTCTTTTTCATGTTTACTTATAGTAGCTTCAAAGTTACCGGGTCTATAAGCTCCAGCCGTTCTAGTATTAGAGAACGTAAAATCATCTATTATATTTTGACTAGTGTTGGTATATACAAATTCTTCAGCTACAGAAGGTTGTAAATTATAGTAGTCATAATCACTGAAAGGATAATTTGGGTTTTTGAAACTTTCCTTATGATATGTTTGCGTTACATAAAGTTTTTCTTGACCTAAAGATTCTCGGTTAGGAGTATTTGCATTAGTAGAAAATGGATTCTGAGATTCTCTAGCGTTTGTAGATTTAAATATAGGGGAATTAGAATTAGCTTGTGAATCAGGGCTAGAATCTATATAAATATCTCTTTCTAAATAATATACTTTATCATCTTCTATAAATTGTTTTAAGGCATCTATATTCTGTTTCTCTCCATTAGCCATTACAGCCAAAGAAGCCACATAGTTCTTTTCGAAAAACAAGTTACTCTTTTCAGAAAATTGTTGTCTATTATTTTTTAAATTTGATATTTTAACAGAACCATCTGTTCCGTCTATATTAAGCACGGAGCCATTTGTTAATGTTTGTGTAACTTTATGTTCTTTTCTTATTGGGTCTAGTATATATGAGTATTGACCCACCAGAAAAACATCATTTAATTCACTGCAGGAGTCACCTAAACATATAGCTTTCTCTCCTATTCTAATAGACTTATCATTTTTAGCATAAAAGATTTCTTCCGTAGAAGCAGCGTCATCAAAAGTTCTGTATTCAGTAAGCGCGTACTCAGCACTTAAATCATCAGACTGCTCACCTTGGAAAAAGTTTTTAAATGTTTCTCCAGCTGAATAATAATCAAACTTAGTGTTAGATGACGCCGTATTATAGCCACCCTTAGGCACCACCATATACTTTTCCCCCGAAGTAAAGTAAGAGTAGCCGACTCCACTGACCTCAGACTCTGGGACAGAATCTGGTTTTAACTCATTATTTACATTGATTAAATAACTTGGCCCAAGATCAGCGCTATCTAAGGTTTCTTCAGCTACTTGATTTTCAGAAATATTTTCCGCAGAAACAATTTCAGGAGTCTCACCTAGAAAACCTCTTTGTACGGGAGAGTAAACGTTTTTACCGTCTATAACATTATACCCAGTATTATAAAACACTTCTGAGCCTACGCTTACATTACCGCCAACCTCATAATAAAGCTTTTTACTATTGTTTGTATTTGGTACAAACTGATACTCGAGCTCATAAAAATTTTTGTCATTGCCGTCACCAGTAAGAAATCCATTTTTACCAGTACTCAGTGGAGAGAAACTAAGATCTAAAGAATTGTACTGGCTATAATTGTAAGCACTAGGGTTATCACCACCACCCAGCCTCCTCAAAGTAGACCGCTGATTAACCTTGACTGACTCTCCATTTCTAAAGGTAAGATAGTCAGATTTTTGCCTATTCGAGACTTTAGGAAAATTGTTTGTATTTAAGTCATCACCATATTCATTATATTTTGATTTACCCCAATCATCAACAAAATTTATTTCAAAGAAATCGTTAGACGTAGCATACTCTCCTGTAGTTTCTACAGTCTCATATACCCCAGAAACATTAAAATCAATATTACTTTGTATAAAGTCGGTAAGGTCTTCGTCGTCATTATAAGGGAAACTAACATTATGTTCTATAGTTTCCCAGTCCGCAGGATTAGACTCGCTATTACTCTCTCTAGTAACCTTTCTTTCCAAACTGTAACTTTCATTATCGTCAACTTTTATATCGACAACCCTTCTATTGGTAAGTTCGTTAGTCGTTCCAGCTGAATTCAAAGAGCCACTATCTAAAACCTTGTATTCAGTAAAAAGCTCATTTTCAAAAGGCTCATACCCCTTGTAAGTAAGCTGACCGCCTACAGACTCAGTATTCTCATCAACAAAACCGGCAGCTTTTATTCTATCCGCAATATTAGATCCAGCATCATTTAAAGAAGATATGATATCTGCGCTAGAAAGACCAGAAACTTCATTCCAGCCAGAAGCTATGCTTAACAAAGCCCCGTTAGAGCTATTGTTATGTTTGTGTACAGTAGTTGTTTTTCTGTAGACTAAGTATCCTTTATTACTATTGCCATTACTATCAACACTGATTCCATCTACAGGAAAGGTTATAAAAGGCTTTTCGTGATTAACACAGCCTAAATCATTTAAATTTTTAGACTCTACTTGATACTCTTTACCCTCGTTAATTAATTTGCATTTTTCTAAAAATAATAAAGTTCTTGGGATTCTACCATCTAAATATTGGCTATTTATTTCTAAACCTAATATATTTTGGTCTGAATGAACAATATCATCAATTATTATCTCTTGTTCTCCGAAATATCTCCCAGAAGTTAGGACTCTAGCATTGTAATTTTCATCACTTTCATCCTCGAATTGAGGTGCCTCTGAGATGTATGGCTCGAATTCAGTTAAACCAGCGAGCCTAAGCCTATAATTGTAGCTAGGGAAGTCTTTCGCTACGTCCCCTGCAAATATAGTCTCAATAAAATCTACATTATTTTGATTAACCGCCATACCTTAAGCCTTGCATATAATTACACCATTAAAAAGGAAAATAAACTGATCGAGTTGTATTGTTTACCTCTCTTGGGTCAACATAATAATAAGCAGCCGGATCTTCTTCAGAAGATCTTGAAGCCAGTTCACTAAAATTCCAATTTACCGAGCCAACTTGGCCGGGCGCATTGTAGAAAGAAGGAGCTACAAATTGCCCAGCCATGGCTCTTGTGTAAAAGTCCATTTGAGCATACGGGTCACTCTCCAGAGGGGAGTCTACTCCAACATAAGGTATGAGTTTTAAGAAGTAAAACCTAGGAAAACAAGCGCCCCAAGGCCTATAGCTTCCATCATCAAATGAAGGATCAGTTGTAGTTGAATAATCTCCAAGCATAGTTCTTTTGCAGTTATACCCACTTCTACCTAAATGTTTATGTAATAAATACTCTATTACAGTATTTTCATCTGTCCTTCGCTCCTCAACAGTTTTTAAAGTCTCAATGTCTACCTGAGCCCAACCACCAGAGTTCACTATGTTGTTTCCAGCGTTCTCTAATTTTCTGTCAAGAACGATCCTAACAATACCGAAAGGATGACCTTTCGCCTTACTAACCCCACTAATCTTTTTACTAGAGGGGTTTGAGTATATACCACTTCTAATAGCTCCGCCAAAACTATCAACTACAGTGCAGCTAGTGACCTTATAAGGCTTAGGGCTAACAGCAGGACAAGATTTGTGATACTCGGAAATATAATTCTTTACTCCGTATTTATCCAAATAAGAGGTTTTATGGAGCGTGCTACCGCTATTAATTGTTACGCCTCCGTCATATGGAGAGTTCGTGTTAAAAATATAGTTAAAATTAGCAGGGCTTTTTGATAAGAATACTTGCAACCTAGGACTCGGAGCATTATACGGAGCAGTAGGAACCCTCAAAAGCTCTTGACGAATCATGTCGTACTTTATCCCATAACTTCTTTCATATTCTCTTGATCTATGATGACACCTATTATTAAGAAAACCCATAATATCGCCATAAACACCGGGTTTATAAATACTACTTAAAGACCTATTATAATGAACACCATTCAAGAACATAATCCACTCATTAGAAGTATGTGGATAAGATGCATAAGCTGTCTCACCGGGCCTAGTAACCTTATCAATAGACTCGCTATAATTTTTAGCAACATCAACAGGAAATTTAGACGCATCAAACTGCGTTATACCTTCTAGCTCATAAAGACCAGTAGTATCATCATTTATTTCAGATCCGTTATCTATAAAAGGTTTACCGGCTATTCCCAAAATAGTAAAGCCATGATATACTCGAACACCTGCGTATCTTATGCCAACACCACTTGGATCAAAAACATAATATGGTTTATTCGGCACAATGGGTTTATAATTTGCATTAGATAAATTATCCAAAGCTTTAGAGCCTTCATGAAATCTACCAGCAGGTTCAACGCTTGGCTCCATATGCTTAAAAATCGTAGCTCTAGCTTTCTGAGATAGATATTTATTGTATCTCTTGAAGTACAATACTCCTCTGCCGCCTTCCACTCTGTAGTCCATTAGGTCATGCCTTGTTGCCATCCGCATGTAAGAGCTTACAAATTTTCTAACAGATTCATACAAAGGGTTATAGCTAACTTTTTGCCTTAAAGCGGGAACCACATAACTACCAAATATATTTTGCCCAGAACCATATTTGAAATAATTACGCCATACTCTATTTGAGTCAAAGAAATCATGCCCTACAGTACCTACTCCGGACTGGTCAATGCCTGCCTGAGCAAGTAACGAGTTTGCTCCTCCGCCTTTCGATGTTGCTACTCTGAGTAAAGCATAGGCGTCTTGAAAACTAGGTCTCTGTTTGAGAAGTATAGCTGGCTCTATTCTCACTTTAAACATATCTTGGTTTTCCAGACTTAATTTTCTTATACAAACTCTCGTTGCTAACCCCCCACCAAGTGGATCAGCCCCAATTATCTCCTTTGCAACTAATTGAGCGTCAGCTATTGGCTCTTCTTCAAGAAAAGCATAAGAACCATTTCCCGCACGGACGCTCTCGTCTCTTCTTTTAGAGAGCTTTACTACCAACTTGCCATTTTCCGTACCATCTAAAAACACAAAGTATGGCCTACCTCCATTTACAAAATTGAGACCCCTATTAAGAACAAAATCCTCTCCGTTTGATATTTGTATTGCAACAGCATCCCCATTTGATAAACCCCCTAATATTGTATCTTCAGAGTTAGGTATACGTATTCCATCTTCAAAAATTTCTATCTCGTCAGAATCAGTACCAATGTTCATTGCGTTAGAAGAGTGGGTAATTGACGTCGGCTTATTACTAGCCCAAGGATTACCAAAACTAATAACTTTATCAAGATGCTTGCTTTTATCGTTTGGGTAAAGTGCTCTTTTCTCAGCTCTTCTTTTAGAATAGTTCTCTTTACTTTCTTCAGCTGCCTTAGTTAACTTATCATTATCTGTTCCCCCACCAAAAAGCTCGGTACCTTTATCATCTAATACAGGAGATAGTTCAAAACTTATATTATCATAGTTTACTATAGGATCTCTAAAATAAAATATTTTATTATATATGTAAGCTTTATTTTCAAAACTTCTATTTACTGCATAACTATATCTTTTCCAAATTATTGACTCATGTAAAAGAACACTATTATTTCCCCAAATTTTTATTTTAAAAGCCATATCAGGGTTGTCTACAGCACTTGTTTCTATATAGTATCCAGCTAAACAATGATTAGCTATGCTTCTAGCTTTTTCAGATTGCAAACTTTTAAGAGGCAAAACAGTGCTACTGCCATTCTTGAACAACATCAATTGAAGCGGGCCATTGCGGTCATAGTCTCCCTCAAATCTAAGAGATTTTCCATACATGCCCCTGCCTCCCGCTATAAAACCTACTTCTGAGTAGTCATCATAGTTCTCATATCCTACGGAACCTTTATCGACTGTATACTTAGGAAGACGTCTTTTAGCACAGACAGGAAAGGAAGGCTTAGAAAAATTTGCAAGAAATCCGTAGCTTGCGAGCCCATGATGTATAGACCAAGTAAACGTTGGTCTGTAAGGCTTAAGCTTAATATAGCCCATATCATCGACTTTCTTATAGCTAGCTGGAGAGGTCGGTGAATGTAAATTCGTTTCTTCAGAAAGCGCAGGTGCTAATGCGTTCTGTCTAGTCATATAACTGAAAAAATCAAAACCAACTTTACACACGTTAAGAGCGCCTTTAGTTCTGACTTTCTTCATACCGAAGGTCTGCTGTCCTAAATATTCTTTTGTTGCTGAAAATTCTACAACGGGAGCATCCCAACTCTTTGCCTCGCAAAAAAGACTTCTTTGCTGCTCGCTACCCCTAAAATAATACGTGTATGCCCAAAGCACCCACCTTAAAAGGTCTTTTGTTGCGTTCTTTCTTTTTAGTACTCCATCAGACGGTATTGTACTTTGACCATACTTGGTGTATACGCCGTAAGTCACAGAAGGAGGGTACCTCATATAAACATGGTTACTAGCGTACTCCGGAAAATAGTGATCGGATGACCTGCCTGCCCAAAACAAACCTTTACTAAAATAAGCAGGATCAGAATCACTAGGCAAATACTTTTTAATTCCAAAATGTCTCCGCTCTCCATCCGCTACGTAAGTTCCAGTCCTATGCTGTCTAAACGCACTACGATCATAATTTGAGTTACCACGAAAAGAACCTCTCTGCCTAAAAGAATCCCCCCAATAATTACTATTACTAAGAACAGCCCTAGAAGTCTCAACTAAACCATCAAAAAGGTTGCCCTCTGCCCATGGCCCCATTCTCTTCTCAACTTTATTCTCTGAGGTGACTCTTCCAAATATATACGCATTGAGAGGGTTCATTACATTTGCCCCTTGCGGGGTGCCAGCAAAAGCTATTGGCCAGTTGCCTTCTCCAGTTTGAGCTGTGGGTAGATCTATTAAAGCATACACATTCCACCATTCATCTTCAGCTGGGTTAACACCTAGAGGCATACCGGGGGTTGCGCTATTGCGCATATTCATAAATATACCGTTAGCATAGTAAAATATACTCCAAGCGCTAGCCGGTCCAGCTTCCGAAAGCCTTAGATTGAATTGTTGAGCTAAGTTATTGTGATGAGCAGCAAGTGGGCAATTTTTAGCGTCTACTAATGGAACGTTCGAATAAAAAAACATATTTTAACTCCATTTTGCGCATCCTACTTCTTCGGTTGTACTTCCACCACCGTTGCCACCTCTTTCTTGGTAGTTTAAATCAATCCAGCCAGAACTAATACCTTGGCCACCTGTCCACATACAGTACAATATATCATCGCTAGAGTAGGGAGGACTCGCTGTGAACTCTCCGTTTTCATCAAAGAAATGTTTTGGTACATCAATTAAGAAAGGCTCAGAATTTGCTAGTGCTGAAGACTCATATTTGACCATTAAAACCTTTCTGTTTTCGTCAGCTGGATACTTATACTTAGAGCCTTCTCCTCCCCTGCCTTCATTCCATTTCTTACCGCCAAAGTTCCACTCAGTCTTAGTCTTAGGTAAGTTTGCTGCAACAGGTCTTACCTTAACTATTACTTGGTCATTTCTTAGTTGTTTATCTAAACCAGCCATATCTATTAAATACTTGCCATTGGTGGGATTTCTGGAAATTCATAAATGACTTTCTGCTTATTATCAAGAACTCCATCAACATTAAAAGGCCCAGAATCCATAACTGTACCAGTAATTACACCAGTAACTTTATGGCCGTCAGCACCACTAATAACTAAATTATATATCATAGGGTCTACATCTAGATAGTTTTTTGCCTCAACAGCTACCGTTACAGCTTCTGGGACTGTATCTCCTGCTGTTCCAAAGTTATGATATCTTAGGGTTGGGTTTTCTATTCCTGTTGCACTTTGCTGAGCAAAACTAGAATCAAGAGTACCGTCAGCGCCTTGTCTAGCCCCATACTCTCCTACATAAAGCTTCCAATCGGCAGCAGGTTTTGTATAGGAGAAACACATAGGAATACCAGTTGCTATTTCTTTACTTAGAGAAGAGTCTCCGTCAGGCTGAGGTACTATACAGGCTATATCTAAAACATTAGCTTGTTGTTTTATCACTGAACCATCAGTGGTCTTAAATATATTACCATTGGTTCCTGCTGTCCCTGCAGTCGAAGTATACACATTAGTATGAATTTCATTCATATAAGACTCAACCATCTGTGTAGAGAAATTAGAACTAGAGGAAACATAAGCTACTGCCCTGTCGTCTATGGAAGTACCCAATGATGTAGCAGCTATTCCAGCGCTGCCATCTGTACCATAAGTACCATGCGACCCAGCCCTGAAGGTTATTTTTTTATCTGAGTCAGCATAACCTAAACCGCTACCACTAAACTCAATACCAGTTATAAAAGTGTAGTTTTTAGAGTGGTCTCCATCTACATGCTCAAGATAAACCTTGTAAGGCAACCCTAAGGTCTCGTCATCAGAATCTAAAACATCTTTGGAATAGCTTATATCGTAAAAAGCCCTTACAGCTCTTCCCCCTTTTGCACTTACATTGACTACTCCGTCTGGATAAGTTTCAGCTAATAACATTAAATTATTACTTGCATCTCCACTATTTAAAGGCGTTCCATCATCACTACCATCAATTGTAATATTTACGCCACTAGGATTTTCTCCTAATTTAGCTTCAATAGTAGCTCTATCTGTAACTTTTCCAAAAGTAGTATGAAAATCTATTGTCAAATCATAATCTCTAGGATAAAGAGTAGATTGCGCAATTAGTCTAAGATCTTTTTGCGTAGCATTACCAGCTACATCATTAAGATATTCTATATTAGAACTTGTATTATCGAATTGAAAGTGCCTAGCTCCCACTACCACCTCTCCAGATAATATACTAGAAGTTAGATTTCTATCTTTATTAAATTCAAGAGCAGAGGAAAAAGTAACTCCATCTCCAGAAAAAGGCCCCGACGTACCAGCACTACCGCTACTACCACCGCTACCATATACGTCAGTAGAAAGATCGCTCTTCAAAGTAAGGGCTCCTTTTCTTTCATATATATTTAAGTCATTTAAATCTATTGAGCAACCTTGGCTATCGAAAAAGAAATGCCTAATTTTAAAATCTGCTTTAGAACCTTTTGAACATATTAAATTATTATCTATAAAGTAATCATATTCAGTAGGAAGAAAAGTACCCTTAAAATTAACTTCTTTATTATTTTTGTAAGAATACACACACCTATTTTCAGGATCAAAAATTCTGCCACTTGCTAATTTAAATTTTAACTCTCTTGCATTACTAGCGCTGTTAGTTGAGCCAACAAATCCAGATACCCCAAAGAAGGCTTCTCCGGTAGTACTTGTTACCGACATATCTAAATCATAAACAAGCTGAACATTTGTATCAGCTGTAGTTATGTGCCTAGCATGTTTTCCACTTATCCTCATGACATTGATCTGTAAAATGCGTTTTTAGGTTGCATAGTTCTTGATATCGGGCCTACTTTTCTAAATATAGCATCTAGCTCTGGCACCAAAGGAGGTCTATTAGACATAGCAACGCTTAGGTAGTAGCCATTTTCATCTCTACTTATTGATAATGAATCTAATCCATTTTCTTGTTTTAAATACTGAGCAAGCTGGGAAAGTCCCCCAACAGCATCTATATATATTTTATAATTTACATTTTCTCTTACTGTATCAACTGACGGAGCTAAATTAGATTTAATTAGATTATGATACTCTTGAGCTGTCCTAGTTCCTAACTTAACAAAACTTAGATCTCCATCTGAACCAAGCTGAGATTGTAAAGTTACACCTAGGAAATCATCCATAATATCAATAGGTATTTCCCCAGCAACTATAGCGGCTCGATTGTCTTCACTAAAAACAGAATTAACGTCTTGAGTCAAATCTTGAACTTGATATTTAATAGTAGACATCTGCGGGGTTATTACTGGAGCCACCTTATCCAATCCATCAAATACTGCGGAAACTCCAAAGTCTGTAACAGTTAATTGTCTATTATAAGTTAATATGCCGCCGTGGTTATTTTGACTTGGCATAGTTATCGTAGTAGCTGGTTTTTCTGCACCACCAGAGGCAACATCCGAGTATAGCTTTTCTGAACCCCTAAAACCTCCAGTACCAGAAACTTTTACAGATGTATTATGTCTCTTTATTGTCATCCTCTCTCCATTAATATGATTTTTAACATCTAATAGTTCTGTGCTATAAAGAGAGTCTTTTATTGCTTCTGCTTCGCCACAACTAAGACCGGGCTGACCGAACATATTACTACTGCACATTTCTTCAGCTAAGTCTGTTTCACACACAGTCTTGCACTCTTCTGTATCTTTAGCTGTTACCCCTCCTTGCTTATCGCATAAAGAACTCAAAGCGTTTATCTCCTCTATTATATTTGGCTGCAAACCATTTCTTACTATAGAGACGTCGCCTATCCTTCCGGGACTAAAGCTACCGTCTGGATTTTTGAGTACGAAGCACATACCTATACTCTTACCTAGAGACTTTTGGGACTCAACCATATCATAAGCCCTTGCTATAACATCATTACCTTTGAATCTAGCAACTAACTGCGCTATAGTTGGCATATCTGTTAAGAAAGGTATATAATGTTTGACTAAGTTAGTTTTAGTTCTGCTTCTAGTATCAGAAGATATGTAGTTAGGCTTTTCGTGAATATGTTTATTTTCTTTTGATAAAACAAAAGGGTTCAAAATTCTATCTATATCATCTTTGGAAGCCATCCAAGGAGCGTTTCTCTCAAAGTGAAACAACCCATTCTGTCTTCTATTCTTATAGAAATTGAAATCGCACTGATCTTCAAGACTTTTACGTAAATCTCCAATCTCCTTAGACAGTCTATCTACATAAGTCCTACCTTGTTGAACTTGTCCTTCTACTCTAAGGTCAGTAAGGCTTTGTAAAAACTTAGCCATTGGGGTCTTGTACCACTGGTTACCTCCGTAAAACTCGGAAGAAGGCTGCACCTCCACTTGCTCTAATATTTTATAAAGCGGAGAGCAATCAAAGTGTTCTGCTCCGGGTACTCCCAGTACATAGTGCCTGCCATAAAATTCATTAGCTATTGATTGTTCGACATTATTTATGTATTCTTTTACAGTGTCATCTTTTATTCCAAAGAATATATGGTAATCTTGTCCGTCAGGACCTACAGGCACAACTCCCCCATCTTCGCCAGCTAGTTTTATCTGATTATTTGAAATCATGTTATGTATACCAGCATGATTAAGAATCTCAGATCTAATCTTCTTAGATATCGAAGACTGACCAAAAGTTATTCCTATAACATCAGTAAACCCTATAGCTTTAAAAAACCCTTCTGAATTACTAAATGCAATAGAAGGAGGAGATTTATGATATGTCTGTATAGCTCTCCTCACATTATATATATCTCTTAGATCTGGAGCATACTTGCCAAGCATCATACTTGTTTCAAAATCTCTAACGCTTCTACTCATTAAAGTAGCATTTGCTGGTATACCGTCTACACCACCGGTTCTAGTAGATAACACATTAAGAGTTTGACATGAAAAGTAGACTTGACCCGATTTCTTTTTATTCTTCTCTTTTGCTCCCGGACCTCTAACAAACTTAGAAGAGAAAGCCTGCCCATAAGTTCCATCTAAACTCTTTGAGTGATTCTTAGAATTTATTACTATATTCGAGCCACTAGTAAAATCAGAGCCATGACCCTTATCTAAACCATCTATACCTTTTATAGCAGATTCAAATTTAGCTTGTATAGATCTATCTGTAAGATCAACTACGACTAAAGTAGGAGTAAGACTTGTAAAATCCCAATAAAAAGATATACCTAAGTCATTGCCCCAGTTTTGCAAAACATCTTTAAGAGTTCCGCTATAGTTCTTTTTGTAATATCTATTACTTTTTCTATTAGGAAATCTTCTTAAATCTACAGATATACCAAACTCTCTCACGGAGTTAATTAAATCATCAAAAGAATACGAAATATCTGCTATATCGCACTGAGACTGAGTAAACTCTTCAGTGCCAACAACTATATACCCACCAGACCAAATATTCTGAGCGCTTTGTCTTATTACTTTATATTTTTTCAACGGATCGCCAGTAGCGCTAGACAGCAGCCTTAAAGCTCGCCTTGTTTGAAATTTATATAAATCAGCAGAGCAAGTTGGTATAGAGACCGATTTCTGGCCCACAGTATCTATTTGTACATTCTCTACTACAGGGCATTTTAATACAAACTCTATTTGGTGAGGGACTCCATGTTTTTGCTTACTCACGCCAAAGTGTTCATGTATAAGCCCCACAAATATTCTGTCTAATAAAACAGAACCATCAGAATAAGTTAAGTGTAAAAGCTTATCGCCAACTGAGGTAGAGGTCTCAAAGGAACTCAAAAACATATTCCTAAAAAGATTTTGGCCTGCGAATTTTATATCAACAGGAGAAGATAGGTCCAAATCTGAATTTGATATAGAAAAATCCCTAGCCCCTCTAACACCAGAAGAACCGGAGCTACCCGAACTACCCATAGAAGAAGATAACTGAGAATCCAAAGCTACATTAACATTTAGCTTTGTAGAGTTTCCAGCATAGCCAACTTGAGAGTCAGCTGAATACACAACACCACCAAAAGCAAGACCGGGAGCATTTGCTCCTATCTGTATACTTGGTACTTCTACTTTATCCTTTGCCATATTCCTTAATAGTTTTACACTTACGAGCTACCGCTAAACAAATTCTTTTGACCTTCTGAACTAAAAGAAAATATCTTAGCTCTAAAATTTTCTAATTGAGCCTCTTCATTTTTAACACTAACGTCAAGCACAGACGCGTTAGCATTAAAAATAAAAGAATTTTTCTTTGAGCTAGCACTAGAAGACCCTATTAGGCTATCTTCTGGAGTCTTAATATAATCCTTACCCGGAGCCTGCCTCATTCCATTTCTCCACACTTGCTCATCAAGCACACTGGGAACAGAAAAATTACTACCTGCTGCAGAATAAGCCGTATGAGTGAACTTATCAGACGCTTGAGGAGTAAATAATAACTCAGCAGAATCAGAACCCAAAGATGAAGATTGAAGCAAGTAAGAGGTCTTTCCGGAGGTTGAACTTTGAATATAGTCCGTACCAGAAATAAGCTTTTGCCCATTAAGGAATATGTCCTTTCCTATGTAGTCCCCAGTGAAGTGCTTATTAGATCCCTCGTAAGAACCTGTTAGTGAGGCACCAGAAATGACATCAAAATATATATCATCATCATCTTTTAATTTATCTTCCCTGCTATTTAATGCTATCTCATATCTATTATTGTCTATTCTATCTACTAATGGATATGTATTTAAACTATTTAGCTGTGAAGGTTCTGCTCCAGCATTATTATCATTTATAAAATAATTACCTTTGTAGGTGCCCAAAAAATCACCAACCTCTTTAAGATTGCCGCCCACATCATTAAATACATCATCTACAGAAAATAGACCAGAGACTTCAAATTGGACATAACCATTTCTGTAAAGCTGGATAAATGGCTGCTTGTTTGATGGGTCATAAGAAAAATTATCATTCTTTAATTGATAACCTTGAACAGAGTAATCTGAGTTGTCTACAGTATAAGTTCCAAAAGGATATACTTCTTCTGATGTGTGGTTTATATTTTTTAAATGAGTAGAATGATTATATATGTCTAATTTCTCTGTGCTGCTCAAAGGAACCGCAAAACTTATTGAGCCTTTCATTGAGTTTGCGCTTGAAAGGTAGCTGTCTTTTCTTGTGGCTACTTCATCTGCGTAAAACCCTGTCTCTGTTACTACATCATTTTGACCAGTTAAATCAACCAACACTTCTTTATACAGCAAACCTTGAACGCCAGAATCAGTATATACTGGCACAGAATTTCCATTCTGATCTTTTATATATCCAGACACAACTTTTTCATAGCTAGTTATACCATAACCAACAGTCTGCGATTGAATCTCAACACCTGTTACTTCTTTAGTGGTCCTTGTTTGAATAGTAAAACCCGGAGATTCGTAAGAGTCTAAATAAAAGCTTTCAGCAAAAGTATTTCTGCTACTTTCTGTCATGTAGTCATCTAATATAGCTATCGTATTTATGTAACCAGAAAAACCTGTATAAAATAAATTAGGATCATAGTAGTTAGAATCGTCATGCTTTGGCCTAAATCCTCCAAACAATAATCTATGGGAATTTGTATAGCTCTCTAAAGGAGTTTTTACTGAAACAGTTTCTTGATCTGGTTTATGTAAAGAAAATTCTAGAGTATTTGGTGTCTTGGCTATAGAAAGCAAGTTAAATGTTTTCAAATGAGTAGGTAATGTCTCAACGGTTCTTTCTTCTCCAGCTAAATACTCATAATATAATCTATTAGATCCATTAATACCAATATGAAAACCAGAAGAACAATCGTACCCAGTCATAGTAGAGACCAAGACCTGAGACAATGTTGGATTAGCAGTAGAATACTCGCCAGAAAAATCAAGAAAGCATGTCCAGTTTTCTCCAGACATAGGAGTAGTAACCTCCATTGTGGTCTCTCCACCAAAATTACCAGATCCTGTCACAGATTTTGAATTACTTACTACTTGAGCCGGATAGTTTTCTAACGCTATCACTGGCTCCCCATCTCCTATATCGTACAACTGACTTCCTGTCTCTTGTAGTTGGTTGTATACAACGACAGTATCAAATACATCTGTAGTATGCCCGGTAGTGAGTTTGTAGTAACGATCTCTAGCGGACTCATTAGTCGTGTCTATAGAGCCACTTAAATCATAGTAAGCAACAAGGTCTCCTGTAGGAAACCCTGCTTTTGAAGTATATTCCAATATAATGTCTTCTTTCATTAAGTGTCTAATCTGTTTAACTCTATGACTTTAATATCTTTTTGTTGAGAAAATCGTCTGTCATATGTTATACTTGACTGGTCTTTATTTTCTACTTTATTTTCGGAGTCAAGCCTTTTAACTGTTCCGTCTAAAAATGAATCTTTTATGAAGTCGTTAACTGACACAGCTTCTGTTTCCGCAGTAGAAAGACTAGCTTCTGACCTGTCATCAGCAACACCAACAGTACCAACACCAACTACTTCTCTTCTATTTTGAAGTTTCATATCGTATACCAAATAGTGACCGTTCTGCAAGCAAGAAGGTACAGATCTGTACAGCTGCATTGCGGGCTCAATACTAACAGTATAATTTAGATTTCTTAACGTGCTATTCTCAGGAAAATCGGCATCAGAAAAACTTGCATTGTAAGATATAGTTCCATCAAATTCATTCCTAGTGACAGAAACAGATGAGGGTCTGGGAGCTAATACATATTGAGTCCTAGTAGGGAACATTTTGTTGTACATAGATTGAGCTTCATCTCTGACTAGTTTGGAATTATTAGCAAGTATTAAATCTAATAAAATTAAAGAATCTCTATTTTTCTTTTCTAGTGCTCCTCTTGTTATTATTGTCCCATTACAGCTTACATTTATTATATCTGTTATGTTGTCATGGTCAAACTCTATGTTGTAATCAAAGTAAGAAGACCCATTTTTAATTTTTGCGTTATTAAATAGTTGATTGTTATCAAAAGTCATTTGGAAGCGTATAGTTCTTGCTTCCTCATCAGGATTTATAGTAAAAGATACTGGGTCCTTGTTTAAATCAAGATTAACTGAACCACCCGGCCTGCTTCCATCTCCACCTTTTATATGTCTTTTGTAAGCTTTGTTTACAAGATCATAAAAATTTCTAGATTTAAAATCAGCTTTAACCTCATCCCATGATGTACTGTTATTGGGGTCTGAGTCTACATCGTCAAGGTGATCATTCTTACTTCCTATAACTTCACCTGATAACTGCATTGATATAAAATCCCCACCCTGTTGCTCATCTATAGATATAGAGTAAGTCAACATAATATCACTTGTCTGCATAGAAGGCAAATCAGACTCTTCGGCTGTAGCCCCGGAAGACTCATTAGTCACAAAAGAATAGTTTTCTGTAATAGAATATCTACCACCGAGCCTATCAACTGTTTCGCTAATATTATTGAGTATTAGTGATGATTGAGGATGAGCATTTCTTATCAACCCTTGGTTAACTTTAGAAGAGGTGCCTTTTCTAGCGGTAACAAAAGCTTTAGCTTTTAAAAAACCATCAGGTTTATGGTTTTCAGTATTGTATCCAGAAGCAGATATGTTATGGGTAACAGTAGCTATACCATTATCGCCTTCGTCGTATTGCCAAGAATCAACTGGATCTGTAACACCATAGTTAGCCGTGTAAAAGTCTTTATCATTTTTATAGCCACTGATAGATATAGTATACCCAACCATACCTATATAATTAGAAGTAGAAAACGATACATCTTCTACGGTACAATTTTTTAAATGAAACTCTGTACCATGCCCAATAACTGAAAAATCTTGATAATTCTTATTTAAAGCACCAGCAAAAGATTTAAGTATTTCGTCTCTCTTTTCAGATAAGCCTCTATAATTATCCGTACTGTTTCTACTAAGGGTGCCAAAAGGAGGTCTGTCTCTTTTGTTTAATAATACTATGTTTCCCTCTATAGTTACGTTGACAGTAGTAGAGAAGATATCTCCCCCAACATAGTTGTGATTAAAAGTTTTAGATACATATGGAGTAGGTACGGGAAATTCAAAGTCCCCATACTTAATTTTTACGTCTTGAGGATAATTAGACATTAATATTTAAGCGACGTAGGCGCTACTCCCTTCTTATCTATAAAGTTCATAGAAGCTTCATAGGAAAAATCGTAATTAGAACTAAAGTTATAACTCAGGCCTTCAAGGTACCAGTTTAAATCACCTTTTCCAACTTGAGGGGATTTAACGTATGCTTCTTTCTGCACCTCTGATTTTAGAGTATCGTATATACTATCCGAAGCTGTCTTTAAATAATTAGTATGAGCAGTATTTATTTTATTAGAGCTTGGGTTTCTTTTTAGCACGCAGTTTATGGATACTGATTTCTTACCCTCGGATGATTGATTAGCGTCATAATTAGTCTCTTTTATATTAGGCGCTATAACATTGCTTCTTAATATAGTTGGCATTGAATAATTAGAACTTTTCTCTAGTTTTCTTATGTAAGTGTCGTTTCTTAGAGTTGGGTCATCTGAATAAACAAAACTATAACTAATACCAACCCCGTAAGCAGGGAAACCAACAGAAGAAGACGTTAGACTTTTAGGATGAACTAGAGGGTCAACTGAAGAGGGTACTCTCACAGAGTTAAACAGTGGTGTTATCCTTGATATTACGTCTGTAGGAGCTGTAAGTTTATCGTATAAAGTTTTTGGATTAAATAAATAATTTTTATTTTCATCATACGGAGTAATAGTTCCTGACTCTGTTACTGAGGTTATGTTCTCTGCTTGCCTAGATGCGTCTAAAGTATATTCAAATATAGCATCATTATGCATTCTGGGGTTTGTAGTAAATGCCATATTGTACCCAACTTCTCCAGCTATTCTATTTACAGTTCTACCAAAAGTTAAATATCTAGTTTTTAAATCCGAATGAGCATTCCACTCTAAAGATCCCGGAAGCCAAACAGGAGGCGCAGAGCCTACAGATTTTATATAATCTCTTAAAATAGCCTGACATCTGTCATAGGCGCTAGCTTTTAAAGTAACTAATCCTTGATATGCATTTTCATATTTATCTTCATTCTTACTCGTTAGCGCAGAGCTTAAATCTACTTTTGTTCTACCTTGTATAGAAGCATTTTCAGTAATAGAAATACTCCCTGTTTCATCAGATTGTATATCATAAGTAAATGAAGCTGACCATTTCTCACTCTTTTGAGAATCTTTATAGGCCCCATTTCTAGAATTTATTGTTCTACCTAATGTAAAGGTGTTATTTATAGTATCATAGCTTTCACTAAATATACCATTACCATTTACAGTTCTTATAAAATCAGCCCATTTACTATCTATATAACCGACCTTTGCAGCAGCGCTACCAGAAACGTTAAATGCCTTTATTGCTATTTCCTGAGCTATAGAGGCAAAGTTTACATTAGTAGGGCTATCTTGCCTTAATGAAAAATTCAAGCTTTGATTAAAAGTATGGCTATTGTCAGCGGATATTGAAAAAGAAAAGTTTTCTGAAAAAGACTCAAAATATCTAGCGTACTTTTGTAAAAGAAAATCTGTAGCTTTGTATACTTCTTGGTCTGCTTCTTTGAGACTAGAGCTTTGGTCAAAAGATTCATAAAACTCTAAATCCATATTTACTCTTAATAAATTTATATGATTTTCTAAATTACCTTCACTTGTTGGAAATTCATAAGATAATATTTTTACATTGTTTATTATGATTCCATTTATAGATATAGTGTCTACAAAGCCAGTATTATTTTTGCCTAGCAATTCTTCTATATGAGATCTTTCTGTAGTATCTATTTTTCTAAATCTACTAGACTCTGTATCATTCCCCGGATATATAAATGCCGTTATACTCAAGCCCACAGTTCTACCAAATTGATATATCCCACCATCAACATACCTAGCCTCTTGTCTCACATCTAAAACTTCAGCATTTGTTAAATTAATGTTGGCCATCTTATCTAAAATCCTCTTGGAACTCTGTTCGTAGCAGATGTATATCCCGGTATATTATTTCTAAAGCTTTGATCTATAGATTTAGAATTTTGTGGGTTCATCTGCATGTTATTCATGTATACATTAGTAACATGGGATGTATTGCTATTTGACACAGTTCTGTCTCCAGCTCTGGACATTGTCCGTTGTAAGGCTTGCTGCTGCATCATCATATTTTGAGCAGCTCCATAAGAAGTCATTGGTCCGTCTCCTCCCATTTGGCTAAATCCAAAATGAAGTGGACTCATCATAGCATGCTCAACCTGACCCATATAACCACTAAGATCCCTAGCTTGACCAGCAACCTGACCAAGATATAAAGACTCTCTCCTTGAGCCCCTAGTGTTGTTCATCATATTTTGCTGAAACTGAGCGTATCTTGCTTGTTGAGCTTGAGCTGCCTGCATCTGCATTCCGCCTAGATTGGAAGCATTTGATCTTGAGGCCATTAATAAAACATTATTTTGTTGTATAGTTGTGTTTAGTGATTCAAGATTTTTATTATTTCTATCCAAAGGTTCTCCCTTGAATAAATTAGAGGCTTGTTCATCTGCTATTTGCTGCATCTGCATTTTGTTCAAACCAAGACCCTCTGCTCTATTGATAGCTGATATTTGAGAAAGTTTTACTGTAGAGGCAGATCTCCTAGCTTGAGCTAACATTTGCGGAGGGAGTTGTCCACCAAGTAATTGCTGAATAGCATCGAACCTACTAGCTTGAGCTCCAGCAAATCCTACAGTGCTTCCAGCTCTTTGAGCTATCATACCAGCAGTTCTAGCTCCGCTTAACTGACCTAAAACATTATTAAGAGATGAAGGATCTGTTATGCTCGCTGTTCCACCAAAAGATTTTAATCTTTGAGCTTGTCTAGCTGCTGCTATCTGAGCCGCAGCTATCCTAGTTGTCTCATAAGTCTGCTTAACGTTATCTTTATATAACCTGTCGCTTGTAGCGTTTAGATTTTCTAATTGAGTCGCTAAGGCTTCTAATGGACCTCTCTCTTCTGCAGTAGCCTTCTCTGCTTGAGCTCTTAAAGCAGCAGTCTGTGCCTCAACAACTCTTTTATCTAAAGAGCCTACTCCTGCAGTGCGTGCAATTGCTAAAGTGTTTTCAATCCCACCTTTCAATGCCCCACTAACACTAGTACCAGTACCGCCAAAAGCTTTACTTGCGGCAGCTATGGAGTCTCCAAACTTTGCAGCATTATCAGCCCTGAACTGATTTTGCTTATTCATAGTGTCTAGATTTATACTCCCTGTAGCGCTTAAGAAAGATTTAGCGGCTTGAGAGCTAATCTTAATAGTCTCTTTTCTTATCTTCTGCTCAAGCTGCATCGCCTCTTTAACATCATCAATAGCTTTTTGCTGATCTCTTGTAGCTTTAATCATAGCCTCTCTTATAGGCTGTAACTCTTTCTCTTGTTGGATAGCTTTCCTTCTTTCTATAAACTCATCGGACAAAGCCTCCCCAATTAGTTCTGCTGAGTAAGCTCCTTCTTGCATACCAGTCATGAAAGCGTCTATAGCAACTTGGTCTAAGCCTAAATTTCCTAACTGTTCTTCTACATTCTTTTGGGCTTGCTCCGAAAAACCAGTTGTTCCGACAAGTTGAAGGTCTTTTACAAGAGAAGCTGCGTTCTCCCCGCTTAAACCCGATAGTTGATCAGGAGTAAGATTCGCAAGGGCAGTGGAAGCAACGCCTCTGACCCTTCTTAAATCTCTACCTCTTTCTGCGCCAGTATCGGTAAGGCCTGTCAATTCACTAAAAGGATCAACGATACCAAAATCAGTTTTCCTAACTTCTCTCACCGCATTGGCAGCATCGGCTCTAGTTTGAGCGGCGCTTTTATTCTTTTGTTGTTGTTCTATGCCTTCTTGTATAACCGCTTGTATTGCAGATGGGTCTACTAATCCAGATATCCTTTGCCTAATTGCAGTAGGTACTTCCTGCATAGCTTTAGACATTTGTTTTTGAGCTTCTAAAACTTGACCCATTGAAGCGTTTGAATCATTAAAAACTTTAGACGCGTTCTCGGCAGCTTCACCGAACTTAGTAAGCTTACCTATATTCTTTTCTGACTCTTGAGACACTTGCTCAAGATTTTTACTAGCAGCTGCTAGCTCCTGAAAAGAGCTGTTGAATGTCTCATTGACTAAAGTGCTGGTTCCACTATATGCAGCCGCACCAATAGCTGCAACCCCTAAAGGGCCACCCATGGCCATACCTGCTCTGTTAAGACCTGCGCGACTGGCATTTCTTGCAATAGAGCCTCCTACTCTACCCATAGCCGCTCCAAACCTTGAGGGAGTTCTTTGTACATTTCCTATTGCTCCTGCTTGTTGATTTGCGTCTAGACGAGGCTGGTCCAAAGTATTCTTACCTCTTTCATAACTAATACCTCCTGAAAACATTGTTGCGGGCATATTAAACCTTGCAGCACTCATAGTCCCTCTACCTCCCGGTAATCTTTCTGAAAAAGCCGTTCTAGATCTAGGTGTAGTCCCGCCGCCGAAGCCTCCGAAACTTGGCATTGAAAACGATGCATTTTTCTTAAATCTTTCAGGTAGTAGCATACCAGCAGAAGCTACAGCACCGCCTACAAGAAGAGCTGATTGAAGAGCATCAGTCGCACTTATAAGTTTACTTGTTTTCTCTGAATTGTCCTTCAGGCCCTCTCCATATGATTGCAAGGCTTGTTGAACGAAGCCTAATGCCATAGTAACCCCTATTAGTTTCATAGAGTTAAAGCCTACGCTATCCTTACCTCCGCTTGCAAAATTAGGTATACCTGACGACCTTGGGTCAAGGCCTCTAGCCATGCTTCTTCTGATGCCTTGTCCTAGTCCACTGGGTTCGTCTCTGGTATTATAAACACCAAGCCCCATTGGATTTAGTCCTGAAGCTAAAGATTTATTAGAGCCAACTCTAATTTTGCCCATAGGAACACCGGCTGCTCTTTCTCTTTGTACCGCTTGATTTATTGCGTTAAAACTAGGAATGAAGCCACCAGCAGCGGCCGACGTGTTCATCTCTTTTATAAATGATTTTATTTTCTGAGAACCTCCGCCGCCACCACCTCGATTTACGCTTGTAAATACTTTGTTAGCCAAGCTAGTCATCGCGTCAGAAGACACACTTCTTTTACCGTCCGCTAACTTTAAAGACTTACTAAAACCAAAGTTATCTCTTAACTTAGGGCCTACAAAGCCAGCTTCTTCGAAATCCCAAGTAGCATTAGGATCACCTTTAAGAGTTTTCTCAAAACCTATTGCATTTTTTGTAAGTGCATTTATTGAGGCTTCAAATATAGACCCCTCTGCACCCTTGGGGAATAGAGCGCCGCCCTTATTGCCCCTCATCTTGTTTATTATTTGCCCTGCTGGCTTGAACTCGCTTAAAAGTTTTGGTCCGAAAAACTCATTAGTTAAAGCTACTAAAGGTCCAGCCATATGCTTTTTAATTAAAGCTGCATATTCATTGTTGGTTTGCGAGTCCTTTTTGTTGTACTTACCAAGGAAAGATTTTTGCTGAAAGCCACCTATTTGTATTTTCTCAGGTCTTACTCCAGCTGGAGCTCCTTTAATTGCAGTTATGCCACTTGTGCTGGCTGTTATAGTAGAGTTGTTATCCACATCGCCAAACAATGAAAGAACTCCGTAATGGCCACCTACATTAAAGAATGGCATAGTTGGAGTTTTAGCCTTCTTGCTAGCTGCATTCTTTTTATTTTTTGCTTGTGTATTTAACCGAGCCTGTTCTTTTTCTGCTGCGGTTAAGTCCGTTCTGTTATTGTAACCCGGAACATTCTCTCCGGCTTTAATCATTTTCCTTGCCTGAAGGGTAGATATCTTTGCGAAGTTAGGTATAAATCCACCAGACAAAGCTTTAACAAAATCCTCATAAGCCGCAGACCCTTTAGGTGGTATAACTGCCGTAGCCTTTTTACCCATAGAATTAGTAAAGTCCACTACGCTCTCATGACCGTTAGTCATCGCAGAGAACGCTCCACCCCTTCCGTTATGTATAGTATCTCTTCTAACTCTTGGGTTCGCTAACTGAGAACTTGAGTAGCCACCCATCATCATACCAAGAACCTCTTCATTAGCAAAGTTAGGAACATAACCGCCACTCCTACCTCCTCTTCGGTTGTTCCTTTTGCCAGCCCTAAATTCTCTTGTCCCCCCAGCAGTCGCTCCGAAATCACTAGAAAATGCAACTCCACCTCTACTTAGAGTTTCAGCTATTCTTTGAGATACTAGCAATTGATTATCCAAAGCAGTAGTCTCTTCATTTATTCTTTGTAGAACAAGTTGGTGAGCGTCTTCTACACTTAATGTCCCGTTTCTAATCCTATTCATTAGATCGGGGTTCTCGCTAAGTACTCCGAATATTTGTTTTTGAAGGTTTAACTGATTCTGTAAATTCTGGTTAAGGCCTACAAGAGACCTAAAAGCGTCAGCTGCAAAGGTTGCCAAAGTAAGAAAGGTCTTAACAAGTACAGCACCGACTATAACAAGGCCGGGGCCACCTATAAACTTACCTATTGATTCAAATACTGTTTTAGCTATACCTTGTCCAGCTTTGGCTAAAGCACCATCACCAGCAGCGGCTTCAAAAGTTTTATTAATTGAGCCAAAAATATTTTCCAATGCGGGGCCGAAAGTTAGACCTCCAATCTCAGCAGCAGCTTCTTTAAAAGTATTTAAAGTCTTCTGAAATTGAGCTGCTAAAGTTTGATTCAACTCTTCGTTTCTTCTTATAGCTTGGTCAGACGATCCTATAGATATACCTAAAGCCCTATTATATATACCTTGCTCTCTACTTAAATCACTAAGGGCAGCTTTAAGAACGTTAACTTGGAAAACACCACCCACTAATTCTGATATTTGAGCTCTTTGAGATTGACTGAGGTTGTCGAACTGTTTTGCTAAATTCTCAAGAACCCTGATAGCTGGCAAGGTATCGCCTTCTAAACCTCTTACCTGAACACCTAAATTCTCCAACTCTTTAATTACCCTAGGTCTTTGGATTCTAGTAAAAATAGTTTTGAAACTGTTACCAATAACAGCACCACCACGAGCAGTTTTCTGCTGAGCGGTAGTTACAATTGCTAGCAACTGGTCTAAGTCAACCCCAGCACTTACAGCAGCAGAGCCAACACGACCTAAAGCCTTGGCCAAATCCTCTGAACTGACAGCAAAGGCAGCATCAACATTAGCTAACTTATTGATTATGGCAGTACTGTCTAAACCTACTTTAGTAAAAGTATTAAGCGCAGCAGTTAGAGCATTCACAGCTTCGGCAGCATCTAAGCCCGCCAACCTAGATAATATGAGAGCATCTTTAGTTCTTTTCAGCGTCTCCTCTACTCCTAGACCCTGTCTTGCGAGCTCTGTAGCGGCCTCTGCAGCCACTTTAAAAGACTGCCCGGTATCTGAGGCTATCTTAAATAAATTAGATCCAAATTTTTGAAGATTTGCAGAAGTTACCTGAAGGATAACATTTATATCTTTTAAAGACTTCTCTACCTCTATCGCTGACTTAACTGTTGCGGTGAAAGCTTTTCTGACAGCCAATATTGCACCAGCCGAAGCACCAAAAGCCAAAACACGAGCATTAGAAGCGTCGAGAGACTTTTCAAACTCACCAAGTTGCCCATTTATCCTACCTAGCGGCCTAAACCCTCTAGTGTTTAGAGCTAAATCAATATTAATTCTTGTAGATCCTGCAGTTGTAGCCATAATACCTTAAACCTAACACCTTTTAATTAATTACACTTTAAACTACACTACATTCCATGCATCTTCAATATTTCCTCAAAATTCATTTCGCCCCCATGCTTCTCTATTTCCTCATTTAGGTTCATAGATTTCTCTTCATCAGTCTCCAACGATGTAAGTTCAGCCTTGCTGGCACCAAATATAGACTTACCTCCACCGTCTCCCTTAGTGTCCATATTATTCTTAGCTTCGGCGCTCTTTATTTGTAATTCATACCATTCTATTACTTTATCTGGGCTACCTTGAAAGTCGTCAGGAGGACTTTTATGATTACTCATTAAGTTTTTTAAGTATTTAGCATGAGACATTAATGCTACTTGAAAATTTGTTAAATTTAGTATAGGCTTGCCAAAGAAATTAAAAGGGTTATCATCACACAAAACATAAACATTCATAAAGAAAGGACAAGCTGCGACTCTCTTGATCTCATCTCCCCCAAACCTTTCTGAAATCATCTCTGTGTATATAGATAAACATTCATTTACCTCCGAGTGTTCTAGATAGTCAAACTCCTCCTCTGTAAAATATAATTCTTTTAAATCTCTATCTTTATAAAAACATGATTGAATGGTACTTTCGCTTATCTTCTTATTAGCAAAAGCTTCTGCTGTCATGCCTACATTTTCATTTCTCTCATGTATTAAGATATACAATTCATCTGAAAGAGGTTTGATCTCTTTCTGCAAGGTGGCTAGCTGGGCATGTATAATGAGTTTAGATTTTGTAGATTCTAGTTGCTTGACTTTTTCTGTAAGCTCTTCTATCCTCTTATCTTTTTCTTTGGACCATATATCTTCCTCTATTAAAAAATTAATAGATTCTTGTTCTGTTTTTAGTCCTTGTTCTTTTGCAAGATATAAATGTTCTTTGTAAGTTCTTTCTGTATGACCTGTTTCTAGATCATTTAAGTGTTTAATAAATACTCTATCCTTGCTTGATTCGAATCTAAATTCAGAGAAGCCAAATATTAAATCCCTATATAAATCTTTATATTTTTTAAAAGGGTCATTCACTTGAGTCCTTGTTTATAGGTACTTCTAACCCAGCCAAAACCTTAATCTTGTCCTCGTATACCTCTTGAAGGCTCTCGTCATTCTTAACCTCTTCTTTAATATAATCTAAAGAAGCTTGAACTCTTTCAAAATCTTCAAATGTTTTACAATTGCCACCATTCCAAGCTGCAAGCAAATAACTAGATCGCTCTATAACCTCTGCCTCAAAGTGTACATACTTATCTTCTTCTTGCTCTATTCTTTCTTCAACAAGTTCGTAAGCTTCGACTCTATTGTCAAACCTTTTCCCAGCAAACATTGGCATGTAGTCATCTATACCTCCGCGTTCTTTATTTTTAAATTTAATATAAGTTAAAAACAAAAGCCACCACATATTAGTGAGTCTAGCCGCTCTTGACTCTGCTGTATGCTCGTAAAGATCCTCTGCCTTAACTTGGTACTTTTCTAATTCGGCTTTTAACTCCTCTATTTCTTTAACTAGATCAGCAAGCTTCTCCTGTCTTTGTTCATCAGATACTTCTTTATCCTCTTGAAGATTTAGTTGAACTACTTGAAACTCTTTCTCTTTAATTAGTAACTCTCCGTATTTTTCATTAAAATGTTTTTGCTCTTCTTCGCTAAGTGCGCCAGAATCATTCTGATATCTTTTGTTGATCATCGATCTGGTCATGAGACCGGCCTTTACTCCTTCAGAGACTTTGACAGAATAGAATAGATTGCATTCATCAAACATCTTTCGAGTAGGTCTTTTGAGAAAAATTTCAACGTCTTCTATAACATCTTCTTCTCTTGTTATGGTGATGTCCTTACCATTTTCATCCTTGGTTTCTTCTTTAACGGTCTTAGTATATTTACGAGGAACCTTAAAGGTATAAAGCCACTTCTTTGTATTTAACTTATCTTCACTCATCTTCTTTTAATGTTACGTCTACAAACTCAAGAGTCTTTTCAATTTCTCTCACGCAGTCATTCCCATAATCTAGTATTCTTTTTCTGATATGTTCGTACTTCTCGTCTGTGAAATAATCGATAGATTCAATATCTACATCATCTAACGTATTGTCTTTGATTTTGGAAACGAAAGCTTTATGTTCCCTAAGAAGATCTTCTGTAATTACAAAGTAACCTTTGTACAGATTTATAATATTCCTATGTACCTGAAAGGATATAATATCCTTTATGCTAGCTCCTTTTTCCAACTTCATAGCCTCTTGAAGTTATATATTATTACACTTAAAAACAAAATAAAAAATCCCCGCCAAAAGACGGGGATTAATTAAAAGAAAGAGTGTTTGTGAATTTTAAGCTGTTACTTCTTGAATCCAGAAACCTTTAGTTCCACTCAAGTAAGTACTTTCACCAGAATCAACGATTGTAGTGAAATCAAGAGTAACAGATTTATTGGCTCCGATACTAGAGGAGAATGAGTGTCCGTCAACCTTAGCGTCTTTAAACCTAAGGTTCATTCCGTTTACGCCAGAACCACCTTCTCGGCCAAGTTTGATGTCAACTTCAAATCCGGGATCAACACTTGTAGAAGCGCCATCTCCAACAATCTCTTCTAGGTTATCAGCGGCCTGTCTTGATACAATGGCCTCTAAGGACATAGTAGCAGTAAGAGGGAAAGTTATTAACCTAGCGAACTCAAAAGTATCTCCTAATCTCTGGATAGATTCACGAGGCATGTCTAAGCTGACCGTAAAACTCTGAACGTGAAGAACGTCTACACCTAAAGCAGGAACTTTATTAGCTCCTGTAGAGCCAAGATAACCTCCAGAGCTATTAGCATGGAAGCTAATATTTCCGGGCCTCAAAACTCTTGGAGTAGTAGCAGTCTCTTTGGTACCTGTGCCTGCGCTGGCTGCTCCCATTTGCATCTTTGTAGACTCAACGTTAATAGTAGAAGTTGGTATATCTCCAACAGCGCCAGTCCAAGAAGCAGATGTCATAAATCCATCAGGTATAATAATAGATTTGTTAGTTCCAGTGCCTAGGCCAAGATAATCTTTACCTTCGTCAGACAGAGCAATTTGATAGCGCTGCTTTTCTGTCGCGGTGGTATCATTGATGTTTTTCATGATGCCATGAGTACCGTCAGCATTAGCAGAAGTCTGTCCAAATAGTTGTTTTTCGTTAGTAGTGCCAGCTAGAGAGTAACTAAAATCTAATGAAACAGTAGGAACTTCCACAATCAATCTCTCGATCTGACCAAGTTGTCCATACTGGTTAACGTCCACCCTAGGAACAGTAAAAGAGTAGTTTGCACTCTGAACTCTCTGTATGTTTACCGGCGAAGCCTGACTTCCAGCGAAGAGCGCCTCACTCTGGTAAATGATTCTTTTCCGCGTTGTTCCAGCGGCTTGTTGCGTATTAGCACCTTGTAATGATGTTGCCATTTCTTAAAATCTCCTTCTTTAGTCTAAATTACATTATTTATTGGATTCAGAGAAATACTTTTTAACCTCTGGGCATACGATGACTATGCAACTCAAAATCCACAAAAGCCGAGAAAACGTTCGGATTTAGATTCTGAAAATCGCCTCTATTAGCTACATTTTTAGATACTGTTACGTCATCTATGTAGCAATAATCACCTGTTGCCACTCCCGTATAATCATATGTTACACCTGTATATCCACCTAGGGCATTTAAATTTAAGTCAGTCTGTTCTATTAAGGACATTTTCTTTCTAACTGTATCTTTTAAAATACCACATGCCGCATCCAAATTAAATAAGGAATCAGCCAAAACAATAGCTCTGGCATTGATTATTGTGTCCTCTATGCCTCCCATTGCATATTCTTCATTACGGCCACCATTATCTTTAATAAATATTGCAGGATAAGTCTGAGCGCTAGAGTCTACTCCAGTCGATACTTTAATATCACTAGTTTTAGGATTAAGAACTAACTTAGTCTCAAAAAGTAGCTGTTCTTCAGGCATGCTTGTCAGAAATACGTTAAAATCTTTTACAGCATATCTACCGCTAACTGTCTTCCCAGACATCGGGTCAGTAGCTCCAGTAAAATAGGCTTGACCTTGCATATGATTGACAGAATGTAAACCACTAGTACCCGGTCCAATTGGGCCATCTCCATCAACATAAACACCAGTTAATAAATTTGGAGTAGAAGAGCCAGTAATACCAGAGTCTGATACTAATTGCTTAAAAGGTGAAGCATAGACATAATAATCAGAAAACAAACTATCTATTTTAAATAAATTAGTTTGATGATTTGTATAAGCATCTCCTTGTTGTGTTACTTCATGATCCACAAACAGAAGCAAACTACTCATTACTTTATTTTCAAATTGTACCTTCATTAGCCAAGTCTCTTTCTGTATTTATCAAGTATTTCAGAGATATACGCTGTAGGCTTGAAAATACCAATATTAATTCTGTTTTTAGATTGTACAGCTTTCCCGGATCTGGATCTTTGTGCAATCTTACCTTCTCCGTGAGTAAGATACATGTAATTACTGTAGCCAGAAATACCCGTCTCTACTCCCTTAACCCAGCTATTTCCAGTTTCCCAAGGCATTCTCGCGGCTATGTCAAAGGCGCTTAAAGTTGGGAAAGATAGACTATATCTGAATGACTGTACTCCCTTATTATTTCTTTTAGGTGTTTGCCTGCCAATTATATTTAAGTAACCTTTTAGGATCTCTCTAACTAAATCAGTTGGCCTATCTCCAGAGTAAAATCCTATAAATGAGAACAGGTTACCAGTACCACCTAGAGTCTGAGATATGTTAGTGCTATCTGGACCTTGTTGTATTTCTTTTGTTACTGGGTGCCTGTCAAAATCAGCCAAAGCTGCTCCCTTTAAACCAGCAACCCTACGTTTAAAAGCCCTATCGACTGCAAGAGCAACTTGAGGAGAATTTCTAATAGTCTTCTCTAAGAACCCTTTTTTAAGAAAAGTTTTTAATGATACTGTAGCCATTACTTAGTCGATTCTAATTTAAATACAAAAAACTCACTATTTAAGAAACTCTTATTTGCGTCCTCTGAAACTACTTTAAATGATTTATTATCAAATGTTACCTTCTCTGTCTTTCCTTTATTTATGTAGTCTCTTGCATCTCTTTGCACTTTTATAAATACTCCCCCTTCGGCCACGTAAGAAGGTATGTCTCCTAAAGTTTCTTGTGATTGGTCTAAATTATATCGAATAGTAGCGCTATAGATACCAGACTGAGGAACGTATGTATAATTAACAGATTCAGCGGGGTCACCATATCCAAATAAAGAAGCTGTGTTTATTGTACCAACAACACGCTTGGGTTCTTTATGTATTACGATAGTTCTTTTAAAGGTATCGAAAATATCTCCAAAAATACCAGTTAAATTATTCTTTTCAGTATCTGATATTAAACTCGCCATCAGGTAACCTTATAACTGTAGACTTCTGTTCTGACAAATTGACTATCTCCCTGATGAACACCTTTGACAGTATCATCTCCAACCACCTGCCTAGGTCTAATTTGATTAGCTTTATAGTCTCGAATCAGGTCTTTCATTTCGCTATACTCTTGCTTCTTTAGACCGCTAAGAGATTTGATGACTTCGTTTTTATTAATTTTTCTAACAGATGAGCCTTGGTCTGTAACCTGAACAATAGTGTCTGAGCTAGCATTTGCTATATTAGTTCTAATTGATCTATCATAAAAATAAATCAAAAACATCTTTTTTAAAATAGCTGCCTCATCTATTGTAATTTCTGACTCAACTAATACATTATCGTTTTTGGTATCTGTATTCTGTACTATCTCTAAAGTCGAAGACTTTATTTCAAAGAAAGTATTGATATGGCTATTTAATCTGCCGATATTAGCGCGAACCCAATAAGATATAGAAGCTATTGAATAATTGGAATCTTCGGCTATTTCCCTAAAAAGTTCATCTGCTATGTCTACAACCTTCATCGTAAAGTGAATTACACTAAAAACTAAGAAAGTTAGCCATAAACCTTAGCAATCAGTACAGTGTTTTGACATCATGTTTTGCTGCTCTATGTTTTCAGGAGGTGAATAATCCTTAACGTTTGAAGTCTTTTGAATAGACTTTATAACTTTTTCGATATCAAATATATTTTCACCCTCTGGGAAAGGGCACATATGAGCCTGCCCAACAATATCGTCTTCTGTTAAGTAGTAATCTGCCATATGCGTTTTATTAGGTTTATAAGACGAAACTATATTATCATGAAAATCATAGCCAAGCTGAGTTATTTTATCAACAGGCCATAATACAGTACTCTGTTTGTTAAAAGCCTTTGCGGCGTGCTGAGCAAGACTATCTATTAGCAGTCTAGCATGAGAGTGGTATATAGCAGAAAGAATATGTCTTATATTAGGTGAATGCATAAACTCAACATTCGGTATAGCTGGTTGATTTTCGTTCTTAATATGTAAAATTTTAAAATCTTTTTCTAATGTCCTACAAGCTTCTTCCGCAAGGTGAAATGGCATATCTCTGACCCAAGAGTATCCTTGGTCGGAACCTCCATTTGTTTGAATTACTAAAATAGGCTTATCGTAACCTGCTAAAGCCCCATAAGCTTCGGATTTTTCCTGTTCGGTTAGATAGATACTTGGTTCCTCTTCATTGAAAGGAATATCATTTTGTAAACACCAAGCCTCTATGCAATGAATTTTTTTATTTATGTAGTCTTGATGTAAATATGGGTCCGACTTAAATACTATAGTATCTTTGTCTTTTATGAAGTCTTCGTAGAAATAGGGCGTTTGCCCCATCATGTAAATTCTGTAGACATTTGGATTATTTAACCATAAACCAGAATGAGGGCTAACTACTATTATTTCTCTATCTGGGTATTTCTTTTTAATGGCCTTGACAACTGCCGTAGCCATTATATTTTTCCCTATTCCCCCTTCTATATGAAATACTATATACTTTTTCACACTAAATATCTGTACCGCCAGCTAGCTCTCCTGTTTTGAGAAATCCGTAAGCTGCCTCCACTAAGGAATCTTTTCCGCTCACCGTAGTCATTAAAGAAATAGGAGCCCTAACTGATTGACACTCTGTAGAATGTCCAGAAATAGAATATCTTTCTCCAGAATTTAAGAAAACTTCATATTCTATATCACACTCATATTCATTTCTATAGTTGTTGAGGTCATCGTCGCTTACTCCAGTTGGCAAAGGCTGAGTCTCGTATCTTAATTCAACCTTGTTGACCCTGTAGTAACAGCCAGTTATTGTCGTATCGTACTGATCTAAGTATTTATCTCTTTGGATTGCCATGTTAGTCCTTTTAGTTATAGTTATTTTATTAAAAAAACAAAATTTTTAGTTTTGTTTACAGTAAGTCTCTACACCTTCCCACTCTTTAACAGCCTCATCTTTTCTCGTTCCTATTAATAGAACATTATATTGGCCGTCTTTATTGGAGCATATTATTAAATTCTCTTGTTTTTCGTCAACTTCAGCAAAAGCATCTCCAAAGTGCCCAACTGGCTTGACCCAAGACATATCATTTTTATTTAAATATTTGTAATAACTTGGTAAAGGCAAAGAGCATCTACAATTAGAAATATCTACTGTCCACCTGTAAACATTATCGCCCTCTGTTGGGCTTTCTACGAAAGAATGAAAGAGCCATTTATTTTTCTTAGCCGGTTCGGGGTGTACTATTCTGAAAGAACCAGAGGTCTTTCTAAAACATCCACATACACAAGCGCTAGATGTGCTTGAGTTACCTATCACAGTTGTACCACTGCAGCAGCCTGTAGCTCCATACCCAATTACTAACTCATCATCAACATTGGTTGTAGTACCTGCTCCTGACTTAGTATTAGCTCCTATATAAGTATTACGTTGGCCATAACAAGTCTTATCACTGCTAGCCGAGTTATGCTCACCTGCTCCATAACCTATAAAAGTATTTGAGCAACCTGAGGTTGCATGTTTACCAGCCTTAGCCCCAAGTGCAACGCCCCACTTTATTCCTCCTCCAGCACAAAAAGCTTCATAACCTACAGCAACCCCATCGTATTTGTAATAATTATTTCCAGCCATAGCAAAAGCTCCTACTGCTACTGAGCAGTGATTACTGCAGGCATAACAACTAGCTTTGTACCCTATCGCTACCATATAATTAGCATATCCAGTATTTACAGCACCAGTATATGCACCTATCAAAATAGTGCCATTACTATAGTAATAAAGCCCTGCGCAATTCCCAATCGTAACTCTACAGCGACATTTGTAAGTGTGGTGTTGAGCGCAATTTCCAATTGCTGTATCCCCATAACTACACCTCATACATTTCATAGCTTTGTAACCTATAGCGACATGACAGCAAGCGTAGTAAGAGTAAGTATATGTCTCATCCACATTACTAGCAGCAAATGCTCCAATGGCTACGTTATGTTTAGAGCAACAGATCCTACACCCATTTAAACCTGCTCCGAAACCAATAACAGTCCAATCACAAGTATGGCAGCAGTTACATCTATGAGCACGAGCACCAACAACAGTAATCATATAAGGACATGCGTAACCCGCAGCCCCTTTACACGCCGAACCACCGCCCACAACAGTTCCGCATCGTAGAGTATTAGATGTTCCCCCGCTGCAATGACCTAAAGCAGTACCACAAACATAAGAACTTGTTGTTATTTGATAACCTATACTAGAGCTGTTTCCGTTCTGACCAGACGAACCGGAGGTTCCAGAAGTACCAGAGTTGCCGCTGTTGCCGCTGTTGCCATTATTTCCATTATTTCCAGATGAACCAGAACTTCCAGTATTTCCTGAGTTCCCTGAGTTTCCAGAATTACCAGATGTTCCTGAGTTACCAGAGTTACCTGAAGTACCAGAGTTACCGGAGTTTCCAGAAGAACCACTAGAGCCACTAGAGCCGGAAGTACCTGAAGTTCCGCTATTGCCAGAGTTACCTGAGTTTCCAGTGTTTCCGCTACCTCCTGAATTACCAGAGTTTCCAGAGTTACCTGAGTTGCCTGAGGTACCAGAGTTGCCAGAGTTACCTGAACTACCAGATGAACCATTAGATCCAGAACTTCCTGAAGTACCAGAGGTGCCACTGTTTCCACTATTTCCTGAGTTACCAGAGTTCCCTGAGTTGCCAGAATTTCCAGACGTACCTGAATTACCAGAATTACCTGAAGTACCAGAGTTACCGGAGTTTCCAGAAGAACCACTAGTACCAGAAGTTCCACTATTACCACTATTACCACTATTCCCAGAATTACCAGAGCTACCACTAGAACCAGACGAGCCACTTGCACTATCTGTGGTAAGGTGAATTAGACCTTTGTCTTTTGTGGTTTCATCTATAACAAGATAATTAGCATCAGTACTAGTGTCTAGCACTTTTACTGTCATCTTGCCATGAATTATTGGTGTCTTAATATCAGCCATCTATTACTACTCCTTTCCAGTTCTTAGTAGCTATAGGATCACACCTTGTGCCCATTAATAATATATTATAACATCCATCTGTTTCTGTTGTTATGTTTAAAGTATTTTTTTCTATATCTATTCTAGCGTATCCATTACCAAAATGATTATTAGGATATACCCAAGCCATATTGCATTTATTTAGATGTTTATAATAACTAGGTAGCTTCATCGAGTAACAACAATTTTTAACATCTACTTTGTATCTATATAAATTATCACCCTCATTTGGCGACTCAGCAAAAGAATGGCTGAGTTCCATATTCTTTTTAGCTGGATTAGGGTGTTTTATACTAAACGAACCGCTAGTTTTGCTTAGTGATCCACAAATATATTGACTAGTAGTACAAGAATTACCAATCCTAATCAAGCAGCTGGCGGCAGTCGCGTAAGCGCCAATACCAATACCATTGCAAATTCCTGAATTGCTGGCTCCAGTAGCAGCGTAACCAATAAAACCACTTTCATGAGATCGACACATAGTATAAACGGACCCACCTACTAAACCAGATGTTGAAGCGTAATATGCACCAGAATATCCTCCTACAGCCCAGTTAAGGGTAGAATAATAACTAGTGCATCTGCCCACCTGTGCTAATGCCTGAGAACCGATGCCTAAGTTACAACATCCCCTACACGCATAACAAGCGCTTCTAAAACCTATACTCATTGACCCTTTGTTGCAATAAGCATAACGACCCGCAGAGAAACCTATATAAGTTGAGCCTGTGTTATAACAAGTAGGGCTCTGATAAGCAGCATCTCCTATTGCGGTAACACATCTAACGCAACCTTTCGCAGCGCCTGCTCTAACCCCTATAAAAAGACTATCGCAAGCAACGCACATTTGGCAGAACGAGAACATTCCTATTCCTATATTTTTCATATTAGCCCAATGAGTACAGTTACCTGCATATGCACCGATTATAGTGCTACACCTTGAGTTGTTTGTTCGCCTAGACCCTGCGTTCTTGCCAATTATAACCTCTCTAACAAAACTACTTGAACTATTTCCACAACTAGAACAACAACTATTAGCACTTCCAGTACAGGTCCCTAGCCAAACGTTCATCGAATTGTAACAACATGAGTACGTAAAACATCCCGCTTTGAATCCTATAGCAATATTGCATCTAAAGCAATGGCAGCTTTTATTCATAGCGTACGCACCAACAACAATATTACCACAATGAAGGCCGTTCCCGCTATAATATGGTCCCGCACAAGCGCCAATATAAATACTCTGTATATTGTAACTCCTATAAGTCGAGCTGCCTCCTCCAGCATTTATACCAAAAAATACGCTGTTGTTTCTGCAACTCCCACAATTTCCAAAAGCAGTATCGTTACCGGAGTTTCCAGAAGCACCACTAGAGCCAGAACTTCCTGAACTTCCTGAGTTTCCAGAGTTACCTGAATTACCAGAGTTTCCAGAGTTACCTGAGTTGCCTGAGGTACCGGAGTTGCCAGAATTACCTGAACTACCAGATGAGCCGGAAGACCCAGAACTTCCTGAAGTACCAGAGGTGCCACTATTCCCGCTATTTCCTGAGTTACCAGAGTTCCCTGAGTTACCTGAATTTCCAGACGTACCTGAGTTACCAGAGTTACCTGAAGTGCCAGAGTTACCAGAGTTTCCAGAAGAACCACTAGAGCCACTAGAG
>Ga0114933_10000325_pt1 | contig 58656 bp, 47 predicted proteins | sample 4SBtaG_FD_89691 | JGI IMG/M metagenome (GOLD analysis project Ga0114933, IMG submission 89691) | Deep subsurface microbial communities from Kolumbo volcano to uncover new lineages of life (NeLLi) - 4SBTROV12_W25 metaG | ecosystem: Environmental > Aquatic > Marine > Volcanic | place: Kolumbo...
GACCTCGTTGTAGACCTCGGCGCGGATCAGGCCGCCGTCGTCGCGGAGCTTCACCTTCGACCCGGCGGGCAGGAAGACGTCGCCTGGGAAGCGGTTTCCGCGGGCCAGCGTGCAGGCGGAGACCGAGGAGTTCGCGTGCAGATCGGCGGCGGACAGGCAGGGCACGCCCGCGACCGTCACGGACTCGGCCGGCGTCGCCAGGTAGCCCAGGATGACCTCGGCCAGGCTGCCGTTCTCGTGCAGCACGATGCCCGCGCCGCGGCGCAGGCTGAAGTCCCCGACCTTGTGCGGGTCGGAGAGCCGACAGCCCCAGCGGCCGTCCTTGTGGGCGACGAGCTCCTTGCCTTCCTTGCAGGGAACCCCCCGCACGAAGAGGTTCGCGGCCAGGGTCACGCGCACGCCCGTGATCGCCCCGCTGGCGTCGTGCACGATGGCCTCGGCCGAGCCGAAGTCGCCGTCCTCGAGCTCGGTGATCGGCGGAAGGAGCTCGGGGCCCTCGTCTCCGGCCTCGCCGCTCTCCTCGGGCTGCGGCTCGGGCTCCTCGAAGTTGACTGGCGCGTCCTCGGGCATGCCCTCGCCGGCGTCGGCGGTGACCTCTTCGAGGGCCTCGACCAGGGCGTCCTCGGCGGTGGGCTCGGCGGAGGCTCCGTCCCCAGGGGCCTCTGCGACAGGCTCGGGGTCGGATCCACAGGCAAGGGCGAGGAGGAGGAGCATGCCCAAGCCTACCCGCCGAGCCGGGTCTACCGCACGCGCCGTTCTCGCAGGAGCCACGCGCGCTCGATGCCCATGACCAGCTTCCGCAGCCGCTCCTTCTGGAGGTCGCCGTGGGGAAGGAGCTCCAGCCCGTGCACCTCGCCGTGCACCGCGACGCAGCGAATCGCCAGGATGATCGAGGCGCCGTCGTGGGTGATCTTCAGGGTCCCGCGGTCGTCGATTGCAAGGCTCCGACCCTCGATCTGCACGCCGCCGCCGCCCAGGGACAGGTCGACGAGCGTGGCGTCGCGGACTCCGTGGACGTCCAGCTCGATGTCGACCTCCAGTCCGCGCAGCGGGATGCGGAAGGCCCGGCGCGCCTGGACGACCAGGAACTCCGAAGGGCGCTCCAGCTCCAGCACGGGGCCGGTCTTGGAGAGGTGGCTGCCGTGAACGCGGGCGTGGAAGGCCACCGAGCGCCCGTCGTACATCAGGCGCACGAGCATCAGGTGGCCGATGGCGGGGGTGTGGCCCAGGGCCTCTCGGTCGGCCAGGACGTGGACGAAGCGCTCCTGCAGCTCGATGAGCCGACCCGGCACCACCGTGGGCGGGTCGCCGAGCACCATCAAGACCGAGGAACCCTCCTCGCAGGCGGCCGCCAGAAAGCTGGACCCGTTCCGAAGATCGTGCTGTGTCCTCATGTCCTGATCATCGGAAGAGCCGAGCCGGATTTCGATGCCCGGATTCGGGCGAATCGGTGGCCGGATATGGCCACTGCATGCGCGATGAACTGAAGCGGGCCGCCGATCGACGGTCCGACCTCGATCCTGCGGGCGATGCCTGGCGGGTCTTTCACGGCGTGGCCGAGGGCCGCCCCGGCCTGGCCGTGGACCGCTACGGTGCCGGCCTGATCGCCTGGACCCGCGACGAGGTCACCGACGAGGAGCGCAGCGCCGTCGACGAGCTGGGCGAGGTGAGTTGGGTTCGCCGAGGGGAGCGGGTTCGGACCGGCCCCTTCAGCGAGCTGGGGGTGGCCTGGCCCGAGGCCGAGTTGGGCCAGGATCCGCCTGTCTTCCTGGACCTTCGGGCGGGGCGGCGGTGGCTGGCGCGCGAGGCTCGCGGGCGGGTGCTGAACACCTTCGCCTACACCGGGGCGAGCGGGATCGTGTGCTCAGGGGCCGACCACGTCGTCCAGCTCGACCACTCGGACCGCTACCTGGCCTTCGGGGCGCGTGTGGCCGAGGCCCACGGAGTACAGGTCGAGGTCATCCGCGACGACTACTTCGCGGCGCTGCGCCAATGGTCCGGACTGGGGCTGAGCGGGCGTGCGGCGCGGCGCCGTCGGGTCAAGCGCGCCGAGCGCCGCTTCGATCTGGTGGTCCTGGACCCCCCGACCCTGGCCAAGAGCCCCTTCGGAGGCGTAGACATCGTCCGCGACTACCCCAGCCTGCTGAAGCCGGCGCTCCTGTGCCTGGCCTCCAAAGGACGTCTGCTGGCCACGAACCACTCGGCCAAGGTCGGCCTGGAGGACTGGATCGCCACCTGTCGGCGCTGCGCAGACAAGGCCGGACGCCCGATCCGCGAGGTCGAGGTCCTGGTCCCCGAGGCCGACTTCCCAAGCTTCGACGGCAAGCCGCCGCTCAAGATCGCCGTCTTCTCGGTGTAGGCCCGGCCTGCTAGGTGGCGACCATGAACCCGGCCTCGATGAGCCACAGGTAGAAGGCGATGCGCGGGAAGCGCAGCAGCGACACCCCCAGGAACTTCCAGAAGGGGTAGTCCAGGGCGCCGCAGGACCAGCAGCCGATCGAGTAGGGGATCGGCGAGACCGCGCACAGGGCCAGGGCGACGGAGCCGTAGCGGCGGATGAGGCCGTGCACATAGCGACCGCGGCCTTCCTCGAGGAAGCGGCGGAAGCGCTCCGTGTTGCGCAGGCCTCGGCCGAGCCCGAAGCCGATGGTGCCGCCCGAGACCGAGCCGACGAAGGCCCAAGTCACCACCTCCCAGAAGGGCATGCCACCGAGCAGCCCGAAGGCGGTGAACGCCTCGTGCACGCCGGGGACCGGGACCATGTCCGGGTAGAAGAAGCCGAAGGCCACCCCCGGCCCACCGAAGCGCTCGACGAAGGCGGAGCCGAAGGCCACGAGCTCGGCGTGGAAGAGCTTCGTGGTGACGCCCAGTCCGACCATCAGGAGCACGAGTCCGACCAGGAACTGCCTCACCAATCGCTTGCCGTCCAGCTCTGGCAGCTCGTCACTCAGCGCTCACCTTCCCGTCGAGGACCCCTGGTTAACCGTGGGCCATGAACATCCTCTTCCTTTGTGTCGCGAACTCCGCGCGGAGCCAGATGGCCGAGGGCCTGGCGCGCTGGATGGCCCCAGAGGGCACGCAGGTGTGGAGCGCCGGCAGCGAGCCGACGTCGGTGCGGCCCCAGGCGGTGGTCGTGTTGAGCGAGCTCGGCGTCGACATCAGCCGCCACGACTCCAAGGGCTTCGACGCGATCCCCTGGGACGACATCGATCGGGTCATCACCCTCTGCGGCGAGGAGCACTGCCCCGTCCTGCCGCCGGGCGTCCGGCACGACCACTGGCCGATCGACGACCCCGCCGGCTTCGACGAGGAGCCCCCGGCCGCGCAGCTTCAGCGCTTCCGCGTCGCGCGAGACGCCATCCGGGGTCGGCTCGAGGCCTTCTACGGCATCTGAGAGGCCGCCTGGATCAGCGCCAGGGGTTCTGGCGAAGGAACTCGACCACCAGCGGGTCGTCCTTGAAGTGGCGGTCCCTCGAGAGCCGGCGGCGCACGCCCATGTCCAGCTCCCGCCACACGACCACTGGGATTCCCGAGCCCTTCCACCAGCAGCGGAACTCGTCGGCCAGGGTGTCCCTCAGGAGGTCGACCTCGCCGGTGAGGAGGACCTCGTCGCCCTCGCCCAGGACGCGCACGCCGGAGAGCTCGCAGACCTCGCCGCCGTGCGCCTTGACCCAGCGCGAACCCTCGCGGGCAGCGGCGAAGTCCAGGCTGCGACCGCCCTCGACACCCACACGCCCCAGGTCGTCGATCAGCTGGGTGTGCATCACGCGCCGAAGGTCCGGCCCGGCCTTGGACAGGCCTCCGCCACGATCCGCCGCGTGGGGAGGAGGATCGCCACGGGGGTAGACCCCGGGCTTGGCGTCGGCTTGTACCTCGGCCTCCCGGTCGAGGGCCTCCTCCAGCGTCCTCGACGGCACAAAGCCCACCGCGCTCATCGTCGTGTCCGGCGCAACGGAGACGTCGCCGGGCGGGAGCGCCGCGAAGCGTGTCTTCTTCCAACCGCTGCCCTGACGCCGGCTCGCGACCAGGCGCGTCATGTCCTCGCCCGTGTAGACGCGAGGGCCACCCACGGCGCGAGAGCGCCTCAGCTCGAAGCGCTCCAGGTAGGCCAGCGCAACCCGCGCGACGTCCTGGCGCGCCATCGGCGCGTAGCGGCTCGAGGGCTTGAAGCCGTGGGGCTTCAGTCCGTCGGGGGGGCGCACGTGGCCCTCGATGACCTCGTCGAAGGTGCAGCTGACGCGCAGGATGGCCCAGGGCGCGTCGCAGGACCGGACGCCGCCCTCGAGGTAGAAGGCGCGCCGGTTCAGCATGGCGTAGGACCAGCGATAGGCCCCCATCACGCTCATGTGCAGGATGCGCTCGGCGCCCGCCTCGTGGGACGCGCGCACGACGTTCTCGGCCGCCCGCCCCTCGTAGATCGTCGCGCCGGGACCGGTGCAGCGCGCTTCGATGCAGTTGATCACCTCGGTCGCGCCGTCCAGGACGGCCCGCAAGGCGTCGATGTGGGTCGGATCTGCGTAGGCCAGGGCCTGCACGTCCGCCCAACCGTGGAGCGCGTCGACGTCGCGATCATCGCGCACGACGGGCCGGACATCGCGACCTTGCTCCATCGCGAGGCGCAGGACCTCGCTCCCAGTGCGCCCATTGGCGCCGACAACGACGAGCATGGCCAAGTCTATCGTTTGCGCAACTGAGAGGGTGCGAGCCGACTACCATGCATACGCCCATGCGCTCCCTGAAGGTCGCCATCATCAGCCTCTACGCCCTCGAGAACAACGGGGTGCGCCACGTCGCGTCCAGCTTGCGCGAGGAGGGCTTCCAGGTCACCGAGATCTACTTCAAGGACTGGGTGAACAACCGCTTCCCCTGGCCCGAGGAGCAGGAGGTCAAGGATCTGCTCGCCCTGTTGGCCGAGCGCGAGATCGACGTCGTCGGCTTCAGCGTCCGCGCCAGCGCCTTCCACCGGATGGCCAAGTACCTGACCGAGCGGGTCCGGGCGACGCTCGACCTGCCCATCCTGTGGGGCGGGATGCACCCCACCTTCCTGCCCGAGATGTGCATCGAGATCGCCGACTTCATCTCGATCGGCGAGACCGACGAGATCGTGAAGGAGTTCTTCATCCGCCTCGACGAGGGGCAGAGCGTGCACGACTGCCCCAGCTTCTGGGTGCGCGAGGGCGACACGGTCTACCGCAACGACCTGGCCCGCCTGGTGGAGCTCGACGACGTTCCCTTCCGGGACTTCCACACCCAGGACGACAAGTTCCACATCGAAGCCGGCAAGGTCAACCCGGGCGACCCATTCATCACAAACCCCGAGTACACGCTCCTGGCGTCTCGCGGCTGCCCCTACTGGACCTGCACCTTCTGCAGCAACACGCTGACCAAGCCGCTGTACGAAGGCAAGGGCAAGAGCTTCCGGATCCGCTCCGTCGAGAACATCATCCAGGAGATGGAGTACGCGACGAAACTGTGTCGGGACATCAAGGTCGTGCGCTTCGACGACGAGGTCTTCCCCATCCGACAGGAGTGGATCGAGGAGTTCGCCGAGAAGTGGCCGGGCCGGGTGGGCCTGCCCTTCGAGGTCCTGGTCGACCCCCGCATGGTCAAGCTCGAGCCGCTGCAGCTCTTGAAGAAGGCCGGGCTGCGCGCCATCTGCATGGGCATCCAGGCCGACGAGCGCGTGAATCAGGAGTTCTACAACCGCCACACGACCAACCAGCAGATCCTGGACGCGCAACAGATCTTCCGCGAGTGCGGGATCGTGTCGAATCTGCAGATCATCTGGGACGACCCCTACTCGACCGAGCAGGACAAGGACAACCTCTTCCACATGGTCATGGAGCTCGAGCGGCCCTTCGAACTGTATCTGTTCGGGCTGACGATCTACCCACACACCCACCTGGCCCGGAAGCTCCTGCGCGAGGGGCGCATCCGCGAAGACCACATCGAGGGCATCAACACCCACGCCTTCGAGCAGTTCCGGGTGGACCTGGACTACCCCCGGCCGGACGCGGACAAGCGCTGGCTGGCGCTCCTGGTGCTCTCGAACAAGAGCTTCTTGTCGAAGGAGTTCATCTGGAAGCTCTACAACTCCGAGCGCTTCAAGAAGGACCCCACGCAGCTGGTCCAGTTCGCCCAGGCCATCAACCTGGTCAAGATGGCCGGCGTGGCGGGTGAGATGACGATGCGCGGCGAGATGACGCCCCTGTTGCTGAAGCGCTGGGTGAACCCCGACTCGCTGGTGACCATGTGATCGCAGACGTCCGCCGCACGCGGGCTCGAGCGCGCGCGTGGAAGAACATCGCGGTCTCCGCCAGCATGCGGCGCGTGCGCCCGGACTGGGTCCCTCGGCCCCACGCCGCGCACCTGATCACCACCTTCAAGTGCAACCTCAAGTGCGTCGGCTGCGGCTCCTGGCAGGTCAAGGGCCACGACGACCTCTCGCTCGAGGAGTGGCTCGGCGTCTTCCGCCAGCTGCGCTCCCTCGACATCGTCAAGGTCCTGGGCGGCGAGCCCTTCGTGCGCAAGGACATGGTCGGCCTGCTCGCCGGCGTGCGCGACGAGATCGACCCCTACATCCTCCAGCTGACCACCAACGGGATGCTGACCGACCGGGTGCTCGAGGCCATCCGCGCCGTCGCGTGGCCGGGCCTGCAGCTGCGCATCTCGGTCGACGGCACCGAGAAGGCTCACGACCGCATCCGCGGGGTCGAGGGCAGCTGGAAGAAGGTGAACCGCACCGTCGAGGCCGTCGCCGAGCTCAAGGAGCAGTACGGCTTCCAGTTCGGCATCAACTTCGCCGTGACGGACGACTCGCTCGACGACTTCGAGGCCATGGTCGCCTACGCGGAGCGGAACAACGCGGACCTGATCCCGGGCGTGAACGTCGACCCCTTCCTGGTCGGCACGGTGCCTCCGGAGGTGCAGCAGCAGCAGATCATCCTGCTCTCGGACCCGGATCTCGGCCTTCAGCGCATCGAGGACCACCGGGTCGGCACCCGCACCCAGCTCCCGCTGGTCGATCACCTGTTCTCGCGCTTCATCACCAAGCGCACCTTCGACCGCCAGATCACCCAGAAGAAGCACCAGTTCCCCTGCCGAGAGCTGAGGGATCTCCTGTACATGCTGCCCAACGGCGACATCGTGCGCTGCGGCCTGGACCACGACCCGATCGGCAACGTCCGCAACGCCAGCTTCGACGAGCTCTGGTACGGCGAGCGCATGAAGACCTACCGCAAGAAGGTCGACGACTGCGTGGGCTGCATGCAGGCCTCGGTCCAGATCCTGAGCCGGATCTACGGGGGCTGCCTCGACGCCTGAGGGACCTGAAACCGCGTGACATCACGCGAAATGGACCGGGCCGCCTCGACGCGAGACATTGGCTTCAGGAGGTTGTGATGTTCCAGGTCCTCATCTCTCTCGCCACCGCGTCGATGCCCGAAGCCGAGGTCTTCGACATCCCCGTCATCGAGCACAGCTCCGCCGAAGAGCTGGCGATGCGCATCGAGCTCCAGGCCCGCCTCGACCAGGACGTCGACGCCATGGCCCAGGGCCTGGCGCTCTACGAGCTGATGCTGCTCCAGCTCGAGGACGGCGACGAGATCGCCCGCACGCGCATCGCCGCCGGCAACCTGGCCAACGCGATGGGCGACGCGGAGACCGCCCGGATGCACCTCGTCCAGGCCCAGTGGCACCCCGTCTACGGCGCCGAAGCCCGCGCGGTCCTGGCCGATCTGGACCGCTGACGCGGTAGAACCGCCTGGTGATCTGGGCGCTCCTCGGCTTGACCCTCACCCTCGCCGCGCTGGTCTACCCGGCGTGGCGGGGCACGCGTCCGGCCAGAAACTCCGCACCGCCGCAGGACAAGCCGGTCCTGGTCTGCCTCGGCGACAGCCTGACCCACGGTCGGGTAGGCGCCGACTGGGTCGCCGACCTGCGCGCGAAGCACCCCGACTGGCACATCCACAACGCCGGCATCAACGGCCAGGTCGCCTGGGAGCTGACCCAGCGCGTGGACGAGGTCCTGGCCCTGAAGCCCGCCGCCGTGGTCGTCCTGATCGGCTGCAACGACGTCATGGCCAGCCTCTCGGCCGAGGACGGGGAGCGCTATCGCCGCGACAACGAGCTGCCCCAGGTCCCGGACCTCGCCTGGTACCGCGAGAGCCTCGCGACGCTGCTCGGTCGGCTCGAGGGTGTGCCCACCGCGGTCATGACACTGGCACCCCTCGGCGAGGACGGCGTGGACCACGTGGCGCCCTACAACGAGGTCATCCGGGACTTGGCTCCTCGCGTCCTGCCCCTGGACGAGCGGCTCGCGGCCATCGCCCGGCCCGGCCCCGGCCACATCCTCGGCCCCAAGCGACGCCACGTCGTGTACCAGGCCCTGGTCCGGCACTACCTGCTTCTCCGTAGCTGGGACCAGGTCGCCGAGGACCGCGGCGCCTGGCTGCTGGTCGACGGCATCCACTTCGCGGACCGCGCGGCCGCGGTGGTGGCTCAGCTGGTCGAGGACTTCTTCGCCGAGGTCCTCAGAAGCAGCTGAGCTCGTCGTTGTCCTTCACGTCGCGGGAGCGCAGCGGGAGCAGGCCGTCCGGGTCGACCTCGACCGTGACCTCGCCCTTGCGCTCGGGGACCTCGAAGGAGCCGGCCCCGTCGAGCACGTCGACCAGGGCGGCCGTGTTGCGGAAGCCGTCGTGGTCGGTGACCGAGATGGGGAGCTGGAAGTTGCCGAAGGGCACGGAGGACTCGATGCAGCCTCGGGTCACGCCGTCCACGGTGTTCGTCGTGACGGTGATCTCGGGGATGCGCCCCCCTCGGACCCAGAAGTCGAAGAAGTCGTCCAGGTCCTGGCCGCTGGTCTGCTCGAAGGTGTCCTGGATGAGCTGCGTCGTGACGTACTCGCCCTTGCGCTTCTCCATGAAGGCGTCCAGCGACGCGTAGTAGAGCTGCTCGCCGACCATGTACCGCAGGCTGTTGCCCATGATGTACATGCCGTAGTAGTGCCGCAGCTGGTTGTTGCCGTTGCGGTTCACTTGCAGATCCAGGGGTTTGCGGTTCTCGCGGTCCTGGGGGATCACCACGTCGCTGCCGGTGTCCTCGATCGCGGCGCGCACGTGCTCCATCCACTCGAAGTAGTCCTGGGTGCCGAAGACCGCGCGCACATAGAAGGCCGCGTAGACCTCGGGCATCACGGTGCCGATCCAGGCCTCGCGCTGGCCGCCCGGCATGACCAGGCCGTTCCAGTACTTCCGGCCGACCTCGCGGGCGAGCATCGTGTGGCTGGAGTGCGGGTCCAGCGTCCAGACCGAGGGGTTCGAGCCCGAGTAGCGGTTGAGCTCGAGCATCGTGTCGCCGGCGTTGCCGCCCCACCACTGGCCGGCCTGCAGCGGCCCGGTGTAGACGTCCCACTCCTTCTCGTACAGGGTCGGCATGAGCTTGCCGTAGAAGCCGAGTACGGTGCGGAGCTCGGGGCCGAAGACGTCGAGCGCGTAGCTCTCGACCGGATGGACGTGGATCTGGACCGCCGGGAAGCCGATGACCAGCTCCTCGTGGTGGTTCCACTTGCCGAAGGCGATGCCCGGACGGACGAGGTCCTTGCCCCGAACGAGCCAGGTCAGGGTCTCCTTCTCCTGGTCCCGCCAGCTGCGCGAGGCCGTCCCGCTGACCGCAGCGTCGAAGCCGTTGAGCTCGGGGATCGTGACCGTCGCCGTGTACGTCCAGGGCGTCGGGTTGCCCACCGGGTAGAACTCCGGGAGGATGTCGCGGAAGCCGGTCGTCGGCTGCGAGATGCGCGCGATCGAGCCGGTGGAGGGGTCGTCCTCGGCCTGGATCTGGCTCCACTCGCCGTGCCAGTCGAGCTGGAAGACGAACTCCTCGCCCTCCATCAGCGGCTCCGGGAGCATGACCAGGAGGTCGTAGCGCATCCAGTCCCGGTCGGGGTTCATCTTGCGCAGCTCGGGATCGATCTGGATGTCGAAGTCCTGGTCCAGGTCGGCGACGGTGATGTCGCCGCCACCCCCGCCGCCGCCGCCGCCGCCTATGGTCTCGACGCCCAGGCCCTCGATCTCCTCGCCGGCGGCGTCGACGCCGCCCTCGAAGTCGCCGGTGGTGGCGACGACCGAGTCCTGCTGGCGCATGCCCTCGGTGCCCATCGGGGCCCACAGGAGCTCGTTGCCTTCGGCGTCCGTCAGCGCGTCCAGGCCGAAGGTGCGCGGCTGGGACTGGCCCACCGGCAAGGACAGGGCCATGCGTGAGACCCCGTCCCGATTCGCCCGCACGGTGATGGTGGAGTCGATGTCGAAGGCGATGTGCTTGCGCATCTTGATCGGCTCGGCGTCGACGTCGAGCTCGGCCTTGACCGGCACCAGGTCCCGCTTGCGCACGCCGGGGACGTCCGCGAACTGGCGGTCCTCGACCGGGAAGCCCTCGCCGGTCAAGCGCAGGCGGTGGTAGTTGCCCTCGCCGTCGCGGCCGTGCACGAAGGCCGTGCTGCCCTCGCCCCGACCCATGACCCCGCCGGGGTCCTCGAGGCAGGAGAGCCAGCGGTCCTCGGCCAATGAAGCGGTCTGGCGGCGGTATCCACCGGCGGCCACGTTGAAGCTGTCGTCGGTGATGAAGTCCGCGAACACCAGCCGCTGTGCCTGGTCGATGCCCCCGGTCGCCCGACGCAGGAGCTCGTCCGAGATCACCGGGCGCAGGTCCATACCGGCCATCTGCATGTGGGAGAGCCGCTTCGGCACGGTGGCGCCCGCAGCGATGGCGCGGATCGTGTGGTCCTGGCGGTCCTCGACGACGATGGTGAAGTCCGCGGTCTGGGCAAGGTCCGTGACCTCCTCCTCGCCCTCCTCGGGAGGCGGGAGCAGGAGCCGGATCGCGTCGTCGCGGGTGGAGATCACGATGCCGCGGTTGATGGCGACCTTGTAGGACGCCTCCTGGTGCGCGATCGGGGCCATGCGCTCGGCGTCGTGGTCGGCCGTGAGCACCATGTGGTTCGCGAAGTTCCAGGCGTCGGCGCGCTCCTCGAAGTCGAGGGTCATGACGCCCTCGCCCTGGAAGATGAAGCCCGCCGTGTACTCGTGCTCGCCGTAGCCGGCCTTGATCGGCAGGGCGGAGCCGTCGTCGAAGTGGATGCGGCACTTGCCGACCACCAGGTCACGGTTCTGCAGCGTGACGGCCCTGGCCTCGGGGTAGAGGTCGCCGCCGGTGCGGACGCGCTTGCGGAAGTCGTCCTGGGTCGTGGCGCCCATGGACATAGTCAGGAACAGGAGAGGACTCATCGAGTCGCAAGGTATCCCCCGGAGCCCCGGTTGTTCAGGGCCTGGGTAGGATCGGCCGATGCTCGCCCACGTCACCGACTGGCTCGCCCTGCTGTTCCGCTGGTTCCACGTGGTGATGGGAGCGGCCTGGATCGGGACGAGCTTCTACTTCAACTGGCTCAACAACAACGTCCGAGCTCCCGAGAAGCCGCGCGAGGGCGTGGGCGGCGAGCTGTGGAGCGTGCACGGCGGCCACTTCTACCAGGTCGTGAAGTACGCCAACGCCCCGCCGAAGCTGCCGGCGACCCTGCACTGGTTCAAGTTCGAGGCCTACCTGACCTGGGTCAGCGGCTTCGTGCTTCTGTGCCTGGTCTACTACCTGGGCGCCGAGAGCTTCCTGGTCGACCCCGGCAGCCCCTTCGGCGCGCTGCCCACCATCGGCATCGGCATCGGCTCGCTCCTCCTGAGCTGGGTGGCCTACGACCTGGCCTGCAAGAGCCCCCTGGCGAGGAGCCCGGTCGCCTTCGCGGCGGTCGGCTTCGTCGCGATGACCGCCGCCGCCTTCGGCCTGTCCGAGGTCATGGCGCCCCGCGCCGCCTACATCCACGTGGGCGCGATGCTCGGCACGATGATGGCGTGGAACGTCTTCTTCGTCATCATCCCGAACCAGCGGGTCGCGGTGGACGCGATGACCCGCGGGGAGGTGCCCGATCCGGCCCTCGGTCAGGCGGCGTCGCTCCGCTCGCTGCACAACAACTACATCACGCTGCCCGTGCTCTTCATCATGGTCAGCAACCACTACCCGGTGATGTTCGGGCACGGCTGGAACTGGGCGCTGCTGGCCGCGCTCAGCCTGCTCGGCGCGGGCGTCCGTCACTGGTTCAACCTCTCCGGTCGAGGCGAGAAGAACGTCTGGATCCTGCCCGTGGCGACCGTCGGAATCCTGGCGCTGGCGCTGGTCAGTCGGCCCTCCACCCCCGAGGCGGCCGACGCACCCCAGGTCTCCACGACCCAGGCGATGGGCATCATCGCGGAGCGCTGCCTGCCCTGCCACAGCGCCAACCCGACGAACGAGGCCTTCCCCGTCGCGCCCATGGGCGTCACCTACGACACGCCCGAGCAGATCTCCGCCAGGCTCCAGATGATCAAGGAGCGCACGGTGGACACCGAGTCCATGCCCCTGGGCAACCTGACCGGGATGACCCCCGAAGAGCGGGTCTTGCTGGGCGCCTGGATCGACCAGCAGGAGTAGCCTGCACCCGTGGCGGTCCGGTTAGGCCCCTTCGAGCTGATCGATCGCATCTCGCGCGGCGGGATGGGCATCGTCTGGCGTGCGCGCCATCGCCGCCAAGGCGCCACCGTCGCCATCAAGGTCCTGAGACCCGAGGCCCGCTCGCGGACCCTGCTCGAGGGGCTGCGGAACGAGGTCCGGGCCGTCGCCGGCATGGAGCACCCCCACATCGTCTGGCTCTACGACCAGGGCGTGGTCGACGATCCGGCCCACGAGGCCAGCGGCGGCACGCTCCAGGTCGGCACCCCCTGGCTCGCGATGGAGTACTGCCCCGGCGGCACGCTGCAGCAGAACACCCCGGGCGACTGGGGAGGCACGCGGCAGCTCCTGCTCGAGCTCCTCGACGCGCTGGCCCACGCCCACGCCCGCGGCGTCATCCACCGGGACCTCAAGCCCGCGAACGTGCTCTTCGGCGGCCGCCGGCCGGGCATCAAGCTGAGCGACTTCGGCATGGCCTACCTGGTCGATCGCCACCTCTCCGGGCGGGCCCGCGCCCCCTTCGGCGGAGGCACCGCGGCCTGGACCGCCCCCGAGCAGATCGAGCGGCGCTGGGCGGATCAGGGGCCGTGGACCGACCTCTATTCGCTGGGCGTGCTCGCCTGGTGGCTCGTCGCCGGCCAGCGCCCCTACGAGGGCAGCCCCGAGGCCATGGCGAAGGGCCACCTCGAAGGCGATCTCCCCGCGCTCGCTCCCCGCTTCCCCGTGCCCTCGGGCCTAGAGGCCTGGCTCACTCGACTGCTCGACAAGCAGCCCGCGCGACGCCCTCGCTTCGCCGCCGAGGCCGCCCGGACCCTGCTGGAGCTGCCCGGCGTCGAGGGCGCCGGGACGCCGGTCCTCGTTGAGCTGGACGACACCACCGTCACCCTCGCCCCGCTGCAGCAGTTCGCCAGCGAGCCCTCGCTGAGCCTGGTCGGGCACCCCATCCCGCGGGACTGGCGCTGGGGCCTCGCCGATCCGGCCCGACCGGAGCTGGTCGGCGCCGGCCTGGGGCTCCACGGCCTGCGCGAGCCCCCGCTGGTCTCCCGCGAGACCGAGCGCGGCGTGCTCTGGGAGGCGCTGATCGAGAGCACGCGGCGGCGACGGCCGAGCGTGGTGCTGCTGCGCGGACCGGCGGGCTGCGGCAAGACCCGCCTGGGCCGCTGGCTGGTCCGACGGGTCCACGAGCTGGGGGTCGCCGAGCGCCTCGTCGCCGGGCACCGACCCCAGCGGGACGGACTGCGCGAGGGCCTCTCCGAGCTGATCGGCCGCCACACCCACTGCGCGGATCGACGCCGCGGCGAGGTCCTCGGCCGCCTCACCCGCGTGCTGTCGCGGCACGGCGTCGATGACCTCGACGAGGTGCTGGCGCTCACCGAGCTGGTCCAGCCCGCCTCGAAGCGGGACATGCGCGCCAGCATCGGGCTGCGCCTGGACCGGGACGCGCGCTTCGCCGTCGCCCGGCGGTACATCGAGCGGCTGGCGCGAAAGCGGGCGGTGCTCGTCCTGCTCGACGATGTGCACTGGGGCCTGGACAGCCTGCTCTTCGCCGAGGCCGTGCTCGACCGCAGGCTGCCGCTCCTGTTCGTGATGACGGCCCAGGACGAGGCCCTCGCCGAGCGCGCCGCCGAGCGCCACACCCTGGAGCGGCTCGGGGCCCATGAGCGGGTCATCGAGCTGGAGCTCCCACCCCTCGAGGAGCCATCTGGCGCCTCGCTGCTCCGCGGTCTTGGCCTCGCTCCGGATCTGGCCACCGACCTCTCCGAGCGCAGCGGCGGCAACCCGCTCTTCGCCGTCCAGCTCGTCGGAGACTGGATCGAGCGGGGGGTCCTGGTGCCCGGGGTCGAGGGCCTCGAGCTCGCCGCCGGCGCCGACTCGAAGCTGCCGCGCTCGATCCAGGCGGTCTGGTCAGGCCGCGTGGGGCGCCTGCTCGAGGGCCGCGAGGGCTGGCGCACGCCCCTGGAGATCGCCGCGCTGCTGGGCCTGGACACCTCGGTCGAGGAGTGGGAGGCCGCCTGTCGGGCCGCCGGCGTGTCGCCCCCAGACACGCTCTGGCGGGAGATGGAGACGCGGCGCCTGGCCCGAGTCGAGGGGGACCGAAGGGGCTTCGCCCACGCCATGCTGCGGGAGTCGATCATGGCGGAGCTCGGCTCTCGCGCCCCCGCCCTGCACCGGGCCTGCGCCGACGCCGTGCGGGACCAGCCGGCGCGCCTGGGACGCCACCTCGTCGCCGCGGGCAAGCCCGAGCTCGCGCACTCCGCCTTGCTCGAGGGCGCGGAGCGCCGGGTCTTCGAGGGCCGCTACCCCGCCGCGGAGCGCCTCCTCGACGAGCGCGACGCGGCCCTCGACCTGATCGCAGCGCCCCCGGACGCGCCCGAGCGCGTCGACGGCTGGCTGCTTCGAGCGCGGGTGTGCAGCCTTCGTGGGGACCTGGGCGGGGTCGGGCGGTGGACCGAGCGAGCGCTTCGCGGGAGCGCCGAGGGCAGCGAACAGCGCGCTCGCGCCTGGCTCTCCGAGGCTTCGCGCCTGCGGTCGCTGGGCCAGCTGGACCGGGCCGCCGAGGCCGTCGACGAGGCCACTGCCATCGAAGCCGAGGACGACCTGCGCGCCCTCTGCCTCTACGAGCGCGGCGTGACCCTACGCCGGAGAGGCTCCCTGGCCGAGGCCTCCGCGACGCTGGACGAGGCCCTCGGGCTCGTCCGCCACGCCGACTGGACCGCCCGCGCGCACCTGAACCTGGCGCTCATCGCCGTGCAGCTCGACGACCCCGACGCTGCGCAGGACGCCCTCGACCGGGCGGACCGGCTGTCGGCCTCGGAGCCCTTCCTGGTCGCCTCGGTGGCCCTCGCGCGCGGAGACCTCTTGCGCAACCGCGGCGAGCCCGAGTTCGCCGAGGCCCACTACCGGCGGGCCTGGGCCACTTTCGAGCGCATCGGCCACCACTTCTCGACGCTGGCGCGGCTGAACCTCGGGCTGCTGGCGGTCGACGCCGGGGACATCGACGAAGGCCGCATCCACCTCCGCGCCTGCCTGCGAGAAGCAAGGACCCGCCTGACCCAGCTGGGTGCCCACCTCGGCCTGCTGGTGTGCTCGGCGGACCTCAACCACGACGGGGCCTGGGAGATGCACCTCTCCGCGCTGCGCGGGGCACGCCTGGCCGAGGTCGACTTCGCGCGCTTCTTCGAGCGGGCTGGCGAGCGGGCCTCGGCCGCGGGCTTCGAGGAGCGGGCCGAGCAGGCCTGGACGCTGGCCTCGGAGCAGTGGGAGCGCCTGGGCCGCCCCGACGAGACGGAGCGGCTCCAGGCGCGACTCATGCCCGAAGGCTGAGCCCGGCAGCCTCCGCCCAGCGGCGGATCGCGACCCGTTCTTCGCGATCCGCCAGGCGGTTCTGCAGTCCACGGACCTGGACGATCTGGCGGGGCCCGTTGCGGACCTCGATCGTGCAGCGACGGCGACCGTCGAGGCCCAGCGAGTGGATGCTGACATCGCCCGAGACGATGCGGCGCAGGTACGACCACACGCAGTGGTGCATCGCGCGGCCTTCCTGAGCCAGGGCCTGGGGCGTCAGGATCTCGCGCGTCGTCCAGCGGGCCGGACGGCCGTTCACCCGAAGCATCCAGTCCAGCGGCGCGATGCCCGCCGAGGCGAAGCGCTCGGGCAGCTCTCCGAAGTCGCGGGCGTGCCGCATCCGGACGTGCCACTCCACCATCTCGCCGCGCAGGGTGCGCAGGCAGCGCCCGCCAAGGCGAGGACGGCGATCGAGCAGGAAGTCCACGAGTGGGCCGACCTCGACGAGCTCGAGGTCGGGCTTGCGCACCAGGAAGCCGATCAGCACCGAGGCGTAGGCCTCGTGGCCGGCGGCACGGCCGAGACGCGACTCCACCACCGCGCGCGCCAGGCCCGCGCTGCCACCGGCGTCGAGGACCTGGACCTTGCGCATCGCCTCGAGCGGGGTGCTGCGGTCGGGCAGCACACGAAAGGCGTGCTGCTGGCGCCGGGTGAGCGGGATCGGCATGTAGGTGGAGCGAAGCGAGCCGCCCCGAGTCAGGTGAAAGAAGAGGTTCACCTGATCACCGCGCGGCCAGCCCCCGTCCGAGGTGCCGAAGCACTGGTACATCGAGCACGGCACGGCCCACTGCACCAGGTGGTGGTCCACGAAGGAGCGGAACTGTGCTGCGGGAGCGCGGCTCTTGGGGCGCCAGGCCGAGTCGGCGGCCACGCGAGTCGAGAGCTCCCAGAGCTCGACCAGGAAGCGGCTCACCATCCGGCGAGCGCGGGGCTCGACGGTGGCCACCAGGCCACGGAAGCGCAACAGCCGGTTGTGGCCGCGCACACCCGCGAGGCGGCGCAGGGTCAGGCCCATCGAGGAGTGCACGCCTCGGCCGGCCAGCACATCGTCGATGGCACGCAGGAGCGTGTCGGACTGCTTGCGCGGACGCACCGCTGCGCTCGCCGCGCGACGCGTCGCAGCATCCCGAGCGCGCGCACGGCGCTCGGCCTGTCGCGCCTCCGCCTGGAGGCGACGCAGCTGGTCCTTCCGACGGGCCATGAGGTCCTCGGCTACGGAGCGATCAAAGCGAGGGGTACGGCCTCGCGCGCCGAGTCTCGGCACGGATCCGCGGGGCGTCAAGCCCGGGAGCGGCCCCGAATCAGGACAATCGCCAAGAGCATCGGCCAGAGCGCAACAGGCGCCGGCACGCCGCAGCCCTTGCCGTCACAGTCCGAGTCCAATCGGTCCCACGGCGAATCGGATGCACCGGGGGAACGAGCCGGGTCGCTGTCGTCACAGTCGCCGGGCCGGCGCACCCATCCGTCCAGCGGATCGCATGTCAGTCGCACCGCTCCTGTGTTTCCCCACCCGTCGCCGTCCGCGTCGAGGTACCACCGCGAATCCGGGGGGTATTCGTCGATGCGCCCGTCACAGTCCTGGTCGCGTCCGTCGCAGGCTTCCTCCCCCGCGGGATTCACCGCGGCGTCCGTGTCGTCGCAGTCTCCGGCTTCGGAGACCTGGTTCGGGTCCGAGTCACAGGTCCAGGCCTCGGTGGAGGCGTCTCCGAATCCATCGCCGTCCTGGTCGCGGTACCTGCGAACGGCGTCGACGGAGGACGCGGGGTCGATGACGCCATCGCAGTCGTTGTCCACCCCGTCGCAGTACTCCTCGCGACCCGACCAGGCCTCGGGCTCGGAGTCGTCACAGTCGTTCGCGAGGGTCACGTGGGCCGGCGAGTGGAAACAAGCCCAGCGCGCGTCTCCCGGAGCCCGGCTCCCATGTCCATCCCGGTCGCGATCGAGGTACCGCCAGCTGGCGTAGGGATCGACGCGCAGGTCGCAGTTGTTGTCCACGCCATCGGCGCACACTTCGTCAGCCCCCGGGTTCACATCGGCACGGGCGTCGTCGCAGTCCCGGCGGTCCAGAACCGCGTCGTCCGGCTGGGTTCGGCTGTAGACCAGTTTCAGCGGGTCTCCGAATCCATCCCCGTCACTGTCCACGTTCCAATGCGGCTCGCAGTCGCCGAGCGTCACCTGTGCGAGCGCCGGTGACCCGAAGGTGCCCGGGCCGGCCCAACGAGCAGACAAGACGATGTCGTCGAGCCCATCGCCGTCGATGTCGCCGGGAGCGCTGGCGCCGTAGCCCCACCGGTCTCCCTCCATCGTGCCCCGGACCAGGACGAGTTCGGGTTCTTCCAGGCCCGAAGCCGAACCGAAGAGGACATAGGCCGCGCCGCTGTCCTCTCCGACCTCGTCCGCATACTCGTCCGCGACGACGAGGTCCTCGAAGCCATCGGCATCCAGGTCCCCCGCTGCAAGGATGTGGGCCGATGACTCAACGCCCAGCTCGAGGACGCCGTCCACTGTCCGAGGGGCGCCAGCGCCCCCGTGGTAGCTGTGCAGATCCGTATACGTGTCGCCGATGTCGACGATCCCGTGGTCCGCATACCCGTCCCCGTTGACGTCGCCCGTGCGCAGATGGTCGTGCGAATCCGTCAAGGCATCCGGCGAATCCAATACAAACTCAGGCCCTGCCCCGAGACCACGGGCGTCGCCGAGGAACACGTGGTGCCCCCAACTCGACGGCCGCTCCGAGTCGCCGTGGTACGTCCTGACGGCGACGTCGTCGAAGCCGTCCCCGTCGAGGTCGCCGAGCCCGATCGCCGGGCCCCAGATCCGGTCCGAGCGGGCGGCGGTATGGACCAGACCGGAGTGCAGGAACTCTCCGGCTGTCGAGCCAGAGGGCGAACCGGGATGGACGGCCACGTAGCCGAAGTTCCCCGACCAGACATACAGACTCAGATCATCATGCCCATCGGCGTCGACGTCACCCAGGGCCGCAAACTCGACGCCGTACACGTCGTAGCGACCATTGTCGAGCGCCTCCAGCGCGACCAAGGGTTCGGGACTCAGCCCCTCGCTTCCGCCGACGTAGACGAAGCCACTCGCACCGGTGAACCGGGACATGAGCACCGAGTACACCACCACGTCGTCGTAGCCGTCCCCGTTGGTGTCTCCGGCCCCGTGCGCTGCCTTGGTCGTCGGCATGTCGAGCGCGATCGCTTCTCCCTCGGGCCGCTCCCAGGCCGGACCGTAGAAGACATGGACCGCGTCGCCCGCGCTGACCAGGTCACCCAGCCCGTCGCCGTTGAGGTCGCCCACGTCCTCGGCCTGGTAGATCGTGCTGGAGTCGTCCGCGTCGATGTACATCGCGGAACACCACTCCCCCCTCTCCGCTGAGGCGACCGACAGGGCAAGAAGCACCATGAACCGGTGATACCAGAGATTTCACCGAATCCCGCGGCCCCGCGACCCGAGGCTCCACAAGTTACCCAGCCCGCCTCGGAGGTTCTCAGTGATCGTCGGCATCCCGAAGACCTGGCTGCGGATGACCTTGATGGTGAAGGGCTCGACCCTTCCCCACACCTGGAAGCGCATCGCGGTGACGACCGCGTTCTCGACCGCGATGACGCTCTTGTGGGGGGTCTGGGAGCTCGATCGCTTCACGCTCAGCACCACCCCCTTCGCCCTGGTCGGCGTGGCGCTGTCCATCTTCCTCGGTTTCCGGAACAACACCTCCTACGACCGCTTCTGGGAGGGCCGGAAGCTGTGGGGGCGCATGGTCAACGTGAGCCGGACGCTGACCCGTCAGCTGCTGACGCTCATCCACCCTGGACCCCGGACGACCCCGACCGAGAAGAAGCAAGCCGCCGACTTCACCCACGCCCTCGTGCGCCGCCATGTGGCCTACGTGCACGCCTTCCGCCTGCACCTGCGGGACGCGATCTGGGAGGAGTGGACCCAGCTCGATCCCTTCATCGGCGAAGACGAACGCAACGCGCTGAAGGACGAGTCCAACCGCCCCTTCGCCCTCGCCTACAAGACCGGCGAGCTGGTCGCCTCGGCCCACCGCAAGGGCTGGATCGACAGCCACCTGCTGGCCCGCATCGACGACTCGCTCACCGAGATCATCGGCGTCCAGGGCGCCTGCGAGCGCATCAAGTCGACCCCCGTTCCCTTCGCCTACCAGGTCCTGACGCATCGCTTCGTCGGCGTCTACTGCATCGCCCTGACCTTCGGCATCCACGACACCGTCGGCCTGGCCACCCCCTTCGTCGTGGCCTTCGTCAGCTTCGCCTTCTTCGGCCTCGACGCCATCGGCGACGAGATCGAGGAGCCCTTCGGCTTCGATCCCAACGACCTCCCGCTCATGGGCCTGTCCCGCATGATCGAGGTCAACCTGCGCCAGCGCCTCGACGACGAGCAGATCCCCCCTCTGCACTCGCCGCGGAACGGCGTGCTGGACTGAAGGGTCCAAGCCTCCATGCATCTACTGTTCAGCCTCGCCCTCGCATCGATCCCCGCTGACCGGGACTGGGACGTCCTCGAACCCGGCGACGGCCGGACGATGCTCGCCGACGCCGGCGACAAGCTCGGGGACTGGTCGCTCGAGCTCGCGGGCATCCCCATCGACGGCCCTCGGCTGTCCAAGATCGCCGCCTCCGAGGACCCCGAGATCCTGAGGGCCTTGCGCGAGGACCTCGGCCGACCCTTCGACCTCACCGATCTGCTCTTGTTCATCGACGATGTGCTCGCGAATGAGACCCGCGGCGCCGAGGTCATCGTGCCCACCGGTCGTCTGCGCTCGGCCGGAATCGTGGTGCACCCGGACGAGGTCTTCAAGGGCACCGTCCGCCGCTATGGCACCAAGGCCGTCAACACCGACCGGCCCGAGCCCCCGACCCACTACGACCCCGCCGCCGACGGCTCGATCCTGGGTCCGGAGTGGAGCGCCCGCTACCCCAACCCCGACTCTCGCGAGGCCCTGCTCGGCGTCCTCCGCGACGAGAACGCCAGCTTCGCCGACCGCATCGACTCCCTGCTCTCCCAGCTCGAGGCCCAGGGGGCCGAGGTCTACGTGACCTCCACCGTGCGCAGCCGCCACCGGGGCTACCTGATGTGGGGAGCCTTCGAGCTCTCCCGGGCCGGCAGCGAGGCCGACCTCGTCGCCAAACAGGCCAAGCTGAACCGGGTGAACGAGGAGTGGGGGCTCTTCACCCCCATCGTCTGGTCCGCTCCGGGCGGATGGACGGCGACCAAGGAGGCCGCCCGCAAGATGGCCGACGCCTACGACGTGGTCTACGCCACCGAGAAGGGGGCGCGCTCGAGCAAGCACTACGACGGGGTGGCCGCCGACATCGTCGTCCTCGACCTGCCCCGCAGCGTGCGGCTGAAGGCCCCCGACGGATTCGAGAAGACCTTTGACCTCTCGGATCCGAACGAGACGCGTGATCTCTCGCTGACCCCGGCGCTGATCGACTGGGTCGAGGCCCACTTCGGCATGTCGAAGCTGCGCTCCGACTACCCCCACTGGGACGACACCGGGCTATAGCGAAGCCATGGCGTGGACCGTGCGGGAGCTGCCCGAGACCTGGCCGGATCGGGCCGGACTGCGTCAGCTTCCCCGCATCGTGAAGGGCATCCTGCGTCCCCAACCGGTCGAGCTGCCGGAGCTCCCGGGGCGCTACCCGCGGTATTTGCGGCAGGGCTTCCACGGCATGCCCAACGGCTACTACTCGGCCATGCAGGCGGGGGCCTACAACAGGGGCTTCGAGGTCTCGATGCTCGGCATGACCGGTCGGGCCCGCCGACGCGCGGCCGCATGGCTCGCCGGCGCCGGGGCCCGCCGGGGGCTCGACCTGGGCTGCGGTACGGGTCGCCAGGCCCAGGCAATGCGCGACGCCGGCATCGAGCACGTGGTGGGCATGGACCCCTGCCCCTACCTGCTGAATGTGGCCGCCACCGAGTTCCCCGAGGTGACCTTCGTCCAGGGGCTGGCCGAGGACAACGCCCTCGTCGACGACGACTTCGACGCCGTCGCCGCCTGCTTCCTGTTCCACGAGCTGCCCTCGGCGGTCGCGGACCAGGCCCTGGCCGAGATCCGGCGTGTCCTGCGCCCCGGCGGCCGGCTGGTCATCACCGAGCCGAGCCCGGCGCAGCTGAAGCGCTCGCTGCCGCGCCTCACGCTCAGCGGCCCTCGCTCCGTGTGGTTCGGGGCGCTCGCTCGAATCGTCTACGAGCCCTACGTCCGCGAGTGGCACGCCCGCGACGTCGTGACCTGGCTCCGCGACAACGGCTTCCAGGTGCTCCAGGACAGCGATCGCATGCCCTTCAGGGTTCTTCGCTGCCGGCGGCTCTGAGCACCCCGTCCAGCTCCGGGTGGAGCCGGATCGAGCGCTCGGCCTCCTCCAGCCGCTGGCGGATCGGGCCCAGGTCGACCTCCAGCGCCTCGAAGCCCACGCCGGCCTCGACCAGGCCCTGGATGCGCTCGTCGAGCGCACGGTACTCCTCTCTCAGGTAGCCCTCGAGCGGCAGGGTCCGGTTCTCGGTGCAGCGGTTCAAGAGCCACATGCGCGAGGGCGAGCAGACCAGCGTGAGGTCGTCGTTCACCCGCGTCACGAAGTCGCGCTCCAGGAGCGCGCGGACCAGCCCTGACAGCTCACCGCGGTTCTCCAGCAGGTCGTTCGAGCGAGCCTCGACCAGCTTGCGGCGGTTGACCTCGAGCAGCCCCGCGGCGATCAGCCCGACCACCGCGAAGGGCATCAGGAGCACCGGCGCGCCGCACATCGCGACCAGGAGGTTGTTGCTGATCCACAAGAGCGCCACGAAGACCGTCGCCAGCACTCCCCAGACCGGATTGGGCACCTCGCCGACGGTCCACCCCAAGGGCTTGGACACCCGTGAGATCTCGTCCTGCAGTTCGGGCAAGGTGGCGTAGGAAGCTTGGATTGCGCGAAGGGTCTGGACCGCCGGGTTCTCCTTCGGCTGGCGCTCGCCCAGGTCCACGAGCAGGTTCGAGCTCAGCAGCAGAGTCCGCCATTGGCGCGCGTGGCCTTCCGGAGGCATCGCGCCGATCACGGTGGGGTCGAGTTCAACCGTCCGCACCCGCGCATCTTAGGATGGGGCATGTCGCTCGACGGGCTGCGCGGCCGACTGGACATCGCGGGACTCGAGGACCTCTGGTCGGAGTTCGGGGGCGACGACATCGATCGCTTCCTCGGCTGGCTGCACGAGCACGGCCACATCGACCTGGAGACCTTCGTCGCGCTCGAGGGCAGCGGCGAGCTCCGCATCGCGGGCCTCGAGACCATCGGCCTGCTCCCCGAGAACAGCATCGAGCTGCTCGAGGAGGGCAAGGTCGAGGGATACGACGTGCTGGGCCAGGTCGGCCGAGGTGGCGTCGGCGAGGTCCTGGTCGTGCGCGAACACGACCTCGGCCGACGGGTGGCGCTGAAGCGACTCCTGCCCGAAGCGGTGCAGCAGCGCGACATCGTGGCCCGCTTCTACCGCGAGGTCCAGATCACGGCGCAGCTTGAGCACCCCTCGATCATCCCGGTGTACCGCCTGGAGCGCGCGGCCTCCGAGATCGCATACACGATGAAGCTGGTCCAGGGGGACACCCTGAAGGACCTGATAGACGACGCTCGCGCTCGCCTCGCCTCCCACGAGCGGCTGCCTGCGAGCTTCTCCGTCGCCGCCCGCATCCGTCTCTTCCTGCGCGCCTGCGAGGCCATGGCCTACGCCCACTCCCGCGGCTACATCCACCGGGATCTGAAGCCCTCGAACATCATGCGCGGAGCCTTCGGCGAGGTCTACGTCATGGACTGGGGCATCGCCCGGCGCACCGACGGCGACGAGATCGACCCCCCGCCCCGCCCCTTCGACGAGGACGTCGAAGCCACCCAGATCGGCATGGCCATCGGCACCCCCGCCTACATGGCGCCGGAGCAGGCGATGGGCGGCGAGGACGTCGGGACCGCCTCCGACCAGTACGCCCTGGGCCTGATCCTGCAGGAGCTGCTGACGCTTCAACGCGCCCGACCCGGCAGCCGAGCCACCGAGCTGCTCCAGGCGGCTTCCCTGGCGGAGCGGAACGAGCCCGCGCCGATCCCCGGCGCCCAACCGCTGGACGAGGACCTGCAAGCCATCCTCCGCGTCGCTTGTCACCCCGAGCCCGAGCAGCGCTACGACGGAGTCCGCGAGCTCGCAGCAGACTTGGAGCACTACCTCGATGGCGAGGAGACCTCGGCTCGACCGGACAGTCCCTCCCGGCGCCTCGAGCGCATCCTGGTGCGACACCGTCAGGCCACCTTGCTGGTCCTCGTCGGCCTTCTGGTCGTGGTCTTCGCCTCGATCGCGGGCAACCTCTACCGGCGCCAGGCGAAGCGCAAGGCCGAGGTCCGCGAAGACGAGGCGATGGACGTGCTGCTGGCGCACGCCTCACGGCACTCCTACGGGGTGGCGGGCGCCTTCGCGCGCTACGAAGGCGAGGTCCGGGCGCTCGCCGCCGCCGCCCGCCAGGGCGGGGGGCTCGAGGACGCCTTGCGCAGCGCCACGGCCGACCCGGTCGTCCTCGACGCCTTCGTCGGCTGGGGAAACGGGGCCGTGGAGGTGTGGCCGCCGATCGACCTGCCGGCCGGCTTCGACCCGCGGACGCGCCCCTGGTACACGCAGGGGATCGACGCCAGCGAGCCCGTCTGGGGCAGACCCTACGCCGACGCCGCGGACCGCGGTCTGGTCCTGCCATGCAGCGTCGCCATCGGATCGGACCGCGCGGGCGTCATCGGCCTGGACCTCGACATCGACCTGCTCACCTCGAGCGTCCTGATGATCCCGGAGATCCGCGGGGTCCGGGCGGCGTCGCTGCTCGACGGAGAGGGCATGGTGCTCGCGTCCACCGGAGCCTGGAACACCACGGGCGTGGCGCACTCCAACGAAGCCCTCGTCTCCGGGGTGCAGGGACGACGAAGCGGAAAGCTCGAGCGCATGGTCGCGGGCAGCGCCGAGCTGACGGTGTACTATCGACTCGGGGCGCTGGACTGGACGTGGGTGGTCGAGGGCGACCGCGACTTGATGCTCGGCTACTGATCGCCGCCGTACCAGAGCCACACGTCTCCGGCCTCGGGGGCCGACATGAGCAGCTCGGGCAGCCCGTCGCCGTCGAGGTCTCCGGGGCAGAACACCCGCGCACCCAGCTCGTCCCGGGCCGTCTCGCCGAGGATCTGGGCCTCCTCGGTGGGGTCGACCTCGCCGATGAGCGGCCCGTAGAGCAGGTAGACCGTGCCGGAGTCCTCGCCGGTCTGGTCGTGCTTGGGCGCGCCGACGATCAGCTCACTGCGACCGTCCTGGTCCAGGTCGCCCAGCACGTCGACCGAGGCGCCGAGGTGGCCATCATCCTGGACACCCGCGACGCGCGCGTAGGCATCGCCGAGGCTCTTCTCCCCCTCGAGCGGACCGTTCAGGATGTAGATCCGCCCTTGATCGGTGTTGCCGTAGCGGGGCGCGCCGACCACGACCTCGTCGTAGCCGTCGTCGTCGAGGTCCCCCCCGTCCAGCGCCAACCCGGCGCGATCGAGGCTGTACTGCCCGCGCAGGACCGCGTCGGCGTCGGCCAGGAAGAGCCCCGAAAGGTCGGGCCCGCCGTGCACGAGGTAGACCGCGCCCGGCCGCTCCGCGCCCTGCTCCGGCGCGCCGATGACGAAGTCGCCGATGCCGTCGCCGTCAATGTCGCCAGGGGCCGCTACGGTGGTCCCCGCGGCGCCCTCGCCGTCCTCGCCCCGAAAGCCCATCGCCCGGCCATCGTCGATCGAGGCGTTCGCGGTGAAGGGACCGGGGATCACCCAGGCGGCGCCGTTGCCGTCGACCTCGGGCGCGCCGGCCAGCAGATCGGCTTCGCCGTCTCCCGTGACGTCACCCGGGGCCGCCAGGGCGGTGCCGAGCTCGTCTCCGACCAAGCCGTCGAAGCGCACGGCCACGTCGTCCAGGTTGACCTCGCCGGTGACGGGCCCCTGCAGGATCCAGATCGCGCCCTGGATCGTGACCAGGTCGGGGTTGTGGTAGCGCGCGCCGATCGCGACGCGGCCCTCGCCCAGGCCCACCATCGAGGAGCCCGCGCGGCTCTCGTGACGGGAGCCGTAGACCATCGGCAGCTCGTCGGTGATCGTGACCTCTTCGGTCGGCACGTCCAGGATCCAGACCGCCCCGTCGACCGTGCCCTCGGACTGGACGCGGTGCAGGTCGTCGGCGATCAACAGCTCCAACGTGCCGTCCTGGTCGAGGTCCTCGAGCACCACGGCGTTGCCGACGTCCCGGCCGTCCTCGGGCCCGCGGATGGGGACCGCGAGCTGCTCCACCTCCCACGCGCCCTCGAGGGGGCGGTCATCGACCCACAGGCCGGTCTCGCCCGTGTCGTCCTCGACCGAGGTGTCCTCGGGGATGTCGATCTCCTCGGGCGCGAGCTCGCTCCGCTGGAGGCAGGCAAGGAAGAACACCATGCGAACAGCATACGGCTACGCTTGTCTCATCGGAATCCGATGTCCATGAACATGCTCCTACTCCTCTCGGTCAGCTACGCGGCGCGCGGCGCGCTGGAGCAGGAGTCCGCGACCTCGCCGAGGGAGAAGATGGTCTTCGCGGCCACGGCCATCGGCGAGATGTACGACGTGCAGACGGAGCTGCAGGGCTGGCTGGACGGGGCCTATGGCGAGCGGCGGGTCTGCCTGGACAAGCAGGTGCGCACCGTCGACCACCTCATCGACGCCAGCGAAGAGGCGAGCATGGCCATCCCCGACGCGCTGGCCGAGGGGGCCTCCGAGGTCGCCGAGATGGAGTTTCGCAAGGTGACCGTGGCCCTCGGTCGGACCCGCGAGGTGCGCGACATCGCCAGCATCTGCGGCACCGAGCCGCTCACCGAGGCGCCGCCGATCCCCGAAGCCTGGAAGGCCGGCTGGTCGGGGGCGCAGTCGATGCCCGAGGAATAGGGCGCCCGGACCGGACCTGGGGATGTGAGGAGCACGGTCGGGTCACAGACACCGCCTTCCCTGCGCTGGTGTCGGCGGTGTCGACCAGGTCCGGTCCGGGGCCGCCATCTGTCCTTCGACAAGGGGCCCCCGACGGATCACTCGATCGCCCAGAGTTCCTGCCAGGAGTTTTCGGTCAGGTCGAACTGCCAGACATCATTGACGAAGTGCGGCAGCGTCTCGTCGTCCGCGGGGTCCCCCCCCATGATGGTGATCACGCCGTCGCGCAGATCCGTGACCTGGGCGTCGCGACCGGCGGGGCCGCCCTCGGCGAGCCGAGTCCAGCTGTGGTCGAGGGTGTCGAAGGCCCAGACCGTGTCCTCGTCGCCGTGCCCGGCCCAGACGATGAGCCGGTCCTCGTGGAAGACCAGGGTGTGACTCGCCCGAACCCCGGGTCCCTCGCCGACCGCGGGGACCTCGGTCCACTCCAGTCTGTCGAGGTCGAAGGACCAGACGTCCTCGTGCCGGGTGTCCGTGTCGTCGATGCCGCCCTGCATCCAGACGGTCCGGTCGCCGTCGAAGGCCAGGCCCTGCCGGGTTCGTGGTCCCGGTCCGTCGGCCGGGGCGACCTCGGTCCACGCGCCGTCCCAGATCCAGACATCGGAGAGCGTCGCGTCCTCGCCCGAGTCGTCGTTCCGCCCGCCGTGCAGGAGCCAGGCACCCTCGCCGATGGCCACAGCGGCGGCCTTGTAGCGGCCCGTGGGCGCGCCCTCCAGCTGGGTCCAGGAGTCCTCGACCAGGTCCCAGCGCCACAAGCGGTCGTTCTCGTCTCCGCCGCTCGCGGTGCCCCCGAAGACGTAGGCCTCGTCACCGGATCGCGCGAGCGTCGACCGGAACAGTGACTCCGGCGGCGCCGACATCGGGGCCCAATGCCGGGCCGCCAGGTCGAACCGCCAGGCGTCGAGGCGGCGACCCTCTTCGGAGGAGCCCCCCACGATCACCAAGGATTCTCCTGCCTGATCGAGGGTGCCCACATGGGAGTAGCGCTGGCCGGGGCCCTGGGTCTCGGGCTCGACGGGGGTCTTCGTACAGGCCAGAAGCCAGATCATCGGGGCCGCTCCGGGAAGACGAGGAAGGCCAGGTAGGTCCACAGGATGGCCTCGGAGAAGCCGCCGATGTTCAGGAAGACGAAGATGCCCATGTGCAGGCAGACGCCGGCGAGCAGCCACCAACGGCGCAGGCGCCGGAGGAAGACCAGGGGGAAGAGGATCTCGAAGACCAGGGTCCCGTAGGTCGCTGCGGTGGTCCACCAGTGGAAGGCGGGAGCGGCCAGGAACTCGTCCATCGGGAAGCGGTGGTAGCTGGCGTTGGACAGGGCATGGAAGACCGCCACGCCGTCCTGCCAGCGCGAGTCGAGGGCCTTGACCACACCGGTCTTCACGTAGAGGACGCAGACCTGGAGTTGGAAGAGGCGGAGCGGCCAGCTCGAGGGCGGAGGCGGCACCGGGCCCTTGCGGCGAGACCGGATCAAGGCGTCGACCGACCACGCCCGCCCCGTCGGCATCAGCATCATGTAGAAGCCGAAGACGCGCATCATCGCGTCGCTGCCGTCGGTCCAGACCGCGTTGCGGTTGATCATCGACAGGATCGCGATCCAGGCCAGGGGGACCACGATCCGGCTGCCGAGTCCGATGGTCACCAGGAAGAAGACCAGCAGCGTCGCGCCGAAGAGGAGCCGGACCTCGCCGAGGGTCTCCAGGCCCAGGGCGCTGTAGGCGCTCCAGCGGTAGACCTCCATGTCGGCGTCGCGGGCGTCGAGGGGGTAGGTGCCCTGCTCGGTGAACATCCACTCCAGCTCGCCCCACATCGGGGCGTAGAGCCAGAGCAGCAGCAGGCCCCAGCCGATGCGCATCGACGCGAGCACCCGCGGGTCGCAGGCAGAGAACCACCAGCGGTCCCAAGCGTCCCAGAGCAGCCTCAGCGCGTGCATGGGACCTCGATCAACAGCGTCTCGGTGACCTTGCGCTCCTTGTCGGCCTTGTTCACCCAGTCCCGCATCGTCAGGTGCTTGACGCGCCGCTTGACCAGGCGGACGGCCACGACCTCGTCGGGTGCCTGGCGACAGACCCAGGCCGCGTAGTGCTGTCGGTAGCGCGTCGGCTCCTTCTCGTAGGCGACGATGTTCTGGGCCTTGACCGAGCGGGCATAGCGCAGGCGCAGGAACTGCCCCTCGGGGGGCTCGTTGCTGGGCAGGACCTCGATCTCGGAGCCGTCGGCGAGCACGCCGCGGTGGTCCATGAAGCTGTCCGAGCGCCCCGGGTTCCGGAACATGTTCCACTTCTGGCGCAGGTTGGGCACCTCGAGCCAGTGGTCCGAGATCGGCTCCAGGACCTCGACCTGCTCTGGCCACGGCCAGACGTAGGCCACCACCATCGCGAGGTGGAAAACGAAGAGCACGGACAGGGCCGCGCGGAGCTTCGCAGACGCAGGGGAGAGCACCCCGGTCCCTAACCCGAGCACGCGGTGACGTAGGATTGAACCCTCGATGGACGAACTGGTCGAAGAACGCCGCATTGGCACCTCGGACGCCGGGAAGGACGCCAACGCGGCCTGCCTGGCGCTCTCGAAGGCGGCCCGGGCGCTCCTGCTCTACGACGCCGACAACCAGCTGATCCGGGACTTCCTGGTCGAGCTGCGCGACCGCATGTGGGCCTTCGGCGAGATGCACGGCGCCCTGGACCTGGACGTGCTGCCCTTCGAGCTCCAGCGCGACGCCGAGCAGGTGTACCTGGAGCGGGACCGCGAGCGCTCCCTGGCCTGGCGCATGTTCCGCGACGGCGTGCGCCGGCTGGTCATCCGCCCCGACGTGAACTGGGAGGAGCTCCTGTCGCTGCTCGAGATCCTCTCGATCCGCTACACGGGCATTCGCCAGCAGGAAGACGACATCGTGACCCTGCTCTGGCGCGCCGGCTTCGAAAACATCGAGGTGCACTCGGTCGAGGGCGTCATCTCCCAGGACGAGAAGACCACGGTCCAGGCCGGCCAGGTCGGTCGCTGGACCGGGCCGCGCTACTCGGCGCCGGACAACTGGGACAAGCCCTTGCCGGATTTCGAGGACCGCGCCGAGGTCGCCTACCGCGAAGTGGACCTCGACGAGCTCGACGCCGTGCGGCTGGACCAGAGCACCTCCAACCTGGTGCCGCTCGGAATGCGCCTGGCCGAGGACCTGCTCCGGGCCGCGCTCGAGGAGGGCGACCCCATCAGCCTGCTCGACGTGGTGCCCTACCTCCAGGACTTCCGGGACCACCTCGTCGAGGAGGGTCGGCTGCCTCAGCTCGCCCGACTGCTGCAGCTCGGCGAGTCCCTCTTCCTCCCGGTGCCCCCTCCGATCTATGCGCTCCGTGCGGAGCTCGGAAACAGCGCCGCGCTGCTTCGCATGATCGAGACCCAGAGCCACCACGTCACGCCTCCATCGGTCCTCGACGAGCTGGTCCGTGGCTTGCCCGAGGCGCCCTTCGAGGCCCTCATCGACGTCCTCGGAGTGACCGAGGAGGACTCCGTCCGCCGCCTCACACGCCAGCTCCTGGAGCCGATGGTGCCCGGTCGCGAGGACGCCTTCGGTGAGCTCACGCGCATCGCCCCGCCCCGCGTCGCCTCTGACCTGATCCGCGTCGCCAGCCGGGCCGCCCCCCCTCTCGCGCTGCAGCTGAGCGCCGATCTGGCGGTCGCCGGCGACGACCCCACCCTGGTGCTCGAGATCCTCCACCAGGTCCAGAACTCCGAGAGCAGCCAGGCGGTGACCGAGGCCCTCGTGGGGCTGCTGGAGTGCCGGATCCCCGAGGTCCGGATGCGCGCCATCGATGACCTCGCCGCCCGGGTCGAGCGCAGCGCCTACGACAGCCTGGTCGCGGTCGCCGAGACCCACGCGGCCGACGGCATCTCCAACGAGGAGGCCGACAAGATCGGCGTCGCCATGGCGACTCTGTTGCCCGAGGTCGCCAGCGAGCAGTTCGAGGAGTGGGTGCAGCCTGACGCCAACGTGCTTCAGCGCCTGGTCTCGCGGCGAGCGCGAGCGACCCTACGCCGGGTGGCGGTCTCCGGCTTCGCGATCATGCCCAGGGACAGCCGGGGGAGCAGACTCCTGCACTGGCTCGAGAACAACAGCTCCGGCGAGCTCCAGGACCACACACGCGAGGCCATCCGGACGCGGCGGGAGAAGCTCCATGGCGGATGACATTCGCGAAGCCCAAGGACGGCTGAAGCGCACCCTGCGTGGCGGACCCGGCGAGGGCGGCGGCGACATCGCCCAGACGCTGCGGTCGACCGGTCAGCGGCTCGTGTCGCTGTGGACGGGGCTCCTGAGGATGACGCGCGTCCACATGCTGGACAACGAGGCCTTCACCCAGCCCCTCGAGAACTTCACGAAGGTGCTGAGCGAGCTCATCGACCTGGTCGGTCCGGTCCACCTGATCACGGTCGAGGACCAGATCTACATCAACGATGTGCGCGTGCGCCTCGACCACGGAATGTCCGAGGGGCTGCCGCTCTCGGAGCTCTTGGAGCGCCATGGTCTGGGCGGAGTGAGCTTTCACGGGCACCTCACCGCGCCGGAGCTGATGCACCTGCTCGTCTGCTACTCCGCGCGGCCCGACCCCGAGGACGCGCGCGGGGCCCTGCAGCAGGCCATCCGCATCGCCGGCCTGCAGATGGTCGATGTCGCCGGGCCCTTCCGCTTCCGGCGGCTGGGCGAGCGCACGCTGAGCGAAGGCGAGCAGGTCGCCCAGGACGACCGACGGCGAGCCGGAGTGGTCGACGATGCCTGGCAGAACCTGGGTGCGGGGCGAGTGCCGAACGCGCTGCCCGTGCGGCGGCTGGTCACGGAGATGCTTAAGGCGGGCATCACGGCGGATGGGCTGTGGCGGGAGCTCGGGGACGCCTCGCCCGAGTGCGCCCACTGCATCCGCGTGGCGCTGTGCGCGCTGATCATCGGCGATGCCCTCGGCATGACCGAGAAGACCGTCCAGGACCTTGGCGTCGCCGCGATCTTCCACGACATCGGCTACGCGGCGCGCGAGGGGTCTGCGCGCGGAGCGGGGCTGCGGCAGCACGTCGACGGCGAGCCCCCGCCCTTCCAGCGCCACGGGGCGGCTGGAGCGATGCTGCTCATGAAGCAGAAGGGCTTCCGGGACGAAAAGGTCCGACGGATGCTGGCGGTGCTTGAGCACCACCGGGACTACAGCGACTCGCCCTCCTTGTTCGCGCGAATCATCCGCATCTCCGAGGACTACGACAACCTCGTCCGGCGCGGAGGAGCCTGGCTCTCCCCGGCCGTGGCGCTCGAGCACATGTGGGCCCACGTGGGGAGCCGCTATGACCCGGTCCTGATGCAGCTCTTCGTCAACCGGCTGGGCAAGCACCCGCCCGGGACGATCGTCTTGCTGGAGGACGGGCGCCAGGTCCGGTCCGTGTCCCTCGCTCGATCGCCCGAGACCTGGGACAAGCCGCTCGGCTACCTGTACCGGCGAGCGGACGGGAGCTGGCCCAGGGAGCGGGAAGCAGTCGATCTGGCCGAGGAAGGAGAAGTGGTTCGGGTCATCGACGACTGAATAGTCCGCTGTACTGGAGGCCCCATGACCCTCGACGAGGTCCTGTCCCTGCTCGAGTCGAACCAGGATCCGCGCGGCATCGCGCACTGGCAGCGGCTGCACCCGGAAGCCCGCGAGCTCCGCAGCTTCGGCATCGGGCTGACCCGGCTGCGCAAGCTGGCGAAACAGATCGGCCGCGATCACGAGCTGGCAGCCGAGTTGTGGGGCAGCGATGTCTACGACGCGCGGGTGGTGGGGCTGCTGGTGGACGATCCGAAGAAGGTCACGCGGGAGCAAGCCGAGCGGCAGGTGGAAGAGCTCCACCACGGGATGCTGGCGCACGTGTTCGCGTCCTGCGACGCCACGCTGGCCAAGACCCCCTTCGTGGTGGAGTTGGCCGAGGACTGGATCGCCGACGAGGACATCCAGCGCCGCAGGTGCGGCTACGGGCTGCTCTACGAGATCTCAAAGGACAAGCGGAAGAAGGCGCCCGACGAGGCCTCCTTCAAGCGTCACATCGAGCACATCAGGGACAGCCAGGCCGAGCAGCCCCGCTGCCTTCGAATGGCGATGGGGCTCGCAGTGATGGGCATGGGGAAAAGGAGCAAGGAGCTGAACGCTGCGGCCAGAGTCGTGGCCGAGGAGATGGGGCCGATTCCGGGCAAGAAGGGGTGTGATCCCTTCAATGTCATGAAGCACCTGACGAGTCCGTACCTGACGAAGAAGCTGGGGCTCTGACGAGGCACGGTGCACGGGTCGCGGTGACGGTGACGGTGACGGTGACGGGCTCCGGGGGACGGGCTTCGGTGACGGTGACGGTGACGGTGACGGTGACGGGCTCCCCGAACTTGACCACGTGTCAACTTCGAGGCCGCAAGGCGTGTCTTGCGAGGCTGAAATTGACGCCTGGTCAATTCCGTGCCGGACCCAACCACGCTGAGCGGACCAGGGCGACGAGCTGACCGGGCACTTGGCTTAGACCTCTGACCGGGCACATGGTTTACACGGCCCACCCGTCAACCGGTGACGGACTCCGTGGGACGGGCTTCGGTGACGGTGACGGTGACGGTGACCGTGTTGAACGGTGGCCGAAGTCGGTCTCGGGCGGGGTGGGGCGAACAACCCCACCGGAGACCTCATGTCCGACTACACCTTCCCCCACCAACGCCTCGACGCCTACCGGGTCGCCCTCGACCTGGCCGTGGCATGCCATGCGATCTGCCAGGCGCTGCCTCGCGGAAACGCGAACCTGGCCGACCAGCTGCGGCGGGCCTCGCCAGCGATTCCGCTGCTGGTCGGCGAAGGAGCCAACCGGCGAACCCACGCCCAGAAGCGGCAGCGCTACACCGAAGCCGCCGGCGAAGCGGGCGAGGCCGCCTGTGCCCTCGAGCGCATCCACCGACTCGGCCTCGCAGACGTCTCCCCCGCCTGGTCCCTCGCGCAGCGGGTCCACGCCATGACCACCCGGCCCAGCAAGCGTTGAGTCGCAGGGTCGTCGAGGCCGCAACAGAGTGTGGCGAAATGGCCGAGGCTGCGCCGCAGGCTCCGTGGCTTCGCCACACTTTGTCGCGTTGGGTACGAGCCTCCCGAGTCGCCTCACTCGCAGCCGAGCTCCCCAACCTCCCTCGCAACACACGTGAAATCCGTTCCCGGCACATCCATGTCTGTCGAGTCCGTGTCGTAGGTGAGCGCCACGTCCTGCGGAAAGGACCCGGAAAAGGCCCCGTCGGACACCACGACCGTCGCTGTGTGCAGCGACATCGCCCCGCCCGCGCTCGAGGCGTTGTTGCCCTCGAAGGTGGTGCCCTGCATCTGCGTCGTCGTGTCCCCGTAGGTACCGAAGCCACCCCCGAAGGTCGCGCGGTTGCCGTCGAACAGACAGTCCACCAGCGTCACGCTCGAGCCGAAGGCGAAGACCGCGCCGCCGCCCAGGGTGTCGGCGACGTTGCTCGTAAAGGTCACGTTCGTCAGGGTCGCCGTGTCGCCCTCGGGGGCGTAGAACCCCGCCGCGTAGTCCGCGGTGTTGTCGCGGAAGACCACGTCGGTGACCTCCGTGTCCCCGGCCGTGTACAGACCGCCGCCGAAGCGGCCGTTGTCGGTCTTGTAGCCCTGGCCCTCGGTGATCACGAGCTCCTCGAAGGTGCCGCCCTCTCGGGCGCGAATAACCGAGGCGCGCTGGGTGCCCACGAGCAGCACCTCGCCGTCGGCCCCAGGCATCCGCCTCAGGGTCACAGGGCCGCGGAAGTCCAGGTTTTCCCTGAACTCCCCGGGGCAGAGCTCGATCACCGCGTCGTCGAGCGCCACATCGGCCGCGTCCTGGATGGACGCGAAGACCTCGCCGTTCAGGTGGATGAGCCCCGCCGAGCAGGCCTCCTCGGCGACCACGGCCGCCGAATCCCCTGAGCCACCCGCCCCGTCGAAGTGAGGATTCGACACATCGAACAAGCACGCCACCAGCCACAGCATCACAGCGCACCCCCAGGCCCGACGGACGTTCCCAGCAAGTCATCGGCGTCGAACGACCCGATTCGTGGTCGTTCACACCCGATGACCCGGGGTGAAGCGACACGAAGGACCGCTTCGCGCTCCCTCAGCCCGGATGACGCCTCAGGTGCCTCGCGCCGAGTCGAGGTCCACGTGGGCAACCCACTCCCTCCCGGGCCCGCGGTCGCGCCAGTGATGAACGAGGCCAGCCGAAGACAGTCCGGCGAGTGCCTGTCGCCGAGGAGCCACGCGCCGCGGCGCGCAGTCCGGCCTTCGAAGGCGCTCTCCGCCAGCATCACTCGCACCCCATGTTCGCGTGCCGCGCGTCACAAGTGAACTCGGCCCCCGGCGCGTCAAGCTGCAGGCTGTCGCCGTCATAGGCCAACAGGATGTCCTTGGGAAAGGACCCCGAGAACTCCCCGCCACTCACCAGCACCACCGATGAGCCGATGTACATGGCACCTCCGGTGCTGTCCGCAGCGTTGCCGTCGAACACCACCCCGTCCACGTGCGCTGTCGACTCCGCCGTCAAGCTCAACCCCCCGCCCCACTTGGAGCGGTTCGCGCGGAACGTCACGTCGTTCAGCTCGGAGCTCCCGTAGCCAATCGCCGCACCCCCGCCGATCACGTCCGCCCGGTTGCCCTCGAAGACACACCCCGTCAGCGTCGACTCACCGTTCTGCGGCCCGTAGAAGCCGCCCCCGTACTCCGCGCTGTTGTCGAGGAAGGTGACGTCGATGACATCGATCGTCGCCTCGATGCCCGCATACAGACCTCCCCCGTACCGACTGCCGTTGCTCGCCTTCCACCCCTGCCCGCCGCTCAGCACCAAGCCCTCGAAGACCCCGCCCTCGCTCGCCCAGATCACCGTGTTCTTCCGCGTGCCGACCAGGAGCACCTGCCCCTCGGACCCCGGCATCCGGCGGATCGTGATGTGCTCGTACAGCTCCAGGTTCTCCCGGTACTCACCCGGACAGACCTCGATGACATCGCCCTCGACGGCCACGTCGACCGCCTCCTGGATCGAGGCGTAGACCGCATCGTTCCGATGCACCAGGCCGAGCGAACAGGCCTCCTCCGCCGCCGCCCCCGATTCCGAAGCTCCCAGCCCGTCGAAGTAGGGATTCGACACATCGAACAAGCAGCCGGAAGCCAACAGGATCACTCCGACCCCCCACCCCTGAACTTCAGGGTCAATCCCGTACCCACCAGCGCCACACCCCCGACCCCCAGGACCCACCCGGCCGCCTCGGCGCGACGCGCCATCGTGACGCTGTGGTCATAGATGGCCGGACCTCGAGTCGAACGAGCCGTCGCCGCGTACTGGGACGCCGCGACCATCGCCGCCCCGGACAACACCACCCCCGCAGCCCCGCCGTAGACCAGCGGCATCCCCCGCGCCTGAGGCGCCGACGGCACCGCCTCCTGAACCTCCGGAGGGGACAGGTCGACCACCGGCTCAGGCTCGGGCTCGGGCTCGACAACCACCTCCGGAGCATGGTGGTACTTCTCGATCCCGGCCATCACGCACGAAAACGCGGGCCGGTAGTAGCGCTCCCCTTGCCTCTCGGATCGCTCCTGATCGATCGAGGTCCCATCGATGTTCCACCGCCGAAAGGTCGGCGCCGACGTCGCAAAGGCCGCAACGGCCTCCTCGCTCAGCACGAAGTCCACCGATGCGACCACGATCCCGTACTGCGGCACGTACTCGACCCGCCCTCCGCTGTTGACGAGGTGCACCTTGGTCCCGTCGTCCAGGACGTAATCAATTGAAACCGCCCCAGGAAGGGTCGACACGGCCTCGGCCGTCCCCAGCGAGTTCGATCGCAGATAGGTCGTGAACACCGCCTCGGACCCGTCTTCCCAACCCAGCGAGAACAAGTCCGCCGCGTCCGCCGTCATTCGATACAGACCCGTGACCGGGTCCTTGCCGCCCTCGACGTCCTTGCAGGCCTCCTTCGTGGGCAAGCGCTCCGAGACCACGGCCGGCCGATCGCTGACCGTCACCCCCGAAGGCTCCAGCCCCTCGGCCTCCTCCGCCAGGTCTCGGACCTCGACCTCGCCCGACTCCGAACCGAAACTGATCTCCAGGGCCCCCTCGACCTCCTCGACCGCCACGCCGAAGCCCAGGCCCTCGAGCCCATCCCCGACGAGCTTGAAGCTGGCGATGCCCACCACCTCGCCGTTCGCCGTCAGGATCGGTCCGCCCGAGGCCCCCGGATTCACCGAGGCGTCGGTCTGGAGCACGGTCACGTCCCCGATCTCGCGGTACCCGCTCGTGATCCCGCGCGTCAGGGTGTGCGTCAGCGCTTCGCCCCCCGGCGAGCCGATCAGGTAGAGCTCGGTGCCCAGGTCCGCCCGACCAGAGGACAACCCGAGGCATGGAAAGCCGGTTTCTCCCAACGAAATCAGGGCCAGGTCCGCGCCCGGCGCGTTCCGTACGACCGTGCCCGTCAACTCCGAGCCGTCCGCCAACACCACGGTCACGGTCTTCGCCGTCCCGACGACGTGAGCCGCCGTGAGCACGTAGCCATCCGGAGACACCACGACCCCCGAGCCCGAGGACCGCACAGTCTCGATGCGCACCGCGGCCTTCATCGCTTCTTTCGTGTCCCCGGGCACCTCCAGGCCCGCCGAAGGACACTCGAGCACCGCCGAAGGCTCCGACGCCAAGGCCACTCCAATCCAGAACATCACAGGCCCTTCGCCCCCTCAATCCGGCCCGCATCGGCCGGCCAATGCCCGTCATCCGGGCGTTCAACCACTTGACGGCCCCGCCAGGCCTCCGAACGCCCGGATTTCGGGCGTTCGGACTCCACGACCGGCGGTCCGGCCGGCGCAACTCCAACGCACAAGATCACAGGTCTGTGGCGCCCTCGTCGATCCAGGTCTCGATCATGTCCTGGTCCGCGGTCGGGATCGGCGTTCCACCCTTGGGCATCTGCGATCCGGATCCACCCACCGAGGACTGCGTCCCGGCGATCTTGTGGAAGAGGTAGCTGTTCGCCGAGTCCCCGGGCTCCACCAGATCCATCGCGGGCACATCATCCGACGCCACGTTCACGATTGTGCTGTAGGCGTCTCCGGACAGGTCCATTCCCGCCGAAGGGCTCGAGCCCGAGTGGCAGCTGGTGCAGTCGGCGTCGAAGACGGCCTGGACCTCGTCGTAGCTGTGGCTGTACACGGTGACGTCGATCCAGTCCCGGCCCAGGTCCGTGCCGTCCGAGGCCTTCAGCTTGAACTCCCAGGCGCCCGCCACGTCCGGGGTCACGCTCGCCGTCGCGGTGAAGCGATCGGTGATGTCCGGGTTCGTCAGCGAGCTGCCGGACGGCTGCGAGCTGATGACCCAGGTGTAGTCGATGGGGTCTCCATCAGCGTCCGTCGCGGTGCCGGCGAGGACCACCGTGTCCCCGACCACGATCTCCTGATCTTCCCCAGCGTCCGCGACAGGCGCGGTGTTGCTGACCGTGATCGTGGCGTCCACGAAGTCCAACACCTCGGAGTTGACCTTGTCGTCGCAGGCGAAGCGGATGGCGTAGGTGCCCTCGACGTCGGGCACGAAGTTCCCCGCGGTCGTGTACCGGTCGGTCCAGTCCGAGTTCGTGATCGATGAGCCGCTCGGCACGCTCTTGAAGCCCCAGCGGTACTTCAGCGTGTCCCCGTCCGGGTCGCTCGAGCCGCTGGCGTCGAAGGTGATCGTGTCCCCCGGTGCGCCGGTCTGGTCGGAGCCCGCGTCGCAGACCGGAGGCCCGTTCGACGCCGCCGACACGGTCGCATCGACGAAGTCCAGGACCTCGGTGTTGACCTTGTCGTCGCAGGCGAAGCGGATCTCGTAGGTCCCGGCCACGTCCGGATCGAAGTTGCCCGCGGTCGTATAGCGGTCGGTCCAGTCGGCGTTGGTCAGCGAGCTGCTCGCGGGCAGGCTCTTGAAGCCCCAGCGGTACTTCAGCGTGTCCCCGTCCGGATCGACGGAGCCGCTGCCGTCGAAGGTGACGGTCTCGCCGGTATTGGCGGTCTGGTCGGCGCCCGCGTCACAGGTCGGCGGCGAGTTCCCACTCCCAGCCGAGACGGTGACCGCCATGTAGTCGGCCTTCTCGCTGGTCCCGTCGTTCACGAAGACGCGCGCCTCGTACACGCCCTCGACGTCCGGGGTGAAGAAGGTGGTCGCCGACTTGCGGTCATCGAAGTCCAGCTGCGTCAGCGAGCTCGCCGCCGGCAGGGTCTTGAAGCGCCAGTAGTAGGTCAGGGTGTCCCCTTCCGGATCCGTCGAGCCGGTGGCGTCGAGGTTCACGTCATCCCCGAGCGTCGCGGTCTGGTCCGGCCCGGCGTCGGCGACCGGCGGATCGCCGCTGATCAGGTCCCAGGCCGAGGCCAGGCCGATGTCCATCGCGCAGTCCCGGAGCTCGTGGCAGACCTCGAGCACGACCTCGTAGTCGCCCTCGACGTCGGGCTGCAGCGTCGCGGTCGTCCCGTCGAGGACGAGGTCCGCGTCGGTCAGGCGGCTCGCCTCGGGGATGCGGCCCAGAGACCAGTAGAGCACGCCACCGTGGCTCTCGAAGCCGTCGAAGACATAGAGCTGACCGGGATTGCCGACGCGGTCGGGGCCGATCTCGGCGACCGGGAGTTCAGGGGACGTGCACGCCAGGAGAAGCAGCATCAGGGCCTCCAGAGAGGCGCATCATCTCACTGTCCGCTGTCTTCTGGAACATCCTCTTCGATCACCGCTGAGAAGCTGAGTTCTGCGGGATCGGGGCACTCATCGCCCTCGCAGTTCAGGACGTGGACCGACGCCGTGAAGCCGATCTCGGTCTCCAGGTCCAGCGTCGAGGCCGCCGTGACCTGGAAGGTCGCGGTCTGGGACTGCCCGGCCTCAAGGCCGTAGAGATACCAGTCGTCGGCCTCGATGCTCACGGACTCGTTGTCCACCGCGAGCAGCACGCCCGGGTAGTGGAAGAAGCCCTCGCTGCCGGTGTTGGTGATCACCACCTGCACCTCGGCCGCCTCGCCAGGGGACCACGCCCCGTCCTGGTCGTCGTCGACCACCGCGGCGTCTGACAAGGCAAAGCTGCCGTCGGGAATGACCGCGGTGTCATCGACGCGCGGGTCGCTGCCAAACTCGTCGGTGTCGCCGTCATTGTCAGGGTTGTTCGCGCCCGTACAGGCCAACAAGATCAGCATGTTCTCCTCAGCGCCGCGCGTTCCAGCGGCCGACCGACCTTCCGCCGGCGTACATCCGGCCCTTCATCTCGCCACTCGAGAGCTGGCCGGAGTAGGTCATGGCGCCATCGGAGGACACCGCGGTCAGCTCCACGGACCAGCCACCGTCCGCCGGGACGACCTGGCCTCGCACGGTCCCGGACAGCGTCTCGCCGCCGTCGGTGCGCGCCGAGCTGCCGGCGACGTTGCCGTCGCCGTCGATGCTCAGGGTCAGCGCGAACTGACCCCCGTCGGCCTTGCCGATCCAGAGACCGGAGAGCGCGGGCGCCTTCGGGTACTTCGGCGGCGGAGGAGGCTCTTCCTCGATGACCTCGACCGGCTCAGGCTCGGGCTCCTCGATGACCGGGTCAGGCTCCTCGACGACCGGCTCAGGCTCGGGCTCGACCTCGGCGACCACCGGCGCTGCAGCGGCGGCAGCGCGACGAGCAGCAGCCCGCTCGGCGCGTCGACGGGCCTCCTCCTGGGCCGCCTTGGCGGCAGCGGCCTCTTCCTCGGCGCGACGAGCAGCCTCTTCGGCCTCGCGCGCGGCGTCGATCTTCTCCTGCTCGGCCCGGAAGGCGTCCAGAGCGTCGGCCACGGCGGCGTCCACGCGCTCGTCGATGGCGGCCTCGTCCAGTCCGGGCTCGGCAGCGACCTCGTTGACCACCACCTCGGGCGGGGTGCGTGAGTCGTAGTACCAGTACCCACCCGCCGAGGCGCCGGCGGTGAAGAGCGCCGTGGCGGCGATCGCGACCCAAGGGGTGGAGGGGGCCGGAGGCGGCGGAGCGGCCACGACCTTGGCCGGCTTGGCTTCGGCCTCGTCGTCGCCGAGATCCGGCTCGAAGCCCTTGGGCGCGGGGCCCAGGTCGTCCAGCACGGCGCCCGCGTCGGAGAAGCGGTCCTTCGGATCGTCCGCGATCATCGCGGCGACGAGCTCCACCAGCTTCTGCGGGAGCTCCATCTGGTCGGTGGAGCCGTCCTCGCGCTCCTCGCCCGGGGCACGCCCGGTGAGCGCCTTGTGGAAGAGCACGCCCAGCGCGTAGACGTCGCTGGCCGGCGTGGGCTCGTTGCCCTCGCGCACCTCGGGGGCCAGGAAGAGCTCGCCGTCGGGGTCCTCGGCCGTGGCCGTGAGCACGCCCAGGCCGTAGCCACCGAGGCGGATCAGGTCGCGGCCCCGGTGATCCATGTCCAGCACGACGTTCGAGGCCCGCAGGTTGCGGTGCACCATGTCGTTCTCGTGCATCGCGGCCAGGCCGGCCGTGGCGTGGTGCAGCACGAAGAGCAGCCGGGACATCGGCAGCGGGCCGACGTTCAGCACCTCGCGGAGCGTCAGGCCGTGCATCGTCTCGGTGGTGCAGTAGGCGGTGCCCTCGGGGCCGCGGCCGAAGTCGTAGACCCGGGCCAGGTTGGGGTGGGCCATGCGCGCCAGGCGCTGGCTGTCCCTCAGGAAGCGCTGGGCGATGAACTCCCGGCGGTCCGAAGGGATCCCCTTCGGCTTGAGCACGCGCAGGACAACGCGCCGCACCATCGGCTCCTGGATCGCCAGGAAGCGCGCCACGTTTCCGTGCTCGCCGATCTGCTCCGTCACGCGGTAGCGCCCCGCGTAGATCGTGTTCCGCTCCAGGTTGAGCGGCGCGTCGATCGAGGCCTCGACGAGCTCCTCGCTGTAGGCGGCGACGGAGTCGTCGTACTCGTCCTCGTACTCCTCGTCGTCGTCCTCTTCGATGATCGACATCTGGGGCGCGATGCGCACCCGGATCGGGCGCGCAGTGTTCGTGTGGGGGTCGTCGACCGACTCGTCGTCGTAGGTGTACTCGTCGCTGTCGTCCTCGATCGAGGAGTCCTCGTCCTGCGAGTCCTCTTCGGAGAGATCCTCGAAGTCCTCCTCGGAGAGCGCCACCAGCGCATCGCCCGCAGCAGTGGCTTGAGGGATCACGATCATCGCGGGCGCTGAGGGGGCGATCGGCTCGGGCACCGGATCGGGGATCGCCGCGATCCGCGTGTCTTCGGCGTCGTCCCACTCGTCGGGCAAAGGGCCATCCTCGGGAAGCGAGACCCATCCGCCCTCGGGCTTCTGCATGCCGCAGGCCCGGCAGCGCTCGTCTTTGTCGTCAACCACCGCGCCGCAGCCTCGGCAAGCCCGGGGTTCGAGTCGTTCCTCAAGTTCCTGGTCGGAAGTCGCCATCGAATGGATGTTACCGCGCTCCGCTATAGTGGCGCCGGCTCGCTGATGACCATCCTGCTGCACCCCACCACGGAAGCCGCCTCTCGGTCCCTCGCACGCACGCTCGTGCTCGAGGGCCTCGCAGCCTCCGTCGATGTGCTGCCCGCGAGCGACCACGCTCCGGCCCAGCTGCGCATCGAGGCCCCGATGGAGCGCGTGGGCGAGCTGAACGAGCGCCTGAAGTCGCTGGAGCCCGTCGAGCCCTAATCGAAACGGCGCGTGTGTCCGATCCAGGGTTTGGGAGCGCGAACGGAGCCTCCCGTCACTTTGGAGGACACATGCTTGTTTCGCTCGCGTTGATCGCCGGAAACATGACCCCGAGCCAGGACGGCCCGGGGATCGAGAAGGAGCTCAGCCCCCCCGGGTTCGAGGATCCGACCGGCGCCGACGACCCCATCTTCGACCCCGCCGAGGGCGAAGACGAAGACCCCGATCCCTTCGCCGACTTCGAGCCCCGCTCGGCCTGGTCCGGCCAGCTGGACCTCGTCGCCATCGTGGACTGCGACCGCATCGACCCGGGCACCCGCTCGGCCCTCGACGTCGCCGACCAGGGCGCGTGCTTCATCTACAGCCCGCACGAAGCGAAGCTGTCCAACGTCTACGTCCGACTGGACGGCCACCCCATGATGGAGTGGCAGGCGCTGAGCCGCGAAGCCCATGACCTCGACCGCCCCCCCGCCGCCATCGTCACCAGCGAGTTCTGGATCGACGAGGTCATGAGCACCATGGCCACCCGTGACGGGCACGACGGTGAGGTGGAGCGCGCAGTGCTGGTCGATGGCCGGTACGCCTCGCGCGAGCTCCGCATGGCCTCGACCGACCCCGACGCCGAGTTCTTCGTCGTCTCCCCGATCGAGGAGGCCCAGGGCCCCTACGACATGCAGCCCTTCGGCGAGATGGTCGTCGGCGTCCCCTCGCACGGTGACCCCTGGTCCGTCGTGCACGAGTACGCCCAGGCCCCGGTCGACTCCGACAGCGCCGTGGGCGCCGCCTGGTGGATGGCCTACGACGCCGACGGTGCCTGGCGCCACGGCGCCGACATCGGCGAAGGCTGGGAGTACAGCGCGATCTGGTTCGTCAACAACCCGGTCGACTAGCTCTTCCTGAATCCCCCGTCGGCCTGGGCCTCACTCGAGGTCCAGGCCGACGACCGTGTGGGCCCCGCTCTCGTCTCGCAGGATCTTGGTGTCGATGGGCTTGGAGCCGTCGATGCTGGGGAGCGGGATCTCGACCGACCCCAGCACGCCGATCAGGCTGTCCAGCGGCAGCATCGCCTCGATGAGGTTGGTCGTGGACTCCTCGGTCGCGCCCCAGTCGTTCTCGCGCACCATCATGTCGACCTGGGGCTCGCCCAGGTCCAGGTCCAGGACGCCGTCGTGAGTCGTCGGCGCGCAGTCGATCTCCAGGTCCACCGCCAGGTTCAGGTAGTCCCCGAGCTCCCCGCCCGGGGTCTCGAGGTCCACCGCGAACTCGCCGACCGAGATCTGCAGGCGCCCGCGCTCCTGACCGATCAGCGGCGGCAACTCCGCCCGGGCCTTGATGGCGCCCTCCTCGGCCTTCAACTGCGAGAGCAGGAGCGGGTCGAGGCTGCCGTCCTCGGTGGACAACTCGATGTTCAGCAGCCCCGCCCGCCAGAGCTGGAAGAACAGGGCGTTCACGAAGTCGTCGGAGATGGCGACCGCCACATCCGCCTTCGTGCTGGGGGCCGGCGTGCCGCCCTCGGAGAGCAGGTACCCGGGCGCCCGCGAACGCACCGAGGTGGGCATGTGGGTCTCCATGTCCATCGCCAACTGGACGCCGTCGGAGTCGATGAAGGCGTCGGAGAAGGCCAGCTCGCCGGTCAGCGACTTGCCCCCGATCTGCGTGTCGAAGGACAGGTCCAGGCCGTCGAGCGCCGTCTCGATCACCGGGGCGAGGAGCTCCTGAGCGGCTCCCTCCATCGCACCTTCGAGCTTCTCGACGACCGAGTCGACCAGCAGCATGTCCTCGATCTCGCCGGGCAGGAGCGAGGTGTCGAAGTTGAAGCCGATGAGCTCGATGTCGAAGCTCTCGACCGTGAGCTTCAGCCGCTCGCCGTCCGAGTGCATGCCCAGCCCGGGGATGATCTGGATCTCGTCCGCGCCGACGCTGACCCAGGCGTTGAAGGGCTTGCCGAAGATGTGGCCCCAGCTCTCGACGGCGACGTGGAAGGCGGGGATGCGCAGCTCGATGAGCAGGTTGTCGGGGGTCGGGGTGGCCCGCAGCTTCGGCTGGGAGAAGTGGATGCGGTCGATGACGGCCGTGGTCGACATCAACCAGCTGTCGTTCTTCATCACCGGGTTCATCGCCATGGCCTGGCGGCTGATCTCGTCCGGGTTGATCGCGTCCTGGGCGAGCAGCATCGCGAAGTCCAGCGCGCCCTGGTTCACCCGGGCCGTGATGGCCTCGGCGACGGGGGCGTCGGGGTCGCCGAAGCGCCCGGCGATGATCGCGTGCCGCTCGAAGCGGATCTCGCCGTCCTCGCGGTATCCGACGGCCTCGATGACGGTCATGCCGTTCTCGACGGGGACCTCGGCCTCGAAGCCGCCCCACAGGCTGATGTCGGCGGCCACGCCGTTGACCTCGACCTCGTCGAGATGACGGGCCACGCCCTCGACGTGCACGACGTTGCCGTTGACGTGTTCACCCGCCGAGGGCGTGCGCAACACCAGCTCGGGCTCGAGCCAGTCTTCGAGCAGGATGCCGTCGGAGCAGCCGGTCGCGAAGAGAAAGAGGAAGGTCACGTGACGTGCCTTCGGTGCCTGTAGTCGCCTGTATACACCGCGTCTACCTGGCGGGCAAGGCGGATCGGGCGAAGAGTCATCGAACCACGCGCAGGTTCAGGCTCGCGCGGCCCATGTTCGAGCGGTAGGTCCCGTTTCCGTGGGGGTAGCGGTAGGGCTCCTCGGCCATGTTGTTGGTGTCGAGGGTGACCCACTGGGCGCTCTGATCGGTGGACCGCGGGGCGGAGACGACCTGGGTGATCCCCGCGGAGAGCTCGACCCCGTCGCGCACCTCGAAGCCGGTCATCGCGCTGACCCGCAGGTTGTCGAAGTCGGAGTTCGAGGGACTGAGCATGTGGTCGGGCGTGCTGGCCTGGTCGAAGAGCGCGCGACCGCCCACGGTCCACGCGGGGCGCGGCTTCACCTTCACGTCAATCGCCGCGAAGAAGCTGTTGTTGCCATCGACAGCCTTTGGCCGGGCGCCCTCGATCGACTCGGCGGTCTCGGGGTCCACGCCGGGGTTCTTCTCCGAGACGTTGGAGATGCGGATGTCGAAAGCGTCGTGGGCGGACCAGCCGACCCAGCCGCCGAAGGCCTCGACCCGCAGGTCCTCGCGGGGCGTGACGGCCACGCCGAAGTGAACCCGCGGGGGCAGGTGGTAGACGGCCTGGGCGTCGCCGACGACCCGGGCGTTGCAGATGCCCTTGGACTCGGCGCCGAAGCGGCCGATCTCGTCCTCGGCCGGGGGACAGCCGAACTGGATGTGGACCTCGCCCCGGTGGTCGAGGGTGACCCCGTGGTGGTAGGCCAGCCCGACGGTGACGAGGTCGTTGCCGGCGTTGATGCCCACAGCACCGGTCACGGCTCCCGCCTTCATGTCCTCGAACTTGGTCACCGCGGCGTAGGTGGGGTTCTCGAGGTCGTCGTCGGTGTAGGGAGACTGCTCGCCCATGTCGAGCAGCTGGCTGTGCACGTCGGGCATCGTGTCCGTGTCGACGGTGGACTGCCAGACGCCGCCGACGCCCGAGATGGCCGCGCCGACCGCGATGTTCGGGTGCGGGTCCCAGGCCACCACACCGGTCAGGTAGCCGGCGGCCACGGTGGACTCGCGGAGGTGGAAGGAGCCCACGCCGCGTTCCTCCTCGAGGCCACCTTTCGCATAGGGAATCGAAAGGCCGAGGCCGAGTGTAGGTCCGCGGCGTGGGCTGTGAGCGACGCCGATGTAAGGCACGGCACTGGCGCCGCTCCAGGTCTGCGACCCTCCGTTCGGCTCGTCACGATCGACCGTGACAGAGCCCCACATCGGGGCGACCTCCAAGGAGAAGAGGGTTGTGCTCCCCACGGCCAGGCCCGCAGGATTCCACCAGATCGCGGTCGCATCCGTCGAGGTCGGTGTCCCGTAGGGGCCACCCACCTCGACCGTGTCCAGGGACGCCGCGAAGGTGGAACCAAGCAGCATGGAGAGCACGTCCGGGGCTAATGCAGGTGCCGTGCCAAGTCCGGATCCGCCCACCCTGCGGGCGTTGACGCCGACCGGGGCACGCGCGCCGGGGCGGGCATGCCCCAGAGGTGGGCGATCCGTACCCCGCTGGTCGCGTTAGGGGCGCCCGATGCCTCGCCTGGGTCCCGCGGAGCTCCACTCGCGACGCCTCCGCTGGAGCGCTCGCCGCGCCGGCTATTCGCAGCGCCGCGTCGGAGACGTGCACCTCTGGGAGGGAGGCTCCGGCCGCCCGCTCCTGCTCATCCCGGGCTTCGGCGTGGACATGCTCTGGCAGTGGGGACCGCAGCTCGCTGCGCTGGCCGACATCCGGCGCGTCATCGCCCCCACGCTGCTCGGCTTCGGCGAGAGCGGCAGGCCGGGCACCCAGGGCATCCTCGAGCGGCAGGCCTCGGCCCTGCTCGAGTGCGTCAGCGGCGACTTCGACCTCTGCGGCCTGTCCTACGGCGGCTTCGTCGCCCTCGAGATCGCCGAGCGGGTGCCCGAGCGCGTCGGCCGAGTGGTGCTCTCGGGCTGCCCGGGTCCCTGCTTCAGCCCCGACGACGTGCGCGGCATCTGCCGCCGCTTCGGCGTGGCCGAGGTCTGGGACCTGCTCCTGCCCCACGACGTGCGCGGCGTGCGCGCGCTGGTGGACCTCGCCTGGCACCGGCCCCCGTGGATCCCCGACTTCGTGCTCGAGGACGTGCGCCGAAACGTCTTCGTCGATCGCCGCCGGGAGCAGCTCCCGATCCTGCATGACCTGGTCGCGAGGACCGAGGATCCGCCTGACATCTCGGGGGATCACGACACGCTGTTGATCTGGGGCGAGCACGACCGCTTCTTCCCCTTGGCCAAGGGTCAGGCCCTGGCCGACCGCCTCCCCCGCGCCCGGCTCGAGGTCTTCAAGGACACGGCCCACGCCCCCAACCTCCAGGCCTCGGGGCGCTTCACCCGGGCCGTGACGGACTTCCTGCAGTGAGGAACTGGCTGCACTGGAGCTACCCAGCCCTGGCGCTCGGAGCGGCGCTGCAGGCGGCCACGGTGATCCTCGGACTGCTGGGTTGGGACTGGCCCCTGATCACCGCGCTGCTCGTGGGGTCCCGCCACTTCGTGCTCTTCGGCCTGCCGATGGCCATGACCCAGGTCGCTGGATCGCCGGCCCGCCACCGTCGAGCCGCCCCCGTCCTCGGCATCCTCGGCATCACTTATGTGGTCGAGTTCTTCGGCTGGGCCTTCGGCTTCCCGGTCGGCGCCGCGCTGGCGGTCCTGCACGGACTCTGCTGGTTGGGTCTCTTCGCGGCCCTGGCGCGGGAGTGGGGCAGCCTGTTGTCGTGGCTGGCCGCGGGCGCCATGTTGGCCGCCGGCGTGGCCCATCTGAGCGGCGCCCTCTTCCTGGGCCAAGGCCTCGCCATCGCAAGCTTCGTCTTGGGAGCCGTGGTGCTCTCGGACGCGTCGAGGCGCTCGCTGACCTCGACGGAGCGCGAGCGGATCAAGGGCTGACTCCCGGGCCGGCAGGCCGTCACCGCGCCGAGTCAGCCGAGCTGAACTTGACGCTCCGTCAAGTTCGAGGCCTCAAGGCCCGCCTTGCGCGTCTGAACTTGACGCTCCGTCAAGTTGAACCCGCTCTCAGCGTCAGAGCGAGCCCAGCCAGCATCGGCCCGGGCCAGCCATGGCGGGTCTTGAGCCGGAGGAGACACGCGGGCCGGGAGGCCCGCGCGCGACCCGCCGCTGCCCCGTTCGTCGACGCTGCGCGCTTGCGCGCGCGTCGATCGAAGGTTGGGGCACGCCGCACCGGAGCGCGCAGCGCGAGGGGCACGAAGTGCGGGGGAAAGCCGAGGCCGCCCCGTGCGGCCTCGGTCCTACGGCGGACGAGGCGGGTCGTCGGCTGCGCCCGTTGTCGGCTCGCCCGCACGTCCGTCGTCAGACGGCGGGCGAGCCGCACAACGACGGGCGCGGACACGCGGCGTTCGGCGGCGTATGCCGTCACCGACAACACCACCTCCACAGCGAGGCAGACCTTTCACCGAAGACGCCGACGGTGGCCCCGGCACCCGAGGCGACGTCTCGCCAGATCGGGATCGGGATCCGGATCGGGATCCGGATCGGGATCGGGATCGGGATCGATCCCTAAATCCCCTCGAACCAGCCCGGTCGAGGATCGGGCACCCGAGGCGGCTTCGGGCCACCCGGCGGCAGCGGCTGGGGCTCCATGCCGAAGAGGACCTCGCCGACGCTGGCGCCATGGCGGTCGAAGTCGTCGGACAGCGCCTGCAGAGCGGAGCGCTCCAGGCTCTGCTCCGTGACCGGGCCGAAGAGCGCGTGACGCAACGCCGAGGGGTGGTCGTCGGTGCTCGGGGCGCCCTCGGCCATCGCCGCCACGGGAACGACCCGCATGTGGAAGAGGCGCTCCTCGATGCCGGGCCGATAGGAGCGGCCGCTCTCGTCGATGCGGGCGTGGACCTCGTCCAGGCTCGGGGGGCTCGAGAAGGCCACGACCACCGGCATGGCGCCGTGGGCGTCGAAGAGGAGCGCGTCGGGGAAGACCTCGACGACGGTCGCCAGGAAGCGGCGCATGCCCTGCTCGGAGAGGGTGTCCGCGTGGATCTTCAGGGCGAAGACGCCCCCTGGCGCCAGACGCGAACGGGCCAGCTCGAAGAACTCGACCGTACCGAGCTCCACGTACTGGGCGTAGGTGGCGACGTCGCTGTAGATCACGTCGTAGACCGGCTCAGAGCGCCGCAGCAAGTGGCGCCCGTCGGCGTGCACGAAGGTCGCGCGGGGCGAGGCGAAGAGGTCCCGTCCGACAAAGGGGAGCTCCTGGGCCAGCCCGGGCAACGCGGCGTCGATGTCCACGACCGAGACGTGTCCGATGGCTTGGTCCTCGAGCATCAGGGCCGTGTTGATGCCGGTACCGAAGGCGATGAGCACGACCTCGTCGGGGTCCGGGTGGAGCACCATCGGGACCTCGAAGTCCAGCGGGAAGCCGGGCACGCGCTCGCCGTGGGTGTGGACCCAGTACTGGCCCTGGCTCGGGCCGGGGGTGTGTCCGCGCTGCGGCACGGTGGCCAGGGCCGAGGTCCCCGCAGCCGTCTCGACCCAGGTGACGAGGGTCTCGCGAGGCTGGAGCTGAAGGCCGGCCCAGGCGGGCACGGCCAAGGCCCCCGCCGCGATCAAGGCCGGAGCGAAGCGCCACCCCCCGAGGGCGACCGCGACCAGCGCCACCACCGTGGCACAGACCGCCAAGGCGCGGATCGTGCCGCCCACGGGCAGGAAGCCCATCCACAGGACCGCCACGACCGCCGCGACCGTCCCGGCTGCCCAGGCCCCGCCGACCCCTCGGCCGAGGCCCTCGCGAGCGCGCATGACGGCGCTGGCGGCGATCGGGAAGGCCGCGCCGCTGGCGACGCCCGGGACGAGCGCCGCGAGCAGGTAGATGGTCAGGCGGTCGACGCTGACCTGGACCCCCGACCACGAGAAGACCCAGGCGTTTCCTGGGCCCTCGCCGACGTAGTGACCGACCAGGACCTCGCTCGGGATGTGCGAGAGGATGCCCAGCGAGCCGGCGGTCCACAGCGCCGCGATCGCCGCGCAGATGGCCAGGGCGGTGCGCTCGCCGCGGCGTCGAAGGACCGGCTCGAGCAACAGCCCACCCAGCGCCAGCCCGACCAGGTATGCGGCGAGGATCATCGGGAAGGTGAGCGCGCCGGGGTTCGGGCCCGTCTGCTCCAACAGGCGCGTCCAGCCGATCTCGGCCATCATGCCCAGGGCCGCCAGCGAGCCGTAGGCAGCCGCCGCCAGGCGTCCGGAGACCGGCTTCACCGGGGCAGGGAGCGTACGGACCTCGGGCGTCCCCCGAACCCCGACCAGCACGCAGATCGCGGCCAGGCCGAGGCAGCCGGCGGCGAGGGCCAGGGTGGCCGTGAAGCCGATCAGTGAAGGCAACCAGAGCCCCGCCGCCAGCGCTCCCGCCGCCGCCCCCAGCGTGTTCGCCGCGAGCAGTCGCCGGACCTCGCCCTCGTCCCCCAACGCCCGCGACAGCGCCGGAAACGTCATGCCGCTCGCAAAGGCCGCCGGGCCGACCAGGAGCGCGGTGCCCAGGGCCACGAAGCCCCAGCCGAAGCCCTCGAAGAGGCCGGCCAGGGGCAGGAACAAGAGACACCACAAGAGCCCGAAGCCCTCGGCCCCGGCATAGACCCGCGCGGCCCGACCGGTGTCCGCCAGGCGGCCCCCTGCACCCGAGCCCAGGGCCATGCCCGCCATGTAGACCGCCACGACGGTCGCGGCCGCCGGCGCGGTGACCCCGAAGAGCAGCGACATGCGGCGGGTGAAGACGACCTCGGCGGCCACCGCCCCGAAGCCGCCCAACACGGCAGCGACCCAGACGAGGCGGCTCAAGTCCGGGCGTGCACCATCACGATGCCCGTGCGGTCATCGCCGCCCAGGTTCGCGGTCACGCCGACGCGCGGATCTCCCGGCACCTGGTGGCCCGCGGCGCGTCCGGTCAACTGCCGCCAGACCTCGACGACCTGCTTCACGCCGGTGGCGCCGATGGGGTGGCCGAAGCCGATGAGCCCACCGCTCGGGTTGATCGGGCGGCGGCCCTCGATGGCGGTCTCGCCCGCGGCGGTGATCTTCCAGGCGTCGCCTGCCTTTGCGAGGCCCAGGGCCTCGATCGCCTGGAGCTCGGCGACCGCGAAGCAGTCGTGGACCTCGGCCAGGTCGACCTCGTCGGGGCCCAGGCCCGCGTCGGCATAGGCCCGCTCGGCGGCAGCGCGCATGTTCGGCATGCTCTCGAAGTCCGAGCCCCGCCCCAGAGCGCGGGTGCAGTGGCCGTAGCCCAGGATCTCGGTGCACTCGTCCTGCGAGATGCCCAGCCGTTCCAGGCCCGCTTCGGTCGCCAGCAGCACCGCGCTCGCGCCATCGGTCAAGGCCGTGCAGTCCAAGAGCCGGATCCAGGGCCGCAGCGCCTCGTCCTCGAGGAAGACCCGGTTGTGGCGCCCGTCGGTGACGGCGTCCTCGAGCGAGATCTGTGTGTGATGTTTCAGCGCCTGGGGGTTCCGGTTGGCGTTGGCGTAGGCCTTGACCGGCACGTGCGCGATGTCTTCGCGTGTGCAGCCGAAGCGCTCGCCGTAGGCCTTGGCTCGGCGCGCGAACATCCACGGAAAGAGCGCGAAGTCGTGCTTGCGCTCGTCCCGGTAGTGAGCGGCGTAGGCCATGTACTCGACGCCCTGGGTGCCAGGAACGTTCGTCTCCATCTCGACGCCGACGACCAGCGCCACGTCATCGGCAGCCTGCATCCCGTCCACGCAGCGCGCGATCGAGGCGGCCCCGCTGGCACAGGCGGCCTCGATGCGCTCGATGGGGCGGCCCTCGAGCGCCGGCTCGACCCGGGCGAGCATCGAGCCGAGGTGCCCCTGACTGCAGAAGACCTCGCCCAGGAAGTTGCTGACCACGGCCCGGTCGACCTCGGCCAGATCGACTGACACCGACGACAACAAGGCGTCGACAGCCCCTCGCATGTGGGCCTCGAGGCCCGGGTTGGTCTTCTTGCCGTACTCCGGATGCTTGCGGTGGATGAACTCGGGGCGACCTCGACCGAGAAAGGTCGTGTGGCCTCCGCCGACCACGAAGACGCGGCGGTGCGGCTTCACGAGAGGGGGGCCCAGTGGGCGTGGAAGCCGAAGGGCACGCGTCGGGCCATCTGGACGCGAGCGACGACCTCCATGTCGGCAGCTTGAATCACACGCAGCTCCGTTCGGTTCTCCCTCAGATCGGTCACGAACACCGTCAGCCAGCCGTCGTCCTCGTCGGTCGCTCCGGGCCGAGGCACGAAGACGGCCTCGCCGCCGATGTGATCCGGGCCGTGGTCGAGGGCCTTGGGCGCACCGCCGTCCAGGTCGTACTTGATCAAGCCGTCGAAGAGCAGGCTCTTGGCCCTGGCGATGCGGGGGTGCCAGGCGTAGCGGGACTTGCGCCCGAGGACCGCATCGTTCATGCGCGGGAACTCGGTGGGCACGTCGTCCAGGGCGCGCTCCTTCACCTGGCCCGTGACGCGGTTGAGCCGCCACTCGTAGAGGAAGGGGTGCAGTCGGAGGAAGGTCAGCCGAGGGACCTCGGGCTCGGCCTCATGCGGAACCCGCGGCATCGGGTTGTCGATCCGACAGCCGATGAGCACGACCTCGTCGCCCTCCTCCCAGGCGTTGACCGTGTGGTAGCTGTAGCAGGGCTTCGCCTCGAACCAGCGGACCTGGCTGCCGCGGCGCTCGATCAGGCCGATGCGGGCGGGCTCGTCGTCATCGAAGGTGACCCGACGGCGACCCCGGGCGAGCTTGTCGACGTCCCAGCGCATCGGGAAGTCGAGCAGGACCGTGAAGTGCTCGGTGATGGCGATGTCGTGGAGCAGCGAGGGCCCGGGGAGCTCGACGTCGACGATGTGATCGACCTTGCCCTGCGCGGCCACGCCGTAGCGCATGTGGGGCCGCTTGTAGGGGTCGTAGTCGAAGAAGATCAGCTCGTCGGTGACCGGATCGACCTTGGGATGGGCCGCGATGCCGCAGCTCAGGGTGCCGCCGAAGTCCTCGGGCCCGCGGGTCTCCAGGCTCGGCACGTCCAGGGTGTAGGGCTGGCCGCCCAGCCACCACAGCGCCATCAACTTGCCGTCGTGGAAGACCAGGTCGGTGTTCGCCGTGTCCTTGTCCGGCCCGGTGATCGGCATCAGGATGCCGTCGGTCAGGGCCCTGCCCGCCTCGTCGTCTCGGGCGAGGCCCTTTGTCCGGATCCAACGGTTCCGGTAGGTCGCGCGCCCCTCGCGCAGCTCCACGCCGTGGACCATGCCGTCGCCGTCGAACCAGTGGTACGCGCCGCGAGGGGCGTGCTTGGGGTTTGCGCTGTTCTGGACGAACACGCCGGCGAGCTCGCGCGGGATCTCGCCGACGACATCGCAGGCGTCGACCCGCTCGTCGTCGACCGGCGCATAGGGTCCGTCGAGGAAAGAGGTAGCGTTCAACAGAGCGTTCATCGGGGTCGAATCATGGCAGATGTGTGGGTCCACGGGTGGGCGTCGACGCCCTTCGCCAAGCATCCGGAGCGGGATTTCCGATCCCTGGCCGACGAGGTCCTCGATCCACTCGATCTCTCCGGCCTCGACGGGGCCTGGTTCGGCAACTGCGCGATGGGCGTCTGGGGCCAGGGCAACATCCGCGGTCAGACGGTGCTTCGGCGCGTCGTGACAGAGGGCGTGCCCATCGTGAACGTCGAGGGCGGCTGCGCCACCGGCAGCGCGGCGCTCCAGGGAGCCTTCCAGGCTGTGGCGAGCGGAGGCGCGACCAAGGCGCTCGCCATCGGCGTCGAGAAGACCTGGGTGCCCCACGACCCGATGAAGTCCTTTGCGCTCTTCCTCGAGGGCATCGACCAGCGGCACCCCGAGGAGTGGCAGGCCTTTCACACAGCACAGGCCTCGGAGCACGGGCTGGAGTGGGCGCCGCACCCCAAGCGCATCCTGTTCCTGGACCTGCATGCGCTGCGAGCCGCCGCTCACGCCGAGCGCTTCGGCAGCACCCCCGAGATGCTGGCGGCGGTCGCCGCGAAGAACCACACGAACGCCGTCGACAACCCGCTGGCGCAGTACCGCTTCCCGATGACGATCGAGCAGGCCCTGGCCGACAAGCCCGTGATCAGCCCCCTCACCCGCGCGATGTGTGCGCCGATCTCGGACGGGGCCGCCGCGGTGCTGCTGTCCTCGGAGCCTCCGGCGAGCGGACCCAGGATCCGCCTGCGTGCTTGCGCCATGGCCGGTGGCTCCTGGCGAGGTCTCCACGACCAAGGCGTGACCCACCACGCCGCGCGCCGCGCCTTCGCCCAGGCCGGCCTGGCTCCGGGGGACATCCACCTCGTCGAGGTCCACGACGCCACCGCCTTCTGCGAGCTCGAGGCGCTCGAGGCCCTCGGCTTCTTCGCCCCTGGTGACGCCGGCCCGGCCACGCTGAGCGGGGTGACCGCCGCCGACGGTGAGCGGCCGGTCAACCTCTCCGGCGGCCTGGAGTCCAAGGGCCACCCGCTGGGCGCGACGGGCCTGGGCATGGTCGCCGAGCTCTGCGACCGCCTCCAGCCCGGTCAGCTCGGCCTCGCCCAGAACGCCGGCGGGGTCATCGGCATCGACGAGGCCCTGGCGGGGGTCACAATCCTCGAAGCGTGCTGATCAAGCTGCTACCTTCCCAAAGGTGAGCAAGTCGCAGGAACAGCGCAGCGAAGCCTCCGCGGACTCCGCCTTGGGAACCGAGGAGCGGTCGATCCTCGGCCAGGCCCGAGGCAACCAGGCGGCGCTGGCGGGCCTGGGGGCAGGGGCCGGAGGGGCCATGGCCTATGGCAACGCGGCCATGCGTGATGCGGTCGGCAACGCAAACCAGGGCGCTCGGGACAAGGTGGGCTCGGTCAATACCGGGGCTCGCGACAAGGCGAGCTCCGCCAAGGACAAGGCCCGGGATCAGCACGAAAAGCGGGACCAGGACGAAGGGAACGGCGGCGGCGGGAGCCAGCACGCCACGTGGATGGACCACGACGACAAGCGCCCCGACATCCATCACGATCACGGCTTCCTCGACGACGGCAGCGGCAACATCGACGAGTCCAAGCGCGAGGACCCGACCTGGCGCGATCGCCTCGAGAAGCTGAAGTGGGTGGCCAAGCTCGAAGCGGCCGAGCTGCTTCGGCCGGACCTGGTCGACGCCTGCGCGACGTACCGCCACTTCCTCTTCGGCGGAGGCGCCGAGCGTCCCTTCAGCTACGAGCGCTTCGTCGAGGACGACAGCTCCGGAGCGACGGTGCTCGCCTCGGCGATCGAGGACGCCCAGCACGCCGCGACCGAGAAGCACGACCAGCTGATCGCTGGCAAGCCCCCCCAGGTCGGCAAGACCACCTTCCGCATGCGCACGCCGGGTATGGGCGTCGGAAACGACGGTCGCTACCCCTACCCCTCGACCGAGAACTGGCAGAAGGCGATCGGCGCCCACTCGATCTGGTTCGAGATCGACGTGACGGTCGAGGTCTACGAGAAGAGCCGCACGGACCCCCCGGGCGTCGACCCGGACGGCCCGCCGATGTGCACCCCGGCCGGCGACAGCGTCGTCACCTACGGCCGCCGCTTCGAGGTCGACCTCACGCTGCACGCCGAGGACCGCTACAACTTCAACCCGGGGGCCGCCGACATCGCGACCGGCACGCCCGACGAGGCGAACGGGCGCTTCGAGATCACCGGGCTCGGTCAGGAGTTCATGTCCACGGCGACGCTCGAGCGAGAGCTGGCCTTCGAGGCGACGATGGACCCGGTCGCCGTCCAGTCGGGCAACGCCGCGACCGCCAGCGGCGAAGGCCGCAGCGGCCGACCTCGAGATGCCCGAGCGCGCCCGACCGCTCGATGATGCTGCTCATCAGTCTGGCCTGCGCCGGCGAACCCACCCCCAAGGAGGACGCCTTGGCCGTCCGCGAAGATCTCGCTTCGCTCGAGAAGCACATCGCCGTACCGGAGGGCTGGGTCGCTGTCCGCTGGGTCGCTCGGGCGAAGGGCGAGCCCGGCCTGGGACCCACCGACCTCGTCCTGCTCGCCGAGTTCACCGCGCCGCCTGTCGAGGGCCTCGATGGCACGGGCCACGCCCTCGTGACGCCGGACGCCGAGCTCGCCAGCGCGCTCGGTCTCGACGGCACGCTGAGCGGCCAAGGCCTGGCCACGGCCCCCTTCGAGACGTCGATGTGGACCGGCGGCTTCGCTGTCCTGGTCGACGACAACGTCTACGTCGAGCTCCACTCGCGGTAGTGCCCGACCGCGTGTACCTGGTCCCGGGGTTCTTCGGCTTCGTGAACCTGGGCGAGTTCGCCTACTGGGGCCACGTCAAGCGGACGCTGGAGACCCGGCTTCCGGGTTGGCCGATCCACCCGGTCAAGACGCGGCCGACGGCGACCTTGCCCCTGCGTGCCCAGGCCGTCCTGGACACCATCGAGGCCACCGCCGAGCCCGAAGACCGCATCCACCTCGTCGGTCACTCCACCGGGGGCCTCGACGGGAGGCTGGTCACGGCGCCCGGGGTCGTGCTCCCGGATGGCCGCCCGAGCCGACAGGCCACCTCGGTCGTGAGCATCTGCTCGCCCCACCACGGCACCCCCGGGGCCCGCTTCTTCAGCACGCTCCAGGGCAAGGCCGCCCTTCGAGCCCTCTCCCTGGCCACGGTCTTCTCGATCCGGACCGGTCGGGTCCCGATCCGCGTCCTCCTGAAGCTCGGCGAGCTGGTCAGCCACCTCGGCCAGGCGGTCTACGGCGGCGCCGGCGGGCTCTCCGACGAGCTCTTCAAGTCCCTGCTCGGCGAGTTCTCGGCCGAACGGCGCGACGCCATCGCCGAGATGCTCCAGGACGTCGGGGCCGACCAGGCGCTCCTGCCCCAGCTGACCGCCGACGCGATGCAGCTCTTCAACGCCAGCAACCCCAAGCGCGAGGGCGTGCGCTACGGCTCGGTCGTCGCGAAGGCCGCGCGACCGCGCTTGAAGGGGGTGCTCGAGGCCGGCCTTCGACCCTACGCCCAGGCCGCGCGAGCGCTCTACACGGGCTGCTGGAACCTCGCCGGGGCGTGGTCCGAGGGCCCCGCGGTCAGCCCCCCGCACGCCGACCGCATGCTGGACGTCTGGGAGGAGCTCCCCACCTCCCGCGACAACGACGGCGTGGTGCCCACCCTGTCCCAGCCCCACGGCGAGCTCATCGCCTGCGTCACCGCCGATCACCTCGACGTCCTCGGCCACTTCGCGGGGCCGGACAGCCACCCGCCCCACTACGACTGGCTGCCCAGCGGATCGCGCTTCGACCGGGCCGGCTACCAGCGCCTCTGGGACGACATCGCCACCTTCCTGGAGGGTGGTCCCTCAGAGTGAGCGGACGATGCGGAAGCCCATGTTGAGGTAGCGGGTGTCGCAGTCGATCAGGAGCCTCGAGGCCGCCCGACCGTTGCGCGCGTCGCCCGAGTAGGTCCCGCCCTTGACGATGACCTTGTCGCCCTCGGGCGCGCACCAGTCGCGCACACCGCCGGCCAGACCGCGGATGCCGTAGGGGCTCACATCGGTCGGGTAGGCGTCGACCTCGGTGAGCACGGGGTTGGGCGCGGACAAGCGCATCGAGCACCAGGCCGGATCGAAGGCGTCGCCCCAGGGGAAGTGGCGCCCGTCGACGCCGCGGGCGAGCTTCTCCCACTCCAGCGGGGTGGGCAGGCGCCAGGGCAGCCCGGTGCGCTCGGAGTGCCAGGCGATCCAGGCCTGAACGGCCTCCAGGTTCATGCCGATGGCGGGCCAGCGCGGCATCCACTCGTCGCCTTCCTCGTCGACCACCAGCTGGAAGCGATCGCCGACCAGCGGCGTATAGGGCGCGCCGCCGATGCTGCGATGGGCCCGGGGAGCCAGCTCCAGCGCGCGCTCTCGCTGCCCCTTGGACACCAGGTCGTCGAGGAAGTCGAGGTACTCCCGCAGCGTGACCTGGAAGCGCCTCGCGACCAGGTCCTCGGTGTGCGCGGTGTGCAGCTGCAGCGGCAGGAAGGCCCGGTCGTCCCCGCCGGCCAGGAAGGGCCCGCCCGGGACGAAGTGCTCCTCGGCGCCGAGCTCCTCGGGCATCTCCACGTGCCCCGTCCAGGTCGCGCTCCGCTCGATGAACACGGGGTAGGTGACCTCGGTGCGCCAGGGGGCGCGCAGCACGCAGGCCCAGGAGCCCCGCTCGAGCCGCACGTCCAGCGGCGTCGTCCCCAGCATGCGGTCGCGCGAGGCCACCAGCCGGCGGTCGATGCGCACGTAGCGGACCAGCTCGACCTCGGCCGGGACCGAGCTGGTGAGCTTCAAGCGGCCGACGCCGTCGAGGTGCTTGAGCGCGGCGCGGCGGGCAGGAGAGATCGGCGGGAGCTGAACGGCGTGGTGTCGGAGCAGGTGGGCCTCGCGACGGGCCGTCTCTTCGTCGCGGCAGGCCTCGGCTCGGTCCAGGCCCTGCAGCCGCCGGGCGACCAGGACCTCGTGGGCCTCTTCCAGTTGCGGCGCGTGGGAAAGGGCCACGGCCAGGCGCCGTTCGATCTCGAGCTCGGCGAGCTCGGCCTCGCGATCCTTGAGGCCCGCCAGGTCC
>Ga0114933_10000327_pt1 | contig 58581 bp, 59 predicted proteins | sample 4SBtaG_FD_89691 | JGI IMG/M metagenome (GOLD analysis project Ga0114933, IMG submission 89691) | Deep subsurface microbial communities from Kolumbo volcano to uncover new lineages of life (NeLLi) - 4SBTROV12_W25 metaG | ecosystem: Environmental > Aquatic > Marine > Volcanic | place: Kolumbo...
GTGCCAGCATTAATTCCAACAGTTAACCAAGCCTTGGTTGGTACATCAAGCACGGCAACTGTCGATGGTAGTGATATCAATACATTAATAGGGGCTTCATCCACAGGAGGCTAATAGATGGTAATTTGTTTGGGGTTGCATGGAGCAAACTATTATGACTATAAGTACCATAAAATATGTAAATATTAAATTAAGTGCTAGTTATCGAAACTGGCGATTATATATGACAAGAAAGGCAGATTCAGCCTTTCTTTCTTTTCAGAACAAGGTGTTTTTACGAGACAATAACACCTGTCGTTCTTGTGGATTTTCATCAAAGCTCAATATGGATATTGCTAATGCCGATAATAATTTATTAAATAATAAAAAATCTAATTTAATGACTGCATGTCCTTTTTGTGTTCAGTGTAATTTTCTACAAGCTGTTGGTCTTAGTCCTAACACTGGTGGTGTTTTAATTTATTTGCCAGAAATGACACAGGCTGAGTTAAATGCTCTTTGTCATAATATTTTTAGTGCTATGTGTTTAGAGTTTGTAAATGCAAAGGAATCAAAGAATATATATAGAAGCTTGAGGTTACGTTCTAAGGTGGTTGAAAAGGAATTAGGGCGTGGTTTTAGTTCTCCTTCTTTTTATGGGCAAGCTCTAATAGATTCAAAGCCACAATGTTCATCGAAATTAAGTCATCAAGTTGCAGATAAAGTTAGGCTACTGCCATCTTTCCAGGCATTTTCCGGATTAATTGATGCTTGGGCAAGCGAATCAGTTAGAATGTTATCTTAACTTAATGTTTAATTGAGATTTTGCTATTAATTGTGTAGCGTTTAGTTTTTAGTACTACACTATATAATATGAGTTTAACTATTTGATTTGTTGTAACATAAGAAAACATAGAGAATATACATGTTAAAAGAACTTATTTCATGGATGAGCACAGTATTCAAGCAAACTACGATGTCTTATTGTGATATACAAACAGCAGATAGTAATACAGTATTAGTTGGTAATGATGGTTCATTAGTAAGTGTTATTAAGGTATCCGGGGTTAAATCTCTAATAGGGAAAGAAGAGTTCGACCATGTTTTATCTAGCATGCAAGAGTCATTGCAAACTACTATGTCTCAGCCTGGTCATACAATGCAGGTATTTTTTATTCATAGTAAAGACGAAATAAAAAATGAAATTGGCGGAATTTTATCACATGCAAGAGATACAGCTAGAGTTCTAAGGCTTGATTTCAAAGATTTATTTGCAGAGAGAGTTAATAATTTAGCTGGTTATTGTGCTCATGAGGAATGTTACTTTGTACTGTGGACAAAGCTTGGCGTATTAACTAAAGACCAGTTAAAAAAATCAAGTAAAAATAAATTAAAAGAATCCAAGCAAAATAAAATACCAGCATTCTTATTAACTCAAAATATAATGGCTACAGTAACGGAGATTAGAGAAAGTCACGATGCATTTGTTGGTTCATTATGCAGTGACTTTAGTGTTTATGGTATGGTTGGAGATCTGTTGAATATTCATGATGCAGTTCATGCTATGAGAAATATAGCTGATCCTGAGTTTACAGACAGAAGCTGGCGTGCATCACTACCTGGAGATAAGCTGGTAGCGAAAGAGTATAAAAATGCAAAAGGAGACATTGCTGATTTAACATGGCCTGCATTAGCTAAGCAAATTCTACCACGCGATTCTGAAATACTTGATATGCGAACAGCTAGAGTTGGCGATAGAATTTATTCTTCTGTATTTATAGAGTTGTTTCCAACAGAAGTGCAAAGCTTTATGAGGTTTTTTGGCCGTATTATTCAATCGCATATTCCGTGGCGTATGTCTTTTCTAATAGATAGTAATGGGCTTGGGTATAGTAAAGTAAGAGCATCACTTGCTTCAATTTTAAGTTTTACATCCCCACAGAATAGACTTATAGCTGATTCGTTAAATTTATTATCTTATATTGATTTAAATACAGATGACTCCGTTGTTAGGTTTAGAGTTACTGCAACAACATGGGCAAGAGAGGGTGAAACTAGACTGTTACGCTCAAGAGTATCTATCTTGGCCAAAGCTATAGAGAGCTGGGGTTCTTGTGATGTATCTGAATTTTGTGGTGATGCCTATGAGGGCGTTGTTTCTTCTATGATGGGTGTTTCATCTAAGAGTGTTGCATCAGCAAGTATTGCTCCATTATCTAATGTATTGCGTATGCTGCCTTTATTTAGGCCATCATCTCCTTGGGAAAATGGTGCGGTATTATTTAGATCACCAGATGGTAAGCCATGGCCTTATCATCCTGGTTCTAGGCAACAAACAACATGGATTGATATTTTTTATGCGCGACCTGGGTCTGGTAAGTCTGTATTATCAAATGCTATAAATTTAGCGGTATGTTTGTCTCCTGGAATTATAAGGCTTCCTCGTATAGCTATTATAGATATTGGCCCATCAAGTAGTGGTTTAATTTCTCTCTTAAAAGAAGCTTTGCCTGTCGATAAAAAGCACCTTGTAGCTCATCATCGATTAAGAATGAAGCCAGAATATTCCATAAATCCATTTGATACTCAGTTAGGATCTAGGTATCCATCACCGCAGGAAAGAAGTTTCTTAGTTAATTTTTTATCATTGCTAGCAACACCTATTGGTTCTGATCAGGCTTATGATGGTGTTTCTGACATGTCTGGAATTATTATTGATGAGCTTTACAAGCAGTATATAGATAGTGGTAATCCAAATACATATACGGCTGGGTTAGAAGATAGTGTTGATTTAATTTTAGATGAGGTTGGGGCTATTTTAGATCAGAAAACTTCATGGTGGGAGGTTACTGATACTTTATTCTTAGCAGGCTTTGAGCAGGAGGCTGTAATCGCTCAGCGACATGCTATGCCTGTATTGGCTGATGTTGCTGCTATTTGTCGGCTTCCTGCAATAGAAGATCTATACGGTAAAATTGTTGCACCAACAGGTGAGCCATTGATTCATGCATTTTCTCGGATGATGTCAGGAGCCGTACGTGAATACCCTATTATATCACAGCCAACTAAATTTGATTTAGGTGATGCTAGGGTTGTTGCTTTAGATTTAGATGAGGTTGCTCGCAGTGGTGGTGATGCGGCAAATAGACAGACAGCAGTTATGTATATGTTGGCAAGATATGTGCTTGGTAAGAGTTACTACTTAACTGAAGAAAATCTATTAGATATGCCTGAGTCTTATCGTAATTATCATAAGTCTAGAATATCTGAAATTAAAGAAGACCCTAAACGTATTGTATATGATGAGTTCCATCGCACATCAAATGCTAAGGCTGTTCGTGACCAGGTTATTATTGATATGCGTGAGGGACGTAAATGGAAGGTACAAGTTGCATTGTTATCACAGTCATTAGATGATTTTGATAAGGTAATGGTAGAGTTTGCAACATCTATATTTATCATGGAGGCGGGACCTGAGCAAGCGGTTGCAAGAACGGCTCAAGTATTTGGTTTATCGGATACGGCAAGATATGCATTAAAGACGAGAGTTCATGGCCCTCGCGAGGAGGGGTCTACATTTTTGGCGCAATTTGCCACTAAAGGTGGGGTTAATACTCAGCTGTTAACTTCTACTTTAGGTCCTATTGAATTGTGGGCACTTAATACTACCGCAGATGATGTGCAGGTGCGTACTAAGCTATATAATAAGCTTGGTGCTAAAGTTGCTCGTAAGTTATTAGCGAAACACTTCCCAAGCGGAACTGCTACCAAACATATTGAATCGATGCTGTCTGAGGTTAGATCGGATGGTGGTTTGATTGATGATGATATTCAAGCAAGTATCTCAGATAAAATTGTTGATGAGATGGTGCGAGACTATCATAGCTAGAGTTTTCTTGTTGTATTGCTACTATATTTAGTAGCTGTCACTATTACATATTTAGATGATAATAAAAAAAACAGGAAATTTGAGAATGAAGATTATTGATTCACATATCCACCTATATGACAATCATGAGATATCGCACAGTCATCTGAATAGTATCGATCCTTTGTTTAGTCAAATACTCGGTGATTATGCCTCATTACCGCATAGATACCTTTTTGAAGATTATCAAAGCGCAACAAACCATTTTGTATCAGGGATAGTATGGCATGAATTTGTATCAGACCAACCTCATGATGAAATAGATTGGGCTGCTAAGCACCTAGCAGTGATAGATAAACCTTATGCTATGGTAGCAAAAATTGATTTTTCAGATCCAAGCTTTGATGCAGAGCTTGAGTTTTTAAGTCAATATGGTCGTGTTACAGCCATACGTCAACATATGGCCTACCATCCTACTGATCCATTGAAGCGATTTACGAATGAGTCTTGCCATTATGACAGCCAATCTTGGCACAAAAATTTATCAAAAATATCTAACCTGTCCTATAAATGTGGATTAGAGATTTTCTCCAGCCAGCTACAAGATACGATCGCTGTAATAAAAAACCACTCTAACATACAATTTACTATTGCTTTAATGGGTTGGCCTTATTCAACTGATTCTGAATGCTTTACACAATGGAGGCGACAACTTAAAGAACTTAATGCATTAGATAACATTTGTTTACAATTCAGTGCACTTGAAAGTATTTTTGGAATGGACTGGAATAATTTAACAGTTAAGCCCTGGATTGATGCGGCTATTACTTCTGTCGGGATAGAAAGATGTATGTTTGGTAGCCACTCGCCCATTTGTAATCTTTCAAGTAATTTTATGCAGCAGTTGGACAGCTATGAGATTATTTTAAAGGGGTTGTCTGAAAATGAGAAAAACCTATTTTTTTATGATGTTGCCAAGAAATGGTTTCAAGTTAAATGATTGCTAGCATTTTATACGCTCGCGGTCATACCGCTACTTGATCGCGGCATCTATGTATGCGGTAGTGGCGCGGGCCTATTGATGTGGATCCTGCGGTCAAGCCACAGGATGACGGTACTGCTGTATTAAGCTTTATCTTTTTCATAAGAATAGTAGTAGTAGCCATATTTACTGGCAGCGTAGCTATGTATTTTACTAGAATGATAGTTGCATACTAAGCCATGAATTTCGATGCTATTGTTTTTGCATTGTTTTACTGTTGCTTGCAGTTCTGGAATCTTGTTTTTACCAAGACCTATTAACATTAAATTAATACCAGAATGTTTGGCTACTATAAGCGCATCAGTTACAGCCATAATTGGTGCGGTATCTATTATAATTAGGTTATATTTATTTTTAGCCCATGATAGTAGTTGTTCTAGTTTAGGGCTGTTAAGCAAAATGGATGGGTTTTTAGGAAAACTACCGGCTATGATAGCATCTAGGTTGTGTTGTACTGGCTGTATTATGGCCTCTATGTTTTTAGTGCCTTGTAAGTACTCAGTTAGCCCGGGCGCCTTTTTGTTAGTAATATAATGTTTGAGCTTACCTTTGCGTATATCAGTTTCAATAACTAAGACGCGTTGCGTTGTTTCAGCTATAATGGCAGCAAGATTAATTGTAGCAAATGACTTACCTATAGATGGGCTAGCTCCCATTATTGTGATGATATTATTTTTTGCGGATGCTACTTGTAGCTGCAGTGATGTTCTAAGGCTACGCAGGCTCTCTATGGCTGAATCGGTAGAATGAGTGTTGCTTAATAGGGGTGTTTGTTGATTACTGTTTTCCGCCTCTTTGCTTATTATATGTTGTTCTCGGCTAAAAGGTAGTACAGCATTAACTGGTATGTTAAGTGATTTTTCTATTTTTTCAGGATCAACCTCCCCCGATAATAATAAAAACTTTGCAAGCAGTAGCATTGCTGTGAGCATGAAGCCCGCTATCCCCGATGCTAGTATAGTCATTGATTTATGTGATGGTTGTGCTTGTAATGGTAGGGTTGCTGTATTTAGTATTATTATATCACCTATGGTTCCTGCTTTTATTACATCTAGTTCTTGAACCTTAGCTAGCAGATTTGAATATAGAGTTTCTTTTACTTTAACATTGCGCATTAAGCTAATTGCTTTTTGATCACTATGTGGTAGTGATTTTGCTTTTTGTTCTAAGTTGTCCATCATATTTTGTTGGTCATTTATTTTTTTATTAATAGCAATTATTACTGGGTGTTTTTTTGTAAAATTTTGTAGTAGTTGTGCTTTTTCTAGTTTTAGTTGTTCAATTGCATTTTGATTGTCAACTAGCTGTGTCAGCATAAGCTTTGATTCAGCGCTTATATCTAAAATACTACTTTTAGATCTGTAGTTGTTTAGCTCTGCTTCAGAGGCGGCAAGATCTTTTTGAATTGTTGGTAGTTGACCCTTAATAAAAGATAGTGACTTGCTTGCTTGTTTTGCTTTTTTATCAATATCTTGTTGTTGTGCTGTTGTTATTATGCTGTTTAATATTTGTTGGGCCTCTTGTGCATTGGTCCATGTAAATTTAGTTTCGAGCACGCCAGTTTCTTTATTGCTAGAGCCTTCAAGCGATCCACCTTTATCGGAGATTGTTAGTTTTTCAGATAGTGTTTTAGAGTATTTTGACACGGGCTCTGCGCTAATGGAAAATCTAGTGCCAGGGTTTGCGGTTAATTTTGCTATGGATATACTTAGGCCACTGTATTCTGGTAGGCTGCTTGTAGTTGGCTCGCCAATAGTTCCTTGAAGTATTTTTGTATTAGTATTGTCATCATATAAAGTATATTGTTGCTGATCATTGGTTTGAATGTGGAATTTATGACTGTATAGACTAGCAGGAATAGAAAAATCTTGTATTTGAATATGTTCGCCACCCCAGGCATAGCTTTTTAGTCCTAAAATTGGTTTGCGTAACGTATCTTCGCTATACGTTTTTTGAATAAACTTACCAATAATAGGAAATGTAATAGGGCTGGTATTAATATTTAAATGTAGTCCTTTTGTTACAGGGTCTAGTATGAATCTAGAGTGGATCAGCGCCATTTGTATTTCAGTTGGTGATGCTTGACTTACGCCACCACTAATTTTGCTTATACTAGATAAAACACTTTCGCTAGATACCTGGTCGTTTACCTGTAGTAGGGCAGATGCCTGGTATGTTGGAACCTTTACCATAGAAGCTATAAATCCGGCAATAAGCCCTGCTATTGTAATGCTTACTAGCCAGTGCCAGTTTGCTAGTAGGATGCTGGCTACCTGACTAATGTCAATTGTAGTGTCATCACTTTGATCTGCAGATGGAATTTTATACTGTTGTTCGTCCATGTTCTTCCCTTTTAGTCTGATAGTGCTTTAGTGTATGCGGCAAGTGAGATGCTTGGTAATAGTTGGTTTATAGTTTCATTCCAGTTAGATATATGCGCTGAAGGAATATATAGAATATCATTAGGGTATATTCTAAATTTTTCAGCTAACAATAGATTACTTGGGTTTTTAGCATTAAGTGTGAAGATGATTGGTTGATATTGTGTGCCACGCACTAAGAATATTTGACCCATATTTGCTTTTAGTGGGTCGATGCCGCCACATGCAGCAATGGCATCAAGAATGTTAGTTGGTCTATCGTTAATAGGTACGGCCCCTGGTTGGTTGACAGCGCCAATAACTTGTATGTATTTATTTCTAAACTCAATTACACGTATACTAACCTGCGGGTCTTTTATATATTCTTTGAGTCTAGATGATAGTTTTGTTCTAACTTGTTCTGTAGTCATGCCGTTAATAGCTATTGTTCCAACATATGGGAAAAAGATATTCCCTGTGGAATCTACGAGGGTACCATTATTGTTAGCAGAGCTTTGTGGGGCTATGTTGGTATTTATTCCGCCTGTAGTTGTTGCCATTATCTGAGTTGCTGTAGTTGGCGTAGATAACTCTGGGTGATCCCATACTGTTATATCTAGGACATCTGATGGTCCAATTAAGTAGTTATAGTTGTTTTTATACCACCATTGTTGTTGGGGTGAGTTATCTTGATTGCTTTGCTCATATAGGGATGCGTTTATTTTATACACAACAGGCTGATATGATTGCTGTGCTGTACGTATATGGCCTCTAGTATCGCTATTGTTGAAGTAGCTGCCAGGAGTGTTGCATGCACATGCAGATAAGCTAAGTGCTGCAGCTAATAATCCTTTTAGTACCAGTTGAGCGTTTTGTTCCATGATTCAATCCCTTGTATTATGAGCTCCAGTGATTCGGTAAAAGCGCGTTCAGCCCTTTTGTATGGGTCTGGTATGTCTATTGCGCCATCTCCATGTATTAAATGTACTTTTCCTCTTGCGAATGGATACTTAGAATGAATATTGTATTGATGGACTTTCTCTGCTGCAAGGATTAAATCACTTCTTTTAATAATATCTTCAGTAAGTTGACGTCCTTGATGATTGCTGCCATCAATGTTGTGCTTTTTTAGTACAGCAAGCGCGGTTTGATCGGCCGGGTATAATTCAAGCGCATGTGTTCCAGCAGAGCTAATATTCATATTTTGTAGTGTATTTTTGTTGTTACTAGATATTTTATGTTTTAGGTAGTATTCAGCCATAACGCTGCGACAAATGTTTCCGGTGCAGACCATTAAAATGTTTTTAAACATTATTTACCCCTTTTATTTGTAATTCTGGTGTGTATTTTGTGTTATGTGTGATCAATGTCAATAAAATATAATCATTTTCTATATTTGCTTTATAAGTTGCGTTACACTTGCTCACCTTATGACGATAGTAAATAGCAAACCAATTTGGCATTATTTGCAAGAGCACTCTGAGCAGATTAGGCCTATTTTAATGCATGATATGTTTCTTGCCGATTCTAATCGTCCCAAAAAACTTAGCATTCAGGCGTGTGGGTTGTTGTGTGATTATTCTAAAAACCGCGTTACTGATGAGACTATGCAGTTATTATTTCAGTTGGCGGAGACGCAACAAGTCATGCCTGCAATTAAATCTTTGTTTGCCGGTGATATTATTAATCAGTCTGAGCAAAAGCCAGCATTGCATACATTGTTACGTACTCCAATTGACTTAGTGTCTAGTGAGCATCGTCCAATAGCGCATGAGATTAGCAAGACTTTAGATAAAATGCATAAAATTAGTACTGATGTTAGGTCTGGTGTGTTAACCGGCTTTAGTGGCAAGTCTATTACAGATATTATCAACATTGGTATTGGCGGTTCTGATTTAGGACCTATGATGCTTGCTGAGTCTCTAAGCTATTATGCAGATAAAAATATCAAGCTGCATTTTTTGTCTAGCCCAGATAAATCTCATATAAAAGCCAGATTGGCATCTTTAAATCCAGAAACAACATTGATTGTTATAGTTTCCAAGTCATTTTCAACAGAAGAAACACTATTAAATGCCATGCATGTTAAGTCCTGGTTGCTTGATTCTGCAAATGACGATGCATCTATAGCTCCACAGATATTTGCAGTTACATCTAATATAGCTAAAGCTGTAGAGTTTGGTTTGTTGGCAGAAAATATATTGCCAATGTGGGATTCAATAGGTGGTAGATATTCTGTTTGGTCGGCTGTAAGTTTATCTGTTGTTATATCGCTTGGCATTGAAGCATTTAAAGAGTTCTTGCATGGTGCGCATTTAATGGATGAGCACGTTCAATCTAGTGAATTGCAGCATAATCTTCCTGTTATTATGGCGTTGCTAGGAGTTTGGTATCATAACTTTTTAGAATCGCAAACACATTTAGTTGTTCCTTATAGTTCTTTTTTATCATCATTGCCTAGATATTTGCAGCAGCTTTGCATGGAGAGTCAGGGTAAGGGTGTAACTCAGCTTGGTGAAAAAGTGGATTACATGACTGGTGCTATTATATGGGGTGAAAGTGGTACGAATAGTCAGCATAGCTTTCATCAATTATTAATGCAGGGTACACATACTGTGCCAGTTGATTTTATTTTGCCGATAAGAGGTAGTGATAATACAGCTAATCATGAGTTGGCATCGCATTGTTTTGCGCAGAGTCAGGTGCTGATGACCGGGTTTACTGATTGCGATAAGCGTGATCAAATTATCCCTGGCAATATTCCTAGTAATATGATTTTGTTAGATAAGCTGGACCCTATTAATCTTGGGTCGCTTATAGCTTTGTATGAACATATTGTTTTTGTGCAATCAGTCATTTGGGATATTAATCCTTTTGATCAATGGGGTGTTGAGCGTGGCAAGGTTATTGCAAGTCAGTTATTGCCATATTTGTGCGATAATGCAACTACTGAAAAATTAGCAGTTGATGTTGCAACTCAGCATTTAATTGATATTTATCTTAGTAAAAATAGAGGCTAACAATGAATCAAAAAATAACAACAGCAGTTTTTCCTGTTGGTGGTTTAGGAACTAGATTTTTGCCTGCAACAAAGGCTTCACCTAAAGAGATGTTGCCTATAGTTAATAAGCCATTAATTCAGTATGTTGTGGAAGAGGCTATAGAGGCTGGTATTACACAGATAGTTTTTGTTACAAGTCAAACTAAGCGTGCAATTGAAGACTACTTCGATAGTAACTATGAACTAGAATCCAGGTTGGAAAGTTCTGGCAAGTTAAAGATGCTATCTAGTATTCGTAACATAGCGCCGCCTGGAGTTAGTTTTACATATGTAAGACAGTCTGCTCCTTTGGGTTTGGGGGATGCTGTGTTGCGGGCTAAGCATGTTGTGGGTAGTGATCATTTTGCTGTGTTGTTAGCCGATGACATTATTGATAGCGGTGATAACAATTCATGTTTGCGTTCTATGATGGATGTATATGAGCAAACAGGTTCTAGTGTCTTGGCAGTAGAGGCGGTTTCACCCGAGGATGTTAGTAAATATGGAATTGTCTCACTAGATAATTCTGGCATCTATCCTAATAAAATATCCGGCATTATAGAGAAGCCAAGGCTGGAAGATGCTCCATCTAATATGGCCGTGACAGGTAGGTATATTTTATCAGCAGAGATATTTAATCACCTTGAGTCAACTAAGGTTGGTAGTGGTGGCGAAATTCAGTTAACAGATGCTATATCAGTGTTAATGAAAGAGAGCGATGTTTATGCGCATTTATTTTCTGGAGATAGATATGACTGTGGTAGTCATATTGGCATGGTAAAGGCAACTTTAAACTATGCTCTTAAAAATAATGAAATGCGTGCCGAGTTACAGAAATTTATTGCAGATAAGGTTGATGAATATAGTGATTAAATTAAGCAAGTCAGCTTAACATCTAATTTAATATTTAAGATAGGAACAGTTATTGATGAATAGTAGTCCGATAGATAGTGAATATAATATGTTTAATATGCCACGAGGAGTTACTACTGTTTTGCTGATTAGATTATTTTCAGCAATTAGTTTTGGGGTCATGTACGCTACATTAGTCCTATATATGAAGCAGAAAATAGGTTTGTCTGTTCATATGTCAGACAGTATTACTGGAGTTTTTTTTGCATATAATTTTGCGTTGCATTTATTGGCTGGCTTTATGTCGGGCAGGTATTTTAGTTATAGATCATTTGTTGTGATTGGTTCTATTTTTCAGCTTATAGCTGGCCTGGTGTTATCAATGCAAACAACTTCTATGTTGTATCTGGGGTTGGCATTTATGTTGGTTGGGTCAGGTACCATGACAACTTGTATTAATATGCTTATTTCTCAGCTGTTTAGTCCTAATGATTCTCGCAGGGAGACTGTTTTTTTATGGAGTTATAGTGTTTTAAATGCCGGGTTCTTTTTGGGTGATTTGCTGGCTGGTTATTTTCAATTAGAATTAAATTACCATGTTTTGTATGTTTTAACCGGTGTGTCTAATATTATTCCTGTTGTAATTATGTTGTTTAATTGGTCTTGCTTGCATGATAGAGGCACTGCAGTGGCTAAATCTAGGCTTGGCGAGTTGCGTAAGCGTTATGCTATGGGTTGGGTTATTACAATTGCATTATTGCCAATTTTATATGTGCTATTGCAATATCCAAACATAAGTGGATCGGTTGTATTATTAATTGGTGTATTTATTGTATTTTATATTTTATATATGGCGTTTAAGTACCATGGTAGCGCTAGGAATAAGATATTAGTATTTTTGTTTTTATTAGTGGCGGCTCAAATTTTTTATATTATTTCTATGTTGGCTCCTATGGGGTTAACTTTATTTGCTCATTATAATGTGGAGAGGCATGTTTTTGGATTTTTAATTTCTCAGGGTTGGATTCAAGGAATAAATAATATTACATTGATTGTTTGCGGTCCGTTATTGGCTCTTATTTTTAAGTTGTGGCGTAAGAAAAGCAAAAATGATGCATTGTCAGTTAAATATGGTATTGGTTTGTTATTAATAGCATCTGGGATTTTAGTGCTGCCTATAGGTATTACGTTTGCTAGTTCAGCTGGCTATGTGGATTTCTCATGGCTGTTTAGCTCATATGTATTGCTGGCTGTGGCTGAGTTATTTATTGCTCCTGTTGGGTATGCCATGGTTGGCTTATTGATTCCTGCCGAACTGCAGAGTGTTATGATGGGTGTGGTTTTATTTAATGCAGGTGTTGGTGCTGTGTTATCTGGGCGGTTTTCTAGTTCTGCTTTGGGTGCTAGTGAGCATTTGGATCCTTTATTGAGTAATGCTGGTTACTCTCATGTGTTCAATGAGCTTGGCTTGGCGGCTCTTGTGTTTGCTGTATTGGTGTTTGTTCTGGCCCCGTTTATGCAGAAAATGATGCGGCCCTCTTAACTAAGCCGTTCGCCCTGAGGAAGCTTTTGTCGTCTGTGACAGGTCTTATGCGCCTCATCCAGCTGCTTGGCTACTGGATCTATATATAAACCCCTAGACCATTGATTAAAATCTTATCAACTGGTCGCATGTTTATTTAAGGGCTCGTTGAAACGATAAATAGTAGGTGTAACAGGCGTTAATGTGCTCCTGCGAGATGGAGTCTCCTTGGCCTTGTGCTCAGATGCTGGTTCCGAGCATTTGATTTGCATCCTAGATACCGCGATCAATGCACGTAAAACTGGCAGAGATCTAGTTGCATCATATTACATGTTGCTTGATGAGGTCAGAATTTATTTACTTTAATTAATATTTTTTTAATATTTAACTTGTACAGTAGCGTGCTGTAGTTATCTGTTATGGGTATCTGCTATTTCATATAATAATGTAGGGTTGACTTATGAGACCAGGATTTTTTTTTCCAAATGAAAATTTAAGTTTATATAATGCTGAGCCAGCTGAGTTATTGCGCGAATTATCTTATATTAGTACGTTAGTTGAGGGCTGTTTAGCTTTTGAGATTGCTAGGCTGGCAGGGCTGTATAAATACTATAACCTCGTTCAGAGCGGATCTGGTGCTAGTGCCCCTCTTACTACAATTCAGGATTGTATTGAATTGATATTAGGGGCGGCAGAGTTGATATTAGCTAAATTAGATAATAGCAGTCATATTGAACTTATAGGGAGCATGGAAGCAATTAGAGCTGAAATGAGCAAACAAGGAGATTTGTCATCATCGACAATAGCAACAGGACATTTTCTTCAAAAAGAAACTGCGCTTCTATTTGTTGGCGCTATGGACCAGGCCTACCTTATTTTTGAACCGGCGATAAAAGCTGCCAGAAATCGAAGTAGTCGTGTCGCCTTGTGTATGGATATATTGGAGTTATCCACAGATAGGCTAACACATAATGGAGAGGACCTGATTAGGGGTTCTTATGCAGCATTAGAAGAATTAGAAGCATTAGCAGCATTAGGAACATTAGAAAGACCACCTCAGATTCTACCTGAGGAAAGAGCAGTAGTTCCTGTGTGTGAGTCATGCGTCGTCGGAGTGGAAGGTAGGGGTCAGAGTGATTCATTTGACTTGGAGTGCCAAGAAGATATTAATGACTTTGTGGCCCCGCCTGATTATAGTAAGAAGTATACACCGAGAGTTAAACGTGTGCGGTTTACCTTGCCTGAGAACCTAGTTCAAACTGTCCGAACTCCAACTCCAACTCCAGATACATCTCTAACTCCAACTATGTGAGGAATAAAACAATAGATAAACTCTAGTGTTAAATATTAATCTAGCTTGTCTTTTGGTTTTTTTATCTCTTCGTTGTTATTTGATATTATATTCTGCAGTTTTTCTAGCTCTGTCGTGCTTGTGTCAATTATGTGTTTTAGGTGTTCTAGCTCATTGTTTTTTTGAAGTAATAACTTTCGTTACGCCCTTGACTAATTCCTCCAGGCTTTCATGATCCTTTAGTGCTCTATCCCTATCGGCCTGACCTAGCACGTTCTGCCCTACCATGATTACGGGCAAGAAAATCAGCTGGATAAAGTTGCTCCAGTAAAGCAGTTGAGGTTCAGATGCTGGGAAAACAACCGGGCCAAGTCCAAACAGTATAAAGCAATAAAAGGCCCAGATACTTCCCATAGCTAGTGTCATGTTAATTGCTATAGCTCTATTTATTTTATTGATTGCACGGTGAATGATGCCAAGTGATTTTGCCATTATTGTGTTCTATTGATTAGTGGATGCTGTTAGTTTATTAATTTCTTGTTTGTATTTGCTTAATAGCTTTGCCTGCTCATTATCTAGATTGGTATTTTCTAGAGTATTAATATCTTTAATTGCTTGTTGCATATTATATTTTGTTCTGCTTCTGTAGTCTTTTTTGTTGGCATGTCTTTGTTGGTTGAATTCATCTTGATAGCTCTCTGGCAGGTGCTCAGAATGGTTTCTAGCTAAAATACGCATTGCATGTTGTATTCTAACTTTATTTGGAAATTGCTGTGCGATGAGCCACTTTTTTTCATGGGGAGATTGATGAAACTTTTTAAATAGAGCTTCTTCTTGTCTGGAGGGGAATCCTAATTGATATAATTGCGCATCAGTATCGATGTTTTCTACAATATCATATGTTTCTTGGAGATAGTGTTGTTGTATGGCAGTTAGGATGTCTTGATTGTCATTTAGCCACTTTATATTGCCTTGCATTGTTTTTAATCGTTCTGGCTTTAGTTTTTGCATAAATCTATCTTTAGTTGGCAGCAGTATTGGGGCCTCTGCAGTTTTTTTTCGGACAACATAGGTTGTATCTATAAATTCTGTGATGGATGATTGTTGCAATTTATCATCATCAAGGCGTAACCATAGTGTCTGGTTTTTATAGTGTTGATGTTGCCCTAATCCAAGTGCTGGTATTTGATAGCCGTTTGCTTGGCCAAATTTTAGATTTGTGAGTAACGCTTGCGGCAAAGTTCTTGTTGTTGTTTGTAGGCCGCAACTGAGCTGTTCTTGACGCATGACATCTGTTTGTTTATCAAAAAAATCCGTAAGATAGTTCCACATTTTCGTGTTGGTTTTTAATTTTCTTGCTAATGCTATAGTTGCTTCTACATCTACGATAGCATCATGGCTCATGCCGGTTGCAAAGTTATTATACTTGTTGAGATTTTCTAGCTTTAAGCTTACTTTGTTATCTTGTATTGGCCATTTGATTATGTCTTGGTTGTATAAATAAAATATTAGGGTAATAGGCAATATATCCATGCGAGAGCAGTAATTAGCATATTGATGTGTGTATGGAGGTAGTAGGTTTCGAAAGAAGTTAAATCGCAAGAACTCATCATCAAAGCCTAGCGTGTTGTATCCTACGCTAATTGTTCCTGGGTGATTTAAGTGTTGGTGGATTAACTGGATGGCTTCGTATTCATTCATGCCTTGTTGCATATCTTGCCAGCCGATCCTATGGGTTAAAATAGCATGGGCTGATGGAATTATATCTGGATTTAATTTAACTTTTATTTCATGCCTATCTATTTCATTGAGGTCTAAGTCTGTTCTAATGGCGCCAAACTGTAATACTTGATCGAAACATGGGTTAAGCCCTGTTGTTTCAAGATCGTAGAACAGGTAGGTTGGTTGTGACGCTATCATTCTTTATCTTCCATGTTTGTCTTAAAGTATACTTGGCAATTATTGATGCCTTCTATTTCTTTTGCTTTTTGTGCTACTTGTTGCGCGATCTGATGATGGCATGTTATGTCTGAAGGGAGAACTAAAATAACCTCAAGATTCAACTTGTGCTGCAGATAGTGAAGTATGATTTTATGGATCAATGCATTTGGTTCTATGGTTGTAATGATGTTTTCTATTGTAGGCGTTAGATCTTCACGGTTAAGGTGCAATGGGTAGGCGTAGTGGTGAGTGTCATCTTCTGGATCTATATGTATGGCGACGTCTGTAATATTTGAATTACCAAGGCGAAGTCTTTGCTCTGCAGTGTCGGCTATATGATGCCCTTCAGAAACGCTTATTGTTGGTGCTACTTCAACGTGTGCATCGATAAATATATGTTGTGCATGTGTTCTGGTGCGAAGGTTATGTACTGAAACAACACCTTTGGTTTTTGATATAATTTTATATATATCATTTAGCGTGTTGGTATCTACTGCGGCATCTATTAATTCATTAAAGCTTGTCCATATCATTTTAGAAGATACATATATTATAATAATAGCAACAATTGCTGCTCCAACTGAGTCTAGTTGTTGTATTCCTAGGCGATTACCAATAATACTAGCAACAACGATAAGTGATACTAGTGCATCGCTGCGATTATGCCATGCGTTGCTAATTAGCAGTGACGATTGAATAGCTTTACCTTTGTAGTAGCTATATTGGAATAGTATTTCGTTAGCTATGATAGATGAGATTGCTGTGATGAGTGTTGTAATGTCTGGTTTTGTTGTGTGATCTTGATGCCGAATAATATTTATTGCAGCAGGCCATAGTATGGCAAGACCGATTGCAAGCAAGATTGTAGCTATAATTATAACGGTTATTGTTTCTATGCGTTGGTGTCCGTATGGGTGTTGTTCATCAGGTTGTTGCTGGCTAGCTTTTGCAGCAAATAGAACGATGCCATCACTAAATATGTCAGATACCGAGTGTAGGCCATCTGCAACTAACGCTTGTGATTGGCCAGTAATACCTATAACTATTTTGCTGATAGCCAGTATTGTATTTACTATAGCGCTGACTATTGATACTTTGCGAGTTACCTTGAAGCGTGTGCTGTGCATAATTAACTGTATATTAATGTTTTATCAATGATTAATGGATTATCTAGATATATTGTCTTGCTGTCTAGCGCTTTGGTTAATATTGTTGTGAGCAATACATGAGCCGATACAATGTGATTAAAAAAGTGACATTTGTTGCAGTTGTGCGTATACTTTGTCGCACTTACAAACAGGCCGCAGGAGCCGCATATTGATACGCTTGTAAGTCATTGTTTTAATCACACAGAATTGTTCGCTATAAATGTGTATCATTTTGTTTTTACTCGAGATTTATAAATGTCCTCTATTTCATTTGAAAAAATGGGTATCATGCCCGAAGTTCTATCTGCATTAATCGCTTTAGGTTATGAGGCGCCAACTCCAGTACAGGAGAAAAGTTATAATCCTTTAATTGAAGGTCTGGATTTGGTGGTGCAGGCCCAAACAGGAACTGGTAAAACCGGCGCCTTTGCCATACCGTTACTGTCAAAAATAGACTTATCACTGAAAGAGCCGCAAGTACTGGTTGTAGCTCCAACGAGAGAGCTTGCTATTCAGGTCTCTGAGGCGTTTCAAAGCTATGCTAGATCCTTAAAGGGGTTTCATGTTACGCCAATATATGGTGGGCAGGATTATCAAGTACAGTTGCGAGCTTTAAAGCGTGGCCCTCATGTTGTTGTTGGTACGCCTGGTCGTATTATGGATCATATGCGCAGAGGTACGCTGTCTCTAGGTTCGCTGCAAACATTGGTCTTAGATGAGGCTGATGAAATGTTGAAAATGGGTTTTAAAGAAGATGTTGAATGGATGTTAGAGCAAATTCCACAGGAGCATCAAACTGCGCTATTTTCTGCAACTATGCCATCATCAATACAGCAGATTGCAAAACGGCACTTTAATAACCCACATAAGATTCAAATTACACCAAAAGAGAGCACAGTTGATTCTATTGAGCAGTTCTTTATTAGGGTTAATCGCACGCAAAAATTAGATGTATTAACTAGGCTGCTAGAAGTTGAGAATGTTAAAGCAGCAATTATTTTTGCACGAACTAAAACATTGTCAGCAGAGCTGGCAGAGAAGCTGCAAGCCAGAGGTTATGCTGCAGCAGCTTTGAATGGTGATATGAGTCAATCTATGCGTGAGAAAGTGTTATCTAGACTTAAAAAAGGCTCATTAGATATTGTTGTAGCAACTGATGTTGCAGCTAGAGGGATCGATGTGGAGCGCATAAGCCATGTCTTTAACTACGATATCCCATGCGATCCTGAATCATATATTCATCGCATAGGTAGAACTGGTCGTGCAGGTAGGCAGGGTAGAGCATTTTTGTTTGTGTCATCTAGAGAGCAGCATTTGTTGAAGGATATTGAGCGTGCAGTTCATAAGCCTATTGAGCAAGTAATGCCGCCATCATTGCAAGAAATGAGTACGCTACGTAGCCAGCAGTTAGCCGGCAAGATTGTTGGTATCGTTACTAAAAGTAAAAAATATCAAGAGTATCTTCCTATAGTGGCAGAGATAGTTGAAAGCAGTGAGTGTTCTATGGTAGATGTTGCTGCAGCTTTAGCATATTTAGTGCAGGAGTCTAATCCATTGCCATCTGAAGAGTTGACTGCGGTTGAAGAAGATAGTGGTGACGGAGCTAGAGGTAGAAGAAGGCGTGGCGGTCCATCTAGGAGCAATGCAGCAAGAGGTCCATCTAGGAGTAATGCTGCAAGAGGTCAGGCTAGAGGAAACTCAAGAGGCGGTCCAAGAGGCGGTTCACGAGGCGAATCTAAAGGCGGTTCGGCAAGATCAAGTAATGGTTCTAGGGCTGGTTCTAGGTCATCAGCTAATGCTTCGCAAAGAAGAAGACCAGAACGAGGTGGTCCAAGAAATAAAGCTAAATAACTAATTGTAGCTTTTATATTTAGAATAAAAATAAACACCTGCTACAGTTAATCTGTGGTAGGTATAGCTTGAGCGGTCTGTTTATGTTAGTTGGCTTTCTTAAACGTTATTCTTCGCTGCGAGACTTGTTTATTGATATGATGTGCTTGGAATTTTTCAAGTCGATACCTATCCCTTTATTAACCTTGCTATGTTTTAGCGCAGACTCTCCTTTGTTTGATGCGAACTATAGTGCTTATAATCGTGGTGTATATTTCGGTATGATTATGGGGTTTGGCAAGCTTGCTGGAATGGTTGGCCATATCGTTTTAGGTTACCTATCGGATTATTATAGTCGTGTGTTGTTGCTGTTAGTGGCTGCTGTAGGTTTGTTTGCTGCTGGTTTGTTCGGCTGTATCGGTATTTATTATGGTAGTCCTATTATATTCACGCTAAGTTTTATTGTTGTTGAATTATTATATTCAGCTAAGCCGGCTGCATTGGTCATAGCTCAAGAGCGGGTTGATAATAACTTTAGGGTTCAGTCTTTATCTTATGTGCAGTTCTTTATTGCTATTGGCGCAACTTTTGGCCCTATTGTCGGTGGTTTTTGCATATTAAATGTTGCAAATTATTGGCATTACCTATTACCTTGGGTGTTAATTTTCGTTGGCTCTTTGATTCTTATGTGGCGGCGCTATCATCAGCTTGACTTGTATGTGAGTTCTAGTTCCGCTGCTTTACAATATAAGGATAAGACATCAGTTCAATCCATGTTTCAGGGTAGATCGCCCTATGGTTGTTTTAGGGATATGTTGGTGCAATTAAAAAATAATAAGTTTTTATGTTTATCTTGGTTGTTGCTTTTGTTGCCCCAATTTAGCTGGGGTAGTTTTTATGAGCTATTAGCCCCGGTTATGCAGACCAGGTTTAATTACTCTGGGTCGTCTATTGGTCTAGTTTTAGGTGGTATGGCAGCTAGTGTGGTATTTGCTAGTATGATTGTTGTGCCAAAGATGCGTGCTATTTATGGTGAGGTAACTATGGCTTTGCTCGGTAGTATAATTTTAACTGCTGGTCTTCTTGTTTGTAGTATAGCGGTTGCATTTTCTGCTTATCAGTTTGCTGGTGTGTTTGTTATATGTAGTGTTTTGCCAGTTGCTGTGGGTGATGTATTGCTGTTTTGTGTATTTTTTTCATGGGTGGGCAGTAGTGTTAGTGCAGGCAGGCGAGGTTTTGTTTCTGGGGTGGCCTATGCAAGCATACTTGCGATATGGTCTATCAATGGTTTTATTGGTGGTCACCTTATAGTGAATCATTTACCTTGGTTTTTGTTGTATTTGCCCTTAGGCGCTCTTTCTTTGCTTGTTTTTTTGGCTATATATGCAAAGAGCTTGCATTATAGGACCAAACTAGTACTATATGCCAACTAAAAATATTGCTAACCACCTCTTGAAATATTATGTTACAAATCAACAAGTTAACAGATTACTCTGTGCATATATTAAGTGCGCTTAGTAAGCATAAGCATGAATATTTGTCAGCAGCTCAATTATCAGAATTAATTGCATTGCCGGTTGCAACAGTTGGTAAGTGCTTGAAGTTGCTATTGTCAGCTAGTTTATTGCAGTCTACTCGTGGGTCTAAGGGTGGTTATCATTTGCATTGTAAGCTAAGTGAAATTTCATTGCTTGATGTTATGCAGGCAATAGAAGGTGAGATTGCTTTAATAAAATGTATTACCAGTGACGGAGGTTGTTGTGACTTGCAGCCTCAGTGTTCATTTAGAGCAAATTGGAAAAGTGTTAATTCACATATGATTAAATTATTAGAGCACTTTTCAATAGAGGATATGATAGCACCTTCGGGGTTACGCTATGATATTCCAGTTGATTTAATTACAGCATCTAATTCTAGTGTTGTTATAGAAAAGGAGGGTTAAGTTGAGTCGACCTAACGAAGATGTATTAGCTGTCATGGAGAAAACATATCAGCATGGATTTATAACCGATATAGAGGCGGAGTCTTTGCCGCCTGGCTTAAATGAAGATGTTGTGCGATGGATATCAGCTAAAAAGAAAGAGCCTGATTTTTTATTAGAGTGGCGCTTACAGGCTTTCAGGTATTGGCAAACATTGTCACAACCAACATGGTCTAAAACAAATATAGAGCAAATTGATCTGCAGTCTATTAGTTACTTTTCAGCGCCAAAGTCAGCAGCGGATAGGCCACAAAGTTTAGATGATGTTGATCCAAAGTTATTAGAAACATATGAAAAGCTGGGGGTGCCGCTGCATGAGCGTGCCCGTCTTGCTGGAGTTGCAGTTGATGCCGTGTTTGATAGCGTCTCAGTTGCTACAACATTTAAAGATACCTTGAACAAAGCTGGTGTTATTTTTTGTCCTTTTTCAGAGGCAGTACAAACCCATCCAGAGTTAATTAAGCAGTACTTAGGTACGGTTGTTCCATACAAAGATAATTTTTATGCAGCATTAAACTCTGCCGTATTTAGTGATGGATCATTTGTTTATATTCCAAAGGGGGTGAAATGCCCTATGGAGTTATCTACTTATTTTAGAATTAATGCATTAAATACAGGCCAGTTTGAAAGAACATTAATTATTGCAGATGAATCATCTACCGTTAGTTATTTGGAAGGGTGTACAGCGCCAATGCGTGATGATAATCAATTGCATGCTGCTGTGGTTGAGTTGGTTGCTTTGGACCATGCAACAATTAAATATTCAACAGTACAAAATTGGTATCCTGGCGATGAGAATGGTGTTGGTGGTATTTATAATTTTGTTACTAAGCGTGGCGCTTGTCGTGGTGACTACTCAAAAATTTCATGGACTCAAATAGAAACAGGATCGGCTATAACTTGGAAGTACCCAAGTGTTGTATTAAAAGGTGATTACTCTAGCGGAGAGTTTTATTCGGTAGCATTAACTAATAATTATCAGCAAGCAGATACTGGTACTAAAATGATTCATTTAGGTAATAATACGCGCAGTACCATTTTATCAAAAGGTATATCTGCAGGTCATGGTCAAAATACTTATCGTGGTTTGGTTAGAGTCTCGCCTAAAGCAAAAAATGCACGTAACTATACTCAGTGTGATTCATTGCTGCTTGGTTCTGAGTGTGGTGCTCATACTTTTCCATATATAGAGGCGTCTAACTCTTGTACTCAAATAGAGCATGAGGCTACAACTTCTAAAATAAGTGAAGATCAGTTGTTTTATTTAAAGCAGCGTGGAATTAATGAAGAAGCTGCTATCGCGCTTATTGTTAATGGATATTGTAAAGCTGTTTTTAACGAGCTACCAATGGAGTTTGCTGTTGAGGCGCAAAAGTTAATTGAAGTGAGTTTGGAAGGCTGTATTGGCTAATATATAAATATAAAAGAAAGATTGGAGTGTTCGATGTTAGATATTAAATCGTTGCATGTAAATGCAGGTGACAAGCCTATATTGAAAGGATTAAATCTTACGGTTAATCCTGGCGAGGTTCATGCCATTATGGGTCCTAATGGTGCGGGTAAAAGCACTTTAGCTAATGTGCTGGCTGGAAGAGACGGTCTTGAGGTTAAATCTGGATCAGTTACCTTTAAGAATCAAGACTTGCTGGAGCTAGCAGTAGAAGAGCGTGCAGCTATAGGTATGTTTTTAGCATTCCAATACCCAGTTGAAATTCCAGGTGTTAATAATATGTATTTTCTTAAAACAGCACTAAATAGTTTGCGTAAAACTAGAGGTGAAAGTGAACTTGATGCTTTTGACTTTATGCAAATACTTAAAGATAAAAGCGCTAAGGTTGGGTTAAGTGATGCGCTATTAAAGCGATCAGTTAATGCTGGTTTTTCTGGTGGTGAAAAGAAGCGTAATGAAATTCTACAAATGATGTTGTTAGAGCCATCTCTTGCCATATTAGATGAAACAGATTCAGGTTTAGATATAGATGCGTTGCGCGTCGTTGCTGATGGGGTTAACTATATGCGTTCAGATGATAGATCTATTGTCTTAGTTACTCACTATCAGAGATTGCTAGACTACATCAAGCCTGACTATGTTCATGTGCTAGTTGATGGGGTTATTGCCCAATCAGGAGATAGTTCGTTAGCTTTAGAGCTTGAAAAGAGCGGATATTCTAGGTGGCAAGACAAATCTCAAGGTGTAGCATAATGAGCGTGGTAGGAAGTCATCATATTCATGATAAAAAATCTCCAATTAATTTTGCTCGTCATTTGAATTCTCAAACTGCAGCTATGGAGAACTTTGCAGCTAAAGGTTTGCCTACTTCTAAGTTAGAGTCATGGAAGTATACATCACTGTATAAAATCTCAAATAAATCATTTGATTTCCCGGATGGATCACCTAATGACATTAATGTTGAAGAGTTTAAAATTAAAGATACATTGTCGGTTGTCTTTATAAATGGTGTGTTAGCTAAAGCTCATACAGATGCGGTTGATAATAATTCTGGCGTCTTAATAAAGGTTGCTGATAAAAATTATTCCGGTGACACTTTAGACACAGATAGTTTTTTTAGTCGAGCTATTGACTGCGATGATCAGCTGACATCTTTAAATGCATCGTTAGTAACAAATATTGTAACTATTGATATAGCAGATAATGTTGCATTAGCTAAGCCGATTAATGTTATTAATATTGTAGATTCTAGTGTTGATGTAATGTGTCACTCTGCTTGCATTGTTAGAGTTGGCGTCGCAGCTGAGGTGTCGTTATGTGAGAGTCATATTAGTTTAGGCGAGGGTTGTTGTTGGTTGAATGCGGTAACTGATATTCAGCTAGGGGTATCATCAAATGTGTCGCATTATTGTGTTCATCGTGAATCTTTGTCGTCGGTACATACAAAGTCAGTTTATGTTGATCAAGCTAAAGACAGTCAATTTTTTAAAGCCAATATGCCTCTTGGTGTTGGTTTATCGAGAGATAACTTAAGTTTATCTTTAAATGGTGCCGGTGCTTATTGTTCAGCTGTTAGCCTTTGTTTCGCAAGACTGAAGCAGCACTATGATCTAAATATATTAGTAGATCATGCGGCATCAAATACAAATAGTAATCAGTTTATACGTAATATTGCTGCAGATTCGTCGGTGGTTGCATTTACTGGTCAAGCTAAGATCCAGCATGGCATATCATCCATTAATGCCGATCAAACCAATAATAATCTAGTGTTATCTGATTTGGCTAAAATCAAGATACGCCCACAACTTGAAGTGTATTCAGATGATGTGCAATGTTCGCATGGAGCTACTGTTGGTCAGCTAGATGAGATGGCAATTTTTTATTGTCGTAGTAGAGGTATCTCGCTTGAAGAAGCTAAATTATTATTGTTATCTAGTTATATAGAAGAGCTGTTTGATTCATTTCCTGGTTCTGCTGTTTCTAGCATATTGACGTCTACATTAAAATCATTAGTGTTTGAAAATGTGTCTCAATTTATCAAGGAGAGTGGTGATGAGTGAATTAGCAGAGCCATTTTTAAGTAATAGTGAGGTTAGATCTAAATTTCCTTTATTAAATAAAGATAATGATAATATTGCTTATTTAGATACGGCTGCAACAAGCCAAAAACCTGGCTGCGTTATTGATGCTGTTGCGGATTATTATACAAACCATAATGCGAATGTTCATCGCGGCGTTTACCCTTTATCCCATGAAGCTACGGTTCGTTATGAGTCTTGTAGGCAAGAGGTTAGGGGGTTTATTAATGCTGGCTCTAATGATGAGATTGTTTTCACAAAGGGTACAACTGATGCAATGAACTTATTGTCATCATGTTTTGCTCGTGGATTCTTGCAAGAGGGTGATGAGGTTTTAATATCTGCAATGGAACATCATTCTTCTATTGTTCCTTGGCAGTTGGCCTGTGAGTCTGTGGGTGCGAAGCTGGTTATTATTCCTTTAAATGATAATCTTGAGCTTGATCTTGATGCATATGCTAATCTTCTTAATGAAAAAACCAAAGTAGTTTCTTTGGTGCACGTTTCTAATGTATTAGGAACTATTAATCCTATAAAAAGCATGGTTGCTATAGCTCATGCTAAAGATATTCCGGTGGTGGTTGATGGGGCGCAGGCAGCAGCTCATATTCCTATAGATGTACAAGACTTAGATTGTGACTTTTATATGTTCTCATCGCATAAGGCATATGGACCAACAGGTGTTGGTGTTATGTATGGTAAGAAATGCTGGTTAGATCGATTGCCGCCTTATCAGTATGGTGGTGACATGATCAAAACAGTATCTTTTGAGAAAACCACATTTAATGATGTGCCATATAAGTTTGAAGCTGGCACCCCAAATATAGCTGGTGTTGTAGGCTTTGGTGAGGCTTTAGGTTTCATTAATGCGGTTACGCTGCCTGCAATACAAAGCCATGAAGATGAACTGTTGTCGTATGCAACAGCAAGAATGGAATCTATTCCTGGTATTGTTATTCATGGTTCACTAACTAATAAAATAGGAATTGTATCTTTTACGATGACGCAGGCTCACCCACATGATGTTGCTACTATATTAGCTGATTGTGGTGTTGCAGTCAGAGCGGGACATCATTGCGCTATGCCTTTAATTAAGTTGTTAGGGGTATCGGCAACGGTTAGGATTTCTTTCGGCATATATAATAACTTTGATGATGTCGATCGCTTTTTGCTCGGACTGCAAAAGGTTGTAGATATATTTGGTGGTATTTGATGTCTGATGTTCGTGAGCTTTATCAACAATTAATTTTGGATCATGGTCGCAAGCCAAGAAACTTTGGTTCTTTAGATTCTGCAACTCATATTAGGCATGGAGTTAATCCTTTGTGCGGAGATCATTTGGTTTTGTATGTAGAAATTAAAGATGAGGTTATTAGTTCTATAAAATTTGATGGTGATGGTTGTGCTATTTCTTTAGCTTCAGCATCACTAATGACAGAGGCTTTGTTGGGATTATCTGTGCAAGCGGCGCAAAAGTTATTTAATGACTTTCATAACTTGGTGGCCGGGGATAATAATATGGTCTCTAGTTTGGGTAAGTTGGAAGTATTAGGTGGAGTTAGTGCTTATCCTGCAAGGGTAAAGTGTGCAACGCTAGCATGGCAGACGCTAAATTCAGCACTAACTAATGATAGTGGCGAGGTAACAACAGAATGACAATAGATAGCATTATTACATTAACACCAGATGCCTTGTCTCATTTGAAGTTAAAGATATCAAAACAAAATGCTCTTGGTTTTAGGTTGGGAGTTAAGTCATCTGGTTGTTCTGGGTATAGGTATGTTCCAGAGATTATAAGTAAAGCTATAGATGATGATATTAAGATTAATTATGCAGATGACTTTGTGTTGTATATTGCCGCTGATGCTGTTGATGCTGTTAGGGGCACTGAAATAGATTTGGTGGCAAAAGATTTAGGCTTAAAGCAGATGGTATTTAATAATCCTCGAGCTGAAAATCATTGTGGTTGTGGTGAGAGTTTTTCTATTAAGCAGGATGAGATAGATGAGTAATACGGTTAAGGGTAATTCTTTAGTTTTATTAACCCGTGATGTTATGGCATCTATGGTGCCATCTGGTGCGCGTATTTTATTGCATGCAGGGACGGAGGTTTCTATTACGCAGGAGCTTGGCAATAGTGTTACTGTGAATGTCTATGGTAATTTGGCTCGCATCGATCATAAAGATGCAGATTCCTTGGGGCGTGAGGTTGCTGCGGAGTTATTAGATATACCGTCTTCCTTGTCGGCTAAAGATCGAGTGTGGCATCAGTTGTCTCGTGTCTATGACCCTGAAATACCAGTTAATATTGTTGATTTGGGTTTGATTTATCGTGTTGCTCTCGATGAGGTATCATCATCCTCTTCTATTGTTACGATTACTATGACTTTAACTGCTCCAGGCTGTGGTATGGGGCCGGTGATTGTTGAAGATGTTAAATATTCAGTTCTGGCATTGCCTGAGGTATCTGATGTCGAGGTTGATTTAGTTTTCGATCCGCCTTGGTCAAAAAGCATGATGTCAGATATGGCTCAGCTTGAGTTGGGTGTATTGTGATGTTGCATCTAGCGGCATTATAACTATAATAACTGCTTGGGGGCGACCTGGCTTCGACGCGGGCTGCAAAACCAAAGGTGCATGTCGAGTAGACAACAAAGCTCGTAAAATCAAATGTTGTAACTTTTATAGCTGGAAACAAAGGAAAACTAGCTGCTAATGATACTAAAATGGCGCTAGCCGCTTAAGATTAGTATCCGCCGCCTTAATACCGTGGCATAGCCTACTCACCTGGTTTGCTTATAGGTTGGGATTCGAGTAGTCATCACATATAAGATCGTCATAGTTCATTGCTCATGCAACTATGGTTAAACCCTAGAGCTCGCGGCTTATTGTTCCTGTCGGTCGGGTGGTAAGTCGTTAAATAATAGACCTGACTAAGCATGTAGATCTGATGGCGGAACACCAGCGGACGCGGGTTCGATTCCCGCCGCCTCCACCACCTATGTCATTGCGAGGAGAGCATCGACGCGGCAATCCAGACTAACTGCCTCTGTCATTGCGAGGATTGTTAGCGACAAAGCAACGAAGACTATATAAAGCATCAGATAGTAGTGCGCTTATGCACAAGCCAACAAGACAGGAATAAACCTTGAATCAATGCGCATAGACCTGTTAGCCATGTGTAGAAGCGCTATCACTAATGAAGTGATAAAAGCGCCAACTATGTTGACAAGCACCGGTTCTGTATTTAATGTTTTCGTATGGTAACCTTGTCTCAACGGGATTCAAGGATTTTGTGTATTGTCTTGGTTTGCTGCCATTGCCTAGAGTTGTTGGTTATCTATGAAGGAGATATCATGAGTGCGCATATGAACTATCCATTAGCGACAGATGATCTGGCATGTAAGCGTTATCGCTATTTGAATGATGCAATGTCAGATAGAACACGAGCTTGCCTGCGAGCATGCCACATCAAGCCTGATGCGACTGTGCTGGAGTTAGGGTGTGGCATTGGTTTATCGGCCATTGAGATAGCTCAAGATATTGTTCCACATGGTCATGTGATCGCCATTGATCAGAGTGAATCACAAATTAGTTTTGCAAAAGAACATGCCAGAGCTGCAGGAGTTTCGAATATATCATTCATAACCTCATCGATTGAAGGTTACTTGCCAGGCTGTGATCCTGTCGATGTCATTCATTCACGCTATGTATTATCCTATATCAGTGAAGTCTCATCATTGATTGCCTCAGCTTATGATGCGCTTAAGCCGGAGGGAGTTTTGGTGACAGAAGAGATGATTGATCAGATGATCATGAAAAATGCGCCGGACTGCTTCTTGGTGTTGATGCGCGCTTTCTCTCAGTTGATTGCATGCTTAGGGGGTGATCCACGCCTAGGTGAAAAGGCGAAAGCGTACTATGAGCAAGTTGGTTTCGAGCGTGTGCTGTCGATGTCATATTATCCGATGTCAGCAGATCCTAAAGACTATCAATGGGCGTGGTGTCAGATGTTAGATGAGTCCGCGCTTTTATTGCTTGAGCATCGTTTAGTGAGTAAGGAGCAGCTTGAGGAATCTCGTCAGGCGTTAGCGAGTTACGACCCATCTAGTTGTACGTTGAGTTGGTTCTGTACTCAGCAAACGATTGGGTATAAACCAACCATAGGAAATCCACCATGAAATCAGCCTTATTAACAATCACAGCTGCCATTTTCGCCGTCCTTCTACCGACCACCAGTATCGCTAATATGTTTGATGGCACCGTGTACGTCATCAATGATGATGGTACCACCAACCAACATAGCTTCAGCTTTAATTCCATCCAAGACGCCATAGACACCTTCTCTGATACTTACTTAGAAGAAAACTTCCCAACTTACGATGTCAATGATTCCGCCTACGGCACCGTTAATTTACGCGGATTAACCGCTACGTTTAGTTACAACATGGCAACCACCTCTAACAATAACGATGGCGCCACCGCCGGTTTAAGCTCACTCACCCTGGTGATCCCTGGTGTGGTCGACGAAGTCTTTTATGGCAGTAGCAAAAATGATTTAGATGATCAAGTTAAAGAATGGTTTAAAGGTAATGGCGGTGAAACCGGTGTGCTCACCCAAATTTATCAAGCCATGGTCAGCCAAACTCCTTACGATCCCATTGCAGGCAACCCCAATAGCTTGATGGCCGATATGATCAACCTGGCTTACACCACCGGTGAATCCATCAATGAAACCACCATCGGCTCAGGCAACCTATTTGGCATCGGCGGTCAATACGACTACTCCGATCATTACAACACCATTCAATCACTGGCCGTACCACTGAGCTATGCCCACAGCTTTGCTTCGGGCAAACGCATCTTGCTCATCGACATGCCTTTGTATTTCTATTATTACGACAAATCCACCAGCTATTCCGGTGAAATTAGCGTGGGCCTAAAAAACATCATCAATCGTTACTGGAGCTTAACTCCTAGCATCGCTGTTGGCGGACTGGGTTCGGTAGACATGGGCTCAGTATCCTTGGTGTACTCAGGCTTTCTCAATAGCACCTTGAACCTGCCCAAAAATAACTGGGTATTTTCTCTCTACAACATGGCCGGTTACCTAAAAACCGGTGAGATCACCCTGGATGATTACAATATCGCTTATGACCTAAACAACTGGGCATTTAATAATGGTGTGGGTCTTCATTATCGCTTTAATCACATGACAACTGGCTTACGCTATACCTACACCAACACAGAAGGTGACCCCTGGTATGACAATCATTATCAAACCATTGACATTGACCTGGCCAACAACAAACAAACCGATACTCTCAATTATTCGCCAATCACGCTCAAACTCAGCTACACTTTTACTAACAACGGCGAAAAGATGTACTCGGCTGGGATAAAATACCTGTTTTAAACACCCCAGGAATAAAGACAACAACCATTGGAATGACGCTACTGGAAAGCCACTAAAATGATTTAAGCGAATTGATTGGGGATTGAATACATACAAGCTGCCAAAAATTATTGCTCCTGTGCACCCAGGTAACGAAAGGTCGATCCGTGTATTAGAGAAATCAGGGATGCAGTGTGAAGACACCATTTGCCATAAAGGCCATGAGATTCCTTGTTACAGCATCACCAGAAAAAAAATCAATAGTGATAATTTTTGAACTACCAAGCATGCACCGTTGACCCCTAGCTCCAATATGACTAGAACGTCCTTACTATAGGTAGAATCATATGGCAAAAACACCTGATGACCAATACAAACCTAGCGGGCTTGAATATTTAGGACAACCCATGACAAGCCCCTCCTCACTAGCCTAGCGCCTGCCTATATCTTATAAATCCCCTGGTTAAGGTAAGATTAAATTAAGATGAACTGTCTTGTCAGTGTACTTAGTATTGACGATTAAAGCTGTTCTCATTAAGCTCACCCCTGCTTACATATTGCGAATTTATACATTGCTAAACACAGAACCCAAGTACCCTACAAATCTCAATCCTCTTGCTGTTCCTGGCCACGGATGGGCAGCAAAGAAGAGGGGGAAAACCGGCGCTAGCGGTATACCTTCGCGTGCCAATGGTTATGAAGCTACAGTTAAAGCAGCTATCGGCAGCTTGTCACACAGCGCTGAGGATTTGATTGTTACCATTGTCTATGCTTTAACCAATAATGACTCCCCGACATGGATGTATTATTCTGTTAGTTTCTATGGCGCTTTATCATTCTTTGCAGAAACTTATTTAGCCTACCCAGAACAGCTCGCAGGGGATGATTGTTGTAGCGCTGATAAAAAGGAAGCTCCATCAATATCACTAGCTATTCGCCTGATGATTATAGCTGGCGCCATTTCGCTCAATGCTTTGAGAGTATTTAATTTAGTTAATTCTTCTGGCACCAATGATTTCGATCGCAATGACCCTTGGGGTGGATTTATTAGCGATTTTGAAGAAAATATAGCTATTGGCGTAGTAATTTCTGTTCTATCCTTAATTTCAGTTTATTTCAATTATAAACAGTCCCTCCATAGCTTGGCACACCTATCTAGCAGCGACTCTTTTTCAAAAACGACTAAATGGGCTTTACTTATTTCACTCCCCAATCTGTGTGCCGTTATCAATCTTTTGAATAATATGCCAGATAACCCTACCGGTTATGGCGCCGCTTCGCTGTGGACTCTATCAATTTTTCTATTCAATTCCGTGAGACAGGGGGTTGAAATTGCAACATCTAATAATATGAATATACAGTTGATTCCACCAGCTTTTATTATTTCCTTATTCTCCTTAATGGGGGAGTTGCCTGTGTTTGGAAGAATGACTCAATCAGACTTAGAGTTGTCAGTTGGATTTTCCTTGCTGACAGCTTTTCCTGATAACTTATATCACTTTGCATTTCATATAAACAAAAAAACAGGATTAGGTAAGCTTTTAAAGAAATATTCAGAGCAATCATCATGCAGCTTTTCTAATATCTTTAGCGCCTCCTCTTCGAAGGAGGGAGGGACACTTACTACATCTCTTATTTCAGAGCCTTAACTAATCTCGTTTTTTATACAGATGCTCGTACTTAATTGATCGGTGTTAAGCGCATTTCGTGGTTATCACTGAATTTTTCGCTCGATTTCATAACTAAGTGCCTCGTTTATAGTTTGAAACGTACTATAAAAGAATAACTTAGATCAGTCACGCACGCTTATCGGAAGGGCACTCCTAAACTTATTTCCTGTAACTCGATAGATTTAAATTTTTTAACTCTATACTACCCCTGACTTCATAATTTTCTTCCTTACACTTTTCTCTTAGCAGCTCATTAATTCTTTTTTTAAGGTCGGCAAGCTCTGTGGTAAAGGGCAAGTAGAAGAAGGTAAAAATTTTTTCATTACTATACCTTTTTTCTACATGATTTTTTAGACTTTCAAGTAGCCCATTTCTATTTTCTGGACTTAAGGTTTTACTATTATTAATCCGATTCAGTGCAAGGTTGATAATATGGATAAAGCACTCTATTTTTTTAGAAGACTTTTCAGGTATTAAACTCAATACTGTATTGACTACTTTTATATCCGGATAACTCTCAGGAAAATCAAAGGATTTAAGATTTTCGCAGCCAGAAAATGCCTCATTGTCAAAAGTAATACTTTCAACACCCTCAGGAAAAACAATGGATTCAATATTTTTGCAGCCAGCAAATGCCCCCTAGCCAAAAGTAATCCTTTTAGCATCCAGGTTAATAACAAGGGATGTAAGACTTTCGAAGTTAGGAAATGTCTTTTTGTTAATTATAATGCTGTCGGCATCCTGGAGAGAACGATCGTCAGTTGGTGTTTTTTCTTCTTTTAGCATCTCTATTTACTCCTATACGTGGTATATCGCAACCTTCCTATTACGGAATAGGGCAATTATGTGGTCATAACATTGCTGTATGATGAAGCAAGTCTTATCTCCAGACCGACCAGTATGTATCATAATATCACATCAAAGATACAATAATGTCTATAAAAGCGATCCAGCCTAAGTCGTACGACTGAGGTACACTAAGGATTATGAGGCATTACTGCCATGAAATATTGATCTGAGAACGCATCAACACAAGATAAATAACTTGCGCTTTTTATCAATAAACAGCTCTCGGTATTGCATAATTACCCTGCTGCCAATTCTCATATTCATGAAACAAAGTTGCGTTTGTTACTGTGAAAGGGTTGTTGTATGCATCATCCACAGGGTTTGCCTCTGTCCATGGCATTTCCCCTTCAGGCACCACCTCACTGTTATTAGTATTATCATTAAGGAAGAATTTTTTTGCATTTTTCACTATATCGGTAAACAACCTTTTTCCATGATTATTTTCATTCTGGATATACTCTCTTAAAGATTTTATAGCCATCTCCTTACTGTTGTTGTAGAGAGTTTGTGATGTTAGTTTTTTTATTGCTTTTAATGCGTCCTTAGAAGATGAAGAAGAGGATGTTCTGCACGAATATGTTTTAAATATGTTTAAAAACAATTGAAAATCATTATCATCGAAGATTATAGAGCCGTTGCAACAATTAACCTTATCAGCTTCTCTCAGCGCCTTAAGTAATGCTTGTATCGCAAGATTATTGCCTTCGACATTTGGATCATCTTTAATTGCTTGTAAATTCTTAGCTCTCTTACGAAGCTGCATTATATTTGACATTGCGAAACCAAGTCCAATGATAATAGGAAAACAACCAGCGACCGATGATGATAGTATTATTATTGTTACTCCTGCTATTGTGTTAAAAACCATCTGCCGACCTTCTGGAAAAAATGTCTGTCCTTTGACATGCTCCCGCCGATTTTTGGAGCCTATACCAATTGACGCATTTTCTGCAAAATTAAACTCCTGCTCTGCTTCTGGTACAAATAGTGGCTCTATTTCTTCTAGCATCTCTATTTACTCCTATACGTGGTATATCGCACCCTTCCTATTACGGAATAGGGCAATTATGCGGTCATAACATTGCTGTATGATGAAGCAAGCCTTATCTCCAGACCGATCGGATCAGTATTAGAATAGTGCATTAAAGATACAATAATATCTACTAATTTGTCCAGTTTTGTGAGTTTTTGAGTATTTTTGTCAATAATACAAAACACTACTCACCTGACTGTTACTATACCCACGCCACTCAAACTTGGCATCCCATCAGCTGCCTATCAGTTTCATTTCTCAATCTATCAATGGATAGGTGGTGATAGTGCCAATAATATTCAAATTGATCCAAAGAACAAAGAATACCTTGCGGTAGCACTAAAAAAGCTTTAATAAGCAAGATTTAATTAAAGGAAATGTAAGTGTACTTTAATAATAAATGATACTACTGCTGACTTTTTTCAATGACTTAGGGTGTTTCATCTGTTGATATGTCGCAAGTTTGTTTAAAACTTAAAGCTAACATCGATTGAGTTTTAGTAGCGCCAGACTCACCATTGAATACCTTATCATCTATGGGGCAAGATGTTTTTATTATTGAAAGGATGGGTTGTTCAGGTAACGGTGTATAAGAAATTATGCACGCTTATCGGAAGGGCGCGAAGAAATAGGATTTATGGTCGATAGCTAATTTTGCCACTGTCTATAATCTCAGTAGCCTTATTTACTGTAGCCTTATATTTAGCAGCTAGCCTTGAAGTATGATCCTTTAAGGTGGCGCTTTGCTGAGAAGATATCATGCTCTCAATAAAAGACTCATGATTCATTAATGGCATTGCAATGCCGGCAGTAAAGCCTTCAAGAGTTTGGTCTTCTTGCATCGTATAAATTTCTGTATACAAGACAGATAATAACAAAATACAGAATGCACCACTAGAAACAAGTACATTTAATTTCATCGCATCGTCTTTATCGCCTTTATCGCTTGCTCTTGTTGGGGTTATTGAGCGATATCCCTTATTGTATTCTTCACAGGGGTTTGTTTCTTTCGAATAAAGTATTGCTATCGCACTAAGAAGATAGCCCCACGTCTGAACAACATTATAAGGGGGAGGTGTATTCATTTTCTGCCACGTGGCAACATCGATCAATTTGACCACAAACTTATTAGGAGTTTGTAGCATAACTACATTAGCCAGAGATAAATCTCTGACCAGTATTTTTTCCCGTAAAAAAAAAACAAATGCATTGCGGATGCCCGTAACTACGTCAAGGGCTGCCTTTGAGTATTGATCATGGTTTACTTTGCCATCTCTTTTAAGGTTAAATAAATGTGAAAGGAGTGGATTACCCGCAAGAGTCGTTATTAATTTCCCATTTGGCAGAGATAGACCTAAATAAAACTGGCACGACGGCGGCATGCTCTTGCGAATCATTGTGAGCATTGCTAGCTCAATCTTAAGATCGATTTCATGATCGGGATTTGTTGCTTTCTTCACCGCAACCTGCTTTGCTGTTTCCCCGTCTCGTTTAAGAATTCCACGGTGAACAGTACCAAATGTACCTTCACCCAATTCCTCATTGCATTCAGTGAAAGACCATGGTTGTTGCTCTTCACCATCTGCTCCCAGCATCACCACCTGAGAGCCTGTCTTGCTATGACTAACTCTCCCCAAGTCATCGCCATTGCCTTTACGTTTTGTGCCTTGTTTAGCTCTCATTATTTTTTTACCTTTTATTATATATCACAATAACAACATCGTGGTGGTGGGGGATCAAACTTCGATGGAAACAGGCTGTCAAAATATAGACAATAGTCACTATTCTCTTGCAATGCCGGCCTGTTGATATCTATTTGAGTTGCCCCATTAATGATTTTGAGGAGATGATATCATATAAGGTTTATCTCTCTCAAAGCTTATTTTGATATGATTATGCTAGAATATGTGAATTAATATGATATGGTTAATTGGATCTTAAAAGTAGAGCTGCCAGAAAGCAAGCTCAATTACCGCCGCCACCTTTTCCTGTTACGACTTGCTTGGGGAATCTATATATAACCTGGCTACCATATTCAGGCTGACGTGACAGACGAGCATCTGTAGTTATAATATTATCTGCCTTTTAGGCCTCGTTGCTGTTCTCTTTTCCAGTCTTTTTCTTTTGATACCTGGCGTTTGTCGTGTAATTTTTTACCTTTAGCTATCGCGATGCGAACTTTAATGTGGCATCTGCTCCAGTGTAAATTAAGCGCCACCACTGAATATCCTTGTATGTCTTTTGCTTTTTGTAGCTTGTTTATTTCTCTTCTATTTAATAGTAGTTTGCGTGTGCGAATAGGGTCTGTTGTTATATGTGTGGAGGCACTAAGCAGTGGGGATATGTGTGCACCAAATAGCCAGGCTTCATCATTTTTTAATAGCACATAGCTTTCTTTTAGCTGTATACGGCCATCTCGGATGCTTTTTACTTCCCATCCTTCCAGTACAAGCCCTGCTTCAAACTCAGACTCTATAAAGTAGTCGTGATAAGCCTTCTTGTTGCGTGCAATTTGATTGCTTTTTTGTTTTTTTGATGTTTGCTTGTTCATAGTGGTCGGTATACTATCAGCCTTCTTGGAAATTATCGAGTAACTATATAAATGCCTAAAATTTATCGAAAACGAGTGGTTCCTCATACTGCTGACCAGATGTATGATCTAGTTAATGATATAGAGAGCTACCCCTTGTTTATACCTTGGTGTATGTCTAGTCGAGTTTTAAGCAGAACTTGTAATGAGGTTAGTGCTAGCTTGTCTTTTAGTAAAGGTGGGATGCAAAAATCATTCTCTACTAAAAATACACTACTGCCGCCGCATTCAATAGAAATGACGCTGCTTGAGGGTCCGTTTAAATATTTGAAAGGTATCTGGAGCTTTTCTGACCTTGCTGAAGGTGGGTGTGAGGTTGTCTTCGATCTTAATTTTGAATTTTCTAATCGTATTTTAGCTATGATGTTTGGTCCGGTGTTTAATCATGTTGCTCAGTCTTTGGTCAGATCTTTTTCTGATCATGCAAATAGCAGGTATGCATAATGAGTGAAATTACCGTGGCATATGCTAATAAAACTCATCAAGTTGAGCTTGTTGTTGATATGTCAATTATTATGGCTGCTACATCAAACCCTAAATCTATTACTGTTAGAGAGGCTATAACTCACACTAAGCTGTTGGCTATTTTTCCTGAGATAGATCTTAGCAAGCAAGCAGTAGGAATAAATAGTCGCTTGGTTGCGTTGGATGATGATGTGCTAGCTGGGCAGAGAGTAGAAGTTTATAGGCCATTAGAGCTTAATCCTAATGAGGCAAGGTTGCGCCGAGAAGCCAAAAGAAAAGCATTAAATCGTTAATTTGATGTTAAGCTTGTCTATTAAAGATTGCTGCTTTTCTCTATTTTTATAGCTTTATTATTGCTAAATGTTATAACCAATTTTTGTTTGGTAGTGGCTGAGCTTTTGTTGTCTAGGTAGGTGTAGACATAAGCCAGTTGGTTCTTGTATATATTAGTTAGCACTGGCTGACCTAAAATATTTGTTACTTGTTGTGTGCTCATGCCTTGGTGTATTTGTTTGGTTTGATTGATAGATAGGATGTTTCCTTGTTCAATTGGAATCTGGTAGGGTTTAATGCAACCTGCAAGGCTGATAGTGATAGCGAAGGTAATTATAATTAGAAAAAAATTACGGTGTTGCATGATTATCTTTGCTCCTGCGATATATTTAAAATTGTAACAATGAAAGGTTGTCGATCATAGCTGATTTAAAGAGGAGAGTCACTTGAAAAATACTACACTGCGCGATGCCGGTCTTAAGGTAACAGGACCTAGGTTGAAAATACTTAATTTGCTTGGTCAGCCAGGTGTCAATCATCTTAGTGCAGAAGATGTTCATAAAAAATTATTATTAAATAAGGACGATGTTAGTTTGGCGACAGTTTATCGGGTGCTGGCACAGTTTGAAGCTGCAGGGTTAGTATTAAAGCATAGTTTTGAAGATAAAACTGCGGTATTTGAATTAGATAATGGTGAGCACCACGATCATATGGTTTGTTCTTGCTGTGGTTTAGTTCTTGAGTTTGTTGACCAAATTATTGAGCAGCGGCAGCAGATGGTGGCTGATCAGTTTGGATTTGTTATTGCTGATCATGACTTGACTATTTACGGTGTATGTAAGGAATGCCACACTAGCTCTAACTCTAGCTAGGTTGTTAAAGATATAAGCTAGTGTGGTTGAATTCAACCTGATCTTGTCTTGACCCTTTAAGATTATATGTATACGATTGCGCGGTTGATAATATGTGTTGTTGTTCTAGTTGTTGATTCTTATTCTGCATAGCGCTAGATAATGCTTGTAAATTTAACTAATATTTAAGGAAAACATCATGCTCTCAAGTGGGTTTTGCTGCATGGGTAATAGTTTTAAGCGTCACTTTGCTCTATATATTCGGGCTGCGTTAGTTATTATGCTCTTTTCTCTTTTATCTGGTTGCCATTCTGGGGTTATTGACCCTACAGGGTTGGTTGCTAGAGCTGAGCGCAAGCTATTGTTTGATGCCCTACTTTTAATGTTAATCATTGTTGTTCCTGTAATCTTAATGAGTTTTATTTTTGCATATAAGTATCGTAGTGGGCGTGGTGGGAAGTATTCACCGAATTGGTCACATAATAATCTTTTAGAGTCTATTTGCTGGGGTGTTCCCTGTGTGATCATTGTTATATTGTCTGTTTGGGCGTGGCGTAGTGCTCACGTCTATGATCCATATAGGCCGTTAGATGTTCCGGGTAAGCCTTTAACAATCCAAGCTGTATCTTTAAGGTGGAAGTGGCTGTTTATATATCCAGAGCAAAACATTGCAACAGTTAATTATGTTGAAATGCCATTGCATCGGCAGGTGGTATTTGAGATAACATCAGATGCTCCAATGAATGGTTTGTTTATTCCTCAGCTGGCCAGTCAGATTTATTCTATGGGCGGCATGAGAACTAAGCTGCATGTGGTCGCAGGAAAAGAGGGTGTATTTGATGGCTTCTCATCTAACTTTAGTGGCGATGGCTTTGCTGATATGTACTTTAAGGCGCATGTTGTATCTGGCCATGAATTTAATAGTTGGGTTGATACTGTAAAGAATAAAAACCGTATGTTAACTATAGATGAATATACTAAGCTAGCAGAGCCAAGTTCCAAGACTCCTGTTGCTATGTATTCATCTGTTTATCCTAAGCTGTTCAATAAAATTATGATGCAGTTCATGATGCCTAATCAAGAATTTTACGATCGCAAATCGGCTGTAGTGCCTCTAGGAGTATAAGAAATGACATTAGCACACCTTATTTTTGGTAAATTAACTATCGATCAAATACCATATACCAATCCTATTATTGCTCCTGTTGGTGCTGTATCTATTATTGGTTTGATTGCCTTGTTTATTTATTTAACTAAAGCAAAAAAATGGATGTACTTGTGGCGTGAATGGGTCTGCACGGTCGACCATAAAAAAATAGGTATTATGTATATTATTCTTGCCTTTGCCATGTTTGGTAGGGCTTTTATTGAGGCCTTAATGATGCGCTTACAGCAGGCTATAGCTGCTGGTTCTAATCCAGGGTATTTGCCGCCCGAGCACTACAATCAGTTCTTTACTGAGCATGGTGTTATCATGATCTTCTTTATGGCAATGCCATTTATGTTTGGTTTGCTTAATGTGGCTGTCCCATTGAAAATAGGCGCAAGAGACGTTGCTTATCCGTATCTTAACTCGGTAAGCTTTTGGTTAACCTTTGTTGCCGCAATGTTAATTAATGTTTCATTTTTAGTTGGTAACTTTGCTGGTACTGGCTGGTTAGCTTATCCTCCATTGTCTGAAATTACATATAGCCCTGGGGTTGGTGTTGACTATTACATATGGGCTTTGCAAATATCAGGTATAGGAAGTTTATTATCAGGTATAAATTTCATGGCAACTATTATGCGCATGCGTTGCCCTGGAATGACTTTAATGAAAATGCCTATTTTTGTATGGACGGCTCTTTGTGCATCCATATTGGTAGTTATCGCTTTTCCGGTACTAACTGTAACTCTAGGCCTGCTTTACTTTGATCGTCTGCTAGATATGCACTTTTTTACACAGCATTTTGGCGGAAACGTAATGATGTATGTGAATTTAATTTGGGCATGGGGGCATCCTGAGGTATATATTCTAGTATTGCCAGCCTTTGGAGTGTTTTCTGAGGTTGTGGCAACATTCTGTAAAAAGAAACTATTTGGTTATACCACTATGGTTTGGGCAATAGCTGTTATTACAATTTTATCTTTTGTTGTGTGGTTGCATCACTTCTTTACGATGGGTGCTGGTGCCAATGTAAATGCCTTCTTTGGGATAACAACAATGATTATTGCGATTCCTACAGGAGTGAAGGTCTTTAATTGGTTGTTTACTATGTTTCGTGGCAGCATTACCTTCTCATCCCCAATGATCTGGACTATGGGGTTTTTCACAACATTTGCTATTGGCGGTATGACCGGTGTTTTAATGTCACTACCTGTTGCTGATTTTCAAACGCATAATAGTTTATTTTTAGTTGCACACTTTCATAATGTAATTATTGGTGGTGTTGTGTTTGGCTACATGGCCGGCCTTATGTATTGGTTCCCTAAAATGTTTGGTTTTAGGTTAGATGAAAGGCTAGGGAAGATTGCTGCTTATTTTTGGATAGGTGGTTTTTATGTAGCGTTTATGCCTTTATATGCTCTTGGTCTTATGGGTGTGACTCGAAGATTGAATCATTATGCTGATGTTTCATTGCAGCCATACTTTATTATTGCGGCGATAGGTGGTGTATTAATTGCTATTGGTGTTGCTTTTCAGTTATTGCAGTTAATAGTTTCTATTAAAAATAAAGAGCAATTAAAAGATACTACAGGTGACCCTTGGGGTGGTCGGACATTAGAGTGGTCTATTTCTTCACCAGCACCATTTTATAATTTTGCAATTATTCCTGAGGTTGAAAGTAGGGATGCCTTTTGGGAAATGAAGCAAAAGAAAGCAGCTGGCATTGATAGTCCTAAACTTGCTTATGAAGATATACATATGCCATCTGATACGTCAATGGGATTTTTAATAGCAGTGTCTTTAGGTGTGTTTGGTTTTGCAATGGTGTGGCATATGGTACTGCTGGCTATTGTTGGTGCTGTTGCAGTTTTTGCCTTGATGGTTGGTAAAACATTTAATTTAAATGTCGATTACTATGTTAAATCAGCCGAGGTTGAGGCTATAGAAGAGGCTTTTTTAGCTGAAAAAGAGGGGGCATAATGAGTTCGCATGCAATAGATCATCAGCATCACGCTGATAGTACGGATGTATTTGGTTTTTGGTTGTATATAATGAGCGACTGCCTGTTGTTTGCAAGCTTGTTTGCAACATTTATTGTGTTGCACCATGATGGCTTGTTTGTGGTGCCGCTTAAGTCGTTAATTGAGCTGCCGTATGTGTTGTTAGAAACTTTTTGCTTATTGGCGAGCAACTTTGCTTTTGGTTTAGCGGTGCTTAGTATGTATAAAAACAAACAGGCGTGGATTACTTTTTGGTTGTGCGTGACTGCTATATTAGGGGCTGCATTTGTGTCTCTTGAAGTAAATGAGTTTATTCATTTTTTTAGAGAAGGTTATAACTATCACCTAAGTGGTTCAGCTTCGGCATTTTTTGTATTAGTGGGTACGCATGGATTTCATGTATCTGTGGGATTAATTTGGATCATTATGATGATTGTTCAATTTAATGTTTTTGGTATTACAAGTACGACTAAGAGAAGATTGACTTATCTTGGGCTGTTTTGGAACTTTTTAGATATAGTTTGGATTTTTGTTTTTACCATCGTTTATTTAATGGGGGCTGTATAGTATGTCTGATAAATTGCAATCACAACCTAATTACGGCACTAGTCCTAAAAACCTTAAAACATATCTTATAGGTTTTGTTCTATGTATTGTTTTAACCTTAATTCCTTTTCAGGCGGTGGCTTCTCATAATTTATCTCATGCTACTATATATACTGTATTATTTGTTAGTGCTATTTTGCAGTTGTTTGTCCAGGTTATTTGTTTCTTGCGACTTAATATGACAAAAGATGGATTGGAAAATACATTATCATTTATTTTCATTGCTATTGTCGTGTTCATTTTAATTGGTGGCTCTATGTGGATCATGTGGCACCTTAATTACAATATGGTTCACTAGGTTAAAATATGCGTTATATTTCTCTGGTTAAGCCAGGGATTCTAATGGGGAATGCAATAACTTTAGTTGGAGGTTATTGCTTTGCGGTCCACGAAGGTTCCTCGTCATTTGATCCTGTTTGTTTGCTGTTTGCCTTGCTGGGCATGTGCTTGGTTGTGGCATCTGGCTGCGTATTTAATAATTTTATCGATAGCGACATTGATGCCTTAATGGAGCGTACTAAAAAACGTGTTACTGTTTTGGGGTTGGTGTCTCTTAGAAATGGTATGTTCTATGCCGTTATATTGGCAGTTTCTGGGCTAATTATTTTATATTTTTTGATAAATCACCTTAGTGCTTTAGTGTCTTTGTTTGGACTGTTTGTTTATGTCGTTATTTATAGTTTGTACTTTAAGCGCTATTCAGTACTAGGTACAGCTATTGGTGGAGTGGCCGGAGCTATACCTCCGGTGGTTGGGTATGTTGCAGTAACCGGCCATTTAAGTTTTGGGTCATTTATAATATTTGCGATTTTATTTTGTTGGCAAATTCCCCACTCTTATGCCATAGCCATATACCGGAAAGATGATTATAAGGCTGCTGCTATTCCTGTTTTGCCTTTGGTAGTTAATCTTTTTTGGACAAAGGCATGCATGGCTTTGTTTGTTGTTTTGATGGCTTTGTTTGCAGTATTGCCTTACTTGTTAGGTTTATTAGGCTTGGCGTATGGAATATTTGCTATTGCTGCTAGTTTATTGTGGTTGTGGTATATGTTTGTTAATACGGAAGTGGATGAGTCGCTGTGGGCGCGTAAAATGTTTGTGATATCAATTATGGTGGTTAATTTATTATGTATAGGAATGTTTTTAGGTTAATTGTTATTGTTTTGTCATGTTCTTTTAGTTTTGCAGCTATTTCGCAGCCGGTTAATGGCTCTGATTCTACTCTTGTTCATGGGGTTTACTTAGAGGAGCCAATAAAAATATCAGATTTTTCTTTGGAGTCAACTCAAGGCAGTTTTACGCAGAAAAATTTAACAAGTCATTGGACTTTAATGTACTTTGGGTTTACTCGCTGCATGCATAAATGCCCTGTATCTTTTACTGCTCTTCAGGGCATGGATACAAAGTTGATGAAGGTATCTCCTGGGCTGAAGCCTACAGAGTTACCGCAGGTAGTTTTTGTTAGTGTTGACCCGTCCAGAGATACCATGAGTGATCTTGTAAAATTCACGCAACATTATAATGCAAAGTTTATTGGAGCTAAGGCCGAGCTCCCTGATTTGCTAAGATTAACTGATCAATTGAGGGTTATGTTTCATGTAGTTGATCCTGGTAATGCTGACTATACTATTACTCATAGCGGGGATGTGGTTGTAATTAATCCTAATGGGGAGGCTGTTGCCTTTTTGTCCTACCCGCAATCAATAGAGAGTTTGTTTAGTGATTATTCCTTTATTGTCTTGGGTAGTAATTCGTAGTTAATGTGCAATATATGACCCGTATTGCTTGTTTCTATGTTTTTCTAGCGTATTCAGGCACTTATATCTTGACAATGAGATTTGTGGCTTGGTATAACCTATGGGTTTTAAAAACCTTTTAAGGGAGTTAATAATGAGCGTTAATAAACAAGACTTTGTTATGATGATGGCTGAAGCTGCAGGTATTACAAAAGTAGCGGCAGAAACTGCATTAACTGCATTTACAGATGGCGTCACCAAAACATTACAAAATGGAGACCGTGCTGTAATTATGGGCTTTGGTGCTTGGGAGGCATCACATAGACCTGCTCGTACTGGTCGTAACCCGCAAACTGGAGCACCTATTCAAATATCTGCATCTAATGTTGCTAAGTTTAAGCCTGGTAAAGCGCTTAAAGAATCTTTAAATACTAAAGAAGCTGAAACTGTATAAAAGTTTTTATTGCCAAAGGCGGTAAGATCGTTTATCTTTGCACCCTCTAGATATCTGGCCCATACTAACAGGCCTTTTTCTAGGGGGTTTTTGTTGGGTGCTTAGCTCAGCTGGTAGAGCGTCGCCCTTACAAGGCGAATGTCGGGGGTTCGACTCCCTCAGCACCCACCAACAAAAATATTGCGCGGAGTGGTAGTTCAGCTGGTTAGAATACCGGCCTGTCACGCCGGGGGTCGCGGGTTCGAGTCCCGTCCACTCCGCCAATTCTTTTTTGTATCTTCGTGGCATCAATTATTAAAATAGATAACTTTAATTGCTAGAGTTATTTTTCATTGCTATTATCTCGGACTAGTTTTTCTCTTTAAGGTTAAGGATTGTTATGCTGCAGAAAATGCATGAGTACATTAAAGGATGGGTAGCTGGAGTTATTGTTGCATTAATTGGTGCAACCTTTGTATTTTGGGGTGTGGCATCATATGTGACCGGTTCGCATGGTGACAAAGCTGCCGTAGCTAAAGTAGGTAGTGAATCTATTTTGGTTGGTGATTTCTCTAGTCAATATAAAAACATGAAGCGATCATATTTGCAGCAAAGTGATGTAAGTAAGTTATCTAGTGGTGTTAATGATGAGCTAAAGCAATACTTATTAAATCAGTTGATTTCACAGTCAGTATCATTGCAGGCAGCTAAAAGCGCTGGTTTTTCAGTGTCTATGGACCAGGTAAAAAGTTTTATAGAACATAATGCTGCCTTTCAGGTTGGAGGTCGGTTTTCGCCGCAGTTGCTTCAAGCTGCAATGTATCGCAGTGGTGTTGCATCGCCTCAGGCATTTGTAACTAGGTTGCAGGATGAGTTTATCATTAACCAGATTAAAGTTGGCTTAATGAAAAGTAATTTTGTATTGCCGTATGAGCTAAGATCGGCGTATGAGTTAATTAATGAGACTCGTAATGTCGGTTATTTTACTTTAGATGCAAGTGATTTCATGTCTAAGGTTGCCCTTAAAGATTCAGAAATTAAAGCATATTATGATTCTCATAAGTCGTCATACTCTACTCCTGAAGAGGTTAGTTTTCAGTATGTGCAGTTAGATCCGGCTAATTATGGCAAATCTATTGTTATTTCTGATGATGATGTTTCTAGTTATTACAATAGTCATATAAGTAATTACTCAACCCCTGAAACCTGGGATGTGTCTATTGCCAGTATTTCGTTGCCTGATGCAAATGATTCTTCAGCAAAAGAGTCAGCGTCTAGCAAGCTTGAGTCATTAAAATCGAAGATTAAACCATCTGCTTCGTTTAATGATATGGCAAAGCAAGATGGTATAACTGTGGCTGATCAAACTTTAACATCTTCAAATAAAATGATTGATGGGTCTGTTCTAAGTTCATTGAAAAAAGGTGATATATCTAATGTCATAGTGAGCAATAACCAGGTTATGTTGGTTCAGGTTAATAGTATTACCCCTGCAGTTAAGCAAACAGAATCATCCGTCAAAGATACAATTACGAAGCTATTACAGCAGCAGCAAGTTGAAACTTTAATGGCCAAAGATACTAAGTCTTTGGGTGATTTGGTTTATACTAACCCTGACTCTCTGGATGTTGCGGCAAAAGATTTAAACTTAACCATACATACAACGGACTTAATGACTTCCGCGGGAGATAAAAGTGGTCTCTTTGCTGACAAGTTATTATTGAAGGCAGCATTTTCTGATGTAGTGTTAAAGCAAAGCTATAATAGCGACCCAGTTAATTTGGGCGATGGCTCTGTTGTTGTTGTGAGAACAGATAAGGTGGTTCCAAGTAAAGTGTCTCCATTGACAGATGTTAGCGCGCAAATTAGTGATACTCTAACTACACAAAAGGCATCACAATTGGCAGGGGTTGCGGCATTTAAGGTTCAGCAAGATTTAGAGTCTGGTAGTGGCGCGTCGAGCGTGGCTAGTAAGTTTAACCTTAAATGGAATGAGGCGGGCAGCATTGATCGCCAGTCGAAAGATCTACCGAAAGATGTTGTTACTGCGGTGTTTACATCTCATCTTCAGCACGATGGTCATGCTTATAATAATGTGTTGGTAGATAATAAAAAATATTATGTATTCAAGGTCGATGGCTGGATAAAAGGTGATTTCTCTACTGCTACTGAAAAAGATATAAGTTCTCTGCGTGAACAGCTGTTACAAGCATATGTCGAGGAGGAGTATGCTTCATATCTTGCAGCAATGAAAAGTGAATCTAAGATTAAAATTAACTCTAAAATTTTAGATGGCATTAATTAAGAGGTTATTAATTATTGGATCACCGCATAGAGTAATGAGTTTCTACTTATTTTTTGCAAGATAACTGGTATTGTTCGGTTTGTGGTCGTGTGTGAGCTCGAAGCTTGCGCAAGAAGATTAATTTCAATAGAGGTGAAGAGCAATGCGGCGGAAGGAACAAGATGTAGGGGGGAAAGAACAGGTGAGGGCTGCGGGATGTCCTGTAGATGAAGGTGCAGCTGGGGGTGCTGCTGGAGCTGAGTGCTTTCCGAAAGCAGGAACGAGCTCCGCGCAGAATACATTTTTTGATTGTTTACTTTACCAGTTGGGTGGTGTTGAAGCTGAAGCTGTTTCGCCTGCTCCATCGTCATCTAAAGGTACTCCGCCTGCTCCACCATCATCCCCTGTATTGGGAGAAAAGAGGACTGATGTCTTCTTTAGCTACGATGGTGTGGTGAAATCGCAGCCAAAGGGAGAGAAAGTAAGTCCCGGTGTTAACGCGGCAATGAAGTCCTGTACCTAAGATTAAGTTCGAAGCTAAACCACCATATAAGCCTTATAGCGGTTTAGATTAGATTAGATTAAATTAGTTTTATATATGGATTGAATTTTCTTGTTTGATTGCTTGTTTTTAGCTAGAATTCTTCAAAATATTTTTTAAGGGTTATAGGAATGCTAAGGCCGCTTGTAATTGGAAACTGGAAAATGAATGGTACTGCGCCAAGCGCTGTTTCTTTGGCGCAGTCAATAGTAGCCTCCTGCGGTGAAAAACACTCTAGTGTTGACTTTGTAGTTTGCCCTTCTTTTGTTCATTTGAGTTTAGTTCAACATGAAATATCAAATTCCAGAGTATCGCTTGGGGCGCAATCTGTTGTTGATTATGATGATGGCGCTTATACTGGCGGTGTTTCTGCTCAAATGTTAAACGATATTGGTTGTGAGTATGTTTTGGTTGGTCACTCAGAGCGTAGGGCTTTGTTTAGTGAGTCTAATGCTGAAATAGCTAGCATGGTTATGAGATGCCTAAAACAAAAGCTGATTCCTGTTTTATGTGTCGGTGAAACATTACAGCAGCGTGAAGAAAATCAAGTGGTTGAGGTTATAACAGATCAGTTGCAAGATTTGTTGGCTAGCGCTATTGATTCTGGTATGTTGTCATCCTTGGTGATTGCCTATGAGCCTGTTTGGGCTATAGGAACTGGATTGCAGGCAACGCCGGAGCAAGCTCAAGAGGTTCATCAAATAATACGATCTTTGTTAATGGCTAATTATGGCGATAGTGCAAGCAAAGTTAGAATTTTATACGGTGGTAGTGTGACACCAGATAATGCGGCAGGCTTATTGAGTATGCCAGATATTAATGGTGCTTTAGTTGGTGGCGCTTCATTGCGCGCAGATGATTTTTTAAGAATAGGTGAACAATGCAGTCAATCTTATTGTTAGCGCATATTATAATATGCATATTAATTATTTTGTTAGTGCTATTGCAGCATGGTCGTGGTGCCGATGTCGGTGCGGCCTTTGGTTCTGGCGCATCTAATACAATGTTTGGTAGCGAAGGAACACTACCTTTTCTAGTTAAATTTACTTCCATTTTGGCGGTTTTATTCTATGTCTGTAGTTTGGCTCTTGGTCATGTTGCTTCATCGCAATCAAAATTACAGCATAGTAATAATACGCTGGCATCGTTAACTGAGCCAGCCGCACCATCTGAGCCAGTTACACCACCTAAAAGTGAGTAATTGGTTTATGGGTAAAGTAGTAAAAATGCCGAAGTGGTGAAATTGGTAGACACGCAGCCTTGAGGGGGCTGTGACGAAAGTCGTGTCGGTTCGAGTCCGATCTTCGGCACCAGGTTCGATATGTTAGTTATAAGGAAATTACCTTGAGCAATAAATGTAAGGTTAAAACAAACAGCAAGTGAGAAAGGAAGTATTATGCTATTAGCCTATTTTTCGATTTTAGTATTTATTGTTCTTGCTATAATAATGGGCGTTGTCGCTTTATCTGCCGGTAAAATATTTGGCAAGCGCGTGCCATCTAATGCAAAAGATGGTCCTTATGAATGTGGCTTCGATCCTCTGGAAACAACTAGATTGCCTTTTGATGTCCGTTATTATTTGGTCGCTATTTTATTTATACTATTCGATTTAGAAACTGCGTTTTTATTCCCATGGGCTTTTGTTTTACGTCACTTAAACGGCCCTGGGTTTTGGTCAGCAATTATATTTTTAGCGGTCTTAATTGTAGGTTTTGTGTATGAATGGAAGAAGGGTGCTTTAGAGTGGCAATAAGTATTGTGTAGTATGTTAATACAGGAATAGTATGTCAGAATTAGAAAAAGAAAATCATCAAGGTTTTGTGTTGTCTACAGTAGAGTCTCTGGTAAATTGGGCGCAAGCTGGTTCGCTATGGCCTATGACTTTTGGTTTGGCTTGTTGTGCAGTTGAAATGATGCATGCTTGGATGTCTCGTTATGATTTGGATCGCTTTGGTGTAATTCCAAGGCCAAGTCCAAGGCAGTCAGATGTAATGATTGTTTCTGGAACATTAGTTAATAAAATGGCGCCTGCATTAAGGCGGGTATATGACCAAATGGCAAACCCTAGGTGGGTGATCTCTATGGGGTCTTGTGCTAATGGTGGTGGTTATTATCATTATGCTTATTCTGTAACTCGTGGTTGTGATCGCATTGTACCGGTAGATATTTATGTTCCAGGGTGTCCGCCAACAGCAGAGGCTTTGGTTTATGGAATTATTCAGTTACAAAATAAAATCACGCGTAAAAAGCAATTTGATCGTGATTAATAAATAATAAGGCAAGATATATTAAATGGATTATTTTCAACAACTAACAAATAATTTGCAACAATCTTTATCTGGGTCAATAGATCAAGTAGTTGTGGGCTCGGATGTTACAGTTGAGCTACCAGCTGATAATTTATTGCAGGTAGCAGAAACATTGCGTGATGATGAGTTGTTCCAGTTTAAAGTGCTGCTAGATGTGTGTGGTGTTGACTATCTAGAGTATGGCAAGTGCGAATGGCAAACTAACAGTGCAACTGATAGTGGTTTTTCTCGTGCTGTTAGCGCTGAAATGCATCAGATTATTCCATGGGATAAGCCGCGCTATGCCGTTGTTTATCATTTGCTATCTATGAAGCATAATCAAAGGCTTCGTTTAAAAGTATACTTAAATCCTGAGCCCAGTGTGCCTTCTGTAGTTAAGGTGTGGCCATCTGCTGAATGGTACGAACGTGAAGCATTCGATATGTTTGGTATTGTGTTTGATGGCCATCCAGACCTTCGAAGGCTATTAACCGACTATGGCTTTACGGGGCATCCTTTCAGAAAAGATTTTCCTTTAATTGGTGAGGTTGAAATGCATTATGATGCAAAATTAGAGCGTTGTGTTTATGCTCCAGTTAGTATCAAGCCTCGCGTTTTAGTTCCAAAGGTTATCCGTACAGATCACCGTTATAGCTCAGAACAGAATGATGAGGAGAAAGATAATGGGTGATATTCAATCATATAAATTTAATTTTGGTCCACAGCACCCGGCGGCTCATGGTGTCTTGCGTCTAGTCATAGATGCTGAAGGCGAGTTAATTAATAATATAGATGCGCATATTGGTTTGTTGCATAGAGCTACTGAAAAGTTGGCTGAGTCTAAGCCTTTTAATCAGAGTATTGGTTATATGGACAGGTTGGACTATGTATCTATGATGTGTAATGAGCATGCATATGTGCTTGCTATCGAAAAACTATTAAATATTAAAGTGCCAGTTAGAGCGCAATATATAAGGGTTATGTTTGATGAAATTACTCGTATCTTAAATCATCTTATGTGGCTTGGGGCTGCGGCATTAGATGTTGGTGCGATGACTCCTATTTTATATTGCTTTAGAGAAAGGGAAGATTTATTCGATTGTTATGAGGCTGTTTCTGGAGCTAGGATGCATGCAACTTATTATAGGCCAGGCGGTGTATATAGAGATCTTCCTGATGAAATGCCTCAATACAAACCTTCTCGCTGGCATAACGCTAAGCAAACATCAAAAAGAAATGCTAATCGCCAGGGCTCATTGTTAGATTTTATTTGGGATTTTACAGAACGTTTTCCAGCTAACATCGATGAGTATGAAGCATTGTTAACGGAAAATAGAATCTTTAAACAGCGCTTAGTTGATATAGCTGTTGTATCACCTGAGCGTGCAATTGAGTTAGGCTTTACCGGTCCAATGTTGCGCGCATCTGGGGTTTCTTGGGATTTGCGTAAAGCTCAGCCATATGCCGTTTACGATAAAATGGATTTTGATATTCCAGTTGGTACTAATGGCGACTGTTACGATAGATATTTAGTGCGGGTAGAAGAAATGCGGCAATCATGTCGTATCATTAGGCAGTGCGTTCAATGGCTGCAAGATCATCCGGGCCCAGTTATGGCGCCAGATCATAAAGTAACCCCGCCAAGCAGAGTTGATATGAAAACTAATATGGAAGCTATGATTCATCACTTTAAGTTATTTACTGAAGGTTATGTTGTTCCTCCAGGAGAAGCTTATGCAGCAATAGAGCATCCTAAAGGGGAGTTTGGCATTTATCTTGTATCTGATGGTTCTAATAAGCCTTATAGGTTGAAGATTCGCGCAGCAAGTTTTCCTCACTTGGCAGCATTAAATGAGATGTCTAAAGGGCATATGATTTCAGACTTAGTAGCGGTAATCTCCACCATAGATGTTGTATTTGGTGAGATCGATCGTTAATAAATAAGGTTAAAATGGGGTTAAAGTTATAATGACAGATTCTCAAATTGAGCTCTCTAATGAGTTAAAGCAACACATAGAGCACTGGTGTGACAAGTTTCCACCAGAGCAGCGTCGTTCTGCTGTGGTTGCTGCATTATTGCAGGCGCAAGAAGACAATGGCGGATTTTTAACTGGTGAAATAATGAATGCTATTGCTAGTTATTTAAATATTCAGCCAATTGAAGTATTTGAAGTTGCAACATTCTTTGACATGTTTGAGTTTGAGCCGGTTGGTAACAAAATTTCTATTTGTACAAATGTATCATGCATGTTGCGTGGGGCTGATGAGTTATTGGCTCATGTCGAGCAGCGTCTTGGCATTAAAGCTGGAGAAACAACGCCAGATGGCAAGTTTACTCTGCGGCGTGTTGAGTGCTTAGCGGCATGTCACATTGCTCCTGTCTGTCAGGTTAATAACAAGCAACAGCATGACAACTTAACTATAGATAAGATCGATGCTCTTATTGATGGTATGGATACAACAGAGCGGGAGGCTGTATGAAGTTAGATCAAGTTTGCTTGCGCACACGTGATTTAGAAAATCCTGCGGCACTAAAAACCTATGAAGATCTTGGTGGTTATAAGCAGTTGCAGCGTGTGGTATCTGGCGATATTTCTCCTGAAGAAATAATTGCTTTACTTAAGTCTTCTGGGCTTAGAGGTAGAGGTGGTGCCGGTTTCCCAACGGGTCTTAAGTGGAGCTTTATATCTAGAGATATGCCTGGTCAAAAGTATGTAATTTGTAATGCAGATGAGAGTGAGCCTGGTACTTGTAAAGATCGTGAAATACTTAGGCTTAATCCACACCAGTTAATAGAAGGTATGGCAATTGCTTGCTATGCATTTGATGCAACAGTTGGTTATATTTATTTTCGTGGTGAGTTTTACGAGATTTTTAAGGTTTGTGAGCAGGCAGTTAAAGAAGCTTATGATGCCGGTTATTTAGGAAAAAATATTTTTAATAGTGACTTTAGTGTTGATATGTATAACGTTAAAAGTGGTGGTGCATATATTTGTGGAGAAGAAACGGCTCTGATGAATGCGCTTGAAGGTAAACGTGGTAATCCTAGGTTTAAGCCGCCTTTTCCTGCAAGTTTTGGGTTGTATGGTCGCCCGACAACTGTAAATAATGTTGAAACTTTAGCTTCAGTTCCATTAATTTTAGAAAAAAGCCCGCAGTGGTTTGCTGATATGGGTGTTGAAAGAAGTGGTGGTACAAAAATATTTAGTATTAGTGGTCATGTTAATAAGCCTGGAAATTATGAGGTACCGCTTGGTATACCGTTTGCTGAATTGCTAGATCTTGCTGGCGGCATGCAAAATGGAGCAAGGCTAAAGGCTGTTATTCCAGGCGGTAGTTCTGCACCGGTTTTGCCTGCAGATATTATGATGAAGTTAAATATGGATTTTGATTCGCTAGCTCAGGCAGGGTCAATGCTTGGTTCTGGTGCGGTTATTGTAATTGATGACTCAACATCCATGGTTAAAGTATTGCAGCGAATTTCACATTTCTACATGCATGAGTCCTGTGGCCAGTGTACACCATGCCGAGAAGGTACAGGTTGGGTTTCACGCTTGGTGGATAAAATTGCAAATGGCAGTGGCACACTACAAGACGTAGATTTATTAGGAAAAGTGGCGAAGAATATTGAGGGTCGAACAATTTGCGCGTTTGGTGAAGCTGCAGCTTGGCCGGTGGCAGGTATGTTGAAGCATTTTTATAATGAGTTTGCTGATCATGTTAAACACAATAATTAATAGTTAGTAAGGGTTGTTTGGGAAAAGTTATGATAGAACTTGAAATTGATGATCATAAGGTATCCATAGAGGCTGGTGCTTCTATCATTGAAGCTGCGGATCAAATTGGCATTTACATTCCTAGGTTTTGCTACCATAAAAAATTATCTATTGCGGCTAACTGCCGAATGTGTTTGGTTGAAGTTGAGGGCTCTCATAAGCCACTACCTGCATGCGCCACGCCTGTTACCGATAAAATGAAAGTATATACAGCATCAAAGCTTGTGCTAGATGCGCAGCGATCTGTTATGGAGTTTTTATTAATTAACCATCCCTTGGACTGTCCGATATGCGATCAAGGTGGTATGTGTGAGCTACAAGATACTGCCATGGGCTATGGTGAGTGCACTACAGAATTTTCTGAACCTAAAGTTCCTACGTATAGTCAGAACATTGGCCCTTTGATCGATACTGAAATGACTCGTTGCATTAAGTGTACTCGTTGCATTCGATTTGGAGAGGAAATTGCAGGTGTTCGTGAAATTGGGATGATTAATCGCGGTGAGAATTCTGAGATTTCTAATTTTCTACAGCATATGATGGGCTCTGAGTTATCTGGCAATATTATTGATCTGTGTCCTGTTGGCGCATTAAATGCGAAGCCATCACGTTATGTTGCGCGTGGGTTTGAAATGCAAGAACACCCTTCTGTTGCGCCTCACGATTGTGTTGGTTCAAATGTATCTCTTCATTGTTTGCGGCATGATAATAATGAAGCAAAAGAGATAGTTTCAGTTGTGCCAAGACAAAATGAAGCTTTAAATGAATCATGGCTAAGCGATAGAGATCGCTTTAGTTACCAAGCATTGCAGAGTGATAATCGTATTTTACACCCAATGATCAAACAAAAAGGCAAGTGGGTTAAAGTAGACTGGCAGCGCGCACTGGTTGAAATTGCAGATAAATTCCGCGCTATTATTAGTAACCATGGTGGCGAAGGCATTGCCGCGTTGGCATCGCCCAGCTCTACAACAGAAGAATGCTATTTGTTACAAAAGTTATTACGAGGGTTGGGATCTAATAATATTGATTATCGCACTAGGCAGCAAAGCTTTGATGATAGCTCTTTTGATGTATCAAATATAAAAATGGAGTCATCGATACAGTCTATTGAAGATATGGATGCCATATTGTTGGTTGGTTCTAATATTCGATCTGAGCAACCAATTATTTCTCATCGAATGAATCAGGCGGTTAGTTCTGCCGCTTGTGCAATGAGGGTAGATGTAAGGCAACACTCGACTTTATTTAATATTACTCATGATATTGTGCAGTTAGATTTGGTGTCTGCATTAGCTGCTATTGCTAAGTCATTAATGGGTAAAGATGCTATATCTGCCCTTAAAGATATAGAGGTTACTCCAGCAGCTGTAGCAATAGCTGAGCAGTTAAAATCTGCAGTAAAAGGTGGAATTTTTGTTGGCGCTATTGCATTGATGGATTCACAGGCCGTATTAATTAATAAGTTGGTTCGATTAATTGCAGAGCATAGTGAATGTTCTATAAATATACTATCTGTTGGTGCAAATAGTCTTGGGGCATATTTAGCTGGTGCTCTTCCTCATAGTGGCCCTGTTGGTACAACAATAAAAAGTCCAGGGTGTAATGCATGCCAAATATTAGATGATCATCCAGCAAAGGCATATATTTTATTAGATACAGATGTGGGCTTAGATAGCTCATATTCTAGTAAGGCATGTGATGCTTTAAAGCAGGCAAGTATGGTTGTTTCTTTGAGTTCATTTATGAGTGATACCATAAAAGAAAATGCACATTTTATTTTACCAATAGCACCATTTGGCGAAAATGAAGGTACTTTCTTTAATGCCGAAGGTTGTATGCAGACTTTTAGTGCTGCCTCTGCGCCTCGGGGTGAGTCTAAGCCGGCATGGAAGGTGTTGCGTGCATTGGCTGGCTTTATGATGTTAGATTCTTTTGATTATAAAACATCGCATCAGGCTTTAAATGAGGTGTGTGACTTGCTGGGTAATACTTTAAATGATCAAGCTTCAGCAAAAGACTTAAGTATTGATAAGATTAAGCCATTAATATGCAATGAATTAAGTCGTGTTGCACACTGGCCGATATATAGTGGTGATAGTTTGGCTAGGAATGCTGCAGCCTTGCAGCAGGTTGCCATAGACAATGATATTTGTATTTATATAAATCATGCTACAGCAAAAAGATTACTTTTGGTTGATGGAAACTTAACCACAGCAAAACAAGGAAGCTCTTTAATTAAATTACCACTTCGCATTGATAATGCTTTGGCTGATGATGCTGTTATCATTCCTTCGGGTTGTGAGGCAACGGCTGGATTTGGAATGTTGTCAGCACCAATTACTTTGACACAGGAGGCTGTATGTTAGATCAGCTAATAACATTAATTTGGATTGTTATAAAAATACTTATCATAGTTATACCTATGATGCTTGTTATTGCATATGTAACTATGCTCGAAAGAAAAGTAATAGGTTATATGCAGGTTAGGGTTGGTCCTAACAGGGTTGGCTGGCGTGGTATTTTGCAACCAATAGCCGATGTTGTGAAGTTGCTTACAAAAGAGGTTATAACCCCAACCTTGTCCGACAAGGCTCTGTTTGCTATTGCGCCAATTGTTACGCTAGCTCCAGCTTTGGTGGTATGGGCGGTTATCCCGTTTAATCATAATTGGGTGTTAGCTAATATTAATGCTGGTTTATTATTTATTTTTGCAATGTCATCTTTAGGTATTTATGGAATATTGCTTGCAGGGTGGGCGTCTAATTCTAAATATGCAATTTTTGGAGCCCTTCGTTCTGCTGCACAGATGATTTCATATGAACTTGCGATGGGTTTTGCTTTTATTGGTGTGTTATTGCTTACCGGCTCATTGAATCTTAGTGAAATAGTACTACAGCAATCAGGTGGTATCTGGCATTGGTACTTTATTCCATTGTTCCCACTTTTTGTTGTATATGTGATTTCTGGAGTTGCTGAAACTAATAGATCACCTTTTGATATTGCTGAAGGTGAGTCAGAAATTGTTGCAGGGTTTCATGTGGAATATTCAGGTATGGGCTTTGCCTTATTTTTCTTAGCAGAATATGCCAACATGTTGTTAATATCCGCAATTGCTGCTGTTGTTTTTTTAGGTGGGTGGTTATCTCCCGTTCAAGGCATACCTTTACTGGGTGATGCTTTATCGTGGGTTCCTGGAATAGCTTGGTTTATGTTGAAAATTGCTTGCTTTATGTATTTATATTTTTGGTTGCGCGCAACTATGCCTCGTTATCGTTATGATCAGCTTATGCAATTAGGATGGAAAATTTTAATTCCAATATCAATTATATGGTTATTGGTGGTTGCATTTTTTGTGTATTATGTCGGATGAATTTAATAGTTAAGTGAAGCCTTATGAATAAACTTAAAAATGGTGTGATTGATATCATAAAGAAATTCACATTGTGGGAATTGCTATGTGGCCTGGGTGTAACCCAAAAGTATTTCACAAAAAGAAAGCATACTTTGCAGTACCCAGAAGAGCAGCTGCCTATATCTCCTCGCTTTAGAGGTGTTCTGGCGCTTAGGCGTTATCCAAATGGTGAAGAAAGATGTATTGGTTGTAAGCTATGTGAAGCAGTATGTCCTGCTGCCGCAATTACTATTGAAGTTGGTCCTAGGTTAGAGGATGGTTCGCGCAGAACAACAAGATATGACGTTGATGCTTTTAAGTGTATTAACTGTGGTTTTTGTGAAGAGGCATGCCCGGTAGATTCAATCGTATCATCGCCAGAGATGCATTATCATTTTGAGCATCGCGGGGAAAATATTTTAACTAAAGAAAAGCTATTAATGATAGGCGACCTTTATGAAGATCGCATAGCAGAAGATAGGCAAAAACAAGAAAAATACAGGTAATTATAATGACAGAGTTTCCAATCTTTCAGATTGTTTTTTATGTGTTTTCAGCACTATTAATTTTATCATCCTTTATGGTCATTTTTATGCGCGACCTGGTTAAGGCTGTATTATTTTTAGTTTTATGTTTTTTTGCAGCAGCAGTGCTATGGATGTTGCTGCAAGCTGAGTTTTTAGCTTTAGTCTTATTGTTCGTTTATGTTGGTGCTGTTATGACACTGTTTATTTTTGTTGTGTTTATGTTGTCAGTGACCCCTGTGAAAATTGATAAAAAATCATATTATAAATTTTTATTATTTGCCTTTGTAGTTGTGGCGGCCATGCTTGGGGTTATGATATTTGTATTGAGTCCTGAACATTTCCTTGCCGGCACTACAATGCCGGTTAACTATCCGGCAGGCTATAGCAACATAAAAGTTATTGGTAATCTTTTGTATTCTGATTATGTATATCAAATTGAAGTCGTGGCGGCTATTTTGTTGGTTGCGATGATTTCAGCAATAGCATTAGGATTCTATGGTGCCAAAACAACAACGCATCAACAAAAAATTTCAGAGCAAGAAAAAGCATCTAAAGAAAATCGATTGCGCATAACAAAAGGGGGAAGAGATTATGATTCCACTAAGTGATTATTTTATTGTAAGTTCTATTGTATTTGCTATAGCTGTAGCTGGTATTGTAATTAATCGAAGTAGTCTTATAACACTTTTAATGTGTGTTGAATTAATGCTGTTAGCCGTTAACTTTAATTTTGTGGCCGTGTCGCAATATCTGCAAGCTCCGGTTGGGTTGGCATTTGTATTCTTTATTTTGGCTGTGGCTGCAGCTGAGTCAGCAATTGGACTGGCTATATTAGTTGTGATTTATAAGCAGCGCGGTGAAATAAATGTTAACAAGCTAAAAGTACTAAGGGGTTAAGATGCAGGCAATGCTATATCATTACACTTTAATCTTAGTTTTTGCACCACTTATTGGAAGTTTAATAGCAGGACTGCTAGCAAAAAGAATAGGTTGTGCTGGAGCTCATAGTGTAACAATTATATTAATGACAGTTTCTTTTTTATGTGCGATCAGAGTTTTTATCGGGGTGATATTTCAACATGGACTGTTAAATGTTGATCTATATCATTGGGCAACTAGTGGCAGCTTTGAATTTAATATTGGCTTCTTTGTCGATCAGCTGACGGCATATATGTTGGTTGTAGTTACTTTTGTATCACTGTTGGTTCATATATATAGTATAGGTTATATGGATAAAGATCCTGGTTATCAGCGCTTCTTTTGTTATATGTCTTTGTTTACTTTTGCTATGTTGATGCTTGTTACGGCCGATGACTTCATGCAGTTGTTTTTTGGATGGGAAGGTGTTGGGGTTGTTTCCTATCTTTTGATTGGTTTTTACTTTAAAAAACCCTCGGCGGCAGAAGGTAGTTATAAAGCATTCATGTTAAATAGAATTGGTGATTTTGGTTTTATTTTGGCAATCGGAGCTATTATATCTAGTTATGGTAGTGTTGATTACGCTACAGTTTTTCATGCTGCATCCTTACACCCATCCTTGACGATAGCAGTATTGCCTGGGGTGCATTGGTCGATGATCACTTTAATATGTGTATTGCTGTTTGTTGGGGCAATGGGTAAATCGGCACAAATACCATTGCATGTTTGGCTACCAGAATCGATGGAAGGCCCAACGCCAATATCCGCATTAATTCATGCTGCTACCATGGTAACAGCTGGTGTATTTATGGTCGCAAGGATGTCGCCTTTATTTGAAATGTCGATTCCAGCATTAAGTTTAGTATTGGTGATAGGTGCATCTGGTGCTTTATTCTTAGGGATTTTGGCTTTTATAGAAAATGATATTAAGCGTGTTATCGCTTTTTCTACTATGTCGCAGCTGGGTTATATGATGGCCGCCAATGGGGCTTCTGCATTTAATGCTGGGATTTTTCATCTTTCTATGCATGCCTGCTTTAAAGCATTATTATTTTTATGTGCTGGTGCGGTTATTATTGCGATGCATCATGAGCAGGATATGCGAAAAATGGGAGGGCTTAGGAAAAATTTACCTATCACTTATGTGTGCTTTTTTATAGGTGCGGCAGCTCTTTCAGCTATACCTCCTTTTTCTGGATTTTATTCTAAAGATGCAATTATAGAGGCTGTGCGTATATCAACCATACCAGGCTCAACTTATGCATATTACTGTGTGTTGCTTGGAGCATTTGTTACTGGGTTTTATATATTTAGAGCATTCTTTATGACTTTTCATGGGCAAGAAAGATTCGATCCTGAACTAAGGTCTCACCTTAAAGAGCATTGGACTATGTCTTTACCTTTGATCTTATTGGCAATACCA
>Ga0114933_10000328_pt1 | contig 58515 bp, 58 predicted proteins | sample 4SBtaG_FD_89691 | JGI IMG/M metagenome (GOLD analysis project Ga0114933, IMG submission 89691) | Deep subsurface microbial communities from Kolumbo volcano to uncover new lineages of life (NeLLi) - 4SBTROV12_W25 metaG | ecosystem: Environmental > Aquatic > Marine > Volcanic | place: Kolumbo...
CAGAATTTCTGATGCCAGAATGAGTGGTACTGCATTTGGCACAATAATACTTCATGTTAGCCCTGAAAGTTATGTTGGTGGCCCTTTATCTCTTGTAGAAAATGGTGACTTAATATCAATATCCTTAAAAAATAAATCTCTTGACTTATTAGTTGATGAAGATGTTTTAAAACAAAGAAAAAGTGATTTGAAAAATAATTATCTTATAAATGATTATAAAAGAGGATACGGTTATATATACCAAAAGCACATACTACAAGCAGAAGAGGGTTGTGATTTTGACTTCTTAAAAAGATAAATTGATTATTACCAAATAATTAATTAAATATTAATTTTAGAAATAATTGATGGTAATTCTTTCATTGATTTTATCTCGTAAGTGGGCTTGTATTCCTTATTCTTAATCACTTCATTTTCTCTGTTTATGAACACAGATTTTATACCCATTTTGTTAGCTCCAAAAATATCCCCTTCAGGTCTGTCACCTACCATTATTACTTCATTAGTTGATAAATTTAATTTATTTATAATAAATTTGAACCCATGTGAATGAGGTTTACCAAATTTAACTTCACTTGAGGTTAATATTTCTCTGTTTTTTCCCGAAAAAAAATGTAATAGTCCTGACTTAGCTAGTTTTCTTCTTTGATGAATAGCCATACCGTTAGTCAATACTGCTAATTTGAAATTTTTTAGCTCTATCAAAACAGGAAGAACATCATCAAATGCTTTTATTCCATTCCACATATTATGAATATATTTGTTAGATATTTCTGGAATATTTATAGTAGTACTTCTAAGAATGATTTTTGAAATTTCTTTCCAAATTTCTGATCTTATTTCATTGTAATTATTAGAAATATATTCGTTAACTTCTCCTAAGCCTCCAGTGTCACCCCACAAAATATCTCTTCCGCCAAATTTTGCATCTAAATATTTTTCAAAATACTTTTTAGAACCAATTTTATCTATCTTATCTATAATCAATTCCAAAATATTTTTATCAATTATCTTTTCAGATATTTTTTTTGCAATATTTATATACTCAATATTGTAAATTTTTTCATGAACTGTTAACGTGTCATCCAGATCAAATATGACTCCTTTTATCATAAGTTAGAAATTATAGCTTGAGTAACATCTTGTGTTTTTGAATTTCCTCCTAAGTCTGGAGTCAATATTTCACCAGATTCAATTACTTTTTTTACTGAATTTTCAAGTTCATTTGCAGAGTCATTTTCTCCTAGATGACTCAACATTATTCCTGCAGTTAGTATTTGGGCCATAGGGTTTGATATTTCTTTACCAACAATATCTGGAGCTGATCCGTGAGTTGGCTCAAACATTGAAGGATTTTTACCAGTAGGATCAATATTCCCACTTGAAGCTAATCCCATAGAACCTGTAATTATAGCCCCAATATCTGTCAGGATATCTCCAAATAAATTACTAGCAACCACAACATCAAATTCTGATGGTTTTCTAATAAAGTCCATACACGCAGCATCTATTAATAAAGAGTTAGTAGAGATTTGAGGATATTCTGATTTAATATCTTCAAAGCATCTATCCCACAATGTCATTGAATAACCTTGAGCATTTGATTTAGTTATAGAAGTAACATGATTTTTTTTATTTCTTTCTATAGCTAATTCAAAAGCATATCTAATAACTCTTTCACATCCTTTTCTTGTGAAAACAGCACTTTGAACAGCTACTTCATCTGGAAAATCTTTGTATTGAAATCCTCCTACGTTAGCGTATTCACCTTCAGTATTTTCTCTTACAACAATAAAATCTACATCATAGGGTTTGATATTTTTTAAGGGAGTATCTACTCCTGGATATAGAACAGATGGGCGGACACAAGCAAACTGATCAAATGCTCTCCTTATAGGTAGTAACAACCCATTTAAGGTAATATGATCCTGAATGTCCGGATGCCCTACTGCACCGAGAAATATGGCATCAAAATTACTTAATTTTTCAATACCATCTTCTGGCATCATTACACCGTTTTTGAAGTAATATTCAGAACTCCAATCAAAATTAGTAAACTCAAATTCAAAATCTTTATTGCTACTAACATGACTTAAGACTTCTAAAGCGCTAGAAACCACTTCAACTCCAATACCGTCTCCTGGTATAACTGCTATCTTATATTTTTTCATCTTATTGAACCTCCTATAGTTCCTCTATTATTTGTATTATTCCTGCCATATCATCCATCTCTTTTCCTTCATTTTTTAGAAGGTCATACAGCTTTTTGGAAACCTCTGTCAAAGGTAGTTTCACAGATAAGTCTTGTCCCATTTTTTCTATTATTGATATATCTTTATGAATGTTTCTAGCTGGAACAGATGAACCTTCAAATTTTCTATCTCTAATAATTGGAGCGGATCTTTCTAGCATTCTTGAGAACCCAAAACTTACCATTAATATCTCCATAGCTGAATCTATATCAACTTTTGCTGCATTAGCTAAGCTTAGAGCTTCAGCTGAAGCTGTAGTATGAACAGCTGTAAGTAGTTGATTAATTAATTTCATAGCTGTTCCAGTTCCTGAGTCTCCCATTCTTTTAATAGTTGTTCCCATCATTTCAAAATATGGCATAGATTTATCAAAAGAATCAGAATCCCCTCCAACCATTATTGATAAAGTTCCATCCTTTGCTCCTACTGGACCTCCAGAAATAGGAGCATCTAAAAAATTAGAACCCCGAGTTTTTACTACCTCATAACATTTTTTAGATGTTGCAATATCAACAGTTGAATGATCTACTATTATTTTTGATTCATCGGAAATAAATGACATTATTCCAGATTCACCCACTATTATGTCTAATGAAGTATTTATATCTGGTAAACATGTAAAAATAATTTCACTACTTTCTACAAGTTGAGCTAAAGAGTAGCATCCTTTAGCTCCTTTTTTTTCCATATTCTTGATTTTTTCTGGATTTCTAGTAAAAACATTAAGATCAGCGCCTTTAGATAATAAATTCTGAGCCATTCCTTGACCCATATTTCCTAATCCAATAAATCCAACTTTCATTATGAAACTCCTACAAATTACTATTTATATTTTTAGCAAGGGTATTGATACTTTCTTTTATTGATTCTCCAGAATTTGCTGCGTTATGGGAAGTCATTATTACATTTTGTAAACTTTTTAATTTATTATTTTCATCAATTGGTTCTTTTTCAAAAACATCTAAAGCAGCGCCCGAAATTTTCCCTCCAATTAGTGAATTGTATAATGCTTCTTCATTAACCAATCTCCCTCTTGCTGTATTAACTAATATAGCTGATGATTTCATCAATGAGAATTGTTCCATATCTATAAGATATTTAGTATTTTCTACCACTCTTGTATGTATAGAAACAACATCTGAATTTTCTAAAAGAAAGTTTATATCTGATACTTTAGCAAATTCTTCAAAACTTAATGTTCTAACCTTATCTATTCGAAGCATGGGTGAAATGATAATTTTCATTCCTAAATTAAGTCCCATTCTTGCAACCTTTTCTCCTATTGCACCTGATCCTATAATTCCTAAAGTTTTTCCCTCAAGTAGCTCTACCTCTATTGAAGGCCATTCATTACCTCTTATTCTTCTATCTAATTCAGGAATTCTTTTATTTAAAGACATTATTAAAGAAATAGTGTGTTCAGCAACTGAGTTTGTTAAAATATCTGGAATAGAGGTTACTTTTATTTTATTCCTATTAGCTGAATCTACATCAATATGGTCTAAAGCAGGTCCATATACAGCTATATGCCTAAGATTAGGAGAATTCTCAATTACACTATTTGTAATTTGAGTAGTAGCCTTAGTTACTACGATAGTATGACAATCCTTAACTCTCTCAAGTAGATCTCTTGAATTTGACGGTCGAGTCTTATATACAGCTATTTCATTATTTTCTTCAATGGATTCAAAGAAATCTGCTTCATATGAAATTACCTGCGGATCATCATCAACTATTACAATTTTAGCCATAAAAAAAATCTCCCTAGGTTTATATATATTATAATGTGAATATTAACTTTTAAATAATATTATTTTTATGTCTTCATACAAAATTTTGTATTGGAAAGAAATTCCCACCCAAATTAAATACACCGACTCTGATGGATTAGAATCTTCTTATCCTTTGAGTTTATTTTTTCAACAAGCTATTGATGCAGTTGCAATGCATGATGGATCAATATCTTCTGGCGAATATTTAGATGCTTGGGCTTGGGGAGAAACTATTAACTCTCATGAAAGCGCTGAGGATATAATTTCAGGTTTTGATAATAATATCCCAAAGTCTTTTATAAATAAAATAAAACAACTTCACGATGCTGGAGAAAGGGACCCATCCCCTGGAGCTATTGACAAATGGTTCACAAATTAAATAAAACATCTCAAAAAATTCTTGAAGAAGCTCAATCTGGAAAGATCTTTTTACTTGATGGAGCTACCGGAACTTTTCTTCAGAATAATGGGCTTGAACCAGGTGGGTCTCCAGAATTAATGAATATTGAAAATCCATCTGTAATAGAAAAAATGGCCAACACTTATTATTCTAGTGGAAGTGATATTGTCTTAACTAATACTTTCGGTGGAAATTATTTTAGATTAAAACACTACGGTTTAGAAGATAAAGTAATAGATATTAATAAGAAGGCTGCTGAAATAGCAAAATCTGCCTCAAATAATTATAAAGACAAGTATGTTTTTGGTTCTATTGGTCCAACTGGAGAGTTTATTGAGCCATTGGGTCAAGTTTCAGAAAAAGAAATGTATGATGTTCTATTTGAGCAAATGAAGGGTTTGTATGAAGGTGGTGTTGATGCATTTATGATTGAAACTCAAATAGCTACAGAAGAAACATTGCTAGCAATAAAGGTTGCAAGAGAAAATTTTGATTTATTAGTTTTTGCATCTATGGTTTACGATAAAGGTCCAAGAGGATTTTTTACAATGTTTGGTTTAGAACCTTCAAAAAGCTTGGATTTATTGTATGAAGCAGGTGCTGATGTTGTTGGAACTAATTGTGGTAATGGTTCTGATAAGATGCTCGAAATAACAAACATATTTAGAGAATCAACGGATAAGCCTCTTCTAGTTCAAGCGAACGCAGGTATTCCAATTATTAAGAAACAAGATATAATTTACCCAGAATCACCAGATTATATGATGAAAAATTACCAAAAACTGATAGATTTAAATGTAAATTTTTTAGGTGGGTGCTGTGGTACTACAGCAGAGCATATTACCAATTTTTCTGAAATTATAAGGAGTCATAATGAACGTATCGCAAGTTAGAAAAGAATTTGGGAAATGCTTGGAATTAGTTTCTATGGATCCTAATTTTCATGAAATCAGTGTAGGTTTATTTGTTAAAAAAAATATTCTTACAGTTTGGTCTTATAGTAGAAAAGAAGGAATTGAAGATAGATTAAATCAAATAAGAGATAAAATGGTTGATTTTGGTGCTTTAGAAAGGAGTAATTCTGATTTTAAGTTAGTTATTCCTGAGGGTGCACTTATCGAAAGGCCTTTAAAGTTTTTATTCGTCAAATCAGTTGAAATGAAACCAGATTCTGAGCCTGAAACTGGAGTTATTCAAGCAAAAGATAATAAAAGTAAATTAACCTTTATTATTGAAGGTTCAAACGTTGATGGAAAGCATATTTATAAAGTTTCAGCTAGTGGAGATCATGATAAACCTAATTTACGAATAAGAGCTGTAGTAGGTGGATTTATAAAATACGGTGAATGTATAAAAAATGATAATGAAAGTTTTATCTTCCCAGACGCTAAATCTCATGATGAATATGTGAGGATTTTATTACCATACGCTAGAAATGTAAGTGCTGTTGAAAATATGTTAAATGCTAATGAACAAGCTGGGCAAATGACTACTCAGACTTTAGGTTTTTCACAATAAGGAGAAAATATGAAAGAAATGTCAAAAAAAGAAAGGGTTTTAGCAGCTCTTAATAGACAAGACGTTGACAGAACCCCTGTTGCAAACCCAACATCAGTAGCTACTGTAGAAATGATGGATTTAGTTGATGCCCCTTTCCCTGAAGCATGCAGATCCGCTGAGTTAAATGCTAAATTAGCAGCAACTGAAATATCTCAGTTTGATTTTGATTCAATTGCTCCATATTTTTCTATTATCCAAGAATCGAGTGCAATTGGTTGTGAAATGCAATGGGAGCAAAAAGATAATTGGCCTACAGTTAGAATGAGTAATCCAATATGGAAAACCGCATCTGACGTAAAAGTTCCTGCAAATTTTCTAGATCATCCTGATGTAAAAGTTATTACTGATTCAATAAGAATTCTAAAAAAAGAATTTGGAGATGAAGTTCCAATTATAGGTAAGACTATGGGACCTTGGACCTTGGCTTATCATGTTTTTGGTGTTGAAACATTTTTACTTGGTTCAGTAGATAATCCTGATGAAACAGCTGAAGCATTAGAAAAATTATGCGAGTTTACATATCTTTTTGGTGAAGCACAAATTGATGCTGGTGCTGATGTATTAACTGTTCCTGATCATGCAACTGGAGATTTAGTTTCAGGTCAATATTATCAAAAGTTTCTTCAGGATATTCATACAGAAATGGCTGAAAGATTTTCAGTTCCTCTAATTCTTCATATTTGTGGAAGAACCGTTGATAGAATGCCGTTTATTGCTGAAACAGGAATGCATGCTTTTCATTTTGATTCAAAAAATTCACCACAAGAAGCAATGGATGCAGTTGGTGATAAGATCGCTCTTGTAGGAAATATAAATAATCCAGAAACTTTATATTCTAAAGATACTGAAGATGTCAAGAAAGAAGTTTTTGAATGCCTAAATGCTGGAGTTCAATTAATTGCTCCAGAATGTGCTATTCCTCTAAAAACAAAAGCAGAAAACTTGATTGCAATTACTGAAGGTATTTCTGATTGGATAGCAGAGACTCAAAATTAACTATTGATGATAAAATTAAGTGGAACGTAATTAGTTTTTGTTGTAAGGAATAATTTTATGTTTGAACATGAAGGTCTATTAAAAGAATTTGAGTGGGTCACTAAAGAAAGTGAAAAAAAACATATTGGCGAATCTATAGCTAAAACATCACTTGAAATGCAAGAAATTGCATTTGCATTAATACAAGGTGATAACGAGTCTGTTGATAAATTAACTAAACAAAATTTAGATAATGGTATTCAGGCTAATGAAATCCTTGATGATGGATTACTTAATGGTATGGCAATAGTGGGAGTTAAATTCAGAGATAATATTATTTTTGTACCGGAGGTATTGATTTCTGCAAGGGCAATGAAAGCTGGAATGACTCACCTAGAACCTATATTATCTGAATCTGGAATAGAACCTCAAGGTACAGTTGTTATGGGTACTGTTAAAGGTGACTTACATGATATTGGGAAAAATCTTTGCATAATGATGCTTAGGGGTGCAGGATTTATAGTACATGATCTAGGAGTAGATACTTCACCTGAGGACTTTGCTGATGGATTTGAGGAACATGAACCTGATGTAATTGGAATGTCAGCTTTACTAACTACAACTATGCCTAATATGGGAAGAACTATACAATATTTTGAAGATATTGGTCTTAGAGAAGATGTGCGATTGATGGTCGGAGGAGCTCCAGTTACTCAAGAATTCGCTGATGAAATGGGTGCTGATGCATATGGTGAAAGTGCAGTTGATGCAGTTGATAAAGCTAAGGAATTGATTGTACTGCTAAAAGAATTAAAAAGTTAATAAATATAATGTCTGAAAAAAATTCAGAAATAAATGATAAAAAAAATCTTCAAAATAGCTTAGATAAACTTTATGAAATTTTTCAAGATATTTCTTACCATGCTGATGAGCTAAGTAAACATAGATGTCCTTATAAAAATGCTATGAGTAAATGTACTGCAAATTTTTATTGTCAGAATCAAAAATATGTTAAAAAAGAAGATGATGCCCCTTTTTGTGCAGGGTCAGATAAATTGGATTATAGACCAGCATGGAAGGTTGATGAACCAATAAAGAAAAATGACTAAATTTATCGATGAAAAATCTAATGTTGATCTAGAAAAAGATAAAACTCTTTTTGAATATGCAGATAAAGTTCGTATGAGAATCCCTACTTCTTGTGGTCGAGTTGGAGATTGTCATGAATGTATTGTAGAAATTATTGAAGGAGAAAATAATTTATCTGAACAAACTGATGATGAACAATTTTTATCTTCTCCTTTTAGATTAGCTTGCCAAGCCAAAACTATTAATGTCAAAGATAACCTAAAATTTACTCCTAGAAAAAGAGATAGAAAAATACTTACTACCTTTGATAACAAAAATGATTATGAAATAGATAATCATTATGTTTTTGATAAAGATTCAGTATCAATTGAAAAAAACAATCAAAAAAAAATATTAATTAATAAAAAGTCTAAAATATTTGGTTTAGCAATAGATGTTGGAACCACAACTGTGGCTATTAACTTACTAAATTTAGAATCAGGAAAAGTTATAGCTACTTCTTCATTTGAGAACCCACAAGTTTTTGGTGGCTCCGATGTTATGAATAGAATTTCTTATGATACTAATAAATTTAAGGGTGAATTACATAAATCTATTATTTCAGCAATAAATTTTGAAATTGGCGAAATAACAAAAAAAATAAAGATTAGAAGAAGACAAATAGTTGAAATAGTAATAGTTGGGAACTCAACTATGAGGGATATATTTTTTAATTTAGACGTTGAAACTATAGGTGTCAGACCATATAAATCTCTGACTGAATTCAATTTCATTGATAAAAAAGTAGATTCTACTGAATTATCTTCAATTGCCTCTAAATTAGATATAAGAATTAATCCTGAGGCAATTATATATAGCCCACCACTAATAGCTTCTCATATTGGATCTGATATTTCTGCAGGGCTAATTGCAGTAGATTTTTTTAGTAATAATAAGAAAAAGATATTTATAGATATTGGGACCAATACAGAAGTAGTTCTAGGAGATAATAAGAACTTTTTAGCTGCTTCTTGCCCTGCAGGCCCTGCATTTGAAGGAGGAGAAATTTCATACGGAATGCCAGGTTATGCTGGTGCTGTAGAACATGTAAAATGGGAATCTAATAAGTATTCATATAGAACTATAGGTGACTCTTCTCCTACAGGTATTTGTGGATCTGGATTAATTGATTTTTTATCAGAAATGATAGATAACAAGTTTATGAATAGTGTTGGTAAATTTACAGAAAATCTAGAATTCTTAAAACTAGACGAAAATTATGATGTAATGCTTACTAGAAAAGATGTATCAAATCTTGCTCAAGCTAAGGCAGCTAATGTTTGCGGACAGGCTTTAGTCATTAAAGATTTCGGCATATCTGTTGAAGATATAGACGAAATTTATTTAGCTGGAGGTTTTGCTAACTATATCGATATTGAAAGAGCTAAAAATATTGGATTTATTTTAAATTACTCCTCAAAAAAAATAAAAAAAATAGGAAATTCTGCCTTAGAAGGAGCTACAAAATTATTATTATCTTATAAATTGAGAAAAAATCTTTTGAATTATGTAACTAAGATTAATCACTTAGAACTAGAAACAAAAGAAGAATTTTTTGATTATTTTGTCGAAGGGTGTCAATTTAAAGAGATATCTGTTTAAGGGGGAGTATTATGAAATACAAAGCAGTAATCAGTGATTATGTTTGGCCATCACTGGATATAGAACAAAAATTATTAGGAAGTCATGATATTGATATTGTAGATTGTAATAATTCTACAAAAGAAGAACTCATAGAAGAAGTAAAAGATGCTGACGCAATAATTTTTTGTTTTAAGGAAATTGATGCAGAAATTTTGGAAGCTGCCAAAAAATGTAAAGTAGCATCAAGATATGGTATTGGTGTGGATAATATTGACATTGAAAAATGTACTGAATTAGGAATTGTTGTAACAAATATACCTGATTATTGTTTAGAAGAAGTTTCTGATCATGCTATCTCAATGATCCTAAGTTTGAACAGAAGAATTGTAGATCATTGGACTATGGTAAAAGATGGGGGATGGAATAATCTTAATCTTGATATTCCTGTTCTTAGATTAAGTGAATCTACTTTAGGCATTGTTGGCTTCGGTAGAATAGGTAGGACTATTTCAGAAAGAATTTCTTCAATGGGAGTTAAGTGTATTGCTTATGATCCGTTACTTAAAGAGGGTGACATTATAAATAATATTGAAATAGTTTCTTTTGATAAGCTACTTAAATTATCTGATTTTATTACAGTTCATGTTCCGCTAATAGAATCCACTTATCATTTATTTTCTAAAGATGAGTTTAATAAAATGAAAAATAATGCCATTTTAGTAAATTGTGCTAGAGGTGGATTAATTGATGAATCAGCTGCTTCTATAGCCTTAGACCAAGGTATCATTGGTGGTATTGGACTTGATGTAATTGAAGATGTTTCAGATAATCCAAGTAGCCCATTATTCGATAATAATAATGTGATAATTACTCCACATACAGCTTTTTTTTCAAAAGCATCAAATGAAGAGTTACAAAGAAGGACATGTGAAGAAGTTATAAGGGTTATTAATAATCAAATACCTGAAAATTTCATAAATCCTGAAGTAAAAAAAATCTAGATCAAAAATAAATTAATTATCGAAAGACATTTGTTTATCATTTTCATCTGAACTTTCTAGCTCGTTATCAAAAAGTATTTCTTCTTCTATTTCATCTTGTAGTTGAGCTATATCTATTGCTTTCTCTGGATTTTGATCCAATTGAGTTTCTAATTGCTCTACAGCCTTAAATTGATTATCTAGAGCTTTCCTTCTTCTGCCCATAAGATAACCATGATGAAGAGTAGCAGTTTTTAAGGCTCGTTCAATTTTTTCTTGTTCATCAGTATAATTATTCCATTCACTCTGTAGTTTTTCTAAAATAGAAATTATTTGAGACTGATTCTCTCCAATAGTAACAACCTTCATAAATTCCTTAATTACTCCAACAACTAATAAAAGATTACCAGGTGAAGTGATCGTTACTTTTTTAGATTGTGCATATTGAATCAAGTCCATTCTTTTTTCGTAAATATATGAAAGAATATGATCACTTGGTACAAAAACTATTACATTATCTAGTGTGTTTTGTTGAGTATTAATATACTTTTCACCTACTTCATCAATTATATTTTTTTTCAATGTATCAAAAAACTTTTTTTCTCTTTTTTGCTGGTCCATTGATTCTATATCATCTTCTATAAGTGGTTGAAAATGTTCCCAAATAAATTTTGAATCCATATGGATAACTTTATTTTCAGGTAAATTTATGGTGAAATCAGGCCTTGTTCCATTATCAAGTACTTGCTGAGTTTCATACTGCACACCCTTTATGAAACCTGCGCTTCTGAAAATATCTTCAGCCATTAGTTCTCCTAATTGACCTCTAGTTTGGCTTCCGGATAGTACATTAGTTAGTTTACTAAACTCATTCTTTGCAATATTTATAGCATCTTCTGTACTTTTATTTTGTTTTCTAAGTTCATTATTTGTTGTAATAAGATTTAGAGTTTCTTTTAGAGTTGAGTCATATTGCTTTGTCATTAATTCTTTTACTTGTTTTAAGTCATCAGTAAATTTATTATCCTTTTCAATTAGCAGTTGTTTTACTTTATTTTCAACTCCTTCAGTAGTGTCATCAGCAAATTCTTTAAATTTCATACCGGAAAAATATTTTGAAAATCTTATAAAAAATAAAGTTGAAATTCCACCAATAGAAAAAATTAAAATTATGAGTAGGAAAATTATAGATAGATTGAATACACTCATAAGATTTACTTTTTAAGCTTATATAAGATAATTTTAGAGTTTTATAGCAATATAAGTCAAATTATATTTATCATTAGATATTTTCAAAACTTCATATTAGTAGCCTAAAAAAATAATAACCTTACATATTTTTCATCTATTCATCAGTTAGAATAAAAGAATGAAAAACATATTATCTTCTTACAGAGAGCACTTTAATCTTGACGAAAAAACAGCTTACTTAAATAGTGCTTATATGGGTTTACTGCCTAAAAAATCTATTCAAAAAGGTTTAGAAGGATTTGAATTAAAATCTAAAGCTTGGGAAATTAAATGGAAAGATTTTTATACAAAGCCAGAAAATATAAGAAATATCTTTTCAAATATTATTAATTCTGATTCAGATTCAATTTTTTTTACACCATCTGCTAGTTATGCTTTTGCTGTTTTTGCAAAAAACTTTAAGTTAACCAATAGAAAAACTATTCTATTATTAGAAGAAGAATTTCCCTCTAATGTTTGGATATGGAAGAAATTGGCTGAAGAACAAAACGGTAAAATAAAGTTTGTAGCAAGACCAAGTGATGATGACTGGACAACAGCAATTTTAGAAAATTTAGATGATAATACTGCACTTGTTTCTGTACCTAATTGTCATTGGACAGATGGAGGCCTTATCAAATTAGACTTATTGTCTAAAGAATTAAAGAAACAAAATATATCACTTGCTATTGATGGAACTCAATCAGTTGGAGTAATGCCTATAGATATCAAAGAAATACAACCTGATTTCATGGTTGTATCTGGTTACAAATGGTGTTTAGGTCCTTATAGTTTAGGATTAGCATATATTGACTCTAAATATCATTCAGGTGAGCCTATTGAACATAACTGGATGGCAAAATTTCCTATACCTAATGGTGATTCAGTTCCAGATATGACAGTATATGAAGATTATAATTTTGATAATGCTAGAAAATTTGATTTTGGTCAACGAGGTAATTTTCACTTAATTCCTGCATTAGAATCTTCACTAAAATTTATTTCTAAAATAGGTTCTAAGAAATTATATGATCATTCAGATAAGTTAAATGAAGAAATTATAAAATATACTTCTGAAATGGGTTTTGAAAGTATTAAAAAAGAATTTCGCGCTAAACATTATTTAGGATTAAGATTTAAGAATCAAATTCCTGAAAATTTTGTAGAAAATTTAGCTAAAGAAAATGTTTTCATAAGTGCAAGAGGAAAAAAAGCTATAAGAGTAACTCCTCATATATGGAATAATTCAAATGATATAGAGAAATTTATTAATGCTTTAAGAAAGATTATGTAATGACAATTTTTATAAATGAAGAGCAAGTTCAAGAAATATTAGATGTAAAATCAACAGTTGATATCTTAGAGGAATCTATGAAATCTTTATCTACAGGAAAGGGCTTCAATAGCCCTCGAAAAAGGCTTCCAACAAGTTACTCAGGAGGTAATTTACATTTTATGGCAGCTTCATGGCCTGAAAAAGGTATTGCAGGTCATAAGAGCTATGTTGTAACTAAAGGAAAAGCTACTTTTGTAGTTCTTCTTTACTCAACAGAAGGAGAAGGTTTGTTGGCAGTTATTGAAGCTAACATGTTAGGACAAATTCGAACAGGCGCCGCATCTGGACTTGCTTCGAAATATTTAGCAAATAAAAATTCTAAAAAGTTAGCAATTATTGGTTCAGGTTTTCAAGCTGAAACTCAGCTGGAAGCAATAAATTCTCAATTTGATTTAGATGAAATTAAAGTATTCTCTAGATCTAAAGAAAAAAGAAATAAATTTGTAAATAAAATGGGAAATAAGTTAAACATAAACATCAGAGCTTATAACTCGTCTGATGAAGCTACTTCAAATGCTGATATTGTTTCATTGATTACAAACTCTAATGTACCTGTTATAACTAATAGCCAAATTACGAATGGTATGCATATTAATGCTGCTGGTGGAAATAGTTGGCTTAGATCAGAAATTTCATCTGATTCTATAGGTAAATTTAATTTTGTTTCTTGCGATGATGTAGAGCAGGCTAAAAATGAATGTAAAGAATTAATGGATGCAACTGAAAAGGGTATTATTTCTTGGAGTAACGTAAATGAATTATCAAATGTAATTGATGGAAAAATTAAAGGTAGAAATAATTCTGAAGATATAACTTTGTATGAGTCACTAGGAATTGCAATCCAAGATATTGCCGCTGCTAAATATATTTACGATCAACTAAAATAATTATTTTTATAATCTTATCTGCTTAAGTTCTTTTTCTACTTTTGTATTAAGTTCATCAATATTTGAATTATTTTCAATAATCGTATATTTACAATTTTCATTTTCTAGCAAAATCTGCATTTCCTTTAATTTCATTTGATTATTTATTATGTTCATAAAATCTATCTCAGATATATCTCTACTATCTAAAACTCTCTTTTTAGATATTTCAATACTAGTATCTATGATCCATATGTAATCAAACATTTTATGCCAATTAGCATCGATAATTACAGCACCTTCAAATGCTATAAATTCATCTTGATTACTATTTTTTTTGTTTTGAATAAATCTTTCTATTCTTGGCCATATTATTTTTTTTAATGAATTTAACATTTCATCATCATTAAAAACCAACTTACCTAATATTTTGGTATCAATTTCTTTTTTTGTAGATATTACTTCAGGAAAAATTTTTAGAATTTCATCCTTAACAGATTCATCTTCTTTATAGATAGTCTTAGCAACGTAATCAAGATCATAAGTTTTTATAGATTTTTTTGATAAAAAATTTAATATATATGATTTACCTGAGCCAATATTTCCTGTTATTCCTAAAGATTTCATAATGAGTTAACTACGTTTTAAAATGTCTATGCTTGTTTATTTAAAAATATATTAATATTAAAACATAACCCCCAGAGGTCTGAGCAATAAAAAAAAGTCCTAATTATTAGGGCTTTTTTTTATAGCTTTCTTTGATCTAATTTTTCTTTAGTAACGACCTCATGAAATTCAATCTCATAAAAATCTACTAAACCCATCAACTCAGAAGATAAATTTTCTCTTATTTCATTAGGAACTTTTTCATAAACAATTGCATCTAGTGATTCTTGAGTCCACTCTGCACTAACAGAGTAATCTTCTGCAGGTGTAGAAAAGCCTGATACATATATTGTTGCTTCACTTCTTCCCTGCTCTTCATATTCGTTACAAATCTTTTGCAATATAGATGCAACTTTCCAAGCATTTGCTCTTGTAGTAAAGCATTTTCTTCTAATTAAAAACATAAATACTCCTTTAGTTGACTAAATCTGTTCAATTTCATTGGTTTTATTTTCGAGTATACTTCTATAATGTCAATTTTTATTATTACAATAGTTTTAATTTCTACATTTATTCATGCATTATGGAATTTTTTGATTAAAAAATCTAATCATCCATATGAATATATACAATTATTAGCTATTTTCAGTGGATTGATAGCAGTTCCATTTTCAATCTATTTTATATTTGTTGAAGATCTAACTTATACTGGAATATTTTTATCGTTCTTATCTGGATTTATTCATATTTTTTATTTTTACTTCTTAGGAAAAGCATATCAAACAGGTCAGTTATCCTATGTTTATCCTATATCTAGAGGTACCTCAGTTGCACTTGTTCCAATAATAGGAACTTTGTTACTCAATGATCAGATAGGAATATATTCTATATTTGGGATATTAATTGTTTTTTTTGGTATTTTTTTTCTTAGTATTAATGATTTGCTATCTATAAATAAAAAAAATATTAAGAATGTCTTAATCCCATTGCTTATTGGAGCAACAATCACAATTTATACTATTGTAGATAGTATTGCTGTGACATTGATAAACCCAATAATAATGTTTTCTATTTCTTCATTTTTTGGAGGATTATTTTCTATTATTTTGTTCGATCGAAGAATAAATCACTTTGGGATAATTATAAAGAAAAACATCTTATTTATCCTAATTATTTCTTCAATGTCTGCAATAGGATATCCAATGATATTGTATGCATATAAATATTCTCTAGTTAGTTTAGTAGCTCCTCTTAGAGAAGTTTCAACAGTATATGCGGCTATCCTGGGAATACTTTTTCTTAATGAAACTTATTCTAAAACAAAGATTTTAGGTATTAGTTTAATCGTAATTGGAGCAATCCTAATAACATAATTTCTTATTTTTCTTCAATAACTATAGAAAGGATTTCATCTCCAGGATTTGGATCACTCATTGGATCTCTCTCTCTAATCTTTAGAACAACATCCATTCCGCTTATAACTTTACCAAATACTGTGTGAGCTCCATCAAGATGTGGTGTTGGAGCATGAGTTATAAAAAATTGTGAGCCATTTGTTCCTGGGCCAGCATTAGCCATAGATAAAATTCCTTCTGAGTCATGCTTTAATGAAGAAACGAATTCATCTTCAAACTGATATCCAGGTCCTCCTGCACCTGTTCCAGTTGGATCTCCTCCTTGAACCATAAATCCTGGTATAACTCTATGAAAAGTAGTGCCATCATAATATCCAGATTTAGCTAGATTTATAAAGTTTTCACAAGTAATTGGAGTTTGGTCGGAGTACAAATGAATAATAATTTCTCCTCTTTCAGTCTCAATTTTTGCTTTGTAAGTTTTTGAAGTATCTAAATTTCCTTTTGGAGGTTCTAAAGTCATAGTTATTTTCCCTATTAATTTAATTTCTATATAGATTATATTACCTTATTTATTGACTTTTTTATGTTTTAGATATTAGATGAATTTAAGTACTTTTAAGGAGATTTTATGAATGACTATCCAATAATAAAAAAAATTACATTTAACAGATATAAATTTCCTTTAGAAAATATGAGATCTCATATTCTTTCATCTTGTTATGAACCAGGGTCAACTACTGTAAGGCAAGTTGTTTCAATAAAAATAGATACAGACTTAGATATATCTGGTGAATATTTTAGTATAGCTCCTGGTACATATGATCAGATGAGAGCAATAGCACCAATATTAATTGGTCAAAATGGATTAAATAGAGAACATTTTTATAACCTTGCAAAAGTAGTTTTGAGAAAGCAAGATAAAATGGGAATTGGTCCTATGGATATTGCTTTATGGGATCTAGCTGGAAAATATTATGACACTCCTATTTTTCGACTATTAGGTGGAAATAGAACTAAGCTTCCTACTTATGCTTCTACACTACATGGTGACTATTCCAAGGGAGGTTTAAATTCTCCTGAAGCATTTAGAGATTTTGCAGAACAATGTTATGACCTAGGTTATAAGGCTTTCAAAATTCATCCCTGGGCTCCTGCAGATATGGATCAAGAAGTAAAAGTAGTAAATGAAGTAGGTAAACTTTCCGATAAAATGAATCTAATGATTGATCCTTGTTGTGAATATGAAACATATGCTGATGCACTAAGAGTTGGAAGAGCATGTGATGATAACAATTACTTTTGGTATGAAGATCCACTCAGAGATGGAGGGGTCTCTTTTTATGCTCATAAAAAATTAAAGCAATCAATTAAAACACCTCTATTACAGGGTGAGCATCTGCATCTTGTCGAAACTCATACTGATATGGCAATAGCTGAAGCAACTGACTTTTGGAGAGCTGATCCAGAATATGACGGTGGAATAACAGGAACAATGAAAATTGCACATGCTGCAGAAGGCTTTGGAATGGACTTAGAAATTCATATTGCTGGCCCTGCACAAAGACATTGTATGGCTGCAATTAGGAATTCAAATTATTATGAAATGGGCTTACTTCATCCTCAATTACCTAATCCAGCTAATATACCCGTATATAAGAACGATTACAGTGACGAGTTAGATTCAATAGATTCAGATGGAAATATAACTGTATCTGAAGATCCAGGATTAGGTGTTGAATATGATTATGAATATGCGAAAAAATTTCTCGTTGACAGTTTAGTAATTGACTGATTTTTATGGCGATAAAAGAAATTTATAATTCCTATGATGATGCTTTAGAAGGCTTGAATAATAATATGAGTATAATGATTGGTGGTTTCGGTGTGCAAGGAGGTCAACCTACTAATCTAATGATTGCTTTAAGGGATAAAAATATAAAAAACTTAACTCTTATTGGGAACGTAGCTGGCATTTCTATGATCACAGGTTATGGTTGGAAAGATAGTGATAAGGACAAAATTATCGACCAAAGTATTTTTTTTAAGAATAAACAAGTTAAAAAAATTATTTGTTCTTTTCCTATACCTGCACAAAGAGTTCCTGTATCTGAAATTGAAAAATCTTGGAAAAACAAAGAATCTGAAGTAGAAATAATTCCACAAGGAACATTAGCTGAAAAAATAAGAGCGGGAGGAGCAGGAATTCCTGCCTTTTACACTAAAACAGGAATAGGTACAATCGTAGAAAATGAAAAAGAATCAAAGATAATTGGTAAAGAAAAATATTTATTGGAATATGCTTTGAATGCTGATGTCGCATTAGTAAAAGCTCATATTGCAGATGAATTTGGCAATCTTATATATAAAGGAACTTCAAGAGCATTTAATCCAATAATGGCAACGGCAGCAAAATTAACTATTGTAGAAGTAGATAAAGTTATTTCATCAAAGAGAATGGATCCTGAAAGAATAGGAACTCCAGGAATTTACGTAAATAGAATTGTGAGTAAATTTAATGAAATATCCTCCTAAATTATCAAAGGATCAAATAGCTTATAGAGCTTCACAAGAATTGCCTGAAAATTCTTATGTGAACTTAGGAATAGGATTACCATCATTATGTGCCAAATATCTAGAAACTAATCGAAATATAACCTTTCATGCAGAAAATGGAATTTTAGGATTTAATGAAATATCAGATAAGAATAATCAAGATGAAAATTTAATTGATGCAGGTGGGCAATTCTTAAGTCCAAATAAAGGTATTTCTTTTTTCGATTCTGCAGAATCTTTTTCTATGATAAGAGGCGGTCATATTGATGTTACTGTACTTGGTGGATTGCAAGTATCTAAGAATGGAGATCTATCGAACTGGATGATAAAGTCTAGAGGCATAGGTTCAATAGGCGGAGCTATGGATCTAGTTTCTGGAGCAAAGAATGTCATAGTTACTATGGAACATGTAACCAAGAATAATGATTATAAAATTCTAAATAAATGTGATTTCCCTCTAACTGGAATTAAGTGTGTTAAAAAAATAATTACAGATATTGCTGTTATTGAAGTTGTGGATGAGGGTTTACTATTAACTGAAATAGCTAAAAATTGGAATTATGAGGATGTTCAATCACTTACTGAACCAAAACTAATTCCATCTGATTATTTAAAAGAGTATTGTACGATAAATTAATATTACTAATTGATTAGCTTCTAACGTCAACAACTAATTTTCCAAAATTTTCACTTTCAAATAATTTCATGAAATTTAAAGGAATATTATTAAAACCTTCATTAATATCTTCTTTATAAACTATCTTTCCTTCTTTGATCCAGTTTGATAGATCTGAAATTGCTTCTTCATATTTGTGAGCAAAATTAAATACGATAAATCCTTGCATGGTAGATTGTTTTGTAAGTAAAGTTCTAGCTACTCTTGGTCCCATTGGTGGAGTAGGTGAATTATAAATTGCTATTTGTCCACAAACGGCAGTTCTAGAGAATAACGCAATATGATTTAACACAGCGTCAGAAATTTCTCCCCCAACGTTATCAAAATACATATTTATAAAATTTTCACCTAATTTACCCAATTCAGAGTCAATATCTTGAGTATTGTAATTAAAACAATAATCAAAATTTAATTCATTTTTACAATAATTTACCTTTTTATCGCTACCTACTATTCCAATAACTCTACAGCCCATTAATTTTGCTAATTGCCCAACTATAGAACCAACAGCTCCCGAAGCAGCCGATACTACGATCGTTTCACCAGGTTTTGGTTTTAAGATTTCAAAATAACCTAAATGAGCAGTTCTTCCTGGCATTCCTAGTATTCCTAATGAGTAAGTTATGGGTAAATCTTTTGGAGTATTTATTTTAGAAATTGATGGCTCGTTTTCATATAAAACTTCATATTTCTGCCATCCAATTTTTGCATTAACCATATCTCCTTTTTGATAAAGTCTAGATTTAGATTCAATAACTTTGGCTATCACCTCGCCTTCCATAACGCCTCCTATTTCAACTGGAGAAGCATAAGAGGGACCTGCATTCATTCTTCCTCTCATATAAGGATCTAATGATAAATATTGAGTTTCTACAAGTATTTCACCATATTCTATTTTTCTAACTTCTTCAGAAATTTTTTCAAAATCAGACTCTATATTTGGCTTGCCCATTGGTCTTTGTTTAAGAACCCATTTTTCATTTTTCATGTATTTATACCTTCAAAATTTGTATTTAATCAACATTATCTTATCATACAAAAACTATATTTTTTTTTCTTATAAGCTATGATAAAAATAAGATATAAAATTTTATATCTAAACCTTTTATTAAGGAAGTAATTTTGAAAAACTTGTCCCCTCTTAATCTTAATAATCCTGTACTAATTTGCTCTTGGCAAGGTTGGCCTGATGCTGCAGAATCAGCAACAAAATCTGTAGAAGAAATCTTATCGCAGTTGGAAGTTATTCATTCAGTTGAAATGAACTCAGATTCTTATTATATATATTCAGATAAAAGACCAACCGTAACTAACATTAAAGAAAACTTAAGGCATATTGATTGGCTTGAAAATAAATTTTCTTTTATCAAAAGAAAAGGTTCTAAAAATGATGTTGTAATATTTGAAGGTATTGAACCTGATATGGATTGGAAAACATATGTTAATGAATTTATAAAAGTAATTGAATTTTATGAAATTAAAACTGTAATTATGGTTGGAGCCTTATTAGACTCTGTTCCACATACAAGAGAACCAAGGATAACATTTACTGGAACAGGCAAAAAGAACAACTCATTATTAAAAAAATTGAAATATTCTCCACCCTCTTATGAAGGTCCTGCTGGTATTACATCCGTTATTGGCGAAAGATTAGATAACTTAAAGATAGCTACTATTTCAATTTGGGGTCATACTCCTCACTATCTTCAAGTAACTCATAATCCTATACTTTCTGCTGCAATAATGAAGGAGTTATCAAATTTACTTGGCTTAAAATTGAGCTTTGAAAAAATAACTAAAAGATCTGAAGAATTTCGTTCATCTCTTAATCTAGCTCTAGAAGACCATAATGAAATTACTAAATATGTTGAAAGATTAGAAGAATCTTATGACACAGAAGAAATGTCTAAAATAGATCCAGAGCCTCAATTGATACTGAAGGATGTAGAAAACTTCTTAAAAGATTCACGTAAAGACGCTGATTAAAATGTCATCTAAAGATTTAAATGAAATATTAAATAAAACAAATACAGAGATTGGTTTTAATTCAACTAAAAGTTCCTCAAAAAATAATTTGTTAATCTTTGGAATTACAAATCCCGATATTAATGAATCAAATTTTAATTGTGATGCTTATATATATAATGATAAAGTCAAAAAAAAATCAAAGAATTGCATAGGAAAAATAATAAATAGTAAAGACACTATTAAATCAATTGATCAATTCGATTTTGTACTTATAAATGATACCAAAAATGTTAATTTTAATATGTTTTCTTATGAAAAAGGTATAGGCCTTAGAATTGACAGCAAAATAAATGATGAAAGAAAAGATACAATCGAAAATTTCGAATTTGATTTTTTAATATATGATCTAAAAATTGACTCATTAACAAACTTTGAGGATATGTTAACTATCAAAGATATGATTAATTCTATTAGATCTAATTGGGTATTAAATATAAAAACACCAAAGTTAGAAGAAATAGATTTCCAATATATTTTTGATATAGGATTTACTGGAATAATGGTAAATTTAACAGAAATTGATAATAAAAAGTTTAAAGAAACCAAATCAAAATTAAATAATCTTGAGGTAAGAAAAAGTGGGAAGTTTTAACAATACTCAAATTTCTATTATTGGCTTAGGAAATTTAGGCATTAATATTGGGCATTTATTATTATCTAACAATAATAATTTATCAATAACTGGATTTGACCTAGTTAAAGATCAAAGCAAATTAGCTAAAGATTCAAAATCGATCACCAAAGAGGCTAATAGTTATGCTGAATGTTTAGATGATACAAATCTAATTATTCTTGCAGTCCCTACATCATCTACTTATGAAATTTTTGAATCAATAAAAGATATCATTAGTGAGGACACTCATATAATTGATTTTTCTTCCAACAAGAGAGCAGTTAGTTCTTGGGCTAATGAGATGATTCCTAACAATGAAATTATAGGTTTGTACCCATTTGTTAAGAGTGATACTTTATTAGGAATAAATTGGGGAGTTGTAAATTATCTTAATTCAAAGTCAAAAATTATTGATATTTGTAAATTGTTAATTAAGGATGCAAATGGATTTGGAATAAATATTGATATAAATGAGCATGACAGCTATGTTGGATTGGTAGAGGCTATGCCCTTTCTTCTTAGCTCTTTATTGATAAAGCTCTCACATAATAGTTCATCTTGGAAAGAAGTTTTCAGATATTTTGACGATAACTTTAATAGTTTTTCATCTCCCACTGATATTGATCCAATTAAATCATTCTCCTCAATATCTACAAACAATGACATGATATCTCAATGGATAAAATTATATATTAGTGAATTAATGAATTTAGAAAAATACTTAGAATCTAATTCAGAAAAAGAAGTTGCTGATTTTGTTAATGCTGCTTGGGAAGATAAATTAATGATTAAAAATAATATTGATCCAAATATGTCTTCTTCAAGTGATATTATCCCAAGTGCTCAAGAGAATATGCTTTCGTTATTTATTGGATCTAAGGCTGCTGGTTTTTTTACAAAATCTAAAAATATTGACAAAGATAAATATGGATTTGAGAAACGAATTTAAGTTTAATGAATATCTCTCTAAATAATGTATCTTCTATCAGAGGTGAGATAAACATACCTCCTGACAAATCTTTATCTCATAGAGCTGTCATGTTTAATTCAATAGCTACTGGAGATGCAAAAGTTACCAATTTTTTGATGGGTGAAGATTGTTTATCTACCATAGATGTTCTTAGAAAATTAGGAGTGAAAATTAAAGTCGATGGAAGTAATGTATATACATATGGAAAAGGTCTTCATTCATTACAAAAACCGTCTGAAGTTCTATATGTGGGAAACTCTGGAACTACTATAAGACTTATGTCTGGAATTTTAGCAGGTAGAAACTTTGAATCTATTTTAGATGGAGATTCATCAATTAGAAAAAGACCAATGAAAAGAATAATTGATCCACTAACTATGATGGGTGCCAAAATATCAGCTGAAAATAATAATGAGAATGCTCCTATTAAGTTTTTAGGTGGTAAATTATCATCTATAAATTATGAGTTGCCTGTTGCTAGTGCTCAATTAAAAAGTGCTTTGATACTTGCAGGATTAAGGGCTGATAGTACTGTAACAATTAAAGAAAAAGATGTCTCAAGAGATCATACAGAAAGATTATTAAAAGGTATGGGTGCAAAAATAAAAAAAGAAGGATTAAGTATTAATGTATCTCCATCTGATTTACGAGCAAATGACTTAGTTATTCCTGGTGATATATCAAGTGCTGCGTTTTGGATGGTAGCTGCTGCAATTCATAAAAATGCTGAAATAAATATCATAAATGTTGGAGTTAATGAAACTCGAGCTGGAATAATTTCTGTACTAGAAAGAATGGGTGCAAATTTAAATTTTACTAATAATAAAGAATACTCAGGTGAGCCTGTTTCAGATATAACAGTTAAGACATCTAATCTTAAAGGAACTGTGATTTCAGGAAAAGAAATTCCATTATTAATTGATGAAATACCTATAATAGCTCTAGCTGCTGTGTTTGCAGAGGGAGAAACTAAAATAGTTGATGCAAAAGAATTAAGATATAAAGAATCAGATAGAATTTCATTGACTGTTGATTGGATGAAAAAAGCAGGAGCAAAAATTGAAGAACTTGAAGATGGAATGATTATAAATGGAACAAATAATTTAGATGGAGGAACTTTCTCTTCACATGGAGATCATAGGTTAGCTATGACTTTAGGAATAGCCAGCTTAGTTTCTAAAAATAAAATTGAAATAGAAAATTCTGAAGCAGCAAATGTGTCATATCCGACTTTCTGGGATACTTTGAAGGGAATTGGCAAATAAATATTTATGAAATTAAATTCTAAAATTTTTCTAATATCTGGTCCATCTGGTGTTGGTAAAGATACCATCATTGTAGAACTTAGAAAAATATTTACTGATTTTCATTTTGTTATAACTTCAGTAACTAGACCTCCAAGAAAAGATGAGACTGAAGGAATTAATCATTTTTTTGTTTCAGAACCAAAGTTTTTAAGTATGATTGAAGCTGATGAACTAATTGAATGGTCTAGAGTATATGGGAATTATTATGGAGTTCCTAAATCTCAAATCTTAGACCCAACTTCTAATGGAAATAATGTTCTTCTAAGAGTCGATGTACAAGGAGCGATGAAAATCAAAAGTACTATACCAGAAGTTATATTAATATTTATAAAGCCTGATTCTGTTAATTCTGTAAAAAAACACTTAAGTGACAGAGGTCAATTATCAACTGAACAAATTAAAACAAGACTAGATTCTATGAACAATGAAATAGAATTATCTAAACATTTTGATTACATAATTATTAATGAAGAAGGAAATATTGATTTAGTAGTGAATAAAGTAAAAGATATAATAGATCATAATATATAAGAATATGAAAATTAAAAAAATATTATTATCACCACAAGAATTCAAGGAAAGCCTTTCAGGATATGAAGTTGCTTCAGCTATGAAAGAAGGAATCTTAAGAGTTGATCCTTTAGTCAACATAGAGATATCTCCTGTAGCAGATGGAGGTGATGGCACACTAAAGACAATGGTTGATGTTACTAATGGGAATATTGTAGAAGAAACAGTTGAAAACCCCTTAGGTGATCAAATACAAGCAGAATGGGGTAAGTTGGGAAATAGCCAGACCGCAGTAATAGAAATGGCTAGAGCTTCAGGTTTAGCTTTGCTAAAAGAAAATGAAAAGTCTGCTTTAAAAACTACAACTTATGGAACTGGTCAATTGTTTAAGTCAGCCTTGGATCAAGGAATCAAAAAATTTATTCTTGCAATAGGAGGAAGTGCTACAAATGATGGTGGAGCGGGCTTTGCTACTGCAATAGGAGCAAGATTGCTAGATAAAAATAATAATGCGATCTACCCTTCTGGTGAAAACTTAAGCCTTATTGATAAAATCGACTTGTCTAATCTGGATCAAAGAATAAAAGATATTGAAGTTCAAGTAGCATGCGACGTAAATAATCCATTGTGTGGAGATACTGGAGCTTCTGCTATCTTTGGCCCTCAAAAAGGTGCTTCTAATAATGATATAGATATATTAGATAGAAATTTATTACATTGGTCTGAATTGATAAGAAATCAAATGGGAAAAGATGTAAAAGATATTCCAGGAGCTGGTGCAGCAGGAGGTTTAGGAGCAGGGCTAATGGCTTTCGTAAATGCTGAACTTGCGTTAGGTGCAGATATCGTTTTGAATACTCTGGATTATGATAAAAAATTAAAAGATATTGATCTTGTTATAGTTGGGGAAGGTCAAACTGATAAATCTACACAATATAATAAATCACCTGTTGCTGTATCAACCAGAGCTAAGAAATTAGGAATTCCAGTTATTTGTATATCAGGATCTTTAGGAGAAGGTTACAAAGAATGTACAAACCAAGGAATTGATTCATTTTTTAGTATTGTAAATAAACCAATGGAATTAGAATTTGCTTTAAATAATGCATATGATTTAATAAGTTCAAGCACAGAAGAAATATACAAGACTTTAATTTTATAGAGGTAATAATTATGAATGAAAATGATCTAGTTATAATTGGTGGTGGCATAATTGGCTTAGCTGTTGCGAACGATATAATTAAGAGAAATAGTAACTTGAAAATTTTACTAGTTGAGAAAGATACAAATGTTGCTTCTCAACAATCTGGTCATAATTCTGGGGTTATACATTCAGGAATCTACTATAAACCAGGATCTTTTAAAGCACAATTTTGTGTTGAAGGTCGAGCTAGTATGACTAAGTTCTGCCAAGAAAACGAAATTCCTGTATGGACATGTGGAAAGTTAATAGTTGCGACAAAAGAATCAGATATTCCCAAAATTGACAATTTGTATGAAAGAGGAACTGCAAATAATGTTGAAGGATTAAAAGTTCTAAATCCTGATGAATCTAGAGAAATTGAACCTTATGTAAAATCCTTAAAATCACTTCATGCTCCTGGTACAGGAATAGTGAATTATGAAACTGTAACAGAAGTTTATGCAGAGCAATTTAAGAATAATGGTGGAGAAATCTTACTTGATACTAAAGTTATAGGATCTAAAAAAGAAAATAATAAAATTGTTGTAGAAACAAATAAGGGAGAAATCCATACTAAAAAAGTAATTAACTGTGCTGGACTTCACTCAGATAGAATAGCAAAAATGTTTGGTCTTGAAACGAACTTAAAAATAATTCCTTTTAGAGGAGAATATTACACACTAAAGAAAGAAAAAGAATATTTGGTTAAAGGATTAATTTATCCGGTTCCAAATCCAGAATTACCTTTTTTGGGTGTTCATTTTACTCAAACTATGAAGGGGGTAGTTGAGGCTGGACCAAATGCAGTTCTTGCTACCAAAAGAGAAGGATATAGAAAACGAGATATTTCAATAAAAGATACTTTAGATACATTTACTTATAGTGGTTTTTGGAAACTATTTAAGAATGACTGGAAGACTGGAATTTGGGAAGTAAATAGATCTCTTAGAAAAAAGATTTTTGTAAATAGTCTTAGAGAATTAATTCCGCAGGTAAATGATTTTGACCTTGGTACAGGAGGATCAGGAGTAAGAGCGCAAGCTGTTGCTCCAAACGGAGACCTAATAGATGATTTTAAGATCGAAAGTGGAGATAATTCAATTCATGTATTAAATGCTCCTTCACCTGGAGCAACTTCATCTTTAGTTATCGGTAAATATATAGGGAATCTTGCTGCAAAAGAATTTGGTTATTAAAGTTATTCTATAAAGAATGAGTCTACAATAAATGCAGAAGGAATGCATAGTACCAAAAATATTATAAGTCCAAGTAGTCCGTTTACAGCTGCTCCTAACAACCCTGTTATTAGTATGGCAGTCATTAATATTGGATAACCGATCATATCATTTTTTAAGTTCATATAATTTTCCTTTTATTGGCGGGAGAGAAAGGGAATCGAACCCTCCTTGACTTATCATCAATCATAGTTTTGAAGACTAGAAAATTCACCAGAATATACTCACTCCCTCATTTATACTTGATTATACAACAGCGTTTATTTTTTCTTCAAAATGTTGCTTCCCTACTGCTCCAATAATTTGATCTACAGGTTTACCGTCCTTAAAAAGTAGAAGCATGGGAATAGATCTTACATGAAATCTCACTGATAAATTAGGATTACTATCAACATCAACTTTTGCAAAAAGAACTTTTCCATCATATTCTTCAGCTAATTGGTCAATAGTTGGTGCAATCATTTTACATGGTCCACACCATTCAGCCCAAAAATCAACAAGAACTGGTATATCTGAATTTTCCACAATTTCTTGAAAATCATTTTCGTTAACAACAACTGGTTTAGACATTTTTTTTACTCCTTAATTTATTTTAATTTTTTTATATTTTAATGCTGGTACAGCAGATGAAAAATCAGGATTATTACTGGATTCAAGGTCTGAAACCATTTTCCCAAAATAATCAGTTGAAGTTAGAAATCCTTCAATTTCTCCATCTGTTTTAAATTTAGATACAAGTTCAAAATTCCCATTTTCTGATTTTATAGTAATACTATCATTATCTTTTATGTTATTTGCTTTTGCATCATTTGGATGAATACTAATAATCATTGAAGAGATAATTTTATTCATATCATCTTCTTTTTCAATAGTAATTTCTTCAGGTCTGTTTAATATTCTTCCTGGTAAATAGAATAGTCCATCGAATAATTTATCATCAATCTTTATGTCACTAAATATCAAGTCATGCTTTAATTCATTTTTAGTAACATTTTTTCCATCCTCAGAAATTGAATTTATAAGCTCTTCTTTGGATTTTTCTATATCTGACGTTTTTTGTTCATAAAGTTTTTCTGATATTTCTAATACAGACATGAGATTAGAATTAACTTCCTTGATCATATTAGGAGATATTTTAATTCTTCCTTCATTATTAATAGTAGTTGAATCCTGTTCAGCATATGTTTTGGTTGGTAAAACAAAATCAGCTGAGGTATAAAATTTATTTTTCAAATGATTTGAATAAACAAAAAGATCAAGTTTCTCAGCAATATTTTCAAATGGTTCATCTGATATTAAATCTGGATTAATTCCATCTCCAAACATAATTAAAGCTTTGATTTTATTTTGCTTTATACCATCAATTATCTTATCTGTGCTTGTAAAATTTCTTTTATTTTTTGTGAATATCTCAAAGAAGTTTGCTGTACCAATACCATTAAACGTAGGGTATATACCTTTACCCTCTCCATTTAGATTATTAGTTATTGATGCTAAATTAATTATTGAATCAACAAATGATTTTGATTCACTATCATTTATTGTATCTTGCCCAAATGTAAAAGAAGTTTTTGATGATTCCGCTATAATTTGAGCAGCTTCTATAAGTTTTTCTTCAGGGACTTTGGTTATTGATGATATTTTCAAAGGATCAAAGTTCCAAAGAAATTTTTTGTATTCATCTAAATTATTTGGATTGACATCTTTAGATTCTAAATTTTGATCAAAAATAATTTTACTTATTGTATTCATAACTAGATTTTCAGTGCCAGGAACAGGCCTAATCCACAAATGAGCGTATCTTGTAAGATCAATTTCTCTTGAATCAATTACAATAAGTTTTGAATGATCTTTAGAAGCTTTTTTAATTGGTAAAGAAATTATGTTGTTATCTTCAGTTATATTAGATGAAACTACAACATTACAATTAGATTTTTCTAAGTTCCAAATTGAGTTTGAAGTAGCTAAAAATTCATTTCTATCGTACAAAGTTTGATAGTAATTTAAATTATTAAGATATGCACTACTGACATTATCTGTATCGATTTTACTAGCAAGATTTAGTAAGGATAAGTTATCTTCAATTGAGGCTCTTGGTGAACCTATTATTGCAATTTTTTCTGGTTCAATTTCTTTCAATTGAGAATTTATATCACTAATTGCTTTATTATTATCAATTGATTTATGTTTGAATACGTCTTTAAAGTAACTTTTCTTAATTCTAGAAGTTGAATTTGGATAATCATAACCAAACTTACCTTTGTAACAAAGCTGGCCTTTGGTTGAGGGTGAAGAAAGATCACCCTTAAATCTTACTAATTTATCTGTTTTATTTACTTCTACTAAAGCGTCACATCCTCCAGAACAATTGAAACAAGTAGCTTCAAATTCTTTGTCAGATTTTTCCCATTTATAATTTCTTTCTACTAAAGCTCCAGTAGGACAAACGTCTATACAAGCACCGCAAAACTCACAACCAGATTCTAATAGTGATGTTCCATTAGAAGTTCCTACAAGAGATACTCCAGATCTAGATACAAGAGTTAGAGCTGAATCAATTCTGATTTCATCACAAACTCTTACACATCTTGCACAAACTATACATAGATTATAATCTCTGTCATAAAAAGGATCATCAACGTGTATTGGGAGATCTCTACGGTTATAATTTAGTGGAATTGTCATGTCTAGCTCAACAAATCGTGCAGTATCTTTTAACTCACATCTTTCATTTTTTGGACAGATAGTGCATCTGTCTGTAACTGCAACATGTCTCTGACAAATATCTTGAGGACCACATAATTCAGCTCTATGACAAGTTAAGCATCCATGAGGATGTTCACTCATTAGAAGTTCAACAATTCCTTTTCTTAGATCATTTACAGGCTCATTATCACTTACAACTTTCATTGCAGGAGCTGCTGGAGTTGTACAAGATGCAACTGTCATTTTTCTGACTGAGCCATCAGGGCCCGTTTGTTCAACTTCAACTAAACATGCTCTGCATGCACCATAAGGTTTCATATTTGGGTAGTAACATAGGTAAGGGATATAGATATCATTATCCATTGCTACTTGTAGAATAGTTTGCCCATTCTTTATATCTAGATTATTCCCATTAATATTTATTTTTGATTCTTCAGCCAAAATTTACTCCAAATTATTAGGTCTAGTTCTAGTTGGTATTAACATCTTTTCTAAGGGTTCCGAAATATTATTAATAGAATCTGAAATCTCACTTTGGAAATACTTTAATGAAGATGATATAGGATTATAACCTAATTGACCATGTCCACATAGTGATCCAATTTTCATACTATTTCCTATTCGTTCTAGTAAGGCTAAATCATTGGGTTCACTTTTAGAGTTACATAATCTGTCAAGAACATCATACATATGTGTATTCCCCAGCCTACATGGAAAACATTTACCACATGATTCAAATTGATTAAAGGCAACTAAATTTCTTATCAAATCAACTACAGAGACAGATTCATCACAGACTATTATTCCACCTGATCCTAAAATGGCTCCAGATTTTGCCATTTCATCAAAATCTATCTTTGTTGAAAAAGCTTCCTTTCCTAAAACTCCACCCAAAGGACCACCTGTTTGAAGCATCTTTATATCAGTTTCAGAATTAGATCCTCCTCCAATATTTTCCAGTACATCATTAATAGTCATTCCCATTGGTATTTCATACATCCCAGGCCTATTAATATGACCAGACAAACAAACAATTGCTGTTCCTGTTGATTTTTCAGTTCCAGTTCCCTTAAACCATTCAGATCCATTTTTTATAATTTCTGGAACATAGGATATAGTTTTAACATTATTGATATTTGTTGGTTTTTTCCAAAGTCCCGAAGCAGCAGGAAATGGTGGTTTGAATCTTGGAGTTGATCTTTTTCCTTCAATAGCTTCCATTAATGCTGTTTCCTCACCTGCAACGTATGAGTCTCCAGTTAATGAAACTTCCATGTCAAAACTGAAATTTGAACCAAGTATATTTTCTCCTAAAATCCCATTATCATAAGCTTCTTTTATTGCTCTTTCTATGGCATTTATTGGTATATCATGACCTTGCCTAATAAATACGTAGGATTTATTAGAATTTGTTGCGTATCCATTAAGTATCAAGCCTTCAACTAATGTATGTGGATCTGTCTCTAATATGCCTTTATCATTATATGCTCCAGGATCACCTTCTTCACAGTTGCACAAAACATATTTTGTTGGTGCTTGATTTGGAGCCAAAAAGCTCCACTTTACTCCAGTTGGGAAAGCAGCTCCACCTCTACCTCTTAATCCAGAATTTTTAACTTCTTCTACAACTTCCTCAGGGGACATTTCAAATAATGCTTTATCCAATGCAGAATAACCTTCATTATTTATATATTGAAAAATATCTCCTGGAGTAATATCACCAAAGTTTCTAGTAGCTATTCTTAATTGATTAGAAAATTGAGGTAAATCATTAATATTTGGGAAATCAACATCTAAGCTTGAGTTAGATTCATATGCAAATGCATTTTGTTTATATATAGTTTCTTTACTTGAGTAATGATCATATATTTCTGATGCAATATTTTCGGTTACATTAGCATAATAAATATTATCTTTAGAAGGAAGACAAACAACAATCATTGGTTCAAGATACATTAATCCCATTGATCCGACTTCTAATACATTTATTTCTTTTGAATTCTTTGCCTCTAAAGTTTTTAGCACTTCATCAGCACCCACAGCTTGCCCACTAGTACCAGTTTGTACTTTAATTACGACTTTATTATCGTAAATATCGGAAATATATTTTTCCGATAAATTTTTAAGATTTTTATAATTTTGTGACATTATTCCTTCTTTAAAGTATCAATTATAGTTTCAACTTTACCTTCATCTAGTTTTCCAAACATTTTATGATCTATTGCAAATACAGGACTTTGAGCGCATGCACCTAGGCAAGTAGAATATCTGAGAGTGACTTTATTATCTGAGCTTTCACCTTCGCCTTCTATATCTAGTAGATCGTGGGCTTTTGTTATAAGTTTTTGTGCTCCATTTATATGACAACTAGGACCCCAGCAAACATCTAAAGTTTTGTCTCCGGGAGGTGTAAATCTAAAATTTGTATAGAAAGATGCAACGCTCCATACGTCATTAATAGTAACCTTGCAGAAGCTAGCTATTTCTTCAATAGCTTCATCCGGTATGTAATGTAAAGAATCCTGTACAGCCAATAATGAAGACAAGACTGTTACTGTACTTCTTTTTTGATTGGAAATAGATTCATTTATCGAAGACCTAAGTGAATCTGAGTCCAAAATGTTATCTGTCAAATCTACTCCTGAAATAATTCCTCTTTAATATTATCAATTCAGATTTTTTCAAACAAGTTATTTTTTTGATCAAAAGCTACTATTTACTTCCTAATGTTTTAGCAATTTTCATATCTTCTGACACATCTCTTTGAATTGTTGGGCTCACAATAAGATCTTGAATTATAGTTCTATGTGGCATTCTCATACATAATAAAATTGTTTCAGCAATATCTTCTGGTTGCATCATTGTTGATCGAGCTTGTTCATCTGGAGGAAGTGGTCTATTATCAAGAATTGGTGTATCAACCTCAGCAGGATAAATAGTACAACTTCTAATTCCATGTTCTCTGAGTTCTTGCCTCATTGCTGTCATCATTGCCGCTACTGCAGCTTTTGCAGATGAATAAGGCACTCCACCCATTAAACCTGGATTTATAGCAGCCATAGAAGAAATAGTTACAACTGTTCCTCCACCGTTTTCAATCATATTTGGAAGTATTGCTTGAGTAAGTCTATATACACCTTCAACATTTACATTGAATACAGATTGCCAGTCATCTTTTTCAACATATCTCATAGACCTTACTTTACTTGAATGACCTGCATTGTTAACTAAGTACTGTATATTACCAAAAGCATTTATAGCTTCTTTAGCAACATTTGCTGCAGAATCTCCGTCCTCTAGATCTGCTGATAAATAAGCTCCTTTACCACCAGCATCTTCAATTTCTTTTACTGATTCTTTTAATAAATTTTCTCTACGACCTACAACAAAAACATTAGCACCTAATTCACCAAGCATTTTTGCAGTAACCCTACCAATTCCTGATCCAGCACCAGTAAGAATAACTGATTTACCTTTTAATGAATCCATTTTCATCCTCCAATATAATATTTGTTACTTTTTGACCTAAATCTACAGAATAATTAGTTCCCCTATCTTCTGGATATATTTGAGCAGTATTAGCTGAATAAAGTCCAAAAACAGGTAATTTTATTGGTATTCTATACGAAGAATAATTAATTGGAATAATAGGTTGGGCATAATTTATTTTATTAAATTTATAATCAATGATTTCGTTTTTAGAAAAAGTATTATTTATTGACTTGATAAATGGAGTATATTTCTCAATAACTTCTTCATAATTCATGTCAAGTAACTCATTATCTTCTTCTACATAGTTTGTTATATAGACAATATTATTATTATTATATTTTTCTTTAGGAAGAAGATTAGTATGTTCAATTATTCCAAGAAAGGGAAACTCTTTATCTGCTATTGATAACCAATAGTAATTTGATATAGGGTTTTTTAATATCAAAATCATAACAACTGCAGACATATACTGTACTTTATTCATTTTTTCAGTTATTGATTTGTCTAAAGTAATTAACCTAGAAAGAATACTATAAGGTGCAGTAGAAACCACGGCGTCAAAATTTTCAATATGTTTACTTTTATTATCAGAAATATAATTAACGGATGAAACTTTATTATCTTGTGTGTTAATACTTGTAATCAAATGATTGTGTTTTATTGAACCACCTTGATTTTGAATTTCATTCTCCAGTTTTTTTATCAACAATGAAAATGAATTTTTTGGATAACAAAGAATTTCATCAAATTTCTTATTTCTTGATGAAACTCTAGTTTGAATTTTCGCCCAAAACCAAGGCATGCATATATCTTTATAATATCTTCCAAATTTACCTCTTAACAAAGGTTCAAAAATAATTTCAAAAGTTCTATCACTTACATGCTTAGATAGCCATTGATACGCAGAAATAGATTCAAGTTTTTTCCAATTTTTTATCAACTTTAATCGAAGGGAAATAAGTGCTAAGTTTATTCTATCTTTCAAGGGTATAATGGGAAGTTTCAAAAGATCTATTGGTGAGGTTGTAGACCAAATTTTTTTTTCAGCAAAAGTTGCTACTTTGGATTTATACCACTCTAATTCATCTTCTAAATCTAGTTCTTTGTATAATTCAAGAATAGCTTTATCTGTTACAAAAAGATGATGGTATGCTTTCTCAATTTCGAAATTTTCAAAATTGATTGTTGAAGCTTGACCACCAGAAAAAGAGGCTGATTCAAATATCTCTACTTCGTGTCCTAATTTTGAAAGTTTATATCCAGTTGTTAAACCAGTTATACCAGCTCCAATTATACAAATTTTCATTGATTTTTAATTAAATTAAGTTTTTCTAATATCAGTATTATAATTCCTATAATTGAAATAGGTACAAACAATATTAGATGTACTGTGATAATTATAGATGCTCCCGCTGCAGAAGCTATGCCTAATATAATAAATGATATAGTTCCAAAAAATTCAAATCCTCCAATATTTCCAGGTAATGAAGGTATTACTCCTGAAAGATTAGTAATTGAACATACAATTAGAATAATATAAATCAATTCATATTTATTATGATTAGGTAAAAATTCTATTGCTATAACGTAGTAAACAATAGCTTCTATCAGCCAAATAATTATTGAAAGAATAGTTAGATATGAATACTTATTTAATTCTCTTTTATGATTGAAAAAAATTGTTAGGGAACTTATGAAATTAGTGATTATGAGTATAGCTTTTTTTATATAAGGAAGTTTTAGTCTATATAAAATAAATGAAATTATAATAAAAATAATAAATATGAATATGTAGCTCAATAAACTAATTCCTATATCAAATATATTAATTTCATTATTTTCAAACTGAACTTTAGAATTAAATTCACGAATAAAAGGTAAAGATATTATTATAAATAGTAATAACGCTAAGACATCTGTAAATCTTTCAGTAAATACAGTAGATAAAATCTTTATAAATCCTTCTGATTCTTTATCAGATATTCTCTTTACTCTATATAATTCACCTAACCTAAATGGGAAAATATTGTTTGCCATATAGCCAACTATAGTTTCCTGTAACATGTTAAATTTATAATTACCTATTAATTCTTTATAAATTAATTTCCATCTTAAATATCTGAAATAAACTGATACAAAATATACAATTGAAGCGGTGCTTATAACTCTAATATTAAGGTTTGATATATTAGAAAAAATTTCATCAAAATCATTAATTATCAGTACTAAACCGTAAATAAATAATATTGAAAGAACAATAGATAATAAATTGTATAGATTTGATTTGATTTTATTCAAAATTATCTAGATTGTATGATTTTAAGAAAACTCCATCTGATGAACCTATCTGAGTTTGAAATTCTCTATATAAAATATAGTTCTTAAATTTTATTCTATCCTGCATATTAGTAGCCATTTTTAATAAATCTTGTGGTTTTTTATTTCTATACAAGCCTTCTGGAAACCATTGTCTATGAGGAAATTCTCTTATGACTTTATAGTTCGAGGTTTCAATTTTATCTATATTTTTTTTACTTGTAATGATTACATCATAACCTGAGTCTAAATTTTCATAATTCATATCACTAAACCATGTTATTTCATTTTTACCTCTTAAGTACCACATCCATGGCCATGAGAACCCATCTGTAGTATCAATAGCAATCCTTAGATCAGATTTTTTTAAGTAAAGTTCATCTAATTCTTTAGAAATATGATGAAGATTTTGAGAGGTTTGAGTATAAATCAACATATCTTTAGGCTCATCTGATAATTCAAATACAACAATATTTGTAGTTCTTATGGTCAAGAAAAAACTTAATATAGCAATAACGGATAACAAACTGTAGGTGAATAATTTTATAGAAAAAATATTTTTTAAGTAAAGATTTATTCCTAAAATTATAATCAAACTAGTAAGTAAATAAAGAATATCGTAGTATAAATTCTCGTTTAATTGATAGTTCGTAAATAGAATCTTCAAAGTTAATATAAATACTATAAATGCAGAAATAAATTGAAATAACAAAACTTGGTATGACCTATCTTTAAGATACTTTATGACGTCTCTTGAAAAAATAGAAAAAACAAATATGAAAGGTAGAGTGAGATTAACTGTTAACCACGGCATTTTTTCACCTGCAATAGAAAAAGATATCAACGAAAATATTGCCCAAAAAGAAACGAATTTACTTAAGAACTCACCCCTAATTAGGTAATAAACAGATAAAGGAATTCCGAATAAAAATGGTAGGAATTCGTTAGTAAATAATATTAGTAAATAATAATAATATGGTTGACTACCTCTAGCAACTTCATGCTGTGCTAACCAATATCCTAATGATTGCCATTGTCCCGTGACTAATCCTTGAGGTGCAATCATGAATGTCGTAAACATGGATATATAAACAACTAAAAAAATCAAAAAAGAGTATATATATATTTTTTTATCAGAGTAAATACCTATAAAAATTGAAATTCCTAATAATGAAAAAGAAATAATCCAAGAGATAACAATACCCAACCCTGTTGGAAGTCCTGGGGGAACGCCAGGATATCCATCAGGAGTAGCCAATGTAAATCCTAATGATGATTGAAATATAGAGAATAATGGTGCCGCAAGGGGTAAAGAAAGAGAAAATATAATTATAAATATTCTTGTTTCATTAGATATATTTTTTATACTTAACTTTCCAAGAATAATATTCTTTATATCAGTAAATGAATATAAAAATAAAAATATTAGTATTCCAAAAACGTTTATATACATACTCTCTTTAATTGTGTATCCCAAAGATAAAAAAGCTACAGATACATAAATCCAAATTATTTTAGATGTTTTAATATACTTAAATATTGCAATTACTAGAATTAGTAATGTTAGAGCCATAAATATATCATTTCGCGCAAATCTACTAAAATATGCAATTGAAGGTGAGAATGTGATTAATAAAGAGAAAATAAAACATGGTAAAAAACCTATTTCTTTTTTTAATAAAAGAGGAACAAAAATTAATACAACTCCTGATAATGCAAATGGTAATCTCAAGATAAAATCATTATCTGTTATTAACCAAAAAGAAGATGAAAGAACATTAAATAAAAACATCCCATGTGTAAGTGGATTGTGATTGTAATAATCTCCTTGTGAGGTTATAAATGAAAAATAACCATGCAAACTTTCATCATGGTGAACTGCTCTGTTAGACAAGTCAATAAAACGAACTAATACACCTAAAAATGCTAATAAGCTGTATGAAATAACCTTATAGTTTAAATTTATAGCAAACATCAATTTATTGAATACAATGCATATTTATCATTCTCGAAAATCAAATTGAATTGATCAAAATTTGAAATATCAGAATTCTTATATATTAGTCTCTCATAATCGGAGTAAATTATATATGAGATGTTATATGTTTTTATAATATGATGATCTTTTGATGGATTATTATAAAAATCCTCAATTTTATTTTCTAAATCAAGAATAAATGATGCATCATTACGCCATTGAAGCTGATGATTTGGCCAAGCTAAAATAGTAGCCCTAGCTGTTGCAGATGATATGAAATTAGATTTTGTATATGAGTTTCCTACACCTTCTAAAACTATTTGGTCTTTTAAAATATTTGATTTTATGTATGAAATTATCTCTAGCTCTTTATCATCTAAGTAAGATAATCCATTAAGTGAATTAGGACCTTCGTTATCTATATTTCTAGTTACCATTGATGCTATGGGCCACCATATACTTGGTATTAAGATTATCAATATACAAAATGAAGTTATATATTTTCTTGTTTTTGAAAGATTTATGTAATAACTAAGAAGAATATATATAGATATTAGATTTATAAAAATAAAAGAAACGAAATAAAACTTAAAAATTGTATTCATTCTATTATTGAAAGCATCAACTACATAAATAAATTCTGTTCCAAAAATAATTGTAATATTTGACAATAGTAATAATAATAAATATTTATTTTTCGATTCAGTTAAAATCATTGCTAAAACAGAAGATATAAAAAATGAGAATAAACTTGCAACTAATAAATAATTTATAAAAAGTTCAAAGTTCAAGTATAGGGATTTTGATAATAATGTGACTATAAAAGAAGAAGATAAAATTACTAAGAATAATTTATAGAAAAGTATTCTTGAATTTATTGAAAGTATTAATTTACTTATTAAAAAAACAAGAAGAATCAGAAACGGAAAACCCCAATAGAGAAATATATGAATAAACCTAGAAGAAATTTGAACAAAATTTAAATAAGGAAATTGTAACTGGTTAGTTGGGTTTATGATAACAAGTACGATTATTGAAGTAATAATAGGAATACCTAAAATTTTTAAGGATAAATATTTTTGATTCTTAAAAAAATCAAATATATATAGTTTATTTTCAATATTAGGTTTTTTATAAAAAATAATATTTAGAATTATGAACCAAATTATAGGAACTAGATACCAAGGATTAATCAAAATAGTGATTAGAATAGATATGTTTAAAATTATTATGTTGTTTAGCTTAAATATTTTCTTTTCAAACATAAAAATTATTAATGAAAAATTTAGAATCAATATAGGAATAGCTAAAAGATGAGGATGAATATCACCTAAGATTATAGAAAATGCAGGGAATTCGTTGATAGTGTAATCTGCAAAAGGAATATTTTCTTTTGAATAATTAATTATCCTTGAAATTGAGAACCACCACCAATTTTCCTCTGGCCAAAAAATATTAACTGTATTTGATCTTTCTAAGCCATCCACAGAAATAAATTTGTACAATGACTTCCCTCCAAAAGATAGATGCCCTAAAAACTCAAATATAGCTATCAATGGAGCTAGAAAAAAGGTAAATAAAAAAGATAAAAAGTAAAATAAATTCCTTTTTACTGATTTTACTTCAAAACCAAATAAACTGAGCAAGCAACAAACAGCTAAGTAGCTTAATGAAACAACAATTGGGAGAATAAAATTATAAGCTATTTCAGGTTCTAAATTTATTATTAGAGGTAGTGACGAAAATATAAAATATCCATAAGAATAATATGAAATATCCTCATTATGAAACCATAAATCTTTTGGTATTAACCCTTCGCCATTCATGGTTGAAGAAAGGATCATAAACTCCATAATCTTTTCTGTGTGAATAATGTCTGGATTAATAAATCTAATTAAGGTAGTTAATACAAAAAATATAATGAATATTAAATAATTAATACTCAAAAGACTAAGTAATGTTTCCATAATTATCTTCTTTTTACTTAGGTATGTTATGGAGAATATTATTAACGATAAATATGACAAAAACCAAATTACTTGATTGGATATTATTTTTATATTTATTATCGATAAAATAGTCCCGAAAGATAAAAATAGAATAAAACCAAATAACAAATTAAACTTATCACTAAAACTGTTATTGAAATAATGATTATATGTAGCACCAGGAATTATAAGAGAAAGTAAAATAAAAATTACTAAGAAAACTTCTAAGATAAACATAACTCTATAATTTTTCTAAAGCTATTTTTGCAGCTTCTTTTTCAGCATCAATTTTTCTTATACCCAAAGCTTCTGCATAGAGTGTGTTTTTGATATACAAGGATACCTTGAACTGACCATCTTTATTCTTGATAGATTTGTAAATAGGTAGATCAATATTTTGATATTGCAGCTTTTCCTGTAAAAGTGATTTTGGGTCATAATAAGCTTTTTCAGAAATCAAGAAGTTTATTTTATCTTTAAAAATATTAATAAATAATTTGCTTGTTTCCTCAAGACCAATCTTAATAGAAAAGTATCCTATTATTGCTTCAAATAAATTACATAAATTTGAATTTTTATCTCTGCCATTATTCTTTTCTTCTCCTTTACCTAATATTAAATATTTACCAAATTCTAATTCTCGAGCTACTTCTGCTAATGAATTTTGATTTACAATTTCGGATCTTATTTTGGACAAATCACCTTCTGGTAAAGTTGGGTATTCTGAATATAGATAAATGCTTACTATATAGCTTATTACTGAGTCACCTAAATATTCTAATCTTTCATTAGAACTAATATTATTGTCATTCTGATTTTCGTTAATAAAAGAACTGTGAGTAAAAACTACTTTCAAGTTTTCATAGTCAACTTTTGAGTATTTTTCAATCAGTTCATTGATCATAATGAATGTTGTTTTGGCCATGGTGGTTGAGGTTTTTTCAATTCACCAAAATATGTATTGTTATACGACAATACCTTTAAGCTTTCATAGAATTTTTTTGAATCAGATTCAGGAGGTGTGAATGTTTTTAAGAATACAGAGTTACCATCTTCAAATTCTATTGTAGGTGTTCCAAATATTCCTTTTCCCATAGCTTCTTTATGTGACTCAGCAACGATCTCTAGTGCTTCTTTAGATTCTAAATCATTAGAAAATGAATCAGAAAATATATCAATTCTTTTAGCTAAATCAACTATATAATCTTTTGAACGAACATCTTCCCTATCTACATGCTTTTCATGTAGAAGTTTTTTCATATATTCATACCCTGCTTCTTTTGAAATATTTCTAGCAGCTATACCACCCAAATGAGCCCAAATCCCTCTACTAACATAAGTTGATAAATCTTGCTCCCAAGCAAACCAATCTTCATTATTATCAGAGTTTTGTTGCTCAAGTAAGTATGGTTTCCAAGTTATTTCAACTAAGTCTGATTCTTCAAGGTGAATTAGCCAGTAACCTGCTTGTCTAACCCATGGACAAGTATAATCGAAATAAACATTTATTAGTTCTTTGCTGTTAGACATATTAATAATTTTCCTCATTTTGTAGAATTAAAGCATATAAAGTTTAAATTTAGGATATCAACATAGTAGATATATTTACATCAATAACAAATAAAAACAATTTCATTAATTGTATTATAGATTATTGTAAAAAATACAAAATCAAAAATGATATAAGAGTATTTTTCGTTGGAGGCTTAGCTAGAGATCTTCATATTTATAATAACTTAAGTGAGTATAAAGATATTGATATTTCAGTTCAAGGAGACATTAATAAATTTGTTAGTAACATTTCGAATGACTTAAATTTAATCCTTGAAAAGAAAGCACATAACTACCTTAATTATAAGTTGAGATCTGATGAATATAATTGTTCAATTGATATAGCACATACTAGAGAAGAAATATATGAGACACCAGGATCACTGCCTAAGTGGGAAAAATCCGATATTAATAATGATTTATTAAGAAGAGATATAACTATTAATGCTATATGTATTGAAATTTTATCTTCCGGATTAAGCATAATCGATAATCTTGAAGGTATAAAAGATATTAAAAATAAAAAAATAAGATTATTGCATGATAATTCTCTTATTGATGATCCTACGAGACTTTATAGATCTATAAGATATAAATCCAGATTTTCATTTGACTTTGAAGAACAAACAAAGCAACTGATGGAAAGTGCAATAAGTGGTATAAAAAATATTTCTCAATTTAGAAAAAATAATGAAATAATAAAAATAATAAATGAAGAAAATCCTGAATACATATTTAATTGCATTCAAGATAATAAAATATTACTAGATTTATTCCCTAAAAATTTTCTTAATAAGCTAGCCTATATTGATAAAGATTTTTGGAGAAAATCTGAACTTCATACAAAAATATTTTTTAGTTTATTCGATTCAAATGTTAAATTTGTAAATGATTTTATAAACTCTTTAAATTATTCAAAAAAAGAAAAAAAGCTAATAAATGAATTATTAGATTTAAAAAATTCAATTATTAATAAAAGTTTTATAGATGACTTTGTTGATAGAGAGTTAGTATCTAATATATATCACTGCTTATAGCTAACTTTTTATGTTCTCCTCCCCAATTTGTTGCTCTACTAGCTAATCTTTGTCTATGAAATATATATTGTTGAGCATATGAAGAAATTTTACCCCATTTTTTCATAGCTCTATCACTAGCTTTCTCAGGGGTTATTTTTTTGGGAAATCTGTACCATCTAATTAGACCATTTAAAACATGCCTATCAACTGGAAAAGACTCTGTTTTATTAAATGAATAAGCAAGAATGCAATCAGCTATCTTTCGTCCAATACCTTTTACTTCAACTAATTTATTTCTAGCTTCAACATATGAAATTTTCTCTAATTCTTCTAAGTAAATCTGTTCATTATTTAGATGATTTGCCATATTTACAATATAAGGTGCTCTAAACCCAAATCCTAATTCTCTTAATTTTGATTCTCCTATAACTGTAATTTCATATGGATTAGGAAATTTCAAGTTATTAATTTTTCTTAGTGATTTCATATGTAACTTAATTCTGGGCAGATTCGAACATGAGGAAGTTATAAAACCTACTATACATTCCCATTTAGGTTGTTTTAGTATACGTAATCTTGGATACATATTTATAACTGGTTTAATAACATCGTCTTCTACTAAAGAATTATAACCATCAATAGATTTAGGATTTATCCCTAAATAGTTTTCAAATTCTTCTAACAAATTAGAATTATATTCACCTTCTAAGACTTTGATTTTTATAGTTTTTTCCTTCTCTTCAACAATTAATTTTGTGTCCTTAAAGTATCCTTTGTACGAATTGGTAATCCCATCAATTTTTTCCCAGCTGAAAGATTGACCAGAATCTAAAGTGTTAAATAAATCAACATCAGTATTTATAACTAATTCTTCAGGATTATTCATATTTGTCATAAGCTATTGATAATAATAATGGGTATATAAAACTTATAATTACTATAGAAAAAAACACAATAATTACTAAGTGAATATATCGAATTTTTTCAAATAAAAATAAAATAATAGAAAAAAACAAGAAGATTGAAAATATAAAAATGTTTATAAAAATAAAAGGTATTAAATCAAAATTCTTAATGCTATTAAATTCAAAAAATATAGTTGATATGCCATAAGTAAATGTGTAAATAATTAATCCAAATAAATTATAAAAAATCAATAATTTTGTGTTAAAGTTTCCACTTTTATAGGTAACAACTGTAAGAATGTTGAAATATGTTGAAAAAAACAACCAATTAGAAAGCATCAAAATAAAACTAAGTACTAAGTTATATATATTCATAATAAATTCACCAAGAAACATTTACAGTCAATATTTCTTTTTACTTTTTCTAAATAATTCATACCATCATTTTCATTATCAATGATAGAAAAAAAAGAAGGTCCTGCACCTGACATTGATATATTTGGAAGAGATAATTCGCTCAATTTATCTTTTATTCCAGATAATTCATCAAAAACTAAAAATGCTGATTTCTCAAGGCCATTAAATAATGATTCTGTAATTTTAATATTTGATTTTATTTTATTGAGTAATTTTTCTTGTGTTTCACCATTTGTAAAATTATCTAAAATATTGAAAACTTTACTGGTTTTATTTTCAAGATTTATATTTGGACAAATCAAAAGTAAATAATTAATATTTGGGTTTTCTATAAATCTTATAACTTCACCTCTTCCCTGGACCATTGCAGAGGAAGAACTTAAAAAAAATGGGATGTCTGAGCCAAATTTTAGTGCTATATCAAACATTTCTTTAGAATCCAAATTCAATTTTAAATACTCATTGATTCCTTTTATTACAGTTGCTGAATTTGATGATCCACCACCCAATCCTGACGAATATGGAATATTTTTTTTAATATTAATTTCCAACTTTTCATCAAAATATTTTTCTTGCATGAAATTTAAAATCTTAGTAACTAAATTTTTTTCTTCTTCTATACCAGCTTGAATAACAGAATTTTTTGATGATTTTCGTATATCTATTTCATCAAATAAAGAAATTTTAGTCATTATCGTTTTTATGGAATGAAAGCCATCATTCCTTTTATTTAGTATTTCTAGTCCTAAATTTATTTTTGCAAAACTTTTAGCTTTATACATAGTTCAAATAAACCTCATATAGTCTTTGCCAATCATCTAGTTTAAGATGTTGAGGCCTTAGGTTTTCATCAATTAATGATTCATTAATAATTGTTTTTGTTAATTCATTATCTATTTCTAAACCTCTGGAAAATGAATTAGTTATTTTTTTTCTCGGATTAGAGAAACATTTTCTAACAAAATTAGTATATTCATCATTTTTTTCTATTCCTAAAGGAGTGATTTTAACTGTCATTGAATCAACTTTGGGAATAGGGTAAAATTCTTTATTCTTAATAATTAATAATTTTTCAACTTGAGCTACAGATTGGATCAAAAAACTTAAATATGATTTTTTACCATCAGGGGCAACGATTTGTTCCCCTACTTCTTTTTGAACCGTAAAAACCATTGATTTAATATTTTTTTGATAAAGAAAATTTCTAATAATTATATTTGCTGCATAATATGGTAAATTGCCAATCACAAAGTATTTTTTATTATCTGGAACGCAATAGGTTCTTGCATCTGCATTTAGTATACTAATATTACTTGATTCATACTTATTTCTTAACGGTTGAATTAAATCATTGTCAAATTCTAGTAAAAGTAAATTGTTAGAAAGATTTATAAGATTATCTGTCAGAGAACCATCTCCTGGGCCAATTTCAATTACTTCAACATCATTTGGTATATTTGAAAGATCTACAATTCTTTTTGATATATCTTTATTCCGAAGAAAATTTTGGCCTAATTTTTTTTTCATATGTTGTAATTATAAATTAAAACACTCTTTGACCATCGGATGGTTTATCAACTACAGTGACCGATCCAATAGTAAATTTACTTAGAACAGTTTCATCAACTTGTATACCAAGACCTGGAGATGTGGGGACTTCTACTCTGCTATCATTATGAGCAAAAATATCATTTGTCAAATTTTCTCTTATAGGATGTGGAGTTTTGTCACACTCCAATACAGATTCATTTTCATAAGGGATATCTTGGATTCCAATTTGACTTAGTGGTTGAACAGAAATTGAGTGTAAAGCAGCAGAAAAAGATATTCCAGATCCCCAAAAATGTGGAAAAAATTTAACTCCTAATGATTGAGCCATTATTCCTATTTTTACCATTTCAGAAGGACCACCAACTGCACAAATATCTGGTTGAATAATATCAAATATTGAATCTGATAAGCGAGATGCAAAATCCCATCTGGTTGATAAACTTTCACCTCCTGAGATAGGTATCATAGAATTATCTTTTACATATCTGTTAGCAATATTGTCTCTTGAAGCACAAGGTTCCTCAAACCACTCAAGGTCCGTATCTGATACCATATCTGCAAACTTAACCGCAGTAATGGGATCGTACGCCTCATTTGCGTCAAACATAAGCCTTACATCGTCACCTATAGCTCTTTTTACCTCTTTTACTCTATGAGCATCTTCTTTTAGAGTTAATGCTCCAATTTTCATTTTCATTCCTTTATATCCATTGCTAGCATGCATTTCAGCTTCTTCAATTAAAGGCTTAAAAGCATAATCATCAACGTAATATAATCCAGTCGCATATACTGGAATTGTTTCCCTAATTTTTCCACCTAAAATATCTGATGCACTTTTATTCTCGTATTGACCAACAATATCTAATAAAGCTGTATCTAAAGCACTAATAGCATAAACTGCACTTTTCGCATAAACATGACCTTGAAATGTAGCCCTGTATAACTTATTCCAAATCATCCCAAACTTTCTAGGATCTTCACCTATAGAAAGTTTAAGTATTGTTGATATTGCTTTTACGTTTTCTTGTGAACCAAAAGTTTCACCCCATCCAATTATTCCATCATCAGTAAAAACTTTAATTACAATTAAATTTCTGATATCAGTCCATCTTTGAGACCAAGCAAAAGATTTATCAAGCTTTGATTCTAAATATCTAATTTCAATTTTTTCAATTTTCATAATAATATTCCGTTTTACGTTATTCTAATAAAATTTTAGTACATTTTCATATGAAAAATTTTGATATTTGAAGCTTTTGATTTATCATTAAAATAACTTTGTTGATAAGTTAATTTATGACCACTAACTCTAAACTAAATTGGGCTGTCATTCCTTGTGCTGGTTTGGGCACAAGACTTCTTCCTGTAACAAGGTCTATTCCAAAAGCAATGCTACCAGTTGGTAATTACCCGCTAATTCATTTTGCAGTTACGGAAGCAACTAATCTTGGTATAGAAAATATTCTAATTATCATTGGTGATGGAATGGATGCTATTAGGTCATATTTTACAGAAAACTCTAATCTAAATAATGCATTAAAGTTACAAGGTGAAAATAATTTACTAGAAGATCAAAATAAAATAACATCTTTAGCCGATATTAGATTTCTATTACAAGAAAAACCTCTTGGGGTAGGTCATGCTATTAAGCTAACAAAACGAATTATAGGCGATAATCCTTTTGCCGTAATTCTTCCAGATGACTTAATTTTTGCAAAACCTAATGCACTAGGGCAACTAAAAATAATTTATGACAAGCATGGTGGCAATGTAATAGGTTTAAATAAAGTAAAAAATAACGAAATAGAGAAAAAAGGTATAGTTGGATATACGGAAGATAAAGATAGATTTAAGATTAATCAATTAATTGAAAAGCCAAAAATATCAGATGCTCCATCTAACATAGGAATTTTAGGAAGATATATATTTGAGTACTCCATATTTGACGAAATACTAGATGAGTCTGATAAAGAAATCAATGTAACTGATGCAATGATGAGGTCTATAAATACTACTCCAGTATCAGGGAAATTATTAGAAGGTTACCATTTTGATACAGGTAATACTCGTGGAATGGTTAGAGCTTCAAATTTCTTTATGAAAAACTCGAAATTGATTCTTGATGATTACTAGTCTAGTTTAAGAACAGCCATAAAAGCTTCTTGGGGTACCTCAACTGAACCAATCATTTTCATTCTTCTTTTCTTACCCTTAGCTTGTTGCTCTAATAATTTTCTTTTTCTAGTAATATCTCCACCATAACATTTTGCTAAAACATTTTTTCTCAATGCACTAATATTTTCTCTTGCCACTATTTTCCCACCTATAGCAGCTTGGACCGGTACTTGAAACATTTGCCTAGGAATCAATTCTTTTAATTTACTAACAAGTTCTCTTCCTTTGTATGGAGCTTTACTTTTTTCAGTAATCAAAGATAAAGAATCTACATTTTCATGATTTACTAGAACATCAAGTTTTACCAAATTAGCTTTTCTTTCGTCTAAAATTTCATAATCCATTGATGCATATCCTGATGAACAAGATTTTAGTCCATCAAAGAAATCAACTAAAATTTCTGATAATGGTAAATAGTGAGTAATAATAACTCTTTGAGAATTAAGGTTTTTAGAATTTTGGATATAATCAATCTGCCCGAATTCACCTCGTTTAGATGATAAAAATTCAGTTACTTTACCAATAAATTCATCAGGAGTTATAATAGTCGTCTTAACCCATGGTTCAGTTATATGATCAATTAAGTGTGGCTCAGGCCATTCAGATGGATTTTGTATTCTAGTGACTTCACCTGACTTTAAAAAAACGGTATGAGTAACACTAGGAGCAGTAGTTATAAGTTCTAAGTCATACTCTCTTTCTAACCTTTCTTGAATAATCTCCATATGAAGCATTCCAAGAAAACCACATCTATAACCAAAACCTAAAGCAGCTGATGTTTCCGGTTCATAAACTAAACTTGGATCATTAAGATACAGCTTATCAAGAGCATCTCTCAAGTCTTGATATTTATCTGAATCTACAGGATATAAACCTGTGTAAACTGTTGGTACAGATTCCTTATATCCTAGAAGAGGTGAATCATCTTTATTATCAATACTTGTTATTGTATCTCCGACTTTAATATCCTTAAGATTTTTTATACCAGTTTCTATATATCCAACGTAACCTGTACTTAAGATACTTGATGAAACTTCATTTGGCTTAAGGAAACCAATATCTAGAGCTTCTTGCTGTGATTTTGTATTCTTAAAATAAATTTTTTGACCTTTAGTTACTTCGCCACTAACAATTTTTACATATGCAATAGCACCTTTATAAGAATCATATTTTGAATCAAATATTAAAGCTTTTAAGTTATTTGAATTATCGTTATTAGGTGGAGGTATTTTCTCAATTATTTCCTCTAATAATTCTTTTACACCTGTCCCGTCCTTAGCTGAAACCTTTAGAATCTCATCCTCATCAAAACCTAAAATATCAGTTACTTCTTGAATGATTTTATCAGTCTCTGCTAGAGGGGAATCTATCTTATTTATTACTGGGATAATTTGCAAATTTTGATCAAATGCTTGATAAACAGTCGAAATAGTTTGAGCTTGTACACCTTGAGTTGCATCTATCAAAAGAAGAGCACCTTCGCATGCAGCAAGTGAACGAGAAACTTCATATGTAAAATCTACATGACCTGGAGTATCAATTAAGTTCAATACATATTCGTTACCTTTAGATAAATAATTTAACTGAATTGTTTGAGCCTTAATAGTAATCCCTCTTTCTCTTTCAAGATCCATTGTGTCTAAAACCTGATTTTTAAGATTTCTGTCAGATATTGTTTTAGTCAGTTCAATAAATCTATCTGCCAAAGTAGACTTACCATGATCAATATGAGCAATTATAGAAAAGTTTCTAACGTTCATTCAGAATATTATTTTATTTGAGTAATACCTAAGTTTTATTATACTTCACCATAAATAATAACTCTGATTAACTTTATAGTGAAATTTATAAAAAAAGTTTACTCATCTAATAATTCATCATGAGGTAAAGTCCATGGAGCTCTTCCAGCAAATGGCCTTGGTACTTCATTAGTATCAATCATATTTACATCTATCAATGTTGGTTTCTTTGCAGCAATAGCTTCTTCTATAGCTTCATTGACTTTGGTAGGATCATTAACAGTAATTCCTTTAGCACCATAAGTCTCAGCCATTTTAGCAAAATCAGGATTTACAAAACTGGTTTCGTAATCTCCACCCCAATCTAACTCAAGATCTCTTCTCACGTTTCCGTAATAGCCATCATTGAATATTACTCCAACAATATTAATTCCATATTTTACTGCTGTTGATAGTTCTTGCACGTTATACATAAATCCACCGTCTCCAGAAACAGATACAACTGGAGTATCAGGTTTAGCTACTTTTGCTCCTATAGCAGTTGGAAAAGCCCAACCTAAGTTTCCAGAATAACCTGAATCAAAGTAAGTTGAAGTATTATATGTTTTAAATGCAGCTCTAGAATAATATCCCATTTGTGTCATATCCCAAACTGAAATCGTTTCTCTAGGCATTCCATCTCTTAAAGAATTAAGTATCTCGTGTTGAGGGTGTAATCCTTCAGCCCCAGAATCAAGTATGTCTCTAATTCTCTTTACTTCTGCAGCTGGGGAGTCTAAATTTGTACCACCCATTTGTTTTGTACCTTCAATGATTTTTTTAATTGAAACTTTTGCATCACCAATAACAGGAAGTACATCTTTATGAAATTTTCCTATTTCTGATTCATCTATCTCTACTTGAATTTTTTTTGTATTTTCAGCAGCTGGATATCTTATTGCAAATCTTGATCCTAAAATTATTATTAAGTCACTTTTCTCCATTAACTCTTTTATTTGACCTTCACCAGTTAATCCAGAACCTAAAGAATTAGGATGCTCATCTGATATAACTCCTTTTGCAGCGGCACTTGTAATTACTGGTATGTTAGTCAGTTCTGTAAGTTCTTTCAGTTCATCTTCAGCTTCAGATCTTATAACTCCTGTTCCAGCATAGATCAAAGGATTCTTAGCACTTACTATTAGTTTTACAGCTTCAGCAATTGCATCATTATTTGGTTGAGTTCTTTCAAATGTTGATGCTTCAAGTAATTGAACTTCTTCACTCTCAACCATTGTTTCAGGAGGCATCTCTATCTCAACTGGCCTTGGTCTTCCATTTTTAAGTTGACTGAAAGCTTCTGAAACACCTTGTGGAATCTCATGAGGTCTTAATAATCTCTTTTGAAATTTTGTTACTGGCTTTATGGTTTCTAACTGGTCATTAACTTCATGTAGACCACCCATGTCCTTACCAATAGTTGCTCTAGGAATTTGTCCTGCTATCATAAGTACTCTTGAATTTGAAGAATATGCAGTAGATAAACCTGCAGCAGCATTATATAAACCAGGACCAGGAACAACCATTGCAACTCCAATTCCTCGACTCGCTCTTGCATAGCCATCTGCCATATAAGAGGTCGCCTGTTCATGTCTAGGTACGATCATTTTTATATTTTTATTTCTTCTTAAGGCATCAACTACACCATACATTTGAACACCTGGAAGGCCAAATATAACTTCAACACCTTCTCTTTCTAAAGAACTTATTAGTGCATCTCCACCAGAAATTTTACTCATTTTTATCTCCTCTTACCATAAATCTATTATTCTTTCAGCAATAAGCATTACTGTTGCATTTGTATTTGCTCTTATGCAGTCTGGCATTATTGATGCATCAACCACTTTAAGATTTTGTGCTCCTATAACTGAACCTGATTGATCAACAACTGCTAAAGGGTCATTGCCCATTTTACAAGTTCCACTACTATGGTGCCCCGTAACCATCTTTCCATGCAACCATTTTTTTAGTAGTTTATCATCTTTTCTTATACTTATATCGGGATGGAGCATTTCGCCAACATATTTTTGGAATTCATTATGTTCTCCAATTTTCTCTAAAATTTTAATACCTTCTATAAATCTGTTTATATCATTTTCAGTACTAAGATAGTTGTAAGATAGTTTAGGATAATCATCAGGATTGTCATCGTTTAAAAAAACTTCACCAGAGCTTTCTTCAAGATTAAGAGTTAGGTTGGCCTTAATTCCCTCGGGGACCTCAGGGTTTCCATTGTTTCTTGTACTTGAGTTCATATATACAATCATGTCATTTATAAAATTTGAATTATTAGATGTATATCTAAGACCCATTGCAACTCTTGAATAATTAGTTTTGGGGTTTGTATAACCCTCTGTAGGTTCCCAAGCAACATATAACATCGGATGATCCCTTAAATTCTTCCCTACACCAGGTAAATCAATTACTGGATTAATGCCATGTTTTATAAATTTTTCAGGATCACCAACTCCAGAATTCAATAACAATTTTGGTGATTCAATAGCTCCAGCAGAAATAATAATATCATCAGAATAAATATTAAATTTCTGATTATTTGATTCTAACTCTAGACCAATAGCTTTGGTTCCCTCAAATATTATTTTTTTTACGTATGCATTACTCTTAATATTTAAATTTGGTCTATGCCTTATATCAGCTAAATAGGTAATTGAAGTACTTTGTCTTACTCCATCAATTTGATTGAATCCTAATGGACCAACTCCAGTTGAATCAGGTTTGTTATGATCTGGACATGCCGGAAAACCATAGTCAACACAAGAGTTGTAAAAAGCTCTATGCACATCATCCCATTCGTGCTCAGGAACTCTTTTTACTTTGATGTATCCTGAATTCCCATGATAATCTTCATTGGAATAATCTATATCATTTTCAAATTTCTTAAAGTATGGAAGTACTTTTTCAAAAGACCAATGTTCATTTCCAAATTCAGCCCATCTGTCATAATCTTCTCTTACGCCTCTAAGAAGAATTTGAGCATTAATCGATGAAGAGCCTCCTATAATCTTTCCTCTAGGAATTCTGATAAAAGGACCATCTTTAGTACTTTCGCCTTTATATGCCCAATTATGAGGGTCTAACTCTTGAGAAGCTGGCATTTCTAAGTTTCCATGACCATAATATACATTTTCTGGTATAGATTCTAAATTGCTATAATCATTACCAGCTTCAATAAGTAAAATATTTCTACTAGTATCTTCAGAAAGCCTATTTGCTAAAATTGAGCCAGCAGATCCTGAACCAACAATTACAGTATCAAAAATATTAGACATTATCCCTCCAATTCATAAAGTGAAACTAAGAACCATGCAGCTAAAGACCCGCCTCTATTATCAAATCCATTTTCTCTTTTTCTAATCAGATAATCATTTAAAGATTCAAGTGATCCTGTACCGGTGCATGATTCATGAACGACACCTGTATTTTCTATGTTATTATCGACAAAATCCCAGGCTTTTTCAAGATTTTCCATATATGTTTCAGAAAGATATCCTAGTTTAATTCCTGTTGCAATTGAATATCCAATCATACATGTTGATGTAAGTTCTTCATATGAATTTTCATCAACAATAATCTGCCTCCATGCACCATTTGGGCTTTGATATTTTAGTAAATTACTAATATGAAAGGAATGCTTCGAAATAATTTCATTCTTAATTGTTGAATCTGGGATGTATTTAAGAGCCTCTGTAGCTCCATAAGTTGCAAAACCATTCCCTCGTCCCCAAGTGAATGGAGCAATTTTAGAATGAATATATATACCATTACTTTTGTGGAGCGGTGATTCTAAAATATGAGAAGCAATGAATTGAACATATTTATCATCATTTGTATGTTTGAATGCTCTACCTAAAATTGCTGAAACAAAAAATTGATCTTCCACTTGAATATTAGGATCTAATATAGAATTATTCAGAAAAATATCAGCTTGATCAATTATTGGTTTAATGTACTTCTCATCTCTTGTTATTTCAAAAAGGTCATCAAGCCATAATATTCCAGCTCTACCATCATTTCTCCATTCTGAATTTTCTTTATCAATCCTCTCATTTATTAGTTCATTATAAAAATCGACTGCATAATCTTGTGCAGCTGTAAAAAAACCTAATTTTTCTAATCTTAATCTTGCTGATAAGCCAACTCCCTGTGTATAAACAACAGTATCGGATTTGCTTCCATAAACTTGTCCTAATGTTACAGCCTTATCTAATAACACAACTTTATCAATCATTAAATTTCCTTTAATTTTTCTTTACAAAATTTTATTACTTCTTCACAAATTTCTTTTGCTTTATCAGCATCTTCTTTAGTAAAAATTTGAAATGGAGATCCACTAATTGAATAAGTAGGATATCTAGTTGAATATAAATATTTATCTAAAATTGGGCCATAGGACTTAAGAAAATCAAATGTAGGATCCATTGGTATGCAATCTTCAGCTAAATCAGAAATTGATGATCCCCATACCTTGTCAGATCCTTTTAATACTAAGTAAGATACAATAATTTTTTCAGCAGATTGTTGAAATAAAAAGCAAGCAACAGAAAATTCTGTATTAATTAATTTATTTGCTAAATCAAAATCATATTTAGATTGTTCTAGCCATCTTAAATGTTCTTTCATATTTTTATCGTTCATTACCTAGCACCTTATCTTCATCTTGAAAGATTATTTCTAAAGAATTTTTTATAGACATAATTATAAAGTTATTATTTCTTAGATCTTCATATTCTTTAGGAGTATAAACAAAAAATCTTGTATGAACAGATGGTCTTAGATGTGTTATCCAAAACTCGTCCCTATTATGAAACATTTCATCGGTCTCTTGAATAATAAGTAAATCTAAAGACGTATCTGGTAAAACATTACCTAGAGGATAGTCGCCAAAAACTCCTAATGATTTAGCTCCAAGTTGTTTGGATTCAGTTGAAAATTTAGAAAGCTCTTTTTCAAGTAGATTTTTTCTGTGGTTAGAAAACCCAAATACTATTGGCACTTTATTAGCCTATACGTTATAAAGTGTAGGATGATTTGGCTGTTCAAATATCTCATCCTTAGTTAATGGATAACTTTCCTTTTCATAAACTTGAATTCTGTGACATCCAAAATCTGGGATATAGATAAGGTTTCCATAAGTTCTTACAGAAGCAGGAGCTCTTAATTTTCTCCATATTTCTCTGTTTGACATTTCTCTCAACCTCAATACTCTTGGGCTGGACATTATGTATGTTTTTCCAATTTTAGAAAGAGTTGCATCTCCAGTAAATTGAGTTACATATTTCCCTTCTTGATCATAAATTACAACTCGATCATTATCTCTATCAGCAACATATATATCACCATCATCATCTATTGATAGACCAGCTGGACCACTTAATTGAGCATAGTCTTGACCTAAAGAGTTTGGTATTTCACCAAATGAGTTTTGATATTTTCCTTCAGAGTCATATACACATATTCTGTTATTTCTCCAATCAGAAACTAAAATATCACCTTTATGATTCACTACAATTCCCCATGGCATATCTAATGAGTTTTCATCATTATTTGATATAACAGTTCCTAACATTTTTCCTGATTTATCAAATTTTAGGATTCTATTATTTCCAGTATCAACAACAAGAATATTTTCATCTTGATCAAAAGCAATTCCAGCAGGTGAATTAAGTTCACCTTCACCTATTTTATTCGTAGTAGTTGATGATTCTAATTTTGCTGTATCTCCTTTTCCTGCTCCACCAATTGGAACATAACCTTTTTCACCGTCATCAACAAGAGTGTGTATACAATTATCACCTTCATCTGAGACGTATAAAACACCATCAGAATCTTGAATCATCTGGACTGGCCAATTAAAATTACCAAATATATCTAGATCTTCATCTTTCCAGTTAATTCTTCGAATATGCCCACCATTACCATCAGCTCGAATTAAAACATAAAGAACATCTTTAGATTCAACCATATCCATACAATATGTAGTTACTCTTCTCATTCCTAAAGTTTCTTTATATTTATAACCACCTCTCAATATTGCGAATGGTGGTTGTTTTAATCTATCTTTTTGTTGTGTCATTTATTTCTCCCTATTTGAATGGTGTTAATTGTTCAAAATTACCTAAAACAATTTCAGTAGGATCTAATCCTAAATGTTGTTCTAGCAAAGTTCCATAAACACCTCTATAATCAAAAGTATGCTTAAGATCTTCACCATTTAGCCATTCACTAGGATCAATAGAAGGATATTCTGAGTACAGTCCTCCGTTTACCCTATTACCTATAATAAATGCTCCTCCACCTGAACCATGATCTGTACCTGAACCGTTATCTTTCATTCTTCTTCCGAATTCAGAAAAGACTAAAATAACAATTTCTTCAGAAGCATCGTGTTCTTCTAGATCAGCCATAAAGTCCTTAATTCCTTGTGATAATTCACCCATTAATCTGTCATGAGCTGGCATTTCTTGTGCATGATGATCATATCCTCCATGCTGAGTATAAAATACTCTAGTTCCTAAATCTGCAGTATGAACTCTTACAACATCTCTTAGGGCTTTTGCTATGGAGTTGTCTGCATACTCTATTGAAGATTTATATCTTGAAGGAACATCTTTTAGCATATCTGCACCCTGAAGTACTCCTGAACCAGTATTAGCTAAATAATTCATTACAACTCCAGATTCGTGTCTACCACCCATCCATTCATCGGCTGGCGTATACATTCTTGAAAACACATCTAAATTAGCCATTCTTTGAGTATTATCTTCTATTGATGTCATAAGTCCATAATTATCTAAATTATCTACACTTGTAGCTATTACGCCTGGTGCAGCTAAAGCTCTTGGTAAACCTTTTCCAAAACTAACAGCAGTCAATGGATTAGAACTATTAGGATCTAATTCCCTTATAACTTTTGCTAACCATCCTTCAGTTGCCACAGCATTTGGTTCACATGTGTGCCAAATATCCATAGCTCTAAAATGAGATCTAGAGGAGTTTTCGTATCCAATTCCTTGAATTATTGCCATTTTCCCATCTTTATAGATTTCTCTAAAAGGTTCAGCATTAGGATGAAAAGCTAGATCATCTGTAAATGGGAGCGATTCTCCTTCTTTATGTCCTACATAATTTCTTACATCATAATAAATTCCATTTGTGAAAGGTATTACAGTGTTTAGAAAGTCATTACCTCCCGATAATTGAACTACTACAAGAACGGGATCTTTTTTACCAGATTTTTTTTGAGTAACCATTATTCTCTCCTTATGCTAATTGAAATTCTGGAGATGAAACTAATAAAGTATACAACTGAATAACTTTACTCCTAACATCTTCATTATCGTTATTATTTCCAACAGATGGTCCTTTAGATGCTATCTCTAATAGCTGATCAAAAGTTTGGTCACTAACTTCAAGATGACCTGCATTTTCTAAAACTCCATTGACTAATTGTTCTGATGATAATTCTGAATCTGCATTAATCAATGAATCAACCAAGGACTTAGAACCGACATTTGTCATGTCAGAAATTAAGTCTACAGCGTAATTAATTCTTTCTGTTAATGATCCTCCATCAATCCACTCTTTTCCTGTATGCCATCCTTCAACTGTTGGTGGATCTAAAAGTGTTTGTCCCATAACAGTACTTAAACCATGAAGCCCACTCAATCTAGAATCTTTAGGACCGATTTCAGATGTTAATTTTAGTGTACTAGCAATAAATTCTGCTGGACATTTAACTCTTTTGAACATTGAATTTTTAAAGAATTCAGATTTGAACATAGCTCTCATAACTTCTTTCATATCAGCATCTGAATTCAAAAAGGTTTTTACTAGAATATCCATAGCTTCTTGATCTTTTGGAGGTTCAATACTCCAAGCTGGAATTTGTGGTTCGTCAGCTACAAAAAAATTATAAAGATGCCTAGAAATAAATTTTGCACAAGCATCAGTTTTTACAATAATTTCAATAATATCTTCGCCATTAAAGTTCCCTTTATTTCCTAAGAACTCTTTTTCTCCGTCATCATGATCATTTTGATCAAAAATAAATTGAGATTTAAAGTGACCATATGGATACAATGGAATTGGTTGTTCAAAAGTCCATCCAGTAAAAGCTCTAGATGCATGTTTTATATCATCTTCTGTGTAATTACCGATACCCATTGAGAATAACTCAAGTAATTCTCTACCAAAGTTTTCATTAATATTTTTTCCATGATTTTCACAATTATCAAGCCAAAATATCATTGCTGGATCTGCTGCCAAGTCTCTAAGTAGTATTCTTAGATTTAATAGACAATTATTTCTTAGCATTGCAATATGGTCTATCATTGTTGGACCCTGTTCACTTTTAGTCCAACCTGTAGCAAAAACATGATGCCAAAATAGTGTCATTTTTTCTTGTAATGGTTTTCTTGAATTAATCATTCTATAAAACCATTTTGTATTATCCATACCGAAATTATCTGTAGAATGAAGCTGAGGATAATATCTTGATAAAATATCCTCATCTGGTAAATCATTGATTTTCTCAATATCAACAAGATCATCAACTATATCATCATAGTCTTTTGACGAGAGTTCTTCTAGTAATTTTGAAGTTGTACCAAAACCAGCTCTTCTATACAAATGTGCAATTAATGCTTTATCAGTAGCCATAATCTCCTCTATAAACAAAGTTATTTTACACTTTAAAATACCTATAATTTATGAAATTTACAAGAATAAAAATAATGAATTTAAATTTTTTCTACATAAAGTCGAAATCAGTTACGGGATCCGGAATGTTATCCCATTTATTTGACCCTTTCGTTCGCATTATAGTAATAACTCTTTTTACATCTGGATTAGCTAAACCCCATAGTTTTTGACCAGTAAGTATATTTACAGCATTTTGAGCCCATCTTTTAGATCCTTCAGATGCGGTAAAGTTAGAACCACCAGCATAGTGAGGTGTAATAAACAAATTTTCTGATTTTAACAATGGAGATTCAGCATCAAGTGGTTCAATTTCAGTAACGTCAATACCTGCTGAATAAATAATATTATTATTCAAAGCATGAGCTAAATCAGATTCATTAACTATAGGTCCTCTAGCACAATTAATAAATATTACATTCTCTTTCATTTTAGAAAATGCATCTAAATTAAATGCATGATTATTTTCAGCTGTTGCGGGTGAATGAACAGTTATAATATCACTTTGAGTAATAAGTTCATCGAATGAAACTAACTCTACACCATATAAATCAGCAACAGATTGAGGTATATAAGGATCATGAGCAATTATTCTTTGGGGCCCAAATCCTTTGATTCTATTTGAAAAGGCTCTACCAATATTACCGAACCCATATATTCCAACAGTTGTTCCAGCTATTCTTCTAAGACGATTTCTTGCTGCCATTAATTTAGAAGGATCATCTGACCAAGCACCTTCTTTTGTATACTTATTTAATTCAGGAACTTGTCTTGTAATAGTCAATAACATCGCCATAGC
>Ga0114933_10000332_pt1 | contig 58075 bp, 42 predicted proteins | sample 4SBtaG_FD_89691 | JGI IMG/M metagenome (GOLD analysis project Ga0114933, IMG submission 89691) | Deep subsurface microbial communities from Kolumbo volcano to uncover new lineages of life (NeLLi) - 4SBTROV12_W25 metaG | ecosystem: Environmental > Aquatic > Marine > Volcanic | place: Kolumbo...
AAAAAGTATTCTAGATGAATGGAATGTTCCTAGCGCGCAGGCGATGGCAGATGGTTGGAACTGGATTACATTTGATATCCTGACGCAGTTAGGCGTGGTTATTCTGGCAGGAATTGTTGTGAACAACGCGATTCTCATTGTTCACCAAATGTTAAATAATATTAAGGCGGGCATGGAGGAGCGACAAGCGTTACTGGTTTCTTGTCAAACTCGATTGCGCCCCATCATGATGACCGTTATTTCAAGTGTTTTCGGTATGATTCCACTGGCATTTGGAGAAGGTGCTGGAACAGAATTGTATCGCGGTATGGGAACAGCATTGATTGGTGGATTGAGTATCTCGACTATTTTTACCCTATTTCTCGTACCAGTTCTTATATCCCTTGCCATCGACATGGGTTTCCATACTACAAAAGATGATTTGGTTAAAGATTCGTTGCAGTTAAAATCAGATTTCTTACCTAATTCTTCTTAAAAAGTATACCCCTCTCTATCTTATCGGCCAAGAGGTGGGAGGTGGAGATTCCACACAAACTTCTTCTTTGCTGACTGGGTGTTCGAAAATCAGTCGATGCGCATATAAAGCGATTTGTTTATCGGGTAAGGTTGTGGCAGCACCGTATTTTTTGTCTCCAGAAATAGGGTGGCCTATGAAGGCAAGTTGTGCGCGTATTTGGTGAAACCTTCCTGTATATAGTTTTACCTCCAGAAGACTGGAGTCTGAATAGTTTTCTAGTGTTTTATATTCTAATTCGGCATGTTGCGTATCTTTTCCTGATCGTTGAAAAACGGTGGATTTGAGAGATTTTTCTTTCCGCAGATGGTGAGAAAGTATTTTTTGTTTAGGGTTTGGTTTTCCCTCGACAATGGTGCGATAGATTTTTTGCGTGGTTTTCTCACGAAACTGCTTGGATAAACGCGATGCGCCTTTTGAGGTGCGTGCAAATAAAACCACACCAGATACATTCCGGTCGAGCCTGTGAATTAAACCAAGATATACATTACCGGGCTTGTTGAATTCAGTCTGAATCCATTTTTTTACTTGATCCATTAACGACTCGGACTTGGAGTAATCTGCTTGCGTGAGAATTCCTGGTGGTTTGCAAACTGCAATTAAATGATTGTCCAGGTAGAGAATGTTAAGAGACAAATCACTTGGGTGGCTCAACCTTAATATCCTTTACATCGATGAGTTTCAGCTTTTCAGTATCCACGATTCCTCCCGAGACAACATATTTGATTCCATCTTCAATGGACATGTCAATTTCAGTGAGATCTTCGGGGGGAGCGAAAACAAGAAAACCGGAAGTGGGGTTAGGCATGGTGGGCACAAAAACATTGAGAACGTCTTCACGGGTATACTCCTGAACCTCGCCACGTGCTGAGCCAGTGACAAAACCTATAGCGAGCATTCCACGGCGCGGAAACTCAAGTAAAACAACTTTTCGAAATGCACTAGTATCGGCGTGGGCGATTGATTGCACCACTTGTTTAGATCCCTTATAGATTTTGCGGACAAAAGGAATTTTTTCTACGAGTCTTTCGCCTAAATTGATCAATTGTTTGCCAAAAAAGTTTGTTGTGAACCATCCGACAGCAAGAACGATAAGTAATGTGATGACCAACCCTAGGGCGGGAATCCGGTATCCCTCGGGAATGGGAGCACCCATATCGATCAGAATTTTTGTAAAAACCGGGGATAATGTATCTAGATTTTTAAAAAGAAACTGTAAAATAAAATACGTTAATGCGATAGGCAGAGTAATTAGAAGCCCGGTAATGAAAATATTTCTAATACGTCGTTGAAGTCTTTTAAGCATAGTTTCCAATAGGTTTACAGAAAGGAAAATCTTTCTCCTCACTTAAGTAAGTAAAGGAAAAAATAAAAACCTTTTTAAGTATTATATAGTGAAACCTTGACAAGACAAGAGCTGTAAAAGGAGGAGGAATTTGTTCTTGACAGAGTAGGTATTATCGTTAATATCAACAATCAAACTAGGCGTTTTCATAGTAAAACTTTTTTGGGGCTGTGGCGCAGCTGGGAGCGCGCTTGAATGGCATTCAAGAGGTCAGGGGTTCGATCCCCCTCAGCTCCATATAGAGTATAAAGGGTGGCGGTTTTTACCGCTGCCCTTTTTTGTTATCGCTCCTAATGGTACGAGGATAAGTTCTTAGTCACTTTCTAGATATAAGATATGCTAAAAACCCAGTACATAAAATTATTATTGCTGCAAAAATTCCAACTAATCCTATCCAAATCGAGGCATAATGTCCAAAACCAACCCCAAATGAAATATAAAGAAAAGACAGAATCAGCGTAAATAGAGAAAAAACAATGAATATTTTAATTGGATTGTAAATTAATATCGTCTGTAAGATAGATTGCAATGTGCGTAAACTATCTCTAATAAATCGCACCTTTGTTTTTCCAACCCGCTTTTGATATTCAATAGGGACATAAGAAATGTGTCGTTTGGTCAAAATATAAGATAGGGTTGCTGTTGTTGTAAAACTAAATACATCGGAAAGGTTGTTAAAGTATTTGGCGATTGTATTTTTTGAGAAAACTCTGAAACCGCTATTAATATCAGCTATTTTTGTGCCAGTGGAAAACTCCACTAAAAGTTTTAATATGATTCTTAGTATTTTTTTTGATCTTGATTCCCAGTAATAAATACCCTTGCGTTCTCCCACAACCATATCAAAATTTTTTTGATACTCCTCCATCAGGTTAGGAATCTTATCTATTGGATAAGTTCCATCTCCATCAAAAATTACAATAGTATCAAAATTAGCCGCGTTAATTCCATTTTTCAACGAACGCCCATATCCCACATTATTAGGGTTAAAAATTACCTTAGCCCCACATTTTTTGGCTGTCTCTCCTGTTTTATCATCTGAGCCATCATCGACAACAATGATTTCATATGAGTCAAGGTTCATCCTATCCAAAACAAGTTTGGTACTATTTATAGTATCGTGAATTACCTCACTTTCATTAAAACAGGGTATAACTATTGAAACTTCCTTTATTATTTTTTTTGATTCTTCCATCTTTACCTATAGGGTAACTACTTTAAAGAAACTTTAAAATTTTCATTCCACATGTAGAACATAATTATGGAAAACAATTTCAAACCATTATCCTGATGTTTATTTTTGTGTTCCTTGTATAGATATTTTAAGTAATTTTTATTCAATATGGAATCCACAATATCATTTTTACCATTCACCAATTCCTCAAATATCTCCCCTCCCTTTGCTCTAAACCAGTGCGAAACAGGCGCATTAAACCCTCTTTTTTTTTGAGATAAAATAAAGTCTGGCAACCTTTTTTTTTGAGAAGCTCTTAATAAATATTTTTTAGAAAATCTTTTCATTTTTAAGTCTATTGGTAGGGACGCGCAAAACTCTACCAACCTATGGTCTAGAAAAGGAGTCCTAGCTTCCAGACCATGTGCCATAGTCGAACGATCAATTTTAACTAATATGTCGTCTACAAGCCATGTTTTAATATCTGCATAAAGAGCTTGATCAAGATAATTACAACCCTGAACATCGTCCTTAAATTTTGAAAATTCGTTCAATAATTTGTTTTGACTCATTTGATGATAAAAGTCTGGTAATAATAAGTTCTTTTTTTCTTCGTCTGAAAAAATACTCCTCCAGGAGCAATGTGCCTCGAAAATATCTGAAGAATATCCCTCGAAAAACTTTCTGAACATATAGTCATTACTTACTTTTTTAAAGCTAACAGGTAGTAATTTTGCCAACAAACCTCCGACAGATCTAATACCCCATGCAGGTAAAAATCTAGTTAAATAACAGATTTTATCTGCAGTATAAGTTTCGTAGCCAGCCAAATTTTCATCTGCACCATCCCCTGATAGACAAACGGTCGTATACCTTTTGGCCAACCTGCCTAGTTGATACATAGGAATAATCGATGTGTCGGCAAAAGGTTCATCAGAAAAATAAGATATTTTACTCAACTCATCCCTTGTTGTATTTGAATAACATTCAACATGGTGAGGGGCCTCTAACAACTTAGAGACTTTGGAGGCCAAGTAACCTTCATCAAAACTTTTTTCCTTAAAACTAATACTGAATGTTAGGTTTTTTTTAGGGGGTCGAATCTGACCCATGATAGAAACAATAGTAGAAGAGTCTATTCCCCCACTTAAAAATGCACCTAAAGGCACATCACTGGTCATTCTAAGTTTTATAGAGTCACTTAGTAAATTTGAAAACTCTTTTATGGCTTCATTTTCATTAATGTTTTGATTTTTTTTATTAAAGTAATTTGCCAAATTCCAATAACATGCTACTTGAGGGCGCTTATCTTTTTGAACCAATAAGTAATTTGCGGGCCTAAGTTTTTCTACACCTTCTAAAATTGACTCCGATGAAAGAATATAACCTAAGGAAAAAAATTGGTTCACCGCATTGAGATTTAGATAATCAGCGGTATCGGGGTCTTCCCTAAGGGATTTTATTTCAGAGGCAAAAATCACGCCATCATCCAGTAGTCTATAATATAAAGGCTTCTCTCCAAGACGGTCCCGAGCAAGAAAAAGGGATTGCCTTTGATCGTCCCATAAAGCAAAAGCAAACATTCCGTTAAATTTTTCAAGGCACTTGGTGCCCCATTTTTTATAACTTTCTAATATTACGCTTGTGTCAGAGTCAGTAGTAAAAATAGCACCGCTTTGTTCTAACTCCTGTCGTAAGGATTTGAAGTTATAAATTTCGCCATTGAAAACAATTTGAAATTTTCCAGAGGAATCGGAGAGAGGTTGATTGGCCTTATTACGCAAATCTATAACCGATAGTCGCCTATGCCCAAGCCCTATGGGACCATTTAAATAAATTCCAGCAGCGTCAGGTCCGCGATGGACAACCCGGCCATTCATTCTATCGATCAATGAACGGGTAGGAGGGTTTTTCCATGAAAGTTTTCCATTAATACCACACATAAAATTTCTTAGAGCTAAAATATTAATTTATAAATAAATGCAACAATTAAATAGTTTAATAGGCTTCTTGTTACAAAAAACTCACCAGTATCCTTTCTATGTATGGCTATTAATTTTAAGCTTTATCAGCTTGACTGCTCCATATGAGGGATAATGCTTGTAGTTAAAGACATATACCCCATTACCTGTCAAATATGGGGTTATTAAAAATTTAAAATGGATTTTGTCATCAATTTTATTAGAATTTACTTTTAAGAAAACACGACCTACAGTTTTAACCTCTTTATTTAAAATAGAACCCATCATCAAATCACCAGGGGATTGGGTTTTAAACTCATTCATATCTTCGGTAGCCAAATAACCTTCAACCTGATACTCCTTGTTGGGAGAATAATTATCTACTTTAAAAAAGAACTTTCCATTTTCCAATTTATAAGGGCTTAGTGATTCTGGTAATTTTTTTTCTCCTATATTCGCAGAGTAAGCCAATTTATAAACACTATAGGTAGCCGTTGGAGGATTCGAGCCAAAAACAAAATATGCGCTTTGGTTGATTATCTCAGGAACCCATTTATTAGGCATCTCTTCATGGTAATGAGGCCTGCTATTGTATCCATAGGAATTAAATATAATATGGGATACTTTTATAGATTTTAATCGCTCTAACAGATCCTCCCATCGAGTCATTTTTGAATAACCTAAATAATCTCCTGCATGTAGTTTATCCCCCCAAATGTAATTACGATCAAGGTAATAGCCTGGAATCAAGGGATAAAGAAAAAATTTAGAGTCATTTGGAGTTTTAGAGTTCACAAAACTAGTGATATCTATGAGTCCCAAATTAGTCTGATTTAAAAATTTATTCCGTTTAGCTACATTTGCAACCACAGGGATATAGCTAGATAAACCTCCATAGGGTTTAGGAATTAAATAATTTTTATAAGCACTATGTGCCATGATAACCATAAGAATACTCAGTAAAGCTTTCCCTAGTCTTAGTCTGTTTTTCTCAATATTATCCAATATAAAAGTACCCAAAATTGACCAAGCAGCAAACATAGGTATAAACCGCCTATTATTTGGAGGGCCAAGAATATAGATGCAATAAAGGCCTAGGGCATAAATCAAGATAGGAAAAATTAAATTCCAGTTTGGTTTTTTTAAAAAAGGAGTCATTAAAAATAAAAATAAAAACCCCACTGTCAATGTTTGCCCAAAAATTTCTGGTTTGGTCATCATCCAGGGTGTCGTAAAAAAACTCTTTGTATAGCTAAGAACCCGATTTATAGCATCAGGTTTGTCAGACTCTGTGTCTTTGAGAGTAAATATTAGATTATTTTCTTTACTTCTAGGATCACTTCCCATTGAGGCTAAGCTCTCATTGCTTAATTGAAAGATTTTAAAGGGGTAAAATAAGTTTGAACGGTAGTAAACCTGACCAAAGTACCAGGGCGTTAGAATCACTCCCGATAAAATTAAAACTACTAGTACATCGCGGAAGACATTCTTTATAGACACTCCAGATCGAAGCTCAGAAAGTATTAATGCTACTAAAAGTGCGGCGACAGGAACTAAGCCATAAATATTCTTGGTCGCACCAGTATATCCTACGAACAAACAAAGAAGGAGAAGTCTCCGGATAGACCTATCTTGAATATAGAGACAAAGGCAGAAAAGGGCAGCTGTGGCTAATGCTGCAAGGAGGAATTCCTCCTTAACATCGATCATTAAATACTGATAAAAGGAATTAGTCGAAACTAAAAAAAGAGCAGATGCTAGAAAGGCATAAGGGCGAGAAATAAACATTCTTGCTATTATGAATATACCTACTCCAATGAGAAAAAAAATTTGTAAATTAACCAATAAAGCAGGAACTGAACTTTTATACAACATGGTGCCAAACAGCCAAATCATCTCAGACAAATGTGGCCAAAACCCACCCAAAAAGAAATGCAACGGTATGATTTGATGGTTGGTTTTAAATAATGCACCATAGGCCATATGCATCGCTTGGGCATCAGAAGAAGACAACGGTAAAAAAGCTAATGACAAACCAAATAAAACAGCAAGAGCCCATATTAGGGACGTGAAAAGGTTGAGACGCGATTCTCTAATAAATCCTGTCACATTGAGATTTTTAACAAATTCATAAAAATAAATTACTTTGTTTCTTTGGAGAACCAACCAGGATAGGGAAATGACCCAAAACAAAGATGAGTATAATAATGCAGCATATCCCAATATCATGGTGAATGTGCTAAGAACGCAATACCCCAGTAAAAAAGCGAGATAAACTTCTTCTAGATGAGTTTTGAGGTTTACTTTAAGTAACCGTAATACAGTCAATCCCATGCTAAAAGCAACAAAAATGACTATAAAGGCTACAAATACTTCAAAAAGAATAATGAGTAGCGTTAAAAGAACTTCCATTTTTATGAATCACAAGATAGTTAGTCAAAATCTCTAAACGAAAACCCAATGTCTTTTAGAAAACTGAAATCTGGATGAGGATTCTGATGCTCCAAACTAATAACATTGTCACTACGAAACCGCATTTGTATTCCCAGCAATTCCAGAAATTTCAAACTAAACCAGATAATTTTCCAGGGCACTGAAATTAGCATGGGAGATTTATTCTTTTGATAAGCCAGGATCCTTAAAACTTCTCGGAAAGGTCTTCCATTTTCACAAGCAGCAATAATGGGAACGGAAGAATTATCGCATGACTCACAGCTTAATTTAAAAATTAGTCTACATAAATCTTCAATGTGGGAAAAATATAGGATTTGATCGCCGCGCCCAATTAGTGGGATCAAGGGACAATGGATAACTAAAGACTGTAGGCCAGCTAAAAACCCACCAAGTTTATTTCCAAAAATCAAACCAGGTCGAATGACTAATCCTCCTCGTGCTACGACCTCTTGCTCGATTGCCAACTTTGCTTTACCGTATAGAGACTGGCAATTATCAAAAGCACTGATTGAAGAAATATAGATAATCTTTTTTATCCCACCAGCTTGAGCTGCTTGAAAGAGACGAATGGATCCTTTTATATTCGTTTCTTCAATGTCTCTCCATGAGACTGGAGAGGGATCATAAGCACAATGTACAAGAATCTCAGCACTTTTAAATATATCGGGAGCTAGTGAATTTTTTAAGGAAAAACGGACTTGTTTTTTTTTAATTTCGTCATCATCCAAAATCCTTTGCAGAGAAACAATAGTGCAACCCTGTTCCTTTAGAAACCGATATAAAGAACCACCTAGATAACCATTAGCTCCAGTAACCACAAATGCTTTCATCACGCTAATTGCGTAGAATGAGCGATCCTATAGGCATTGGCCATAATTGTCAAAACGATAGGTCCTGGAGGAATACTAGGAAAGGTAGAAGAGTCTACAAGGTGCACTCTTTCCCATCCTTTAATTCTACCAAAAATATCAGACTCAAGATTATCAGGGTTCTTTTGCATAGGGAAAGTTCCTCCATAATGATTACCATGCCCAATTTGACTTAAACTGCTTAAGGGAAGTAAGGGAAAAGACTTGAAATAACCCCGATACTTCCAAAATCTACGACCCTCTATTTGTACAGCTTCCTTCGTACTTAGGTTCTTAACATTTTTTATTACAAGCTTTTCAGTTTCATTTTTATGAGAATGCTTTAGCGTCAACTCTACTCTTCCTGATAAATTGGAATGAAGATAGCCTTGAAGAATAATCAGTCTTCCAAGTACCAATGAAATAAACGGGCTAGCTAAGGGAAATAAGGGTCCCAGGAGTTTTTTTAGTGCTACAGGGAAAAAATCATTATAAGTATAGGCTTGAAAAAATGACGCATAATTAGCTTCAGATGTATCGAAATATTCGAAGAACAACTGAGATAAAGTAAACAACTCCTCCCTGTTTGTACCTTTAACATTAGTGTACCGTATCATTGGAATAATAAAGTGCTGACTATCATGAATAAAAACAGACTTGTCATATGCTCTCATCGAACTAAGCATTATTTTTGTTGTTGGAACGACTCCAGAACCTAAAAAGACCCTTTTAGCAATAAACGATTTACTCTGGTTCCCAGTCTTTGATCTTGCTTTAATAATAACTTTTCCATTTTCTTCTTTAAGGTTTTCAACAATTGTATCTTTTACATAGGTCACGTTTTTATTTTGCTTTATTGTGTCTAATGTTAACGATGTCTTATAAATGGAATCATAAGGGCATCCATACATACACAACCCACAGTATTTACAACCCACCATATCCATATTTGATTGTGCAGCTATGGCCAATCGCGACCGACCAAACGTAAACCCAACATTTGAAAGAAGAGATTTATTTTTTTCAAGTTCTTCCAACCATCGTTTTGCTTGTCGACTTGGTTTTAATGATGGATTTTCCTGAGTATAGAGCGGGAAATTTTTCAAAAAATCATCTTCGACAGATGCCATAGGTACCCAAGATAATATTTTTTTATAAAATGGTTCTAAATCTTGAACTGTAATAGGCCAATTATGAATATCTCTTTGGTGGTAGGGGAGTAATGCTGCTCCCCAAACATTAGTTAGACCTCCTTTTGCAAACGAAGGCAATAAGGTAGCGGTACTGGATTCGGCGAACTCAAACTCTGGAGGTTTGCGATAGGGAAAGTCGGATCCATAGGCTAGTTTTTGAGAAACCCCTTTTGTACTTACAGAAAGGGCCGACTTCAGTATTTTTATATCTTCTAGAGACCACTCCGCAGGCTCCATTTGTGACATTCGGTTTATGATTATTTTTTTTTCCTGCTCTAGATCCTCTCCACTATCAATGATAGTAACAGGTAAATTTTTCTCCAATAAAGCCAAGGTCGCACCGATTCCCGATGGCCCTGAACCTATGACATAATTCATAAATATTTCCTGTAGAGAAGGACCTGTCTTAGCAACCCGATAAAAATAAAATAAATCGATTAAGTAAAGAGAAGAAAAATTATTTTTTATGCAACAATAACGCAGCTATAGCATTTAGGCCTCTCAAATAACGCTTAAATCCACCACTTAGCATAAGGGCCTTAAAGTTTGTGATCCACGTTTTAGAGCATGTGTAATAATCATAATAGCTTTTTTTATACCAGTATTTCATGCGCTCCTTCCCGAAAACGGGGTTAACATAGACCGGATTATCAAAATCAATAGATAAGTAACTTGCCCAATCTTGAGTTTCCCTAAGCCCCCCACTTTTTAAGCAAACCTTATATAATTCGCTTCCTGGATAAGGTACTGGGAGATAAAACAAAGCCATTTGTGAAGAAAGGCGTTTGGCATAAGCTATTGTATTTTGAACCAACTCCTCTGTTTCCCCTGGGAGACACAAAATATAAGAACATAACATGGTTATCTTTGCTTTATGGGTCCACTCTACAGCCCTTTCTTGCACATCCACTTTAATATTTTTCTTAAGAACATCCAAAGATTGCTGATTCCCAGATTCGATGCCATAGAGAATATTTCTACAACCTGCTTCATGCATTAAAGCTAAAAGTTCTGGGTCAACCCTATCTGTTCGGGTTGTGCATGACCACAAAAGATCATTGACGCCCTCTTTAATCATCAATCTAAAGAGCTCATAAACGTATTTTCGGTTTAGGGTAAATGTAGAATCCTGAAAATAAATTCCTCGAGCTCCCTTCTCATATTTAAGAATTTTTAACTCCTCCACCACTCTTTTAGGGCTAAAGACGCGAAGCTTTTTTCCAAGGGCTACGTGTGCTTCGCAAAATGTACATGGATAGGGGCATCCGCGTTGAGTTACTACAGAATAGTTCGGCAACTTAATATATTGGGTGGGATGAGGAATATACCTAGACAAATTCAGGTCGCCAAAGAAGCCGACAGGTAAATCGTCCAATACCTGGATTAACTCTCTGTCAGGATTTGAGACAATTGTTGTTCCATCCCTTCTCCAAGTCAAACCTTGGATAGAGCCAAAATTTTTAATGCCCGTTTTTAAGGCCTCAATCAATTCAACTAACGTTAATTCTCCCTCTCTACGGATAATAAAATCGCACTCAGGGGATTCTTCAAGACTCTGAACTGGTCGGTCTGTCACATGAACACCACCATATACAATGATGCAATTTGGTAAAACCTGGCGTATTACCTTTGCTGTATCAAATGCATAATCAGCCGTAGGAGTAAATACTGAAATCCCTATCAAATCATACTGATTATTTTGGAGTAAATTTTGCAATCTATGCAAATCGTAATCCCCAAATTGGGTATCGACAAAACTCACATCATATCCTTTTTCTTTGAGCCAGCGATAAACAGATATTATTCCTAAAGGTGGTAGAAATCCCTGCTCGACTTTAAGGCTTCCCCATAAAGCTTCCGGTGGATACAATGGCTCAAGAAGAAGAATTTTTGGGTTTTTGGAAGGGGGGATGAAACTTGTTTTGTGTTTATAGTGGTCAATTCTATTGGATTTTCCACTTTCAAAAATTTTTTGACTATCACTAGGTATATAAGTCATGAGCTGCTTCCAATTATTTACTTACCCTATATCACCAAAACTGTTTAGAAGCGAATATTTATTACTTTTTGGGAGCCTCAAACATATTTTTGACAAGTTGTGTGATGGGTCGTAGTATTTTCCGAACCATTTAATTGTTAGTATAAGATCAATTTATAAAGACGTAGAATAGTATATTTAAACAGTGGTTGCCTAGATCAATTTTTTCTATGGTTGTCATGCTTAAGATACGGGATCAAATAAAGTCATTACTTTATAAAAACATGCCGTTGCTGGATCTCGGTTTTCTTTTTTTTATTCTTGTTTATCATTGTATTTACACTTACTTGACTAAATCTGTTCCAAGTGAGGCAGATGTCGGTTATATAGATTGGGTGCATTATGTCAGGGCCTTTGATGATGTACTAAATGGAAAGGTTCTTCATAAGGATTTCTATTGGTTCTATGGCCCACTTTATCTTTATGCGCAAATCCCATTTTATGTGTTGTTAGGTGGTAATCATTACGCCGTAAATTTTTTAATTTTTCAGATTTTGCCTGCCATTTCAATAGTCCTATCCTACATTTATATCCGTTTACTGATAAAAAGTCCTACTTATCGAATTCTATTTTTACTTATTTGTATTTTTCATTTTGTCAATGTGACATTAGCTTCACCACGTCATCTAGGAGCTGAAATAGGTTTGGCAGTTTTTATTTATTCTATTGCAGATAGAAATAAAAAATATTCTCCATTTTTTGTTGGAGTTTTTGTTGGTATCGGTCTTTTATCTGGAAGCGAATATGGTGTTCCAGCTTTCTTGGTCATTGTTGTTGGTATATTACTAGCTTTTTTTTGTAAGGATAACTTTCTCTCTAAAAGTTATGTAACTACATTTGTATCTGGATTGTGCATTTCACTTGCCCCTTTTGTTATTTATATGGTTTGTAATGAGGTGATGTTGTCGTATTTGATTTGGTGTTTCAGTTTAATGCAAGGGTTTGTAGAAAATAACCCTGCAAGAGGAGAGTTTATTCCTCCGTTACCTTCATTTCACATCACTGGGGTCAGAACCTTTCTTCACTCTCTTTATATTGTATTTACGTCCAAGGGGGTCCGTTATTTTCTTCCTCTTGTTATCTATTTGGTGGGGTTCTTTGTATTTCTTAAAATATTTATATATCAGAGATCTATTTCATGTATTAAGTATTTTATCCTTGCCTCGTACGGAGTAATGATTTATCTGCGAACTTTAGCCGGCCCTGCATATGGCTATTTTGTATATGGGTTAATACCTGCAATAACCCTAGGGATATATTTTTTAAATTTTGTAACACAGCAGGCATCCTTATACTTTAAGGAAAGAAAAAGAATGTTTTTTTCGTTTTATTGTTTTTTAATTTCAATTTCTATCGCTTGGATATTTCTTACAATAGAGAACAAAAGCCTGTTACACCCAATGAGTTGGAAAGTTTATAAAAACTCAAACCTGGTATTTTATGATCGTGTGGGCTTTAAGGTGTCCCCGAAATTCCGCGATGAATATGAGCGGATTAATCAATATATTGAGAAACATACTGCAAAGGATGATTATGTTCTAGAATATCCATGGGGATACTATAATCATTTTACAGGTCGCTCCTCGCCGCTTATTGCAAGAGATGGTGTTTATGATATGACAATTGCGGCCAGAAGCCATTATGACGAAGCCATAAGGAGCCTTGAGGACAAGAAACCAAAATATGTAATTTTGAACATACTTAATGGTGGAGTTATGGTGTCTGCAATTCGTACCGACACGAACGCTCAGGTGTCTTGGAGAACTCCTGATAGTCCTAATTTTTCGGGAAACGGTAGCCCACTGGAGTTCTATATTCTTGAGAATTATCACCTCGTAGAAAAATTTCAATATGCAGCTATTCTTCAAAGAAATAAAAAAAGAAGAGATTTTAAGCTGAAATTCAAAAAAACAAATGTTCTACCTGATCAGATAAAAAATATTAAGGTTTCGGGAGGTAAAAGGGTGGGTAGGGGCTATTTTTTTGACATCAACTCGCGATTATTTAACTTGGAACTTGAGTTGAGTGAGTCTATTCCAGCAACACACATTGAAATAACATATCTACTAAAAACTGGGTTGATGAAGAAAATATTCACCAAAAATCTACTAAAGTTGGATGTTGGAGATTTAAAAAAAACAAATACGGTAAGGACAATCATTAATGATTTTTCCGATATTGGGCAAATAAACCATAGTTTTACTGGTATTGCACCACCAACAAAAGAATTCTTGAGGAAGGTGAAAACTATTCGGATGAGTTTTCATTCTCCTGCCCCTTATTTTATACCCGAAAAATTTGAATTGCTGGACGTTGTAGTTGCTTATGATATGAAATTAAATCAGGGCTTTTAGGTTGCTTATATAAAATATAATAGCTCTATTTAAAATAAACAAGCTATGCAGAACCTCAATGTTTCTCAATTAAACTCCATTGAAAAAAATTATGTTTTCCGCGGGATTTCAAAAGCGCATAACGTTAGTTCCATATCCTTTATGATGGATGAGTGTTATTTTTTTCATAAATGCATTAGTGTAAACCGTGTCAGCTAATCCACCCAGTTTCTGGATATTTACCTGCCCTGCAAAATGATTTTTGTGATGTACTTTCTAGCCTTAGCATTTTTAATGGAGGGAGTTGGTGGGTTATTTTGTCTGTTCAGCCGTTCCCACTTTTAGTATTTTGTGTAATTTTGTTTGGTCTCGTTACGAGGTATACGGAAAGGCTTACAGTCGAAATGTAATATTTATGGGTTTTTATTTCTAAAAATGGGATTTTTAAAATCACCCGTGACGACCAATAAGTTTTTAGTTTTCTCTTTATTATGAGATTCTATAACACCAGATACTGTTTCGGTTTTAAGGTTTGCAGCACCTTGAAACTGCATTTGTATGTCTGAGTTCTTTAGGTATAGTTTTTTTGATTTCAGTGTTCCCTTTTCTAGTTTCAAGTCACCTTGAAAATAATCGAATGGAATATTTTTGCTCTTTGTCTTTGGGATATTTTTAAAAACAGGAGTTATTTTTGAGGGTATTGAAATTTGCCCTGAAGAAACCTCAAAGCCTAGATTTCCAGAAAACAAGCTTGCAATTTGTGTCAGTTTTCTTTTACCATTTTTTTTATATTTTTTTAAATTTTTAAGCCCACCTGTAAGTTTCCCATAAAATTTCAGAGGGCCTTTTAGTTTTTTTCTTAGTAGGTCTTCAGCCATTAGATCTTTTCCATCCAGGGAAACCGTAACCAACTTATTTTTTAAATGGTAAAAACCCTTCAATTCAATATCCCCATGATTGAGTTTAAGTTTAACTGGGTTAGCACTGATAAAGCCTTCAGAAAGTTCAAATTGCCCACTTAGTTGATCTATTGGAAATTTATTGATTGATAATTGTTCGGCATCTATCAAAATGAAATTTTCATTATTTTTAGGGGTGCTAACAGCAATTCGAATTTTATTTACTTTATGTCTTTGTTTTGGGACGCCCATTAAAATACCGTTTTTCCCTTCTAAAAATCCGTTAATTACTAAGTCCTTCAAGGTTAATGGACCTTTGAAACCAATATCACCATCAAAGGTGCCTGTGACAGGAAAAAAATCGCCTTTACCCATTGGTTGGACATCATTAAAGCTTATTTTTTTGATTTTGATTTTTGCATCAATAACGTGAGTTTTGATTTGAGGGTTTTTTGGGAAAAAATTTCCATTGAAATAGATTAGGCCTCCTAAAGTCTCTCCTTTTATGTCAAAATTTACTTGATTCTTTTTCCAAACTCCTTTTATAGCTATAGAAGGAACCGAAAGGGCCTGATTTTCTACTTGTTTTAATCCTCTCACGGGGGCATACAAGGTAATTTCTTTTCCTTGTAAATTTCCCTCCATGGTTAGCGTTAGTGAGTTTTTTTGATCAACAACTCCTTTGGCTTCAAGCTGACCTGATAGTGTCCCTGTTGTTGGCATCCAATTTCTAAGTTTACGATATATAGAGGGCTGGACCTGTAGGTTATTTAGGTCAATATGCGAATTTAAAATTTCAATACCAAGCTGTTTTTGCTGTGAAGTACTTACCATAAAAATTTTAGAGGAGGATACTACTTGTCCATGAAGTGGATTCATGAAAAAGTTAATATCTAAGACACCTTTTTTTAAAGTAGCATTACTTTCAAATTTTGGAATCGTAAGTTGTGCATCACCGGCCTTAAGGTTTATTTCTCTGAGTTCTATAGAAAAACTTAAGTGACTACTCTTTAAAAGATTTTTTGGATTTTCAAGTTCATCCAAGGGAACATGCCCTTCGATGGACAAATGTTTTATTTGTGTTTCTAAAAAGGATTTCCTTAAACTTTTTTGAGTAGAAGGCGGGAGTAAAGCTTTAATCCATTCAAAAGCTATATTTCCTGCTGTAATATTATCTAGATTAATTTCTAAGGCAGGCTTCTTTGATAGTATGTCCTTAAGTACAATTGCACCCCTAAATGGAATAATTGTAAAATTATTTGATAAAGACGAACTTGTTTGGTTTTCAAAAGAATCACTCGATTCCTTGTAAATAGTAAGAAGCTCAGGAGGAAGAGTTTCGAAAGTATTATTGGGTTCTAAGAGATTTTTTAAAGCGTTACTTGCACTAAGTTCAATAGCTATGGAATTCAGAGATATGTTCAATTGGTCCGCGCTGGGATTCTCCATTAGCACTCTGAATGATAACTTAAGTCCAGGCTGAAAAAACTTATCGTTTATAGAGATAACACTTCCTGCATTGTTGATTATTAATTCTTGAAAATTAAAGCTTGTGCTATCCAGAAACTTTTTAATTCGTTTTTGCCAATTGTTCATCAAAGTTTGTTTTTGGCTTTTGTTTATAGATACGGGAATAAAACAACAGTTGGGTTGTTCCACAAGGGCATGATCGACGGTCTTTTGTCGATAAATATAGGCTTTTGGTTCATCTACGATTATTTCTGAAATTTTTAACTTTTTGGTAAATAATGGTAGAAACTGAGGTTTTATAGATAACTTTCGAATAGTAGATAAGGGCCTGTTATCTTTAAGAGACAGTATTTTGATGTTTCTTCCTTGAATCTTCAACCCACCGACAACGCTCAGATCAATTTTTTCGATTTCAACTTTTACTTTAGATTTTTTGTTTATTTCATAAAGAATGTTTTGGCGCACAAGTGGATCAAAAAAGACAATTAGACAGATAAAAGTTAGCAAGAGAAGGGAAACAATGGAGATAATAAAAATCAAAAGGTAATTTTTAGATGATGAGGATCTATTAGCAAAAGTTGTCATCTGATATGCCTTTTTATTTTGTGATTATTGAGCCGATGGGACACTAGATCCCATACACATTAGAATAATTTAAAAACGTATGCAATAGAACTATTACCGTTGGTTTGACTATCGAAGGGTAGTGGAAAGCCAGTTCCAAGATCAGAGGATTTCTACTTTTGGTAGAGGAGTAATAAAATGACCCCCAGACTTCCGAAAAGCGGTTAGTTTTTTTATGATGGGGCTAGCAAAATTCCAAGCAAGAATTACTAAGTAATCGGGTTTATAGGTTTCAATGGCTTTGGACGAATAAATCGGAATATGATGGCCAGGGGAAAAGAGCCCCTGTTTGAGAGGATTATCGTCGACAATAAAATCAATGATCTCTGGTCCTATCTCTAAATGATACATAAGAGTGGTTGCCTTTGCAGGGGCACCGAAACCGGCAATAACCTTTCCTTCATTTTTCAACCTTTTTAGCAAGCTTTTTAATTCAGCCTTAATGCCATCAATTTTTTCACCAAACTTCTGGAGAGTTAAAGCACGATCCAGACCGAGTTTGCTCTCTAAGGTAAGTAATTCTTCCACCGAACCATCTTTTCTATGTGGCCCGCCTTTTAATTGCACCATTCCTCTCAGTGATCCACCATGACTGGAAATTCTTTCTACAGCAAAAAGTTCCATACTCTGTTGGGAAAAAAATTTAATCAGCGGTTTTACTGAGTGATACGCTAAATGCTCATGATAAATAGTATCAAAGAGAGTTTTTTCAAAGACGTCTATTAGGTAAGAAACTTCAAAAACAAATACACCATTGGCTCTTAAAAGTTTGCGGGCTCCTTTAATAATTTCTTTAAGTTCATCAGCATGGGCAAAAACATTATTTCCGGTAATCAATGCAAAGGAACCATATTTCTCTTTAATCTTTTTTGCTAAAGTTGGGGTAAAGAATTCCGGAAGGGTTTCGATACCTTTTATTGTAGCTGCCTTAGCAATTTCAATTGCGGGATCTACACCCAATACTCGCATTCTTTTATTTTTAAATGCCTTAAGCAAAGTGCCATCATTAGAACCAATATCCAGAACCATATCATCCTTGGTCAAATGAAAACGAGTTTGCATGGAATTGGCGTAACCTTCAAAATGTTTCACAAATACAGGGGAAGTTCCAGAAACATAAACGTAGTTTTCAAATAACATTTTAGGATCAACTACATCGATCAATTGAACATGAGCGCAGTCTTCACAAAAATACACATCTAAAGGAAATTTATCCTGAACCTTGTTCCGAGCCTCTTTATCGACAAATGCATTGGCAGGTGGGGTGGGTTCTAAGGAAAGGATTTTAGTTAGCGAATTACTTTGGCACAGTCGACAGTCATTGCGACGAAAACAGGAGTTGGACATATAATATTTAAGCCTCAACCAATTGGATGCGCTCAACATCTGCCTCATAAACTTCTTGTCGGCGGGAGTTTCGACCCAAAGTCAAAAAAACAGTATCTTCGGGGAATAACATAGTATGATCTACCATGGGTGGAGTGAAAAACAACTGTCCAGATTTCACAAGAACTTTTTCTGGTTCACTATTGGATCCATGTGGTCGATGATAATACTCAATTGAACCTGAAATAACATAACAAAAATGCCAGTCTGTTTTATGATAATGGTTAGCCCTGATCGTCCCTTTCTTTGAACTTATAAGTACAGCACTTTTCATGGCAAGATCTACTAGAGGCTGGATCTCCCCTCGGGAATCTTGAAACGGATTTTCCATATTAACAATGACTGACTTGGGCCAGTACCCCTTTTCATCCTCAGTAATTGGGTCGATATCTAAAGTAGACATAAAGTTACTCCTTGAAATTATAATTATAGGTGTGAGCAGACAATGGTGGCATCTGAATTTCAATCGCTCAATATTGCAGAAAAAACATTAGGAAAATTTTTGAACCAAGCTAATTGCAATAGAGGGTCGCAATCAACCTGCATGATTCAAGTTCAACCTCCATTAAGTTTTGCCGATGATTTCCCTTCGCTTTTAGTTAAATTGAATACATGCTGTCGCACTCTTCTAATAGCTCTACGACCATAGGTAAATAAAAACTGCCAATCTTTTTTTTCAAAACGGGAAAGGTATTTCATTTGCCGGGATATAAATTTTGGATGAAAAGCTAATCCATACAACTTTCGTATGGCTGCATAGTATTCGTCATGGGAAAGAGGTGTTTTTACAATAAGTTTGCTCATGTCAAAATCATCATAATCTTCGGATAATAAAACCCCTTGATCAATACAATCTTGGTGATAGGGTGTAAAGTCGAGCGGTGTGCATAAAGTAACCTGAAGAGTTCGGGCTAAACCTTCAATCATAAACAGACTTACCACATCCACGGTTTTTTGAAGTTGTTTGCGAGTTTGCCAATAATAACCGACCATAATAGTCAAGTGAGGAAACAGACCGTATTTGGTATAGAGCTGTAAGTTTTGTTTGGCATCTTCTACTCCATATCCCTTATTGAGACGCATCAGAGTTTCATCATCGCATGCTTCCAGACCCACCAAGATAAACCGAAAGTTTGCTTTGGCGAGTAATGCAATAGTTTCTTCGTCTAAATAACCAAATCGAGTATTGAATCCGAAGTAGCAATCTCTTTTATGTAAGCCGCGATCAATAATACCTTTGGCAAACTCTCTAGCCTCCGCACCTCGATACCAAACACCAGAATCGTCGAATATTTCACGTACATGATAATCTTCAATTAGGCGTTGATACTCATCAAGACTTTTTTGCACCGAGCGTACTGAGAAAGTGAGGTCTGGACCATTATAGCGGCAAAAAGTGCACTTACCAAACATGCAGTCGCGGATAACGCTAGTAGCATAAGTGCCAGGAGTTTGTAAGTAATTCCCGTTTTCAAAAGCATAGCTTTTCCACCCTACAAGATCACGGTCAACATCAGGAGAAAGGTCTAGAGGCTCTATTTGCTTGAAGTTTCCAGTGTCATAAAAATCATCTTCATCACGCTTTATCACTAATCCTTCAATAGGACAATTACTCCTCCAGTCTGCATGCTCATCGATATAAGGAATGATCTTTCTTAGAACGAAATCTATGTGGTTACTTCTGATAACAATATCAGTCGCGCTTACTCTTAATGTTTCCTCGGGTTTTCTCATAGAGTGGTACCCAGTCATGATGACAATGCAATTAGGAAGGTCGGATTTAATTTTATTAGTCAATTTCCAGTAAAACTTCATAACGGGTGTGGTGCTTTCGAAAACTATCACATCTGGTTTATGTTCTAGAATATTTGCATACCATTGTTCGAAGTTTTTTAATTGTGCATTGCCATCATCCCAATAGATTTCATAACCTAGGTCACGTAGCCAAGTGGCAGCTTGACCGTGTATTACTGGTAAAAGGTATGTCGGTTTCTTGAAGAACTGAACATTTCGGTTTTGGGAAACCATTGCCTTTTGGCCATCTTGGTTTTCGATAGGTGGATATGATATAGCTATTTTCATAATCAGAACTTTAATCTTATTAAGTGGGCAAATTAAAAGAATGCTTCTGTAAATATATTATTACCTGATACACCTTTTCTCCTAAGTAAATCGTAGACATCATGAATCATATTTTTATTTCCACACAAATAAAAGATGGATGTTGGGTCGATGTTATTGGTTTCTAGGTAGTTGGTCACTCGACCATTATACCCACCCCATTTTTCCCTGGAGACACAACAAACTAACCTATTCACGTCATAATCCTTAAAGTCATATTGATCTTCAACTGTTCGAATGCCTATAATAACTTTATAATCGAGATTCGGATAGCTTCTAATAAATGAATGAAATGGCGCTATGCCTGTACCAGTACCTATAAATACAAAATTTGAGCTTTTGACCAGCGAGGGATCAATCGTAAAGGAGCCATATGGACCATGCAACTCAACAAAATTACCTGGTTTAACATTACGTAATGCAGGTGAAACTGTGCCCCCTTTTACTTCCTTAATCAGAAACTCAAGAAAACTGTCCTTTATTCCAGAATAACTTGAATACTCACGGTTTACACCGCTATCCCGAAGCCCTATATTGACACATTGCCCTGGATTAAAATAAAAACCATTACGCTCTAATCTAAGAACAAAGGATGTTGAAGAAAGATTCCGGACTTTAGTCACTTTATGTAGCATGTATGATCATTCCAATAAAAAACATTTTTTTATTTTTACCTTTCATACTATTTCATCTTCCAAGTGAACTTTGAAGAGTTTGGGTGGTCAACCCTTGTATAAATTTTGTCCCATACCAAAGATGGGTCAGTAAAATATATGGGGCCGCGCCTAAAACCACCCATGCAGGTTCATGTCGGAGTATATCTCTAAAACAGAATCCTATTGCTACTAAGTAGGCTCCCCACCCCATCAAATATAAGAACCATGCCCAAGAAAAAAGAAAGGAGCATGCTGGCCCAGCTAATACAAAAATTAACCAGAGAGCAGGAATAAAAAATTTAAACCTTCTGGAAGTTTCTGGGTATATTTTTGTAAAATAGCCTCGGTGCATTCCATAGTTTCCAACCTGACGTAGGTGTTTTTGTAACCCAGGTCTTCTGTGATGCCACACTAATAAATCAGGTACATACATAATTTTAAAACTGGTATCCCGAATGATCTTCAAACAGAATAAAGTGTCTTCTCCTGGCCAGTAATTTGAATCAAAGCCTTCAATTTGATCGAATACGCTTTTCCTTACTATTAAATTGACGCTGGGCCAGTCATCTACTGATCTATATGGGGGTATTGGAACATACCGCTCAGGAAAACCCCCGGAAATAGGGCTTAAAAACACGGCTCCTGAAACACGAGCCCAATAAGAATCTGTATTTGGAGTAACTCCTGGACCTCCGATAGCTCCCACATCTTTTTGAGATAAAAAAACACTTTGAGCAACATCTAGCCAATCATAACGAGGATAGGCATCATCATCAAGAAACGCTAAATACTTCCCTAAAGCTTTTTCGGCCCCTTGATCACGCTTGAGTGCTGGATTGATTTCTCCGGTGGATATCACTTGAAAATTTATATTGTTATATACCCTAGGAATTTCCAATTCACCATCGGGTAAGAGGATGACCTCATAAAATTTAAATTTTAGTTGTTGTATATGAGTCAAACATTCATCTAAATAGGGCGACCATTTTTTGAATGGAATTATTATGGAAAAAACTATTCCTTCACCCATCTCTTTTAAAACCTATTTTATCATTAAGAATATAGAGGGGACGCCTAACTACTTCAGTGAGGATATGACCGATATAAAGAGCTACTAAACCCAATGCCGCTAATACCACTCCAAACAAAAAAGTGTTAAATACCATAAAATACGCCGATGGAGTATAGTAGGTTAAATTAAGGACTATATGTGTTGTAAACATATAAATCGTTATCATGCTAGTGATCATAATTACTAAAACCCCCAACCAGCCTGAGACTCTAAGGGGAAAAAGAGAAAAGGCTGTAAATGAATTGATAGCAAGATTAAAAAGATCTCGAAGACTAAATGAAGAAGATCCTCCTTTTATATTTGGCGCGGAAAAAGTTATAACGGTTTTTTTGAACCCCATCCAATCGACCAAGCCACGGAAAAAGCGTGTTCGCTCATTAAAAGTAAGTAATACGGCAACCACTTTTTTATCCAAGAGTCGGAAATCAGTAGCCATGGGTTCGATCTTGATCTCAGAAAACTTGTTGAGCATATAATAAAAGAGTCGTGAACCAAGTTTTCGAACGATGGAATATTGAATAGACAACCGTTTAGTGCTTACAATTTGAAATCCTTTTTCCCATTCAAATAAGATGTCTTTGATAATAAAGGGTGGATGTTGAAGGTCTCCGTCCATAAAAATTACGGCATCGGAATTGCTAGTTGACTCTACCCCTGCAGTTAGTGCTATTTCTTTACCAAAATTGCGGGAAAGTTTTACCCCTCTGATATTTGGATTATGGGTAACAAAATCTTGAATGATTGTCCAGGTATTGTCCAAACTACCATCATCGACAAATATTATTTCCCAATTATATTTTTCTAATGTTGTTATGGTCTCATTAAGAGATTTATAAAAATCTCGTATAATAAAAGATTCGTTATAGACAGGTACAACCAGAGAGATATTTTGTTTTATGCTCATTTATAGTTACTGAATACTTGGATAAATCTATTAACTTTATGGCATAGACATCATTCTTAAAGTTGTATTTAGAATAAAATGGATGCCTTCCTAGCCGGAATGGTTTTTTTTGAAAATTAATATGACCTGTTTCTGGGGACATTCTATCCAAAACATAAACTTCTGTAAATAAGCAATTAAGGAGAAAAATCAATAGTTACGCCAGTTACGCCAGACTTCAACTTGAAAAACTTTTGTTTACAGAATATAAGTATATCGCGTTGAACTTAATTTAACTATCAGTTCCGGGCCATTTTAAGATGTATATTGTTTATCAACATAAAGTAGAAATTTTATAACGTTATGAACCAAGTTACAGTTCCGTCAGATATTGCTGAAATTGTTCAGCACTTGGGTGATGTTGCTTTAGACTTTAGTGGCAAAACGATTTTACTAACTGGTGGGAACGGTTTTTTAGGTCGATATTTTATCGAAGTTTTTGCTTTTCTTAATAAGAACGTATTAGTTGAACCATGCAGGGTAATTTCTTTTGATAATAACATTACGTCCGGAAAGTTTGGAGAGCAGCTTCAAGAATACCCTGGAATCAAATTTGTACGACACAATGTTGTAGATCCCATAGAATGGAATGAGGGCGCAGACTATATTATTCATGGTGCGGGTATCGCTAGTCCTTATTATTATAGGGCCTATCCTTTGGAAACCTTGCAGGTAGCAACTATTGGCACACAAAATATGTTGGAGCTTGCCAAGCGTTTAAGGTCAAGGTTTACTTTTTTTAGTTCTAGTGAAATATATGGCGATCCAGATCTAAAGCATATTCCTATTCCAGAAAGTTATCGAGGAAACGTTTCAGTTGCAGGGCCTCGATCTTGCTACGACGAAAGCAAAAGGCTTGGAGAAACACTTTGTTATATCTTTCATAGTACTCACGGAATCGCTACCAATACCATTCGTCCTTTTAATGTTTTTGGCCCAGGAATGCAGGAAACGGATTATCGTGTTTTACCTAATTTTGCTTCCCGAATTAAGGGAAACAAGCCACTCCATATTTATGGCTCAGGTCGACAGACGCGCACATTTACTTATATTACTGATGCCTTGGAAGGGTTTTTGCGAACTATTACTCGAGGGGTACCTGGAGAAGCTTATAACATCGGCAACCCTAACCCTGAAGTTTCGATGTTGGATTTGGTTAAAACTTTAGAAAAGGTGATTGGACGTAATCTTGATTATTTTATAAAGGAGTACCCAGATAGTTATCCTGCAGATGAACCCCAGCGTCGTTGCCCTGATATTCAGAAGGCCCGCCTACAACTAAAGTTTAATCCTAAAGTAGGGTTTGAGGAAGGAATTCGTCGTTTTATTACATGGTCCGACAAGGTTTATACGGGAAGAGAATAAAATTGATGAATAATGGAGTGCGCCTTGGTCTCATAGGAGCTGGTCGCTGGGGCCGTAATTATATTAAGACTATTCGCAATTTGGAAGGGATAGGTCTTACTTATTTAGCCAGCCGTAATCCTAAGGCAAGGCAATGGGTAGATGAAGATTGCAAAATTACCAAGAAGTGGAAAGAAGTTGCAGACGTAGATAATATAGATGGAGTGATTATTGTAACGCCGCCTCGTCTGCATGCAGAGATGACGCGGTTTTTTTTAGATGTTGGTCTGCCTGTACTGGTAGAGAAGCCCCTGACAATGAATCTTGGGGAGGCTGAAACACTTCTTGAGTTCGCAGAAAACAAAGGAAGCATTGTTTTAGTTGACCACACACAATTATTTAATCCCGCCTGGAAATCCTTTAAAGATTATGCTTCAGGAATGGGAAAAGTTTTGAAGATTGAATCTATTGCTGGTAATTGGGGGCCATTTCGCAGGGAAACTCCAGTTCTTTGGGATTGGGGCCCTCACGACTTGGCTCTATGTTTGGATATTTTTAAAAAGGTTCCAGAGACCTTAGATGTAAAATGGGTAGACCGACGAAACATTGGACGGGATAAGGGAGAAATTATTAAATTAAGTTTAGGTTTTGGAGATAACACACAGGTTCAAATAACTATAGGAAATATACTACCAGAGAAGAAAAGAACTTTTACTGTTACTTTTGAAAAAGGGATATTGGTTTTTAACGATCTTGTTCCTGAAAAGCTGAAACGTTTTTTAAATAACCAACAATACGAAGAAGGTAGAGGAGAGGTATTGCCCTTTTCCAGTGAAAGTCCTCTGAGTTGCGTTATTCGGACTTTTTCCAACAGATTAAAAAAGCATAAAAGCCATCTTAGCGATTTGCGTTTAGCTGTTCAAATAACATCTATCCTAAATGAGGCTCAGAATATGTTGAGACTAGAAAAGCCATGACTCTCCCCTTGATTTCAGTAGTTGTAACCACCAAAAATGAGGAAAAAAATATAAAGAACTGTTTGCAATCAATTCAACGTCAAACCTATCCCGCGGAGTTTTTAGAAACGATTGTTGTTGACAATCAGTCTTCTGATTGCACAAAAGAATTAGCGCTAGGTTTTACTGATAAGGTGTTTGACGTGGGGCCTGAAAGATCGGCCCAAAGGAATTTTGGAATTGAGCAGGCAAATGGGAAATATGTCCTTTATTTGGATGCTGATATGGATTTATCAGAGAGGGTTATTGAAGATTGTTATGAAGTGGTTAAACATGATCCTGAAATGGTAGGGCTATACATATCAGAAGTTGTTACAGGAGGTTCGTTTTTTTGTAAGGTACGTTCCTTTGAAAGGCGGTTTTATGAAGGCACGGTTATAGATTGTGCTCGATTTTTGAATAAAAAAGTGTTTATGGAGTTAGGGGGATTTGATTTATCTATGTCTGGCCCGGAGGACTGGGACTTCGACAAACGATTACGTGATGTAGGAAAAGTGGGCTTGGTCTATACTCCTATTTTTCATAATGAGGCTGAGTTTAAATTGGGAAAATATCTTGCTAAAAAAAGTTATTATGCAAAAGATTTTGATACTTATATATCTAAGTGGGGTTGGGATGACGCGGATATTCAAAAACAATTTGGTTTTTGGTATCGATTTTTATGGGTCTTTCTTGAGAATGGTAAATGGAAGAAGTTAGTCACTCACCCCTTTTTAGTTTTTGGGATGTATTTTTTGCGCGTAATGGTAGGTATACAGTTTTTACGAAGAAAATCTCTGAGGATCAACAACGATATTTTATCTCCTTATGCATAATATATTCAATCGCAGGGAATCCCTTGAAGTTTAGAAGCCTATTGCTTATATTTTAGGAAAAAATTTATTGATCAATATGCGCGCAGCCTTTTTTATGGCCAAATAAGGTGTTGTGCTAATAGAATGATGCGATGACCCTATATGTCTAGAGTAAGAATTGTTATAACTACAAAAAATAACCAAAAAATTATAAGGGAATGCCTTGAGCATGTTTATAGTCAAAATTTTAAGGATTTCCTGTGTTGTATTGTAGATGATGGTTCTACAGATGAAACTATTAATATAGTAAAGAAGGAGTTTCCGAAGACAAAAATATACCGGTGCACTGAATCTAGGGGGCCTGCCTACAATAGAAATATTGCTCTAAATGATTCCACTGAAGATTTTATTGTATTCATGGATAGTGATGCCTTTATACAAAATGATTGGCTTGATCTTGCTGTTTCGCGTATGGAAGAAGATGAGCAGATTGGTTTGATTGGAGGTAAGGTTTATCATGGAAAAACACAGAGAATTCAATCTGCTGGTGGCAACTTCCATTGTGGAGGGGTATGCTGGTTAGTAGGATGTGAAGAACATGAAGAGCCTGCAAAGGTGAAGGAGGCCCACTTTTTTCATCTTCCTAGCTCTACATTTATGATGAGAACCGCTGTGGCAAAAAAAATTAGTGGATTTGATGAGGATTATTGCTATCTTTATGAAGATTTAGATATTTGCTGGCGTGTTTGGTTAGCCGGATATATTGTTCTATATTGGGATAGGCTCATTTCCCAACACCTTTTGTCTGCAACATCAAAGAAAGAATATACGAATTGGAAAAGGCAATATATGTCCAAACGCAATAAAATGATCACTATATTGAAAAATTTTGAATTATTTTCTTTAGTAAAATATTTTCCTTTTATCTTAGGGGTTCAAATAGTTGAGTTTGCCTTGTTAAAACCTCGTGGCGCTATTTTTTTGGGTAATCTATACCCTTTTCTTCATCCTAAAATGTTATGGAAGAAAAGAAAAGAGGTTGAGAGAATCAGAAAAATATCTGACAATGATATGAAGTACCTTTTAACCACAAACCATTTTTCTGTCATTAAGATGTGTATAGGTGGTGTATTTGAGGATAAGTAATGGAAATTAGTAATGTAGGAATCATAAAAGCTGTTGTTGGCAATATGACCAAGAAGGATTTTCTTGGTTTTACGTTGTTTGTGACATCAGTCTGCAATCTTAGATGTAAATATTGCTTTAATTTAGACAACCTGGGAAAAGGAGAGAACGATTTAAGTTTTTCTGAAATTAGCCAAATGGCAGATAACCTTCCAGATATGAATGGCATTATTTTTTCTGGTGGAGAGCCCTTGTTGAGAAAAGAAATTGTAGAAATTTCAGAAATGTTTATTGAGAAGAATCGTGTTAAAGGATTTGGTATCCCGAGCAATTGTGTGGATGGAGATAATACGCTTGCTAGGATTGAGGAAATATCCACATTAAAGGCGCGACCGGGGGTTGTTGTATGTTGTGGTTTGGATGTTTATCCCGAAAACCACAATACGCTGAGAGGAAAAGGAACCTACGATAAGGTAGTAGATACGATTCGGGAGTTGGTAAAGATGAGGGAATCTAATAAAAACCTATCTATTCTTGTCAATAGTGTGGTTGGCAAAGATTCTGTTCCTGGGCTACCTGATTTTGTTAGATTTGTTCATTCTCTCAACCCTAACCTTCATACAATTGAGGTTGTGAGGGAAGATAAAATGCCTTTGCTCGAGGTTGAACATGATGAAGAAGTTTATCAAGCTGATAAAAATGGGTACCAGACGATGAATTTAGAGGATTTTGAATTAGTTAAGCAAGCACGCTTACTGATCGATGAGCTTTACCGTAAAAACGACCTGTTTTATAAGCTGTATAAAGTAAGATCCAAAGTGATGACTGATATACAAAAGGAGGTTATTTTGAATGATGGTAAATGGCCTTCAAGTTGCCTTGCTGGTAAAACGAGTTTTGTAATTCAAAGTAACGGAGATGTTCAGGTATGCGAAAATCATCCCCCGATTGGGAACCTACGTAGAAATGGATTTAATCCAATTGAGATTATTCGAAATAATGGAAAACGACAGTTAGAGAAAATTCAAAATCATGTCTGTGACTGCTCACACTTTTTAACTCTGAAAGAGACTGTTGACCATAACTTCCCAAGTTTATTGATAAAGCACTTATCCGGCAAAACAGTAGGCAATTGATAGCAAGTTTCTTTGCAAACACAATAGAGATTAGCCAACCTTTGTAATAGCTGAAAAGCTTTAAGCTGCAAGTTTTTTTTCTAATATGTTGTAGCGGGAGATAAAAGCCAGTCTTTTTTTGCATGTAAGATATCCGAATAACATTAATTCCTCTCCTTATTACCTATGAATTTCAAATCTAGTCGAGTCATAGTAGCAACTCATTACTTGGTATATGGGTGTGCTCAAGCTTTATGTGATTATCTTAAAGAGCAGGATATAAATGAACTTTTATTTATTGCGCATCCTTTAAACTCCTATGCCAAAGGTGACTCTTATTTTGAAATTTTCTCGGGAAATACGCTTCTAAAAAAAGAAATCCTTGCCAAGCGCACATCCTTTGGAGTATGTGGCTACATTAAAGAAATTTTTTGGAGCCTTCGAGCTATTGTACGACAAAAGAAAACCTATAAATTATTTGTTGGTGCAGACAACGTTAGTGCTTTGGTTGGCATTATTCTGAAGAAACTTGGAAGAGTGGAAAAAGTAGCCTATTGGACGCTAGATTATCGTCCTGTGCGCTTTGAAAACCGTGTGATGAATACTGTATTTCATTGGTTGGATAGGTTTTGTGTTTCTTTTGCAGATGAAACTTGGAATGTTTCCCCAAAAATGTCAGAAGGCCGTGAGATTTTTAAGGGGATGGCCCGTAAAAAATTTAATCGTCAAAAAGTGGTTCCTGCTGGAATCTGGTTTGACAAGATAAAAAGATTGCCCTTTGAAGATATTGACAAGAAAAAACTACTTTTCATAGGGGACTTGGGTAGAAAATCAGGGGTTGATCATGTCCTAGAGGCAATTCCTCTTATTTTAAGGAGTATCACTGGGTTTCAGTTTTTGGTGATCGGAGGAGGTCAACAGGAGGAAAAATTTAAGAATAGAGCAAAGGAGCTTAAAATCGATTCCCATGTTCATTTTACCGGTTGGATTCGAGATAGGAAAAAACTAGAGATCCTTATCAAAGATAGTGCTGTTGGCATAGCCTTATATGATAAGTATGATGAGAAGGGAGAGTTGGCATTTGGCAACTTTTCAGACCCTGGTAAGATTAAGGACTATATGGTGTCGGGAATGCCTGTGATTCTAACAGATGTTCCTTATAACGCTCGTGAAATTGAAGAAAAAGAGTGCGGAAAAGTTATTAATAAACTACATTTTGACCGACCAGATAAGACAGAAATCGCACAGGCGGTTGTTGATATTTTACAAGATGATAACACTCTTCAAAAGTATCGTAGCAATTCTATTAATTATATTAAGATGTACGATTGGCATAGGATCTTCCAGAAAAACTTGTGTGGTGAAGATATGTGCTCTAGTCGGTAGTTCTATTTGGGTTTGAATTTTGAGCAGGTAATTTTTTCGTAGAATTTAATTTATATTTTAAGGTTTTTTTCGATTGGATACAAAACAAATAAGGCAACGTTGGGACTTTTTAGAGTGCCCTAATTGCAACCATAGTGTCGATTTTTTTGAGCAAGCTTTGCATTGCAGTAATTGTGAGAGCGAATATTCTGTTGTGAATGGAATTCCTCGTATGGTTTTTGATGTATCTCAGGATATTCTTTTGTCAATTGAGAAATGGGATGAAAACTATAAAAGGCAGCTAGCAGATGGGACATTTTATAAATATCATGATGAATATATGCGTTTACATTTTCAGGATATATGCGACCAACTAGAGGCCGCAATTCCGACCAAAAAAGATTCTTTATACCTTGAAATTGGTTGCGGTCCTTTTTTTCTAGGTCAGGCGATGGCATCTAAGTATGACATGGTGATAGGGATAGATTTTTGCCCTTCCGCATTAGAAATTGCGCGAAAAATGCTAATTGAAAAAGGAATTACGAATTATATGCTGATTCAAGGAAACATTCTCAAGATGCCTATTAAAAGTGATTTATTGGATGTTGTTTATGGCGGAGGAGTAATTGAGCATTTTAAAAATACCCAAGACTGTGTTAATGAATTATATCGAGTTTTAAAAAACGAAGGGGGGACTTTCAATACAGTTCCTTATTTGAGCTTGGGTTCCCTTTCTTATCGCCAAATTTGGGGGAATATCCCAAACTTTCCTGTACTAAAGGGTTTGGCTGAGTGGTTTCATATAAAAGTATTGAAAGGAAAGCACATGAGGTTCGGATACGAACTTTCATTTCTCGGGTCAACCCTGCAAAAAATACATAAAAAAGCTGGTTTTCGTGAGATTTCAGTAAAAAAATTTCATGCTTATTTATCTTTTGATTTTTTGCCGAAGTTTTTAAAAAAACCGAGTGTTTGGTTGGCAAATAATTGCCAGTTATTTTGGCCAATTGTATTTGTTGTCGGAAAGAAGTAGTTTTTTTAATATTTTCTACAGTTAGGGAAAGTTGAATATCAAAGTTTCTATTATTATTGTCAGCTACAATTGCGAAAAATGGCTTGAGGGTTGTATGCGTTCGATTCGTTGCCAAACCTACCAGAACTTTGAAACCATTGTTGTTGATAATCAATCTGCTGATAGTACAGTTGATATAATCAAAAATAAATATCCGGAGGTCAAGTTAATTGAGGTTGGAGATAATCCTGGTTTTGCCATCTCTAGTAATTTAGGTGTTAAAAATGCGGTAGGTGAAACTTTGATTTTTCTAAATCCAGATGTGTTTTTTGACGAAAATTTTTTGGCTGAAATGGTGGAGTTTAAGCGTAAGCATGGAAGTGGAATTTTGGGTCCAAAAATCCTAGATTTTCAAGGCAATTCGCATTATGGCGGGTTATTTCTTTCAATAGATGCCTATGGGTACCCTGGTTTTAGGAAAAAACCATTTTATATAGAAGGTTGTGCATTGATGATTGATAAGCAAGACTTTGAGAGGATCGGTAAATTCGATGAAAAATATTTCATGTATAGCGAGGATATCGATTTGTGTTGGCGAGCTTTATTATTTGGTATGAAGATAGAGGTTTGTGAAAATGCGGTTCTTTGCCATTACGGTGGAGGGTCTTCGAAAAATACGAGTCTCTTGAGGGAGAATGATCATTTTGTTCCCTATATACGGAGATATGAGGTTGAGAAAAACAACTTAAGAAATCTTTTAAAAAACTATTGTTTGATAAATTTATTATGGACACTGCCCATCTTTTTGCTAATTAGTTTTTTTGAGGCAGTTTTTTATCTTTTGACTGGGAATATTAAAGCTGCCGGACTTTTGATTCAGGCCTTTTTGTGGAATATTTTAAACGTCAAGGATACCTGGGAGGAAAGATTTCGAATTCAATCGGATCGTGCAGTTGGTGATCTCAATATTATAAGGAGAATGAGCGGTTTTATCCCAAATAAATTCCTAGGACTTCTCATTGTCGGTATCCCAAAATTTAAGTGATGAAAAATTATGAGGTGAATAATTCTGTTTACGGTACCCACCATCTGATAGCTAATGAAATTTCAGAGGACCTGAAAGTTTTGGATGTGGGGTGTAATGCAGGCTACATGAAATCTTTGGTAGGTAATTGTGCTAATTTTTCTGGTTTGGATTTAAGCGAGACTGCTCTGAAAGTAGCAAAGGAAAACGGATACAAGTATGTTGAGAAAATCGACTTGGATTGTTGTGAATACTTGAAACTCAAAGAATCTTTTGATGTGATCATTTTTGCAGATATATTAGAACATTTAAAGCACCCCCAAGAATGTCTAAAGTTTTTCATTGAGAAACATCTTGCTGATAATGGTATGGTGATAATCTCCCTTCCAAATGTTGCCCATTTGTCTGTTCGAGTTCAACTTCTTCTAGGTAGATTCAACTATACAGATTCCGGCATCCTTGATAAAACTCATTTACACTTATACACGTTAAAGACTGCCAAAAAACTAATAACTCAATGCGGGCTCTGGATTGAAAAAGAAAAATTTAGTTCTAATCGTTTTGGGCGAGCCATTAGTTTTTTCCCCTCCCTAGGCGGCTTATTAGGGTTTAATTTGCTGTTTTTTACCAGGCCATGTCAAAAAAAATCCTCATAAATGGAATTACATTGGACGGAATTGGTCTTAATCATAGCAATTTGATTCCACTCCTCCATAAAATCAAGGTATGGCAATCGCTTGGATGCCATATTTCGATTTTTTCAAATTCCCCCCTTAAAAAGAAAATCGATTCTTATGGCATCATAAATAGTTATGAGTTCATTGAGCTAAAGTATTCAGAACTTGTTGATAATCGGATTTCCTTTGTCCTTGAATCACTAAAAAGAAATTTAATTGCTTTTGCTTGCGTCGGAAAATTGAAAAATAAATATGATGTTGTTTACTCAATATCTTCGGTTCTTGACCTTGTTTTGTTTCCGTGGTTTTTGAAGTTGATTGATAAAAGGATTTGTCTGATTACTGTATTTGATAATAAGGTGAATTGGCGAGGAAGTGGTTCATTATTGATTCGATTGTTGAATTGGGTTTTTTTTCACGTCAGTTTATTTCTGATTAAAAAAGCAGATAAGATTTTCACCGTTTCTTATGGACTTCAAGCCTATTTAGTTGCAAAAGGTTTTGAAGCTTTAAAAATAGGAGTTACGGGAAATGCTGTTCAGTCAGACTTGATTCACAAGGCAAAAAAAGGCAATAAATATAATTTTGATGCTATTTTTATTGGTAGGATTCACCCTTCTAAAGGAATTTATGATGCTCTTGCTGTTCTTTCGGTTGTAAAAAAAATTTATCCCAATTTTCAGTTTGCTGTTATGGGGCGTGGTGATGTTAATGAGGAGAGAAAATTTTTTAATAAAATACACGAATTAAGCCTCAGCAGGAATGTTGAAATCCTGGGTTATTTAGAAGGCTTGGAAAAATTCAATATTTTAAAAAGTAGTAAGTGTTTTTTGTTTTTAAGTGAGTCAGAGAGTTTTGGGCAATCTCTTTTAGAGGCGGTAACTTGTGGTTTGCCAGCCATTGCTTATGATTTGAAACCGTATAGAGAAATATATAGGAATGATGAAGTTTTTTTTGTAAAAAGAAATGATATAGAAGCGGTTACTAAAAAGGTTTTGGAAATATTTCGTGAAGGTAAGTTTGAAAATGTAGCAGGCAAATTTCTTTTGGAGAAATTTTGTTGGGAGAAAATTGCCAAGCAAGAATTTCAAGCATTTTCTGGGGTAGAACAGGAAATTAATATGCCCTAGTCAAGCGGATTTTTTTTTAACATTATTCATGTGGCATAAGGGACAAATATTGGCTCAAGGTCTTAGTCCCCATTTTTTCATTAATTGAGCAGCTTGCTTTCAAGCATACAAGGATTTAATTGTGGAAGGACTTCGAATATCTGTTGTCGCACCAGTATTTAATGAAGAGGATGTGATTAGAGGTGTAATCGAGAAGTGGGCGGAGATATTGAGATCCACATCTTTTGATCCAGAAATTATTCTGACAGATGATGGGAGTTGTGATCGCACACCAGAAATTTTAAACGCACTTCAGGATCGAATTGATTTTTTAAAAGTTATTCGTCATGAAAGAAATGGTGGTTATGGTCGGGCTCTCCAGTCTGCTATTAAAAATTCTACGGGCGACTATATTGTTACTATAGATTCAGATGGGCAATTTGATTTATCTGAGTTTAAGATTTTGTATAAGAAATTAGAAACCGAGAACCTTGACTGTGTGACAGGGTATAGAAAAAATAAAAGTGACTCATTAATTCGGGTAGTAGCTGATCGTATTTTGAATCTGGTCGTTCGTGTTTTATTTGGCCTTAATTTTAGAGACACGAATTGTGCTCTTAAAATTTGCAAAGGTAATTTGATACGGGCTGTTTCTATTGAGGCAATGGGTTATCCTGCCCCAACAGAGCTTTTAATCAGACTTTCTAAGTCGGGAGCTAAAATAGGTGAGATGGGAATCAATCACTTTCAGCGTTCTGGGGGAAGTTCAAAATTAAAAGTTTTTGGTGTTGGCTATTATATGCTGTTGTTTCTTATTTTTCTGCGATTTAAGATATTTTTGTTTGATAGAAAAGTAATTCAGGTATTGTAGGTTATAACATCGAAGCTTACGAGTAATATGTGGGTTTTTAGCTTGTTTTTTGTGGAGGCCGAGTGAAACTTACTGGAGTAATATTAGCGGCTGGAAAAGGGGTTCGCATGCGCCCATTTTCAGATCATTATCCTAAGCCTATTCTTCCTATTTGTAATAAGCCTATTTTAGCCTATCAAATTGAGGCTATGAAAAAATTAGGAATTGAAAAAATTTTAATTGTTGTTGGACACCTTGGTTATAAGATTGTAGATGCCCTTGGGGATGGAAGTTGTTATGGTATTAAAATAGAATATGTAGATCAAGGAGAAACCCTAGGCATTGCTCATGCACTTTACAAGCTTGAAAATAAAATTAATACTTCCTTTTTGCTTTTTCTTGGGGACATATTTTTTATAACTCGGGATCTAAATCAAATGGTGGACACCTTTCAAGGGGAAGAAATATCGGGGGTGCTAGCTACAAAGGAGGAAAAAGATGTTGAAGCTATTTCCCGAAATTTTTCGGTTACCTTGGATGATGAAGGCTACGTTTCTCGGTTAATTGAAAAGCCTAAGTACGTTAAGAATAACCTAAAAGGGTGTGGAATTTACCTTTTTGGGCTCGATATTTTTGATGCGCTAAGAAGAACACCTAGAACAGCCATGAGAGATGAATATGAAATTACTGATGCCATACAAATTATGATTGATGATGGAAGAAAGGTTGTCTGTTCAAATATCATTGATGATGATATTAACTTGACTTACCCAGACGATTTACTCCGTTGTAACTTTAGGATATTAAAAGAAAGAGGAGTGGATATGTTGGTCGGTGAGAATAATAGATTCCATAAAAATGCTAAGATCTCCAGTTCTATTTTTGGAAAAAATATTACTATCGATCATGAATGCACAATCACCAACTCTATTATCTTCGATGGAGTTGATCTTTCTCCAAAACTGACTAAGTTGGATAACGTTATAATTACCCCATTCCAAGAAATTCATTGTTAAGTGAAATATTTGACAGCATTGGTAACAGGTGGAGCAGGATTTATCGGTTCTCATTTGGTTCAACAACTTTTGCGTGATGGCTTAAATGTTATTGTTTTAGATGACTTAAGTTTAGGGAGAAGGGAAAATATTCCCTCAGAGGCAAGTTTTGTTGAAGGGGATATGCTAGACACAAAGTTAGTTGCTAGTATTTTAAAAAAGAAAGTTGATGTAGTTTTTCATCTGGCCGCTAAGGTGACAATACGGGGTTCCGCTTCTGGATTTTATGATGACGCGCAAACTAATATTATGGGCACGTTAAGTGTGCTCAAGGCCTGTTTAGGAACATCTGTTGACAGGTTTGTTTTTTCTTCTTCAATGGCTGTTTATGGCGATTCGCCCACCCCGGATCCTATTAGCGAAAACCATATCATTACACCTAAGTCTCCTTATGGAATTTCAAAATACGCTGGCGAACTTTATGTGAAGAACATTTGTGAAACTGCGGGAATAAATTTTACCATACTAAGATACTTCAATACCTATGGGCTTAACCAATCATATACTCCATATGTGGGAGCAATTACTATTTTTATTACACAGTTGCTGAATAACAAACCATTAACGGTTTTTAGTGATGGTAGTCAATGTCGAGATTTTGTTAGCGTTGAAGATATTGTCCAGGGAACAATTAAGGCATTACATCCTAATAAGGAAGGTTTGATTTGTAATTTGGGTACAGGAAAGGGCAGCACAGTTAATGATATTATTTCTTTTTTGGCGAATTATTTTAAGATTAAACCGGATATCCGCTATGAACCAAAACGGCCTGAAGAGTTGGTGAATTCAGTAGCCAATATTCAAAAAGCCCGCGATCAATTAGGCTATTCTCCAAAATATTTTTTTCCTGAAAAAATAATCGAAGTTATCGATTATCTTAAAAGCGGTCGACAAGAGTAAACAATTTTTAAGTTGGTGGTTAATTGTTAGATTGGCTCGTGATTTTGTTAAGTCTGCGTTATTGCGATTATAAAAGGAGTACAAGAGTTTGGATTTTTTGGACACGAAGAACCTTATCAAAGATATTGCTTCTATAATTTTAATTGTAACGGTTGGAATTATTTTCAGTCGTTTTGGGTATTTTGATTATGGCGATATTGGTCTAGCCTTTATGCAAAACGATATGCTGTTGTCGTTAGCCAAGGATAACGGTATTTCTTTTGCTGAGATGATTAAAAACATCGAGCCTAGCTATTACCCTCCTACAATGTATCAGCATACCTATAACTATTCTTTATCAGTTGCAATTGTTCATTTTGTTTCAAGGTTAGCTGGTTTTTCTTCTGTGAATATTGCTTATGTGGGAATAGCTGTTTATTTTCTCACTATCCTGGCAATTTATTTTTTGGGAAAAATTTTAATAGACAGAGAATATGGCCTGCTATTTTCATTATTAATGGCAGTTTCCCCTATTTTTAATGTGGCTACGCGGACTGGATCTGGTATTTTTTATTACACGCACATCTTTTATGCGTCCTGTTTGCTTTTCTTAATATTAGCCCATAAAGAAAAAATCTCACTCAAAAAAAGAAACTTATGTCTGACATTGTGTGGCATAGGAGTTTCTCTTGCTCTTTTTAATGGTTACCCTCTTGCATTTATTACTCTTCCTATACTGATAGTTTTTTTCATTTTATTTTTGTCTGCAAAGTTAATTCAAAAATTCTTCCCTTTTGAGGATCAGTTTCTAGATCGATTCCATCTTCTTAGGATAGGTTCATATTTTTACTTGATTTTAATTGGGGTTGTTGCTTTTTTCAGTATTTCTCTAATGTGGGATAGTTATACAGGAGGAGAGTTTTTTTCAACATATGAAAGGACAATCCAAGGTACCTTGGCGCGCCAGGCAAGTCTAGATGTTGGTTGGGAGGAATATATTAATCGTGCGAAGAACATTTTATATGTTTTGTTTGTTGATGGCGATAAAAATGGGAACTTCGCTTATGGAGGCGTTCATTCGGATACCGCTTTCCCTGGCCAGCCTCATATACCCTATTATTTAGCTCCATTTTTTCTTTACGGTTTAATTATTTGTTTTAAAAATTGGAACTTTGTTCGAATATTTTTTGCGGCTCAATTTTTCATGTTTGTGTATGTCCTCTTATTTCATTTCCAAGGGTGGGCTCCTAGAGTTTGGTTTCCAATGACCTTTTTTACTCTGATGATAGGGGCAGAGGGCTTTCGAGAGATAGCCAAGCGCTATAAAGCCAGATTTAATCGTTACCTTGTAGTTACTGGGCAAGGCGTTTTATTTTTGGTGTTAATTCTAAATGCGAATAGTGCTGTTGATAAATTTTCTTTAGATATGGGAGGGGCTAAGGGTTTCAATCAAGGGCAAATGGGAATTGTAAAATATCTAGAGGGCCAGAAATTAGGACCCAAAAGTCTAGTGATTTTTATTGGGGATGTAAGTAAGTATGGGTGGCTACGACATATATATATCAACTCTAAAAATAGTTTTAAAGTGGTTTATCAGAGAGAAAGTAAAGATATTTTTGAAAAAAATAAACTGGTCTCCTTAAATAAAAAATTCGACTCTATTTACCTGGTTGCTCAATCAAGCTTTTATTTGATGGGAAATTTTGGAGCTAACCATGCATGCCTTCACTGTAACAATTACCCTGGCGGGCTTTTTAAAAAATACCCTACCCTGGTCCCCGAAAAAGTTATTTATAGTGAATCAGAAAGGCCTTTGCATTATATTTTTAACTTCAAGGATTTTCTCCAAGAGATTTCTCAGAAGGCAATAATTTCGAAAGATAAGAACACCTTTTTATTTAAGACCATCGCAGGTGCTGAGGCAAGGTATGTCTCTTATCCCCTCAGACGATCTCTTGCCAATCAGCATAGTGGTAGCTATTCCGCCGAGCTTAAAAAAGAAAACAGTAGTAATTTAATTGCGTATAACTCTGGGCCTAAAATTGCAAGCAGTTTTTACAATAAAGAGGTGGAGTTTGGGGCATGGGTTAAAGCTTATGATTCGGATCTTGCTGGTATGGAACTAAATGTTTTGTATGAGGGTGGAAAAAAAGATGTGATCTCTTCCAATTTTTCCGGCAATAACTCAAGGTTTCATCCTGGTGATGGACAGTGGCATCTTGCGACAATTAAAAAACACTTTAAAACAAAGCCTGTAGCTGTTCAGCTTAAAGTATTTTTTAATGGTCTGGGAGAAGGTGTTGCTTACGTTGATGATGTATCATGTTCCGTTGATGGGGCTCCAATGGTGCATTTAATTCCTAATCCAGGTTTTGAGGCATGGGACCCTTCAGAGGCTGCATTGACCGATCACTATCCGACTTTTGTTGATTTAGAGATTTCTGAACCTAAGAAGATAGCGTCCAAAAAGAATAACTCCCCGCCTATTCGCATCTTACCTGTCGGGTGGAGTAAAGGAGGGGAACCTGTAATTTATGGGCCTGAAGGTGTTAATAGAGTGGAGGGTAAATATTCTTTACTTTTTTCTGGGGGAATTACAGGTGTAAGTAATATCGCTCAACCAATAGACCCAAAACACTTCCCGAAAATCGGGGAACATATAGAATTTAAAGCGGTAGTTAAAACAAAAAAAGCCAAGTTAGTTCGCCTGCAAATGGGTTTGTTGTTCTCAGATGATAGTTATCAAGAAATTTACTCTCAAGATCATCCTGGAGATGGTAACTGGCATGAACTTATTGTCAGGAAAAAAATTAATAAACCTCTAAAGAGTATGGGTGTCAACATAACTAATCGAGGGACGGAAAAAGATATGTCTTACGTTGACAATGCGGTGATCACTCTAGATCAAAAACCGGGTATTAGTGTGTTGAGAAATGGCCGGTTTGAGGATTGGGGTATGCCTAAAAAGAAAACGAGTATTAATTCTCAAAAAAAACCGTTTCAAATGGTAACGGCAGGTACATTTAAGCTAGAGGAAAAACTAAAAGAAGGTGGGCCTTTAAAACGAATTCATCTTCAAGGTCAAATCCAAGAGATGACGTTTTCTCGAGGTCAGCAAAAAACTGTGCTTCCTATTCATCTTTCTGAAAACATGTCTGCCCAATTAAGCGCAGAAAAAGTGGAGGTTCTGTTTAAACCTTCTATTCCCAGTATGGAAGCCAATATTTTTAATATTAGCAACTTGAAGTTTGGTGATAGTTATGGTGAAAAATATTTACAAATGGAAAAGGGAGGTAAAGCCGAGCTAGTTTTCCACTTTAACTTTCCATTTGCTATTAAACAGGCAGACATATTTTCAAACCCTACTATTTTTAATGATATGTTAAAGACGAATTCCTTTTCGGTGAGTTATTCAACAAATGGGGAAGATTATGCGGAAATTCAGCAGATTCGTAGTAATGGGAATGAACGATACTGGCGGCGATCTCATCCCGGAGTTGGTGGTGACCATGGAGAGTCAACAAGAAAAGGTAAGGATGAATACACAACCTTTCAAGTCATTCGTCCAAACTCTAAATCCCTTTTTATAAAATATAATTTTGCGAATAAATATTATATATATAGAAACTCCTATCTTTTCCTTTCTCATCCAGAACCATGGTTTAGGTTTGTTTTAGATGGTGCTGATTTTATTGAATTTCATCAGCTTTTGCAGAGTGAAAAGATTGAATTTATTGCAAAAGCAGGCAAGCCTTCTGCTATATATTTAGTATTTGATGAATAGTATTTGATGAAAGTAATGGTTGATTTAAGATTTTGAGAATAGTATTATTATTCAGATTTCTGGTTTTTCAACAATTTATAAGGAAAAAAAAGTGAAAGTACTTTTTATAATGCCGTTACCTCATAGAGTTTATCCTTTACAGGTTGCTGCTATAACAGCATACCTTAAGCGATTAGGCCATGAGGTTGATTATATGGATTTAGAGCTAGGTAATTCAGATACCGTGGGCTCTTATTTTCAGAAGCAAATTGAAGATAAATTGGAAGAATTTAAACCCGGTCTGGTCGCTTTTAGTACCTACGACATGTATTACGATTGGACTAATCAAATTGCTAAAATTGTAAAAGATAAAGTTGATGTTCCCATTTTGGCTGGTGGCTATTTAGCAACCCTTTTCCCCGAAGAATTTTTCAATATTGATGAGATAGATTTTATCGGAATAGGTGAGGGTGAATTGATCATGGAGCAGCTTCTGATAAGACTAGAGGAGAACAAACCATGTGATGATGTGCCAGGGATTTACGTCAGAAAAAATGGTGTGTTTGTTGAAAACCCAGTCAAAAATCTCATCTCAGATATTAATTCTTTACCCTTTGCTGATAGGGAATTATTCGATAATAGTCTGGACAGCATGCAAGAACATATCGGAGAGCCTGATGATGACACGCCCAAACTCTTTTCTCTTATAGCAAGTAGGGGGTGTGCATACAAGTGTACCTACTGCGCGAATGAGTTTATGAGAGAGAAATATGACAATTATAAGGAGTTTGTGCGGTTTCGAGAACCAGAAAATATATGCGAAGAAATCGAATATAATGCTAAGCGTTTTAAGTTTAATGTGGTGAGTTTTGAGGATGCCATGTTTACAGGGAATAAAAAATGGTTGGCGCGATTTTCTGAAGTTTATAAAAAACGAATTGGTCTTCCTTTTTATTGTAATATAAGGCCAGAATCGATCAGTAAAGAGGTGGCAAAATTACTGGCAGACGCTGGGTGTGTTAGTGCATCCATGGGACTAGAATCTGGGGATCCTGCTTTAAGAAGATCAGTGCTAGGGCGTAATATGTCAAATGACCTTCTGTTGAGAGTTAATTCCAACCTTCGTGAAGTGGGGATTAATGTTAGAACCTTCAATATAGTAGGATTACCTAATGAATCTTGGTCCAGTCTTTACAATACATTGAAGCTCAACTACCAATTGGCCCCGTTTGCAGTTCAAACTTCTATTTATTACCCATTAAAGGGAACTATATTAGGTGATAAATGTTTTGATGATGATATTGTAGATATTGAAAAATTTAAAAAGATTAAGGACTATGCATTTGAGTCCCCACTTAAAAAACAAAAATTACCAAATTGGGCAATTGTTGGGGCAAAATGGCTTAATTCTTCTATAGGTCTTTTCCGTGGGGGTAATTTAAATCTTATAAGCACCGTATTTACAATGCTTGGTGATAAGCTACGTTTAGACTTTGCTAATACAAAGAACATGTTTGTACATAGTAACGATCTTGATAGAGAAAGATCATAAAGCAGGCCCAGATTGAGGTAGTTTTGCGATTTAAAATTTTATATGTGCGTGTAATTGTTAATCAAAGGAATAACAAATGAGTAAAGCAAGTGAACTGGTAAATTTATTGGAGTCAGATGGTGATGTTAAATCTAGTGTTTTAGATAATCCCCCATCTCAACAAGCAGAGATCGAGAAGAAGGTGATGAAAGTTCTTTTTGTGATGCCTTTGGCTTACTCAGTGTACCCATTTCAACTTGCAGCCCTTTCGTCTTATATGAAAAAGTTAGGGCATTCGTGTGAATATTTGGAGTTAGTTCTTGGGAATGTTGATGACCTCCCAGATATGGCCATAACAAAGGTTGAGGAAAAAATTAAAGATTTTAACCCCGACCTTGTGGCATTTAGTTCTTACGATATGACCACAAACTGGATCATACAAATTTCTAAAGTTATAAAGGCCAAACAAAATGTTCCAATTTTGGTAGGTGGTTATACGGCTACTCTTGCTCCTCAAACTTATTACGATATCCCTGAAATTGATTATATTGGAATTGGTGAAGGGGAATACATCATGGAGGAACTCCTACGAAGGCTGGAGGCTAAAGAGGAATGCCATGATATTCCAGGTATTTATGCTAGAAAGGAAGGGGTTTTTCAGGAAAACCCTGTTAAATATTTGATTGAAGATTTAGATGAGCTTCCATTTCCTGATCGGGAGATTTTTGATCATCAAGCTCATATTGGTGACCCCGATGACGGAGGTGAGGTTTTTTTAGCGATTATGGCTAGTAAGGGGTGCCCCTATAAGTGTAGCTACTGTGCAAATGAATTTATAAAAGCAAAGTATGAAAACTATAAAAAATATGTTCGTTTTAGAGACCCTGAATTAGTTTGTGATGAAATAGAGGAGGCAGCTAAAAAATATCGATTTAATAAAGTCAGTTTCGAAGATGATATGTTTACTGCTAATCCCACATGGTTGAGAAATTTTGGGGAAGTTTATAAGAGACGGATTGGACTTCCTTTTCGTTGTAATATTCGCCCTGAAACGTCAACTGATAAAAACTGCAAGCTTTTAGCTGATATGGGTTGCGAACTTGTCTCGATTGGAGTAGAAACTGGCGATCGTGAAATGCGTAAAATTGTTTTGAGCCGTAATATGTCTGATGATTGCTTATTGAATGCTGGAAAGTTTTTAAAAAAATATAACATCAAACTTCGCACTTTTAACTTGGTTGGTCTGCCAAACGAAACCTATTATACTCTTTTTAAAACAATTTGGATGAACTTCAGATTGTCTCCTTATGAAGTTCAAACCTCTATATTTTATCCCATAATGGGTACAGGCTTGGGAGATCAGTGCTTCGAAGATGGTATTGTTGATATCGAGAAATTCAAAAAAATTAAGGAATATGCTTACGAGACCTGTCTTACGAATAGTAAGGTTCCCAATACCATTATTGTTGCCAGTAAGTGGATAAACTCCGGTGTGGGAATTTTGGGTGGGCCATTTAATGTTTTTAGAGCTATTTTCGTCTTAATTAAGAATAAACTTTCAATACAAAGGCAATGGGTGAGTAACTTACCTCGAAAAAAAGAGCGGGTAACCCCTATTTCCTAATTTTTCTGTTTGGATTAAGCCCTTTTCTAGTTATTTTTGTTTAATTAGTTGAGGGTTCAACTTTTTGTGACTCCAAAGTATTGCAGGGTTTGTTTGTTGCTTAAATCCTGTAGTAACCTCGGGGAAATGGAATCTTTAAAGAAAATTGCGTAACCCTCCTCCTCTCCTCCCACCTATATCCAAAGTTAAGGGTAGCTCTATATATTTATCAGGTATTAGATTTCCAATGTGTATTTATTATCCATTGGAGAGGAAGTACTTGGCGTTTTTGAATGATATAAACTTTCGAACTCAAAGGAGTTTTTTAGGTTGTGTTTTTGAAAGTGTATAATTCCAAAATCTTTAATATTTTAACCAAATGCTGGTATTTAGCGATAATAAGCACCGCCATTATTCTCCCAATGTATTATGGTTGGGGACGCATGTTTATCGGCGGGGATAACCTAGTTCCATTTTATGCCGAGCCACTAGATAGATATTTATATCAGTGGATAGACCAGAAAAATGGGTTGTATGTATCGGGCAATTACTTTCCTCTTAAACTGTCTTATTTTTTGTTAGAAAAGTTTACGTCTGATATATATAAAAAGGTCGCATTTTTTATCATCGCCCTTCGAGTAGTAGGTGCCGTTGGAATATATTTTTTGCTGCGCCTCATTTATAAGGCAAAGCTGGGTTCTCTAGTTGTTTTTTCAATTGTGTTCTATTTGCTTGCCCCAATCTACTTTAATGGGCATTTATATTTAGTAATTTATTACATTATTCCTCTTTTATTATATTTCCCTCTAAAGATTGTTCAAAACAAGAAAGTATCTTGGTTCGACATACTTGCAGTTAATGCTCTTGTATTCTTCGGGAGTCTGGATCTTCCTAATCCAAAATATCTGTTCTATTCTATTTTGATGATAGGAGTGATAATTGGGATGGGTTGTATTTCTCGGATTTTAGACAGAAAGTTTTTTATACAAAATAAATTTCGTTTACTTTTAGCTATTCTAGTTTCTAGCTACATTTTGATCCCTCAAACAGTATTTGTTGCAAGCTATAATCCTTCCGATTATGGAATCGGAGTGAAAAAAAATTACTCTAATAAAGCAGATATTGCGATGATGGATTTCGGCTCTTCAACTGGGGGTCAAATGGTGCGTCTTCACCATGATGGGCTGAATCTTTTTCATGGGCTAAAAGTATCTTACCTTGAAAACCCGGCGGTTATCTTTGCTAGTTATTCATTTATAATTTTGATTGCTTTTTACTTTATCAAAAATCGAGAGAAAACTTTTTTTGATTATACCGTGATGGTATTAATTGTTTTTTTCCTGTTGTTAAGTATTGGTCCTAATCCTCCTTTAGGATTTATTTATGAATTTTTGGTGACTTCCTTTGGGCCTTTAGGGTTTCTCAGGACTACAGCTGGATCTGTATTTTTTGTGGCTCTATTTTATTCATTGATTTTATATAGGGCTCAGGAATTCTTTAATAAAAGACTTTTAAATATTGGATTATGGGTGTGTTTTGGTTTGGTGTCTTATCCAATATTAACCGGAGATTATTTTAAAAGCTGGAGTCCGGTAAATCAATATACAGATAGGACAAAGCATGGATTGATTATTCCAGATGCATACTTTGACTTGAAAACAACGTTGCAAACGAAGAAACTCGACTCTAGAGTCTATGTGCCAGGAGGAGATCCAGCGTATATCAACACTAAATGGGGTTATTTTGGACCTTTCACATTTTACCGATATTTATTTAAGTCTGATATTCAAGATGAAGGTTGGTTATTTAATAAACCCTCCAGGCAAAGTATTGGTTATGTTATTAATGATAAGTCATTGATGAGAGCGAGAGAGCCAGCCTTAGGTTTGGCTGAAGATGAATTATATTTAATTCAGAAAAATGATTTTCTAGATCTTTACGGTACAAACCTGAATAATTTTGTTCCCAGAGTATACTCCTTTTCTCGCTTATTTTTTTCTGATCATTCTGACGATTTGGAGGCCACTACGCCAGTGATAAGAATAGGACTTGAGAATAAAAAATATTTTAAGCAACCCTTAATTTCACCAAAAATTGAATTTAAGAGAATTAATTCTTCAAAGTACAAAATTGTTTTTCACAATGTTGTAGGAGATTTTTTAGTGGTTGTTTCTGAAGCTTTTAATGATCAGTGGAAATTATTTTTGGGAGATTATAAATCTGAAAAGCAGTCTTTAGCCTCCTTAAACGCATTACATAATAAGTATAAAATATTACGCAATAATGCGAATGAACAGGCGAATATAAATGAGTTGAGTGGTTTTTTGGATAATGGGTTAATAACCACACTCGGTGATTCAAAAATTAAATACACAAATCACTATAAATATACTTCTAAAGATAGGATTTTAAATGAAGTTGAATTGCATCATGTCGAGTTTATTTCAAAACAATTTTTTGGGACGATTCAGAATAATAATCTTTTGAGCGAGCTTCAGGGAGTTGAAATTGAACTTTCTCCTCAAATTGCTCAACATTTAAAAGCGGATTCTTTTGCTAATAGTTGGCTAATCAAAACAGATTATATTGAAAAAACCTATGCAAATCGTATAGTAAAAAACCCGGATGGAAGCTTTGATTTTATTGTAACTGCCGAATTCATGCCTGCAAGGTACCTTCGTGTAAGTGTTATTTTTTCATTGGCGATTATTTTTGCTGTTGTAGTGTGTTGGATTTTCGAGTTAGTTTTAAGTAGAAGGAAAAAGTTAATATAAACTGTTGAATTTAAAAGAGTAATCTTCGAAACTTAAAAAAAATAGTGATTTGCTATTTAACTCAAAAGTATGTAAAATCAGGGTTGTTTTTTCGCATTATAACCAATTTGTTAGCTACTGCGGTTAATGCCGTAGCCAATTTTTTGAGAGAATTTAAATATGGCAAATGTTTTATTTGTAGATAAGGGAGTTCCCACAGTAGGTATTGCCTATATGGCATCCTATCTAAAAGAAAATAACCACGACGTCAAATACTTTAGGTCTTCCATGAAGGGAATGTTTTTGCCTAGTGTGGAGTTTGATCTATTTAACTATATTGATAACGAGTTAAATGGAAATGTGGATATTTTTTGTGTTTCGGTTATGGCCATTGATTGGCCTTGGACCAAGGAAAAGACAACTCTTCTTAAGAAGAGATATCCCCATATTCCCATTGTTGCTGGAGGGGCATTTGCCATAACTTCTCCTGAAATAATTCTCACTCATCCGGACATTGATTATGTTTGTTGTGGAGACGGAGAAAAGCCCCTTTTAGATATGGCAAATAGTATTGATAAGGGAAGCTTAGAGCAAGATATGAAGGATATTCCCAATATTTCTTATAGAGAAAATGGTAATGAGATTATTAGGGAAATGTCTTGGCGGGTGGAGAATCTTGATGATTATCCTTTTCCGGATTTTACAATTTTTGAGGGGCAATTTTGCGATGCTTTTTTTCAGAGCCCTGGTTTGATCACTAGCCGAGGATGCCCCTATAAATGCACCTACTGCTCAGCCCCTACAATGCTTAAGGCTTATAATAAGATAGGGGGTTATGTTAGGCAACACGGCGCTGAATACATGGTTAAGTTTTTAAAACAATATGATGAAAGGTACGGTCTAAAGTCAATTATTTTTAACGATGACGTTTTTTTTCTCAACAAAGGGTGGTTGAGAGAATTTGCTGAACAATATGCCAAACATATAAAAATTCCTTTCAGTTGTTTGGGTCATCCTTTTGCAATAAGTGAAGAGGTTACCGGGCTTTTAGCTAAGATGAACTGCAAATTAGTGCTTTTAGGGCTTCAAAGTGGAGATGAAGGAGTTCGACTTAAGGTAGGAAGAAAAGAAAGCAATGAATTAGTAGTTAAAGCTTGTAATGCTTTGACAAAAAATAAAGTTCATTTTTCTATAAATCATATTTTTGATTTTCCTTGGGACGACGAGGATAATATTCGAGCAAGCGCATCCCTGTATAATGAAGTTCGTCCGCAACTGTTAGATGTGTTTTCTTTGGTTTACTTTCCCAAGTCTGACATTATTAAAGATGCGGTAGAAATGGGCTATTTAGATGACGACCATCTTGATATTATTGAGTCTGGTGATTCCCAGGTAGAGGTTGGTTCTTATGGGACAGATGTCAACGCTGCAGCGACGTACACTCGAAATCCTTCTTATAAACGATATTGTTTCTTTTTTGTGGCAATTCCTCTTTTGCCGAAAAAGTTCTTAGAGAGAGTTATCTCAGACCCTGAAAAGTTTAGAAAAGTTACTGAGTGGACTTCGAAACTACCATCTGCTTTTTCTGGTATTCTAAAAGTGGCTCTGGCTTGCAAAAATGGGTCTCAGTTTATCCAGTTTAGTGCAATTTACGATTGGGGTTTTTATATGAAGAAAAGAATGCAAAGGAAAACTATGGCTCCGGATCAGACTGTACAAGATATACTACCAGTCTATCCCCCTTTAAGAAGCGACCAATCAATTTAGTAGCTTTTATACATTTGTTTGAATGATATTTTCATATCCAAAGCGAGATATATTTTCGCTTTCCCCGCTGTTCTGATTTTATTTTCAAAACCATATCCCTGCCTACATTAAGACCTGACGAAGAGTGATTGTTTTATTGCGAAGCATGTATTTATCGGATAGGTTTTTTAGTGGTGATATTCATATCAAGTGCTTAGGCAGTACTAAGAATTGAAGTTCTATGTTATTAAGTGCTTTGAAAAAATCAAACTGTTACGCATGGATTTGGTTCTTGGGTCTTTTGGGTATAACCTCATCCATGGCGGTAGTTAGGTACTTTAACTTACGCACCTCCTATTTGGATTTTGGAGTTTTTCAACATAATTTAGCCAGTATTTCTTTTGATCAATGGTGGAGAGTATTTGGCGGGCATTCTCAGTTCTTTCTTTTATTTTGGGCCTCCTTGTACCAAGCAATTCCGGATAGCTTGGCTCCTATAATTATTCTTTTCTTACAAGCATTATTATTATGTTGGCCTATAGTTTTTTTGTACAAAATTTACGGCCATATTCCTGCTTTAGCTTATGCATTGTATTTCCCAGTTTGGTATAACGCCCTTTTTGATTTTCATCTAGACCATATGGCAGTATCATTTTTATTTGCTTTTTTCTTTTTAGAAAGAAAAAATCGAATTTGGGCTGCAGCTGTGGTTGCCTTGCTATTGGCTTTGGTCAAGGAAACTTTTGCCCTTCAAACTATTTTTTGCGGTTTGTATCTATTATTGTTTAAAAAGCGTTTACTGCCCGGGTTTTTCTTGATAGTGAGTGGAGCTTTATATTATTTCTTTGCAACACATTATTTGATTCCCTATGCAGTGATGGATGCAGTGCTGGAAGGGGCTGACCCTATAAAAGGACCTGCATTTTCTTGGTTAGGATCATCTTTAGGAGAGGTTTTAGGTTTTATTTTAATGAATCCTCTTACCATTTTTCTAGAAATAGTTTCTAATAAAACAAAGGTTCTTTATTTGTTGTATATTTTTGGAGCCTTGGGTTTTATACCTCTGCTGAGGCCAAGTTATCTTCTTGTGGCTTTACCTATTATTGGGATATCCCTATTGTCTCAAGAACCTAATCATTCAGGATTCATGCACCATTACACTGCAGGAATTATTGCCCCTGCTGTCATGGCTTTTAGTGAGGGCCTTCCTGAGGCAAGGAAACTTTGGGCAAAACTCAGGTTGTCTTCATCTTGGTTTCACCCGTTGTTGGTTTTTGGATTGATTTTATGCCATATGTTGGCTTCGCCTTCCCCGATCGGACGGAAGTTTTGGTTTCCCCTTGCATGGCACTACCACTATAAGGCTTATTGGTTCACAGAGAGAAATACCATGATAAAAGAAGCTTTATTACGATATATACCTGCTGATCCACAAATTAGTGTCTCTACTCAGAACACATTAAACTTTGGTCACTTGGCTCACCGAAAACAATATGGGGTATATCCCAATGGTGTAGAGTGGCCATTTATAATAGATATAAACTCGGAAAAATCGATATTGGGTCTTTGGGAACACATAAAGTCATACAAAAAAAAGCTGATTAAAAAACAGGAGGATTACGCAGATTTTGTTGTGATCGATCTTAAAAGACCTTGGTTTATTATGGACCAAAGTTGTGACTGGTATGAAGGTAAATGTCAGAATCGGCAACAAGCAGAAAAATTTCAGTTGTTACTAAGTAAAACAAAAAAAAGGTACCAAACTATTTTTAGAGAAGATGACTTTATAATTTTGAAGCGAAAGTTCATTAATAGTAGCGATAGAGAAAACAACTGAAGTAAAAAATATGATTAAACGTAAAATCTACCATAATACCCCTAATTTAAAATACAAATAAAATGATGATATCCAAAGCAACCCAAAGCATGCTTGTTACTTGTTGTTGCATATTAGTAGTTGCTGGGAATTTTAATTTTGTCTGGGGAGAAGAAATAAACGAATTAGAAAAAACTAATCTTTCACCTCAAAAGAATGATGATTTGTCCTTTCTCAATTTAATATGGGATGACAATATTAATCAATTAGATATGACTGTCCCAAAAGAGAGGAGAGAAAAAATAAATTCATTTTTTTGGGACCCAAGTGAGAGAAAAACGGAAACCAAATTATACTTAGCTCCAAAAAAAGGGTGGAAGACTAACTCTCTTACAGACTTTAAGCAATTTGAATTGAAATATGAAAATCTGAGGCCATCAAATCCTTCGATATTGGAAGCAGAGTTAACTCTTAATCAGGAGGGTAATACCAAGGCATACAAAGTTTTGGTTGAAGACTTTAGTAATACAATTGATGAGAAGAAAATACAGCTAGATAAAAGAACTTTTGAAGTGCCGGGATCAGAGATTAGACAAATTGGAATTAAATACCTCCTATTCAGAGAGTTTAGTTTAATACCTTATCCTGCTTGGTGGGTTGCTCAGGAAGACTTTCTTGCAGTTTTCAAGAAAAGAGCGAGTGCGCGTATAAATAAAACCACAGCTTTAGAGGTTGCGTTTGACCCAAATGTAAGATTATTTAGCGGTGATTTTTTGATTAGCTGTAGACTTAGGGTAGGGTTTGAAGAGGATACCTATAGATACTCGGATTTGGTTGAATGTGAAAATCTTGATCGAAGGATAGTTTATAATTTGAGAGAAAATTTGTTCAGGGTTGATTTGCGTGATTTATTTTTAAAATATTCAAAACAAGGAAAAAGAAAAATATTTATAAATGAAATCACTGTTTATTTGCATAACGATTATAAAGAACTTATTAAGAATAGTAGGTTTTATTATGTCCGGTTGAATGACAATGTGCGGTTGGAATCAAGTTTGCTAGACGGTTATATTTTTAAAAATACTGGTAATAAAAATACTTTTAAGTTTGATTTGCGGGAGATTAACAATAGTCTCGGTAATAAAGAAAATAATATTAATAGTTTAACTCTTTCTTTCAAGGCAAAGAATCAAAATAAAGATGGTGGTTTGCGGGTCTTGAATGCCCGAATGATAGGTTATAACTATGTGTTAGAGGGTAATAAGTATGCAAAAAAGGCAGAGGAAAACAGGCAAGCAGAGGAGGGGAAGTCACTAAAGATAGAGTATTTGCTTAAGATTAAATTATTTTTTGCGGAAAAAGAAATTTTTATTAGTATCCTTCACTTGCTGATCTTGGTCGGTTCCGTTTGTTGGGTTTATAACAAGCATTTACTGTTTCTAAGACCTACACATGATTTAAAATTTCAAAATATTCAAGCCCCATTTTTAGCTTTATATCGCTTAACATTTCTTTTGCTATTATCTCTTTTTATTCTGGTATTGTTTTATCCAGTATTTGATCCATATGAAAAATTAGAAAAAGTACCATTATATTTAAGAATTCCAGAAGTTAATCTTCCTTCACTTTATCTGGCTTGGAGTTACCCACTCATATTTTTGTTTGGTACCCTATATCATGAAATTTATTATCGTACATTTAGAGTTAATAGCTTTAAGAAAAAATTCTTTAGTAAGTTAATTGGAATCATGACGCTTGCTATTATTGGTTGGAGTTTTTATAAGTATAGAGTGAGTTTAGGTAACTTAATATTAGTATCAATTTTACTTTACTTGTATCTACCCTGGCTGTTTTTCAATTACAGAAAAAGTCTAATAATACGCTTTTTAATTTTTATTTCTGGGGCTATTTTATTATATGAGATAGGAAAATATTTTGGGAAAGGTAATAACTTGTTTTTAACATTAGGGATCTCTACTTGTCTGATAGTTTGGATTTCATTTGCTAGAGAAATCACATATTCTTATGAGAAACATCCTTCAAATTATGGTAATGCTATTAACGATAGATTGTCATATCAATTTTTAGTAGGCGCTGTTTTATTTTTCTGTGCAACAATATTTTCTAAACTAATTAAATTGAATCATTTCGCTGATTCTTTTGGAACAATCGGATTCTCAATGTTACTTTCCGGCATAATTGTAGAAATATTTATTAGGAGGCGTAGCTTATCTTCTAAATTCTCATCTAACCAGAGTTAGAATCAGAAAACATGCTTAGATGGTCTCAATTCAGCAGGTATCTTAAAGACAGCATATTGACCTTCGGTCTAGTTAATTTATCAAATTTATTCAATTACTTATTTCAATTAGTGGTGGGTCGTTCAATGACCCCTGCCGATTTCGGAATTTTTAATTCCTTGAATGCTTTTTCTTCTGTTTTGTTAGCTCCAGTAGCAGTTTTGCCTATAGTTGTCACAAAATTCACAACTCAGCTGTTCATTGAAAACAAGGGTTGTGTATCCTATCTTTTGAAAAATGGTTTAAAAATTACCATTTCGATTGGAGTATTCTTAGTTATTCTAGGTTGCCTTACTATCGAATGGATAAAAGAATATCTTCATATAGAAGATAGCTCATTTATTTTTATCATGTTGGTAACTGTTGCGTTAGCTTTTGTATTTCCTGTGTTTTTAGGAGTAATGCAGGGATTAAAAAGGTTTGAGGATTTTGGCTTGGCAATTAGTAGCGCAAAATTATCTCGATTTTTTGGGGCAATTATTTTAGTTTGGTACTTTTCTTATGGTGTCCTTGGGGCTTTAATTTCTAATTTAATTGGGTCTATTTTTATTATTATTTTTGGGTGTTGGGTGATTCGAGATTTCTTACAATATCCAATGGAACCATTTTCGGAGACTCTATTTAAAGACCTAGCGCAATACTCAATTCCAGTCTTTTTCTACACATTTTCATTAATGGCATTATCCACCTTCGATATTATTTTTGTTCGGCATTTTTGTTCTGAGGACGAATCGGGATTATACGCAATAAGTGCCATCATAGGTAGGATAGCTATATTTTTGCCTGGTCCCTTTATTTCTGTATTGTTTCCTACGGCGGTAGAGGAAAATACAGAGAAAAAAATTAACCCCAAAAGTCTTTGGCTAACTATGATTCTGACTGGATTTATTTCTGGCGGATTTGCATTAGTCTGTGCGTTATGGCCAACCCATATAATCACTCTATTGTTTGGAGTCCAATATCAGGGAGCTGCTCCATTGCTTCAAGTTTTATCCTCTGCAATGGCACTATTGGCAGTTGCTAATGTGATATTTACTTATAGTTTAGCTAGGTCAAATTTTAAATTTCTCTGGCCCTTGGTTATTAGCTCAATTCTAATGTGTTGCTTAATTTATATTTTCCACGATAGTGCCTTGACCATCGCTTGGGTTGTATTAGGTTCTGCAGCACTGACTTTAATTGGAAGTGTGTGGTTTTATTTTCGTCAAATTCTTCCTGTTTTTACTTGATAACCATGAATATAAAGGGGCTTGGAAGTCAATGGGTAGCCACGGGATATGTTGGGTTAATATCCATGCTACTGACCTTTCTATACGGGAGATTGCTAGGTCCTGAAAATTTTGGGGAGTTTAGTTATTTTTTGACTCTGGGGGCTATATTCTCCATTTTACAGGATGGAGGATTCAGGACATTGGTCTATCGCGAATCAACATTATCATCATACGATGAGGCGGCTGATAAAATATTTTTGATGTCCCTTAGTCATGTTGTGATCGTTACCTTGGTCGGTGTTATCTTCACACTCATCATACCATTTGAAAATCAGGTTCTTGTGTTACTAGTTTTAACTGCATATGGCCTCGGAACTTTAACAGTATTTGTATCTTCTCGTTTAAAAGGTGAAGGGGAATTTGAAAAGGATGCTTCTTGGAAAATACTAACGAGAACATTGACCGCTGGTTTTATTATTATTTTCATTTTTCTTATTTCCTCAAAAATGAAATGGATTTTAATAGGTTGGATTGTAGGTAATATGGTATCACTTTTGTTTAGATTTAACTTATGGTCTATAAAGTTTAAAATTCCCGAGTGGAATAAAAAAGTTTATACATCTATTGTGAGCCTTATCGTTATTGACCTGGCCACTATAATCTACTTCAAAGTAGATATTGTTATGCTGAAAGGGCTAGGCTTGGAATCAGGTCAAATAGGTTTTTATGCGGCTGCATCAAGGTTGTTGGAGGGATTAATTTTTATTCATGTTCCGGTTGCCACGTATTTTTTTCGATATCTTAGATTATATTCAAAAGAGAAGAAATCTTTTCTAAAGCTTTTCAATCGTCTCCTTATTTTTTCCCTCATTTCTCCCATAGCCATCGTCTCAGTCGGGTTTATTTTTAGTGAGAGTCTTTTTGAATTGTGCTACGGGTCAAAGTTTGTTAAGGGGCATGGCGTATTTGGATCGTTGCTGTTGGCTCTTTTTTTTATGATCCCGAACTTAGTATTTACGCAAGCCCTTTTAGCTCTTAATAGAGAAAAAGATTATGCATGTGTTGCCTGCTTATGCGCTATTTTGAATATTTCTTTAAATTATTACCTAATACCTGAATATGGCTCCATGGGGGCTGTAGTTGGAACAATTGTTACAGAGGGGTTCCTGCTGTTAGGTATAGGAGGAGTATTCTACTATCTAATTTATTCTAAAAGTTTTAAACAGTGGACTAATATATAGCAATAAGAAGTAGTCTTTACTTCTTGAGTCATTTTAGGTGCAATATTAGATTTTTTAAAAAAATTATATTACTTTTAAAAATTCTAATAAAGACTATTTAAGGCCTATTAACTAAACAAGGAAAAAAGCTGTATATGAAGATTTTAAAAAATGGAATTCAAGCCTTTTCCCTGTTTATAATGAAATATTATATTAAATTAAAGCCAGTTTTTATGTGGATCAGACCTGAAACTCGCTCAAAAATTAAGGTTAGATTGCTAAGCCCCATTTTTCAATTGCTTTATCCATATCAAAAGCCAGACTTCCATGCAAAAGGTTTAATTCAAGGAGTTAATTTTATTGGTTATCCAAATGCTGATATCGGAGAGGGAGAGTTTCTTCGCCAGGCAGCAACGGCACTTTTAAAAACAGATATCAAATTTGGAATTTTTGATTATAGTTTAAGAGTTCAACTGAGCCAAAAAGACATGCGTTTGGCTTCATTTGTTAGAAAGGAAAATCCTTACTCTATAAATATTTTTCATTTAAAACCCGATCAAGTAATGTCGTCAATTGTTACTTTAGGGCAACCATTCATTCAAAATCGTTACAATATAGGTTATTGGTTGTGGGAACTTTCCCGGTTCCCCGATTCTTGGTTGAGAACTCTTGGTTTTATGAATGAAATATGGTGTCCATCTCGTTTTATCCAAAAAGCTATAGCAGAGAAATCTTCTCAACCTATTCTTTATATGCCTCCAGCAATTGAAGTTAATGATCCTAAAGATTATGGCCGAGATTATTTTAAATTACCTACATTTAGTTTTATTTTTCTATTTGTATTTGATTTTAAATCTTATTTTTCAAGAAAAAACCCTATTGATTCAATTCGGGCATTTAAAAAAGCCTTCCCGGTTGGAGACGAAAAAGTTTGTTTAGTAATTAAATCGATGGATGGGGACAAATATCCCAAGGAACTTGCAAGGCTAAGGAGAGAAGCTGAAGCGGATCCTAGAATATTGTTGATCGATAAAATCTTTTCTTTTGATGAACTATTAGGGCTTATAAAAGCCTGTGATAGCTTTATTTCTCTGCATCGATCGGAGGGCATAGGACTATGTTTAGCCCAAAGTATGCTACTAGGGAAGCCCGTCATTGCAACTAACTATTCAGGGAATACTGACTTTACTCTTCCCGATAATGCATGTTTAGTTGACTATAAATTGATTCAGGTAAAAAGGGGTGAATATCCTTTAGGTGAGGATCAGCTATGGGCTCAACCCGACGTGGCCCACGCTGCTAATTATATGTGCAAGCTTGTAAAAGATTCAAGATATCGCGATACAATAGCAAAGGCAGGGCAGGTATATATTCGTACCTATCATAATTCCCAAGCAGTCGGCAAGATTTACAGGGATAGGTTGGAAAAACTTTTTAGCCAAGTTGACCGTGACATTTAATTAAAAGGGCTTCATTTTCGACCTGTAGAGTAACTACAAAGAATTATTGTATTAGTCGGCGTTGTTTTAAATAAATATTTTATAAATGTGCCATCGGTGAAGTTGAGAATTCGGCATTCTTGTTAGTCTTGCCTTTAAGGGTGGCCTATAAAAGGATTAAGATACCTGTGCAGCCTTCTAGCGAAGAACTACAGAGTTTACTTCCTGCTTCCCTAAAATTGTCAATAATTATCGTAAATTATAAATCTCCAGACTATCTCATACGTTGCCTCTATTCTCTTAAAAAAAATTTAAAAAATGTTAGTCATGAAGTCATTGTGGTTGACAATGAATCAGATGAAGAAATGCTAGGATCTTTTCGGCAAGATTTTCCTGAAACATGTTTTATTTTAAATGCTGAGAATTTGGGATTTTCTCGAGCATTTAATCAAGGTTTTAAAATTTCTAAAGGGGAATATATTCTTCTTCTCAATAATGATACGGAAGTACTTCCCGAATCTTTACAAATTATGCTGAATATTATGAACCAGCATCCAAAAACAGGGGTGCTAGGTTGTATTTTAGTGAATAGTGACCAAACAATACAGGAATCATATGGTCGGGAATCAGGTTTATTTAGCGAGTTAATCCGTAAGTATTATTTAAATATTTTATACAAAAAAAGTGCTCAAATATGGAGCAAATCCATTTTAAAAAAGATTTACTCTTACGATAAGGATGTAGATTGGATTTGTGGAGCTTGTATGATGTTTAAAAGAAAAGCTTTAGTTGATGTTGGGTTGATGGACGAATCTTTTTTTATGTACTATGAAGACAGGGATGTATGTCTTCAATTAAAAGAAAAAGGGTGGGGTGTACGCTTTACATCCAAAACTTCGATCATCCACCATCACGGAATCAGTGCGGCAAAAATGCCTATTCAATCTGCCAAGGCTTATAGACAAAGTCAGTTATATTTCTTCAAGAAGAACTACAGTTACTTTAGTTTTTGGTTGTTAAAGAAGTATTTGTATTTGAAATTTCGGCTTCATGTAGGCTTATGGAGCTTAAAAAATTTGATGATAACTATTAAGGCCACAGACAAGTCAAGGTTTGATAAAGAAATGCTTAACCTACTAAAAAATTATGACTAACTCCTGAAGGGCAAGGTTTTTTGATAAACAGAATTAAACGACATTAATAAAAATATTCCTAGATTGTTTACTTGTTTAAACTAGATTGTTGAAAATTTTATGAGAATCAGACAATTTGTTTTTGTTATAGCGCTACTTTTCTCAACTCCTTCTTTTGCAAATGATTTCCAAGAAGGATTGGATGCTATATATGGAACTAACTACAACAAGGCTCTTAAAAAATTAAGACCTCTCGCAGCCCAAGGTCATGCAGCTGCTCAATATAACCTTGGTGTTATGTATGAGTGGGGGGATGGTGTGCCACAGAATAATCTTTTAGCTATAAAGTGGTACCTACAAGCTGCTGAAAAATTTCATAAAGATGCGCAAAACAATTTAGGTGCCATGTATAGCAAGGGTGAAGGGGTAGAACAAAACTTCATTAAGGCTTTAAAGTGGTTTGTTATTTCAGGAGAAAATGGTAGTGAGGAGGGAAGGAAGAATATTGATATGGTGGAAAAGCGTATGACATCAGAACAAATAACCCTAGCAAGAAAATTAGCGCGCGAATGGATGAGGCAGCATTTTAAGAAATAGGAATTTGTGCTAAATTTTTTCTCTTCATAGTTTTCTATAGTTTTTATCTCTAACAAAAATTAGTTTTTAAAAACTTATTTGTTTGCTGCCGACTATATGACCTCCATTAGTTTTTAACGAAGATTCAGACTCCCAATAGATTAAAGTATGAAACATTTTTATGCAGAATACAGGGTTTTACTAATTACTTTATTAGTCTGGATTGGAGCGTGCCAACAAAATACTACTTATGGCCCAGAACCAAAAACTAAGGTTATTATTGCCATTGATGCAACTTTCATCCCGATGTCTTTTATTAATAGTGATAATGAAAAGGATGGGTTTGAAGTTGATTTAATCAAAGAGGTAGCCCGTAATGCAGGCCTGAAATATGAATTAATCAACGTTGAATGGGGAGGGCTTTTTGCAGGGTTGATCACAAAAAAATTTGATCTAATTATTAGTTCTGTGGGAATTATTGCAGAAAGAAAGAAAAGGATGGCGTTTAGTATTCCCTACCTGCAAAGTGGAGCGGCGGTATTGATCAGAAATAATATAAAAAATGTTGAATCGTTAGAGGACTTGGAA
>Ga0114933_10000333_pt1 | contig 57816 bp, 47 predicted proteins | sample 4SBtaG_FD_89691 | JGI IMG/M metagenome (GOLD analysis project Ga0114933, IMG submission 89691) | Deep subsurface microbial communities from Kolumbo volcano to uncover new lineages of life (NeLLi) - 4SBTROV12_W25 metaG | ecosystem: Environmental > Aquatic > Marine > Volcanic | place: Kolumbo...
AAGTCCTTTTTGTCGGCGTGAAAGTTGTTAGGCAACTCCTTTCTACTCCACGAAGATGGGCTTTTCGAGTCCTTTTTGGCGTGATCACGACTCCCTCGATACTTTGATCACGCTGGTTCGAGGCCTAGTCCAGCAGGAGCTGGTGCCCGGTCTGCTCCTCGAACTGCTCCAACATCCGCTCTTGTCGGTCGAGCTCCGCGATGTTCTTGTCCGCGAAGGCGTCGACGACGGTCGGGGTCACGAAGATGACGAGCTCCGACTGGCGGTTGTTCCATCCCTCGTTGCTGAAGAAGCGTCCGAGCACCGGGAGATCCTTGAACCCGGGAATGCCCGTCACGGTCTGTGCGAGGTTCCGATCGATCAGCCCCGAGATGACCAGGGTCTCGCCCTCGATCATGCTGACCTCGGTCTCCGCCGAGCGCGATCGGAATCCGGGCGCGTTCCCGACCGCGAGCGACCGGTCGACGACGCTCACTTCCGCCTTCACGCGAGAGCGCACGTACCCCTGATCGTCGACGATCGGCTCGATCTCGAGCTGGATGCCGAAGGGCTTGTACTCGGTGCTCGGCGCCGAGTTCGGCGCCTGCTGGACGACGGGGATCTCGCCGCCGACCAGAAACTCGGCCTTCGAACCGCTGCGAGCCGCGAGCCGCGGCTCCGCCAGGATCAGCGCGCGGTTGTCCTCGACCATGAAATTGATGCTCGACGTGATCGAAGTGGCGATTCCGAAGAACCCCCAGGCCGGGTTCGTCGTCGCGCTGAGCACCTGCATCGGCGTGGACGGGTCATTGGCGAGGCCGGCGATCGCAGCGTCGCGATCCGTTCCGCTGACGTGGGTGCTGGCCCGGATGCCGGCCCCGCCGACGGCCCGCGGACCCGCGATGCTGGTCTGCCAGTCGACGCCCAGGGACGAGATGTCCGCGGTGTTGAACTCGCTGATCACGACGTGGAAGTAGACCATTCGATCGCGCGGCACCTCGGACACGCGCGTCAGGTTCAGCACGTCGGGATAGCGCTCGATGATCGCGTTCAGGATCGGCTCGTGACGCGGCTCGAAGGTCCCTTCGATCACGTTCTTGCCCGCGACCGTCCGGGTCGACACGCCGTCGACGGACTCGATGAATTCGGCGATCTCGCGCGCCTCCCGACCGGTATTCGACGGTTCCACGGTGATCTGCAGATCGCCCTCGGTGTCGTCCGAATACCAGATGTGGATCCCCGTATCGCCGGCACCCTCCGCGAGCAGGATCAGCTGGCCGTCCTGCGTGATCGAGGTGCTCAGGAGCGCGCCGTTTCCGACCGCGACCCGATCCACCGCCTTCACGCGAAGCACCTTGACCTCGCCCACATAAAGGGTCATCTGCGACGCAGCGCCGACCGCCCCTGCCTGCAGGACGACCAGGCCCAGACTCATCAGCGCGGTCCACAAAAGGCGCGACCGGCTTCGCGTGTCCATTCGACTCATCATCATCACACTCCGTCTTCCGCTCTCGGGCCGCGCGTGGCCTCCATCCGGCCAGGCGCGCAGGCATTCCGGCGTCGCACGCCGGGTCGATCGATCAATCCAGGACCGGGATCTCGCTCACTTCGGCGACCCCGTCCTTGCTGTTTCCACCGGCCAGGAACTCGACGCCCGACGTCTCTGTGAGATCGGCGACGTTGCCGGCGAGCCGCGCGAGCGCGCCGCCCGCCGAAGCGAGCGCCTCCGGCGGCAGGTCCGCGATCGAGGTCGCCGACACGCCGGCGATCGCCTGGCCCGTCGCCTTGTCGATCACGTTGCCGTTCTCGTCGATCGCGATCTCGCTCGCGATGAGCACCTCGCCGGTCCCCGTCACCACGTTGCCGTTTTCGTCGACCGACGCGCCCGCGATGACTTGACCGTCCATCGTGAGGACGGTCCCGTCCTCGGTCACGATGAAGCCGCTCTCGGTCACGGTCGCGCCTTCGAGGACGGTGCCGTCGGCCATCACGACCTGGCCTTCCTCGTTCACGCTGAAGCCCTGCGCAAGGACGTCACGTCGTTGGGCCTGCGCGCGCTGCGCGATCAGCCGGGCGTTGCCAAAGAGGTCGGTCACGCCGACCGATGCGAAGTCGGCGTCGATGCCGTCCTCGCGGTTCCGAAGCATCGAGACCAGGTCGCCCTTGTCGAGCGCCTGCGCGAGCAACGCGCCCTCCCGCGGCGTCACGCTCACGGTGATCGTCGAGTACCGGGACTTGGGCGCCTCGCGCCGGAACGCCAGCTTCTCTTGATAGTCCTCGAGCGCCTCTTCGCCGGTCGCGAGCACGCTCACGCTCTGAAGGACCGGCAGCACGACGTTCGACGCGAGATCCGCGAGGTTGAGGTTCGCGAGGCCCTGGGGCGAGACGCCTTCGTTCACGGCCCCGATCCCCGGCGCGATCAGCACGAAGAGGTCGATCGTGTCACCGCTCCGGAGCAGACCGCCGATCGAGTTCAGCTCGTCGACCTGGATCGTGACGGCACGACGCCCCGCATCGAGGGTGTCCGAGAAGGAGCGCGGGAACGTCTCTTCGAGGAACGCGCCGAGCAGCGGTGTACCCCCGCGCATGTCCTCGACCAGGACGCGTCCCTTCACGCGATCGAAGTCGCCGGGACGGACCGCGTCCGCATGCACGAGGCCCTCGGGCATCCGCCGGACCGAGAAGTACCGGTCGTCCACGACGGTGCCCTTGCCGAGGTTGCCCGAAGCCACCACGACGGCGATCTCCTGCACCTCGCCCCCTGCCAAGCTCCGCAGGTAGGCGTCCCCCCTGGCCTGGATGTACAGGCTCGCGAGCACGGCTGCGAGCAGGCCGAAGCCTACGGCTGCGCCGATCATGATCATCGGGCGATTCTTGATCCCGCCCACGTCGTTGTTCTCTGCCATCGTCTTCTCTTCTTCTGCTCACGCATCCGCTCGAACGATCGACCGAGGAGTAACGCTCGGCCTTCCCGCTCGCGATCCGCCGAATTGGCTAGGGGAGGGGAAGCGGGTTCTGGATCTGGTTGAAGTTGTTCTGGACGTCGTTGATCACGCCGTTCAATCCCTGTTGGGGGTTGAAGCCCTGGATCGCCGGCAAGCCGTTCGCGAGGGAATCGAGCGCCTGCTCCGCCGGCCCGAGGTTGATCGCGCCAGTGTTCGTCAGCGTGCTCCCATACTCGTCAGGAAGCTCCGAGACGGACATCGCGAACGCATAGCGCCGGTAGTTGTCGCGAATCGCCTCGATCAGACTGGTCTCGCCATCCGACGGGTCGATCTCGATCAGGAGCGGGATGATCGAACCGAGCACGATCACGCCGAACAGACACACGATCGAGAACTCGACCATTGACTGCCCCTTCTGCCACCGCCGGACGTCTCTAACGGGCTGACTCATCTCGATGCCTCCACTTCATTTGCCACGATCACCGCGCCGCCCTGCTCGGTCGCCTGGATGACGATCCGAACCGTGCGGCCGCGGGTCGAGTAGGTCAGGGAGTGCCCGGACTCGACCGGCAGATCCATGTCCGCCTTCCATCCGAGCGCGCGATAGTGGTCGCGATAGAACGTGACGTTGCCGCCGAGACTGAACTCGTTGGCGAGCGAGACCACGCGGCCGCTCTTGCCTGGGTCGTCGGAATGCATGTCGTCGAGCACCACGCTGCCCGCCATCGAGGGAAACGGGGTCGACCGCGGCGATCGTCCGGCGCGATCCTCGAGCAGCGCCGGCAATTCGCTGATCGAGAGGTAGCCCCAGGAGCCACCGCTCGCGTTCGGCTGGATCTGCACCGCCAGGAGGTAGCCGCGCTCCATCCGCGAGATGACGTACCACTTCTCGGTCAACGATTCCCGGTATCCGACGTCACCGTCGGGGCCGCGCTTCCATCGCTGTTTGTAGAAGTTCGACACCTCTTCGATCGTGTCGCCGCTCTCGAAGCGACGCACGTCGAGCGCGCCCCCGAGCGCTTGCATCTCGTCGGCCATCTTCTGGATCGATGCGTCCGGCGGCGCCGGGAAGCGCGGATAGCGGGCCGCCGCGACCGCCGGCAGCAGAAGCAGGCAGACGAGAACGCATCCGGTCGTCGTGGACAGGAATCGATTCACGGAGACTGGTCCTCGCGGAAACCGCACACGCGCGGATCGGGACTCGGGCCGTTGTACCGACCGTTGTTCCCGTCGACGCCGCAGGTCACCTCGCGGTCGTCGTTCTCGAAGGCGCCGGGCGGCAGCGGCTCGAAGTCGACGATGCCGAACTCGAGATAACGCTCGCCTTGCGGCCTCGCGAGCTCGGGGAGTGGCGTGTAGTCCGCTCGGGACGTGCCGTCGTCTCCGCCGAAGACCTGACCGAAGGGGAGCAGGAACGTTCCGGCGAGTGACTGCAGCACATCGCCGACGGTCCCGCCGAGGAGCGAAGTCGGCACGAGCCCGCGCACCTGTTGCTCGGCGTCGAACTTGCTCGACGCGCCCCAGCTGTCGGTGAGCACCGCGGCGCGCGCGGTGATCGTCGCGCTGATGCGGTCCGATCCGGTCGTACCCGTCGGCGGCTCGACGAAGGGCGAGAGCGGATAGTTGTACGCGACCCCCAGCTGGACCTCGGAGGTCTGCCACCCGTCGCCGTTCAGCTTTCTGAACGTCGGCAGGTTCAGGCCGTTGAAGGTGTTGTTGAGGGTCGTGAAGACGCTGAAGATCGCGTCGACGACGCCGATCAGGTCGGAGACGATCGTCGTCGGATCCGGCGTCTCACCATCGGCGGACGCGAAGGTCCGGTTCGCGGGCGCGTCTTCGTACACGTCGGACCAGCCGTTCCGAAGCTCGCTGCTCTGGCTCGCGGCGCTCCCGATCGTCGGACGCTGGTAGAGGAAGAGCTCTGACGTCTGGCTGCCGTTCACGACACCCCGATCGCGCGCCGGGAGCGTGGGGCTCTGGCCTTCCGCTCGCCCGTTGTTGCGATCGCGGTAGTCGGACAATGGATCGTTCCAGACGGTGTACTCCCACGCCTGGTAGCGCGCGGCCTGGATCGCGTTCTGGCGAAGCTCGCCGATCTTCCCGAGGAAGGGGATCACCAGGAAGAGCGGCACGAGAATCGCCGAGGCCGCGATCACGAACTCGGTCATCGCCTGACCGGAACGCGCGCGATCCTCCCGCCCGGGTCCGTTCGCGCGCATGCTCACGGCCCTCCCCCGCCGACCAGGGTCTGGTAGATCGTCTCGATGTCGCGACGGATCGACTGGAGCTGTTGGTCCCACATGATGCGCTGCTGGAAGAGCAGCGCGGCGGCCCGGTCGGTCTCGGTCGTCTCGACCAGGCGCGCCTGCCAGAAGGGATTGAACGCGGTGCCGTACTCCTCGTTGCCGTCCGCTCGCGCGAAGAACGAGAGGTCGTTGGGTCGCTTGAAGTAGACCTCGGAACGGGCGATCGCTCCCACGACGTTGTTCGCGGTCTCGGGCGCTCCGATCCCTGCGGCCGACCGGTCGACGAGCTCGACCGGGCCGGCCGGGGTCGGAGTCGTCGCCGGGTCGAGGATCGGGCGACTGGGTCCGAGGGTGCCGAAGTCCTCGGCGAACTCGCCCGCGCCGCTCAAGTGCTCCGGGTTGACCGTCTTCACGACGGCCGCGACGAAATACGGCGCGGTGAATCCGTTCGCGGGCTTGTCTGCGCTCGGGTCGACGGGCGACGCCGTATCGGAGTAGCTGGGAATTCCGTCGTAGATGTAGGACTGCCCCGGCCGCCGGATCCGCATGTCGAAGGGCGAGCGCGACGCCCAGGTGGTCTGGGGCGCCGACGGCTCGACACCGCGACGAGATGGGTCGCCCGGATTGTTGCTGTCGTAGAGCGGGAGGTTGCCGGGAAGGCCGAAGAACGGGGTGGCGCCGTCGGGATACCCTCGGCGTTGGGCAGCGCGATCGCCCCAGCCCGGACCATCGTCGTCGAAGTCGTTGGCGGTCGGCGGCTTGTCGTCGATGTCGGTGGTGATGACGTTGCGTCGCAGGGTCGGCGAAGCGTTCGGGCCCGTCAGCTGGGCGAAGCCGTACGCGAGCATGAACTCCTCGCGAAGCCCCTGCCCCACCGTGCACTGGCGTCCGTTCACGCTCGAATAGGCGTTGAAGCCGCCGATCTGGGTCGCGATCGCTCGGCAGACGACGCCGTAGCTCCCGAGCCCCGGAATCGGGATCGGCGGGAGCGGCGGCAGGGTGAAGTTGAACGCGAGCAGGATCTCGAAGAACGCGGCGGACCGGTCGATCGCCTCGTGTCCGAACCGGTTGCCGTTCTGGTTCGTCACCCAGCGGAGCTCGTTGCCGCCGAAGCCGAACTCGAGACCGAAGTCGATCCCGGCCGAGTACCCGATCGTGATGGCGAAGGGCGGCGGCAGCGGCACGGTGAACGAGTCGGTGAATCCCGGGCAGATCGCGGGGAGACCCAGCAGGGCCAGGACCGTCGAGCAGTTTGCTGGGTTGCGCCGATTCGGCTGGTACTGGCTCGCGCCGGTCGTGCCGCCCGATCCGAGCTGGGGGACGTCGGAGCGCTTGACGCCGCGGCTCTCGACGAATCGATCGCGGGAGTCCCGCTGGATCGCCGCCCAGTTCTTGAAGCCATCGCGGTCGTCGTCGCTCGTCGGGTCGTAGGTCTTGAGGAAGGGCGCCGGGCCCGAGCTTCCGAAGGCGCCTGGAAAGAAATCGCCGGCGTAGTAGAGGACGTGCGCCGCGAGGGCGACCGTCCCCCATGGCGAGAGCCGCGCTCCAGGTGCGTTCGATTCGACCGCCTGGAGCACCGCCCCTGCACCGCCGAGCGGATTCGCGCCCTGAACGGCGCCTCCGAGCAACGAATTCGCGACCAGGTAGACCGTGGCGCCGTGGAAGATTCGCTGGGCGCGGCCGTAGACCTGCTGGTTGATCCCGTTCAGCCCCGTGATGACGAGCGGACCGCCCCGCTCGAGCCCTCGCAGGATCACCCGGCCGATCGTTCCGTAGTAGATCGACAGGCCGTTGAAGAACGTCGCGCAGATCGGACCCGCGACCGCGCCGGCGCGTGGGCAGTTCGTGCTGATGATGTTCAGCTGTCCCGGGACCGACGCGAGAGAGGCCGCCCAGGACGTGAGCCCCACGATCTGCGCGATCGCCACGTCGTTCGCGATCATGGCGCGGTTCGTATACGCCATGAAGTTGAGGTCGCGTGCCTCGAGCACCGAGACGCTGTACGCGGCCGCGTCCGCCGCGTTCTGCACTTCCATTTTCGCCGTCGTCAGCTTCGCCGCCGAGAACGTCATGAAGAGAGCGATCAACACCGCCGGCAGCAGCAGCACGATGAGGAGCATCGACTGCCCCGACTGACGACGCGCCGAACCGGAAGGCGTCACGCGATCGCGCCGCGCGGTTCGTCCCACCGATTCACCCCCGCCCTGCGCCGCCCGCGCTCGACTCGAGTCGACGCCGGCGGGACGCGAAGAACGCAGGTGGGGGGGACGGGGCATGCTCTGGATCCGAGGTTCGTAGCGAGGGAAGTCCTGCGGCCGATCTCGGGACGCAATGGGCCTGGGCGCCCGATCGCAGGACACGAGACGGCGTGGGGCGCGGCGCGTTTCGCCCGCCGGTTCGGCGGGCGAAACGAGCTAGCGCTCGTTGTAGTCGCCGAGTCCCTTGGTGGCACCAGCGTCGTCCCGCGCTTCCTGGACCAGCGTGCTCGCGTCGGTGTTGCCGTCCTCGCCGGCGAGCCCGGCGGTCAGGTCGCCGACCTGCGTGCGCAGGGTCTGGCCGAAGAGGCCGTAGATCCCGATCGCTGCGACCGCGATCAACGCGACCATGATGATGTATTCGGTCATTCCCTGACCGGACTCTCGTTTGCGGTTGCTCATCATCTCTCGATCTCCTTGTGATCGTTTCGAATCGATGTCCAAAGTCTAGTACCCGACCGGAAATCCTCTCGTCCGATTCCGACGGGATCCTCCCTCACGCGGGCCGGTCCTGCGGCCTCACGATCAGGGACAATTCGGCGACGCCGGGAACACCACGTTCCGCCCGGTCGTGAGGTTCGCGTTCGGGCCTTCGAAGCCCTCGTCGCGGACCGCAGGAATCCGGCGGAAGTCGCCCGAGACTCCGGGCTGGCCGACGTCCAGGGTGTTTCTCTCGAAGAGCGCGGCTCCGGCGTTCGCTCCGCCTGCGACGAGCGCGTACGCCGGCGCACCGCCGCCCGCGCCGCCGTCGGAGCCATCGGCACCGTCTCCACCCGCGCCGCCGTTTCCGCCCCCGTAGAAGATCGTCCCGAAGAAGCTGCCGGACGATCCCGAGCCCGAAAGGCCGCCGAGTCCGCCGTCGCTCCCGTCGCTGCCGAGCGCGCCGCGTCCGCCGTCGCCCGTACGCAGCAGATTGCACCGCACCGTCGCGTCGTCGACGTCGTGAAGCGCCACGGCGATCGAAGCGCTGCCACCGCGACCTCCGAGGCCACCGCGACCGCCATCGCCCCCCTCGCCGCCGCCGCCGCCGCCTTCCGCGCGACCGAAGAAACCGGGTTCGCTGTTGTTGCCGACCGCCCACTGGGTGGCGCCGCCTCCGGCACCGCCCTGGCCGCCGGTCCCGTCCATTCCTGCTTCGCCGTCTTCACCACGGAAGGACAGCGTCGACTGTGAGGGGCTGGTCGAGAGCGAGCGCGGGACGCGCGTCACGTCGAAGCCACCTGCCGTCCCTCCGTCCATGGCGACGGGCGCACCGATTCCGCGACAGCCGGCGGCGCCGTTCAACCCGGGGTCGTCCGAGGGATTCGGTGCCTGGGGTGTCGCGATCTGACCGGAGATGCTCGAGGTTCGCGCGATGCCAGTGACGCCGGCTGCCGGTACGCAGCCGGGCCTCGACGGCGTCACCGGGACTTCGGCGCCACGCGGTCCCGCGGCGATGATGGTGCCCTGGCCCGTGTTGTTGGTCGCGTTCCGCGCGGTTCCGCCGAAGCCACCGCGGGAGCCGCAGCGATCGCCGTCGATCGCAGGGTTGCACGAGCCGGCGAGCGCGACGCCTCCGCCGGACCCGACCCCGCCCGAAGAACCACTTCCGAATCCGCGCCGCCCGTCCTGACCATCCTCCCCGGGTGCAACGGCCGGACGCGTCGGGGCGTCGCCCGGCGTGCCTGCGATGATCTGGTTGTCCTCGACCATCAGGTCGCGAATCCCGCTGGCGAAGATGCCCGCGACGCCGGGCCCGACCGAGGCCCCGGGCAGGCGCGCCCAGTCGTCGACCTCGATCACGTTGTCCTTGATGGTCAGGAGATCCCGCCCGTCGATCGCCCGGATGCCGGTCATCATGAACTCCGCGGGATCGCGGGTGCCGATCGTGCCGAGATTGGTCGTGTGGATCCGGAGGCCCGAGACCGTCGTGGGCTCGTCGATCTCGATGAACTCGAGGGTCTCGAGCTCGCCGCGGATCTCGGTGCGACAGTTCGTGGTGTCGCGCCGCCAATCGGCGTCGAAGCCACCGTAGACGGACACGCCCTGCTCCGCGGTCAGCTTGCCGCCCGTCTCGTCGTAGAAACCGGCGGGGTCACATGCGCCGGCGCCATCGATCGGCGACTTCAGGTAGATGTCGTACGTGAACGCCTGGCTGTTGGCCATCGCGACCGCGGCCCCGACCGTCGCGAAGGGGTCGGCGCGCGTGCCCATGTTGGTGTCGACGCCGTTCGCCTGATCGACGAAGAGCGCGAAGCCCGGGTCTTCGAGGACGTCGATCTGGATGTCGTCGGTCGACGTCGCGCCACGCTCGTCCGTGATGGTCAGGCGGAAGATGAGCGTCGTGACCTCGTCGCCCGCGTCGAAGGTCGGATCGACGTCCGTCGATTCCTGGAGCGCCTCGCCCGCACGAATCTGGCGCCACGCGTACGTGAGAACGCCCGCCGCCGAAGTGCTCGCCGACGCATCAAGGGTGAAGGTGTCCGTCGTGCGAACGTCCACCGCAACGGGACCGGCCTCGGCCATCGTGACCCCGGCCGGGTTCACGACAGCTCCGCCACCCGGGCCCTCGTTCGGTCCTCCGCAGGCGGCGAGGAGGAAGATCAGGGCCAGTGCGCCAACACCGGCACCACCGCGGAGGGCACGGAGCGCGGATCGGCGGATCGAGCGCGGATCGGCAGTCCGCGCGAAGAGCACAACAGAAGAGCGGAACACGGGGGGCTTGCTCCAGGAGGCATGCAGGGTGCGCGAGCGCCCGATTGTTCGGAGTTCGTATCCTATAGAAAACGGACAGAATCGCTCCCACATTTCAGGCGATGATCGAGAAAAGTCCTGATATCCCCTGAATCCGCACGACTTTCGTTGGGTCGGCCCCCAAAGGATGCGGGGCGACCCGGGGAGGCGTCGGATTTCCGAATGACGTCGGGAGCTTCCGGAATCGGCGTGGCCAGCATGCGATGCAGTCAACCACGGGGAAGCGGGCGGGACGATCGGACGATCGGACGGTGGAAGCCGGCCGGCGCGGATTTCTCATAGGGTATTCACCCTAGAAGACGTACCGCCGCATCGAGACGTTCAGCAGCAGCCCGATCACGATCGCCGTCGCGAGCAGCGCCGACCCGCCGTACGAGAAGAGCGGCAGCGGCACGCCGATCACGGGCGCCAGACCGAGCACCATCGCCACGTTGATCGCCGCCGGCCAGAGCAGCGTCCCCACCAGCCCGATCGCGAGCACGGCCCCGAACGCGTCCTTCGAGTTGCGCGCGATCAGCAGCCCCCACAGCAGCATCGCGCTGTAGATGCCGAGCACGATCGCCGAGCCGAGGAAGCCCCACTCCTCGGCCAGGACCGAAAAGGCGAAGTCGGTGTGCTGGGTCGGCAGGAAGCGCAGCTGGGTCTGCGTGCCCTCCTGCCAGCCCGTCCCGAAGAGCCCGCCCGAGCCGACCGCGATCTTCGACTGCATCTGCTGGTAGCCGGAGGAGAGCGGATCCCGGGACGGGTCGAGGAAGCCGAGGATGCGTTCCTGCTGGTAGGGCCGCAGGCCGTACTGCCAGAGCGCGGCGAGTCCCGCCGCGCCGAGCATCGCCAGTCCGACCCACGCGCGGAGCGGCACGTGCACGAGAGGTAGCAGCGTGAGGCCGATCAGCAGCGTGAGCACCGCCACGCCCAGATCCTTCTGCGCCACGATCAAGCCGACCGGGATCGCAACGATCAAGCCGGGGACGAACAAGTCGCGCAGGCGATGGATCGTCGACGGCGGGTTGCGCCCGAACCAATGCGCGAGCGCGAGGACCATGCCGATCTTCGCGAGCTCCGACGGTTGGAAGCGACCGCCGAAGAGCCAGGCTCGTGCGCCGCGCGTCTCCTCCGCGATCAAGAGGGTGAGCACCAGGAGCGCCATCGCCCCCGCATAGAGGAAGTAGGCAAAGCGGTCGAAGTGCCGGTAGTCGATCACGACGACGACGGCGATCACGAAGAGGCCGAGACCCATCACCATCATCTGGCGGGTCACGATGTCGGAGCCGCCTTCGACGCCGGACGCCGCGGCGGAGACGAGGTTCACGATCCCCATCCCCATCAACGACAACACCATGCCAGCGAGGATCCAGTCGAAGTGCTGGCCACGGCTGCGATCGATTCGAAGCGCGCTCACGGGATCGCCTCCCCCGTCGGCACGTCCGCACGAATCCGCCGCGGCGCGCCCGGCGCGAACAGCTCCGGGTCGATCGCGAGGGCGGCGACCTGGGTCGGGACGCGTTGCTCCTTCTTCCGGAAGTACTCGGCGAAGACCTTCTGGACCATCGGCGCGGCGACGGACCCGCCGCCCATCCCGGCGTGCTCCGCGACCGCGACGACGACGATCTCCGGCGCTTCGACCGGCGCGAAGGCCGCGAAGAGCGCGTGGTCGCGGTACTTGAGCGGCACCTCTTCGGGCTCGAGCCCCTCGATCAGGTCGAGGCTGACTACCTGGGTCGTGCCCGACTTGCCCGCGACGCTGATCCCGGGAACCGCTGCACGACGGCCGGTCCCGCGCGGGTCCTGGACCACGCGCGCGAGTCCCCGGGTCACGAGCTCCAGAATCGCGGGCGCGATCACGCTCCGTTCGCGGAAGATGGGCTCGCTCTCCGCGAGCACTTCGCCGTCCCAGGTCTCGCGGCGCAGGACGATCCGCGGCTCGACGACGTCGCCGCCGTTCGCGATCACCGAGTAGGCGACGGCGAGCTGGATCGGGGTCGTCAGGTTCGCGCCCTGCCCGATCGAGAGCGAGATCGTCTCGCCGTCGATCCAGCGCTCGCCGCGAGCGCGCATCTTCCACGCGGGCGTCGGCACGAGGCCGTTCACCTCGCCACGAATCGGCAGCCCCGTGGCGCGTCCCAGACCGAAGAGGCGCGCATAACGTGCGAGCGTGTCGACGCCGAGGGCTTTGCCGAGCTCGTAGAAGTAGACGTCGCAAGAACCCATGAGGGCCAGCTCGAGGTCGACCGGTCCGTGGCCCCCGCGCTTCCAGCAGCGGTAGACCCGGCGGCCCAACCGGAAGTGCCCGGGACACAGCACGACGGTCGTCTCGTCGATCACGCCCTCCGCGAGCCCCGCTGCGGCGACGATCGCCTTGTAGGTCGACCCGGGCGGATAAACGCCGGCGATCGCGCGGTTGCGCAGGGGTCGCCACTCGTCGCTGTTCAGGTCGCGCCAGGTCTCCCGATCGACGCCGCCGGCGAACACGTTGGCGTCGTAGGACGGCGCCGACACGATCGCGAGGACGTCGCCGCTGCGCGGGTCCATCGCGACGAGCGCGCCCATGTAGTCCTCCTGCGGTCGCGGTCCGGCCTCGGGATCTTCGGGATCCGGCGGCAGCGGCGGTCGCGCGAAGGCCTCCTCGGCGACCCGCTGGAGATCGAGATCGAGGGTGAGCACGAGTCGTCCACCGGGCGTCGGCTCGATCATGTCGATCGTCTCGATCTCGCGCCCCGCAACGTCGACGACCCGGTTCTCGCCGCCCGCGCTTCCGCGGAGGTGCTGCTCGTTCGTGGCTTCGAGCCCGGTCTTTCCGATCGTCTCGCCGGAGCGGTAGTCGGCGTACGCGGGCTTCGAGAGCTCGTCCGAACCGATCTCTCCGATCGTTCCGAGCAGCTGCGCCGCCATCGGGCCGTAGACGTAGTCCCGCAGCGGCTGCCGACGAAGCTCCACGCCGGGCATCGCATAACGATGGGCGTCGACTTTCGCCCAGGCGTCGCGCGGCAGGTCCCGCGCGAGGGTCACGGGCTGAAAGCGTCGCCGACCGCGCGGCTGTCCGACCTTCTCCGAAAGCGCCGTGGCATCCTCGTCGAGGATCTGCGCGAGCACCGAGTAGGTCCGCCACGGATTGCGCACCTCGTGCGGGATCACGTCCACGCCGTAGGCGAGCCGGCTCGCCGCGATCGTCCGCCCCTCCCGATCGACGATCGCGCCGCGCTGGGCCTCGAGGCGCACCGTCCGCACGTAGTTCGCCTGGGACCGACTCGCGAGGTCGTCGCCCTGGAGGATCTGCAGCTGGAAGAGGCGGACCGTGAAGATCGTGAAGACCGCGATCACCACGAGCGCGACCGGCCAGAGACGGATGTCGCCCGGACCATCGCCGATGTTCGAGAGGCGGGTATCGCCGAAGGGGTCGTTCACAGCAAACCCCCTCTTCCCACGCTCCTCGATTCGAAGCCGAGCGGCATCGGCGCGCGGCGCCCCACCTCCTCGTCCGTGAAGCGGGCGAGCACACGCTCGACCAGCGACAGGATCGGCCCCGCGGCCAGCACGTTCACGAACGCGTGGGCGAGGGCCGCGCCGATCACGTCGATCCCGGGCCAGCTCGCGTCCACGAAGAACGACAGGCTCATCACCATGGCAAAGCCGTAGACGACGGTCATCACGAGCACGAAGATCCCGACGGACACGCCCCCGGAGAGGTCGAGCTGTCGCGCCGCGAGGGCCGCCGCCAGGTACGAGACGAGCCGCAGCAGCGCGTGCTGACCCATCAGCGACCCCGAGAGCAGGTCCATCGCATACCCGAGCGCGACCGCGAGGACGACCCCGGACACGAAGCTCGGCCAGCGCAGCCCGATCCCGACGACGACCAGCCACGCCAGGTCCGGACACCAGGGCGGGGGGAGTACCCGGGCGAACGCCCCCTGCACGATAAGCGCGCCGAGCCCGAGGGCGAAGAGCGCGAGCGACGACTTCATCCGGCGCCCTCCTCTTCCTCCGTCGCAACCTCGTCGGGCGGCGGCGCGCTCACCGGCGCCGGACCGTCGAGGTCCTGCTCCGGCAGGTTTGGGCGGTAAAGCAGATCCATCTGTGGTCCGCGCCGCAACATCACGAAGACCTGCTCGAGTTGGCCGAGATCCACGGCGGGCTCGATCACGGCGATGCGCGTGAGTCGTCCGCCCGCATCGCGCAGCTCCACGACGCGACCGAGGCGCAGACCCTTCGGATAGACCCCGCCGAGCCCCGATGTCACGACCTCGTCGCCTTCGACGACGTCCGCGCCGCGCACCACGAACTCGAACTCGAGTCGATCCCGCCCGACGCCGCGGACGACGCCGCGCGCGCGACTGCGCTGGACCAATGCGTCGACCGCACTCTGTCGATCGAGGAGCAGCATCGTCTTCGCCGCGTGCCCCGACGTCGCGGTCACGACGCCGACCACGCCTTCATGGGTGATGACCGGATGCCCGGGCTCGACGCCGTGTTGCGTCCCGCGGTCGATCAACACCGACCGGAACCAGGGCGCGACGTCGAGGCCGACGACCTCAGCGGGCAGCATCGGGATCTCCACCTCGTCGCGCATCGAAGCGACCCGACCGAGGTGACCACTCGCGACGAGCGCTTCCCGGAACTGCAGGTTCTCCGCTTCGATCTCGGCGATGCGGCGTTCGAGTCGGCGGTTCTCGGCGCGCACGCCGATCAGGTCGACATAGCCGTCGTAGAATTCACTGACTGCGTCGAAGGGAGCGGACACGAGTCGCTCGACGGGCGCGGTGATCTCGAGGAGCGAGGCCTGCCACCAGGGCAGGTCGCGACCACCGTCCTCGCGCGCGCGCCGGTCCGACACCACCGACACGATGGTTAGCAGGACCAGGAACACGACGACCAGCGGCGCCGCGAGACGTTTAAACAGTTCCCCCAATTCAGCTCCCACTCGGACGGCGATCGCACCGCATCTTCGAGCGCTTCTCCCTCCGCCCTTCTCGGCGTACGGGAAGTACGCCTGCGAGGGGCTCCGGTCCGAGGCACTCGAATCTACGGCACGCTTGCCGCCCTCCGCCTTTCCTTTGGCGTTTCAGGGCCTTAGCCCCATTTTCAGGCGCCCTCTGGGGGAGAGAGCGACGCCTGGGGCAGAAGATCAGCTCACGCTAGAGCCCTCAGCTCACAATCAGAGCCCTCAGCTCACGCTAGAGCCCTCAGCTCACATCAGAGCCCTCAGCTCACACTAGAGCGGATCGTTACTTCCTTGAGCAGACGCAGCTCGTCGAGGCAGCGGCCGGTGCCGACCGCGACCGCCGTCAGCGGGTCCTCCGCGAGCATGACCGGGAGGCCCGTCGTCTCGCGGAGCAGCACGTCGAGGTTCGCGAGCATCGAGCCGCCGCCGACCAGGACGATGCCCTTGTCGACGATGTCCGCGGAAAGCTCGGGCGGCGTCTTCTCGAGCGCCATCTTCACCGCTTCGACGATCGCGTTGACCGGCTCGGCCAGCGCCTCGCGCACTTCTTCGCTCTTGATCTCGAGGGTCTTCGGCACGCCGAGCACCAGGTCGCGGCCCTTCACCTCGATCGAGTCCATGTCGTCCATCGGATAGGCGGTGCCGATCCGGATCTTGATGTACTCGGCGGAGCGCTCGCCGATCAGAAGGTTGTACTTGCGCTTCACGTAGTTGATGATCGCTTCGTCCATCTTGTCGCCGCCGACCCGAACCGAGTTCGAGTAGACGACGCCGGAGAGCGAGATCACCGCGACCTCGGTCGTGCCGCCACCGATGTCGATGATCATGTTGCCGGAGGGCTCGGTCACCGGAAGGCCGGCGCCGATCGCCGCGGCCATCGGTTCTTCGATCAGATAGACCTCGCGCGCGCCGGCGAGCATCGCGCTCTCGCGCACCGCCCGCTTCTCGACCTCGGTGATGCCCGACGGAACCGCGATCACGATCCGCGGGCGAACCATCGTGCGTCGGTCGTGCACGCGGCGGATGAAGTAGCGGAGCATCGCCTCGGTGATGTCGAAGTCCGCGATCACGCCCTCCTTGAGCGGGCGGATGGCGACGATGTGGCCCGGGGTGCGGCCTAACATGTCCTTGGCGGCCTTGCCGACGGCGCGCACCTTGTCGGGGCCGCGCGCGTCGCGGGAGACGGCGACGACGGAGGGTTCGGAGACGACGATTCCGCGGCCCTTCACGTAGACCAGCGTGTTCGCCGTACCGAGGTCGATCGCCAGATCGCTCGAGAACCAGCCGAGGACGGTGTCGATGATCAAGGGGCCACTCCTGTTCGGTTCGTCGCGGGAATGCGAGGGACGCTCGAGAAAACTTCCGGGCCGGCGAACCGGATCCGGGCCGAGACCCCTGTCAGGGGACCGTCAGCACGCGGAAGAAAATCTTCTAACTGCCTGAAACTCCAGCACCTTTGGGCCCGGGGAGGCAAACGGAACGTAACAGCGCGTCCCCGCCGGATCAATGCGAAAGTGCGCCCCATCGAACCCAGGGGACGGGGCCGATCCCGATCCGACGCGTCCTTCGATGGAAGCCTTCCATCCGCGACCCGTTCCCACTTCATTCCAGGCGATCCATTCCCGCCGATCCATTGCCTCGGAAGTGGGGGGTCTCGTACTCTTCGCGCCCGTCGTACCCGGAGCGCAGTCCACGCGGACCGGGGAATCCCACGAGGTCTCCATTGCTCGAATCCTTCCGCAGCGGTCAGCGCTGGCTCACTCTCCTCTTCGTCGCGGCTATCGGCGGCGTCTTCATCTTCGCCTTCGGAAGCGGTGGAGGGGGAATCGGACCGTCGACCCCCACGGGTAACGCGATCGTCCAGCTCGACGACGTGTCCTTGATGAGTCGCGACCTGCGTCGGGTGCAGCGCACGAACGAGCTTCGTCTGCGCGAACAGCTCGGCGACGCGTACGAGCAGCTGAACGCGGACCAGATCGTGGCGTCGCAGTCCTTGTCCCAGCTGGTGAACGGCGTCGTCCTCGCCGCGGCGGCGCAGGACCTCGGTCTGCACGTGACGACCGACGAGGTGCGCCGGGTCGTGCAGACGATCCCCGCTTTCATCAACGCCGAGGGGCAGTTCGACCCGGGCGCGTTCAACAATTTCGCGCAGGGCGAGTACGGCACCCAGCGCAACTTCATTCGTTCCTTTACCCGCGAGCTGCTCGGCCAGAAGCTGATCGGCCTGCTCACGGCCCAGACCTCCGTGAGCGACGCCGAGATCGACCTCGTCACCCGCTACGAGCTCGAAGAGGTGCGGATCGCCTACGTCGCGATCGACGCGCTCACGCTCCCGGACGGCCAGGAGATCAGCGACGAGGACGCCCAGGCCTGGGCCGACGCGCACGAGGAGACCCTCCGCGAGTCCTTCGCGGCGAGGGCCGAATCCCTCGGACAGGCAGAGCAGGTCCGCGCGCGCCACATCCTCGTACAGGTGCCCCTCGGCGCCGACGAAGAGGAGATCGCCGATGCGCACGGCCGGGCCGAGGCCGCCCGCAGCCGGATCGAGGCCGGCGAGGACTTCGAGACCGTGGCCGCGGAGGTCTCCGACGACGTGGGCACCAAGAGCCTCGGCGGCGACCTCGGGCCCTTCGCCCGGGGCGGCAACGATCCAGCCATCGACGTCGCCGCCTTCTCGCTCGAGGTCGGCGAACTGTCCGAGCCTGTCCGCTCCGAAGTCGGCTGGCACGTGCTCCGGGTCGATGAGAAGCTGGCGGCTGCGCCGGCCACCTACGAAGGGTCGTACCTGGAGCTCGCACGCGAGGCCGCCGGCGTCGAGCGGGCCGCCGACTTCGCTCAGGAGCGCGCCGACGTCCTGGTGAGCGCCGTCGAAGGCGGCGCGTCCCTCGAAGATGCGGCGCGCGAAGCGGGCCTGACCCTCGAGCGCCCGCCGTCCCTCACGCGTCGGCCCGACGGCTTCGTGCCCGGGCTGGGCGCCGCGGAAGCGCTCATGACGACCGCGTTCACCCTCGAAGCCGGCCAGAGCAGCCCCGAGGTCTTCGACGTGGCCGGACGCAAGATCCTCGTGCAGGTCCTCGAGCGCACCGCCCCCGACGAGGACACGGTCGCCTCCCGCCGCGCCGACCGCCGCGAGGCCAGTCTCGCGCAGAAGCAGAACGCGATCCTCGAGTCCTGGATCGCCGACTACCGCCGCCAGCTCGAGCAGGAAGGCCGCCTGAAGATCAACGCGGAGCTGGCGCTGGGGAGTTAGGCCGCTCGGATCGGCCTCGCCGCACGAGCAGGGCGCCGCGAAGGCGCGCCGCCTGCTCGAAGCCTCATCTCAGGCGAAGCTTTCCTTCTGGTGGCGGATCAGCTCCATGAACTCCGCCCGCGTCTTCGAGTCCGACTCGAAGGTGCCGCGCATCGAGCTCGTGATCGCGAAGCTGTTCTGCTTCTCGACCCCGCGCATCATCATGCAGAGGTGCTTCGCCTCGACGACGACGCCCACGCCCTTCGGCTGCAGCACCTGCTCGATCGTCTGGGCGACGTCCATCGTGAGGCGCTCCTGGACCTGGAGCCGGCGCGCGAAGATCTCGACGGTTCGCGGGATCTTCGAAAGACCGACCACCTTCCCGTTCGGGATGTAGCCCACGTGGACACGGCCGAAGAAGGGCACCATGTGGTGCTCGCAGAGGCTGTAGAAGTCGATGTCCTTGACCAGGACCATCTCGTCGTAGTCGACGTCGAAGAGCGCGCCGGTCAGGATCTCGGCGGGCTCCTGTCGATAGCCCTTCGTGAAGAAGCGCATCGCCTTGGACACGCGGCTCGGGGTCTTCACGAGGCCGTCGCGGCCAGGGTCTTCACCCAGCTCCTTGAGCATCGCTTCGACGTAGCTCTCGATCGGATCCGGCATTTCGCCGTTCGGACTCATTCGGGTCTCCGGGGGCGCGGGGGACGGGTCGTGGACGCGCGACACGCGGATCCTAGCCCCTGGGTGATCGAATGCCCGCATTCCGGGGCGTTTTCAATACGTCCGCAGTCGAAGCCACAGGAGACTCTCTGGGAGGCGAGGAGGCACGATCAGGGCCCCACGATGACGACGGTGCCGGGCTCGCCGTCCGCATAGAATCCGTCTCCAGCGGGCGCTGAGACGTTCGCAGACGGCAGCGCGTTCGCGGTGGTGGTCGAGATCGCGATGCGGCCACCGCCGCCGCCCGCGTTCGTCGTGCCGTTGCGGTTGCCGCCACCGGCACGCACGATTCCGGTGCCGAGCAGGCGATCGGAGCTGAGATTCAGGCTGCCGCCCGCGCCCATGCCGACCTGCCCGCTGCCGCTCGCCACGCCTCCGTCGGCCACGACCTCACCGTCGATCGTCAGGTCTCCGAGGATCGTGAGCAGCGCGCGGCCTCCGCCCGCGCCACCCACGCGGCTGCCGAACGTCGGACCGCTTCCTCCGGCACCCAGGGTACGGGGATCCGTATCGCTGCCATAGGTCGGCGGGGGTGTGCCTGCGAAGCTCACGTCGTCGCCGCCGAGGCCGCCGTGGCTGCCGCCGTCGCGCGTGCCCCCGCCGGTTCGGACGTTGCCCTCCCCGAAGCCGGAGAGATCCGTAGTGCCGCCCTCGTAGCCGCGGGCCGACACGTCGACGGCACTCGATGCGTCTATCCCCATGCTGCCCGCCACGACGACGAGGTCAGGCTCGTAGGACGGCGCGGACGTCGTGAGCGGATGCGTCAGCACCGAGCGCTCGCTCACGTCGAAGGCGCCGTTCACCGCGACCGGGTCCGCGAACTGCTGGATGACACCGCCGCGCAGCACGACTTCGTCGAACCGCCAGTCGCCGGTATAGGTCGCGCCGACCGCGGCGACGCTCGAGAAGGCCACCGCGTTCTCGTTGGGCGTCACGACGGTGATCGTGCTTCCGGTGTTCGCGGCGATCGCGAAGGTCTCCGATTGACTCGCGTCCGGGTTGAGTCGCAAGCCGACGAGGCCGCCCGGCAGCAGCACGCGCCCGCCATCCAGCGTCAGCGTGTCCGCCGTGACCGCAGCCGCCGCGCCCGGCCCGACTTCGGGGAGCTGCGCCTCGGGCGACCACGTGTCCGCCGTACGGCCCGCGTCCGAGATCAGCGTGCCGTCGATCTGCGCGGTCTGTTCGAGGTAGATCGTGCCCGAGGCGCCGTCGGCGTAGAAGCCGTCGCCTCCGAACGCGGTCACGTTCCGGAGCGCGACGGGATCGGCGAGCGGGTCGAGCACGTCGTAGTAGAGGGCGATCCGCCCGCCGCCACCGCCGGCGTGGTCGACGCCGTTGCGATTGCCGCCGTTCGCCTCGATGACGCCGAGACCGCCCAGGCTCTGCGTATCGATCCAGATCGATCCACCGCTGCCCATGCCGATCTGACTCGAGCCGGTCGGCAGGCCGCCGTTCGCGCGGAGGGCCCCGTCGACCACGAGCGCCTCGCTGGTCGAGACGCGGATGCAGCCGCCGCCGAAGCCGGCCACGTGGCTGCCCGAGGTCGCGGCGCCGCCACCGGACCCGAGCAGCATCGGGCGCCGAGGATCGCCGTAGACCGGCCCGGGTTCGGCCCCGAAGCTCGGATCGTCGCCACCGCGGCCGCCGTAGCTGCCGCCATCACGCACCGCCGAACCGATCTGCCCGTCGAGGGTCTCGCCGGGATCGTCGCCGCCGATGCCACCGGAATAGCCACGAGCGGTGACGTCGATCGCGCTGGTCGAGTCGATCTCGAGCCGCGTCGCGGTCACGACCAGGCACGCCTCGTCGCCCGCCGCGTGCGTCAGCACCGCGTCGGATTCGAGTCGCAACGTACCGTCGACCGAGAGCCCACCCGCCCGACGGAGGATCGCGGTGGGCAGGTCACCGCCGAAGCCGGACGCCGCCCGCTCGACGGCTTCGAGCAGCGGCATGTAGGGCTGACCCGCGCCGTGGTACTCGATGCACTCGCCGCGCGCGCAGAGCGCACCGTCTCGCTCGCAGGCCAGACCGACGAACTCTTCGACGAGGGAGGTCTTGCCGATTCCAGGCTCGCCGATCACATAGACGACCTGGGCTCGGCCCGACCGGACCTCGCGCATCGCGTCTTCCAGCACGGCGAAATCACGCGCGCGCCCCACGAGGACCGGGCGAGCAGCGCGCGAGGACGCCGCCTCCGCCGGCGTGAGCCAACACACATCGGCCTCGGCACGCATCACGCGACCGACGAACCGCCACCCCCGGCGCGTCACCGTCTCGATGAAGTCCGGCGCATCGACCGGGTCGTCGAGGGCGATGCGCACCTGCCGCAGCGTGTATCGGACCGCGTCTGCGGAAATCGCCATGCCGCCCCAGGCGAGCTCGACCAGCTCCGACCGCGTCACGATCTCGCCGGCACGCGCGACGAGCAGCTCGAGCACCGCGAACGCCTTGGGCGGCAGATGGCGGACCTCTCCTTCGCGCAGGAGTTCGCGTCTCCGCGTGTCGAGCTGGAATCGACGCGGGCGAGATTGCGACGCGGGGGCAGCCATCCCCCGCTCCTAGGCGCCGGAACGGCCCGCGCAGCCCGGATTCGACGGATTCATGACCGCGAACCGACTAAATGGTGCCCGGGTGCGGCGCATCTTCCCGACCGTGCCGCCCGGGACGCCGATCGTTCGATATCTCGAACGACTCAGAAGCTCCTGAGGAGCCCCCGCACCACCCCGCGGATCTCGACCTGCGAGGCGTGAAACTCCATCGGCGCCATCGTCGAGTTCGCCGGGACGAGCTTCACGTCGGCACCGCTCTTGTAGAACCGCTTGAGGGTGGCCTCGTCGCCGTCGACCAGCGCCACGACGGTCTCGCCGTTCCGCGCCTCGTGGCGTCCTTCGATCACGACGAGGTCCCCGTCGCAGATCTGATCCTCGATCATCGAGTCGCCCCGGACACGCAGGACGTAGTGGTCCTTCCGGCCGGGCACCATCTCGGCCGGGACGGCGATCTGCTCGGCCACGGCGGCATCCGGCTCGATCGCCTCGATCGGGCGGCCCGCTGCGACGGTTCCGAGGAGCGGAAGGTGCACGCCCTGGGCCGGCTCTTCCTCGGGAACGGGCTCGACGGAGCGCGAGCGGTTCCAGGCCTTTCGCAGGTAGCCCTTGTCCACGAGGTGCTTCACGTGCTTGTGGACGGTCGCGACTGAGGAGAGGCCGAACGCGGCGGCGATCTCCTCGAGGCTGGGCGAGTAGCCCTGCTCGGCGACGAAGCCCGAGATGAAGTCGAAGATCTCCCGTTGGCGACGGGTCAGGGCGGCGGAGCGAGCGGTCGCTTCGGTGAGCGACGCGATTTCGGAGTCCGACATGGGCGCGATTCCTCCCTCGGGCACGTCGAATCCCGTTCGAGCGGACTTCGACGCCGGCCTTCGGTTTGTTTTCGCCCGAGAGAGTGGCGAAGTCGAGGCGAAAGTCAACCGCCGTGAGACCCCGGCAGCCGCACTGCGCAACTTTTTTCGCGGCGTTGGTTGACTCGCCCGCGGGCGCGTATAGCTTGCGCCGCCGTTGGCACTCGGGCTCCCCGACTGCCAATCCGGCCGGGCGCTGCCGCCCGACCACCCCAGACCCGTTCCGACTGAACTCTGGCCCGCTCCTCCTGTGCTCATAAGGCCAGCGGCGGCGGTTCGGATTCGTATCAACATCGGCCCCCCTCGATCGAGATGGGGCCCCTGCTCTCCGGCCCCGCCGGAGGACGCCCGCCCAGGTACCCGGCGGCGTGTCACAAGGAAGGCGACCATGAAGATCCGTCCGCTCCAGGACCGCATCCTCGTCAAGCGCGTGGACGAGGAAGAGACCACCAGTGGGGGCATCATCATCCCCGACTCCGCCAAGGAGAAGCCGCAGGAGGGCCAGGTCGTGGCGGTTGGCCCCGGCAAGACCCTCGACAGCGGTGAAGTTGCGGCCCCGGGCGTGAACCCCGGCGACCGCATCCTCTTCAGCAAGTACGCCGGCACCGACGTCAATGTCGACGGCGACGAGCACATCATCATTCGTGAGGACGACATCCTCGCGGTCTACGAGTAAGTCGTAGTTTCCCACTCGTAGTAGATAAAAGGAGATACGAACATGGCCAAGGAAGTCATTTTCGAGCAGGACGCCCGGGGCAAGATCCTCGAGGGCGTCGACGGACTCGCGAACGCGGTGCGCGTGACGCTCGGCCCGAAGGGCCGCAACGTCGTCATCGACAAGAGCTTCGGCTCCCCGACGATCACCAAGGACGGCGTGACCGTCGCCAAGGAGATCGAATTCGAGGACAAGTTCCAGAACATGGGCGCCCAGATGGTGAAGGAGGTCGCCTCGAAGACCTCGGACATCGCGGGTGACGGAACGACGACCGCGACGGTGCTCGCCCAGGCGATCTTCCGCGAGGGCAGCAAGCTCGTGGTCGCCGGCATGAACCCGATGGACCTCAAGCGCGGCATCGACAAGGCCGTCGCCGCGATCACCGAAGAGCTCGGCCACATCGCCAAGCCGACCCGCGACTCGAACGAGATCGCTCAGGTCGGCACGATCTCGGCGAACTCCGACACCACGATCGGCGAGATCCTCGCCGAGGCGATGGGCAAGGTCGGCCAGGAAGGCGTGATCACGGTCGAAGAGGGCAAGAGCCTCGACACCGAGCTCGACGTCGTCGAGGGCATGCAGTTCGACCGCGGCTACCTCTCCCCGTACTTCGTGACGGATCCGGAGGGGATGGAGGCCGTTCTCGAGGAGCCGCTGATCCTGCTCCACGAGAAGAAGATCTCGAACATGAAGGACCTTCTGCCGCTGCTCGAGCAGGTCGCTCGAGCGGGCAAGCCGCTTCTGCTGGTCGCGGAAGACATCGATGGCGAAGCCCTCGCGACCCTGGTCGTGAACAAGATCCGCGGCACGATCAACGTGTGCGCGGTGAAGGCCCCCGGCTTCGGGGATCGCCGCAAGGCGATGCTCCAGGACATGGCGATCCTCACGGGCGGCCAGGTCATCGCCGAGGAGCTCGGCCTCAAGCTCGAGAACGTCACGGTCAAGGACCTCGGTCAGGCCAAGACGGTTTCGATCGACAAGGACAACACGACGATCATCGACGGCGCCGGCACCAAGAAGGACATCGAGGGCCGCTGCCAGGAGATCCGCAACCAGGTCGAGTCCACGACCTCCGACTACGATCGCGAGAAGCTCCAGGAGCGCCTCGCGAAGCTCGTCGGTGGTGTCGCGGTCGTGAAGGTCGGTGCGGCCACCGAGACCGAGATGAAGGAGAAGAAGGCGCGCGTCGAGGACGCGCTCCACGCCACGCGCGCTGCCGTCGAAGAGGGCATCGTCCCTGGCGGTGGTGTGGCGCTGATCCGCTGCTCGAAGGTCCTCGACGGTCTCGAGGCCGACAACGACGAGCAGACGGCGGGGATCAACATCATCCGCCGCGCCATCGAGGCCCCGCTCCGCTTCATCAGCGAGAACGCGGGCATCGAAGGCTCGATCGTCGTCGACAAGGTCAAGGGCCAGAAGGGCAACAACGGCTTCAACGCCGCGACCGAGACCTACGAGGACCTCGTCAAGGCCGGCGTCATCGACCCGGCCAAGGTGGTCCGCACCTCGCTGCAGAACGCGGCGTCGGTCTCCGGCCTCCTGCTCACGACGGAAGCCATGATCGCCGACAAGCCGGAGCCCGCAGGCTCCGGTGGCGGCGGCATGCCCGACATGGGCGGCATGGGCGGTATGCCGGGGATGATGTAGACCCGAGCGCCTTCGCTCGGACGGCGCCTCCTCCTGGATGGAGAGTCGCCAGCTGAACCGATGAAAACGCCCCGATCACGCTCTCCACGCGAGAGGGTGGTCGGGGCGTTCTCGTTTCGGCTGCCGCGCGTCCCGCTACCCTCCTCCCCGCATGAGCGAGCTCGACCTCCTCATCGTCGCGCTCGTCTCCCTCGCCGGCTCCTTCGTGAAGTCGGTGACCGGTATGGGCTACCCGCTGATCGCGGTGCCCGCGCTCACGCTCTTCCTGGGGATCGAAGCGGCAATCGTCGTGATCGCGATCCCGAATTCGATCCTGAACGGCTGGCTCTGCTGGGATGCACGGGCCGACCGCGGTCACACCCGCGACCTGCCCGTCCTCGTGGTCGCGGCGCTGCTAGGCGGAGTGGTCGGCGCCCTCGTCCTGGTCCAGGCCCCCGAGCGCCCTCTGATTCTCTTCCTCGCGGCGACCGTCCTCTTCTACGTCGTCCAGCGCTTCCGCCAGCCCGACGTAGCACTCACACCCGAGACGACGCGCCGCTGGTCCCCGGCTGTCGGCCTGGTCTCCGGGTTCTGTCACGGAGCCGTCGGCGTCTCCGGCCCCATCGTGGCGGTCTGGTTCCACGGCTATCGCCTGCCGAAGAACGCCTACGTGCTGTCGGTCGCATCGCTCTTCCTGATGGGCGGGCTCGCGCAGCTCGGCGTGCTCGTCGCGGCGGGGTCCTTCGGAGGCGACCGCTGGCTCGCGACGGGCGTCGCGCTCGTCGCCACCCTTGCGGTGATTCCCCTCGGCAAGCGCGTGCGCGAGCGGCTCCCGATCGAGACCTTCGAACGCTTGATCCTGTTGCTGCTCGTGTTCTCGGGCGTCTCCCTGCTCTGGCGAGCGCTGTCCTAGCGGCGCCCGCGCGGCAGGGATCGGCGCTTCGCTAGGGTCGAGCGAGGAGGTGCCCCATGATCCAGCTCGCAGACCGAATAGCCCTCGTGACCGGAGGCGGGCGCGGCATCGGCCGCGGCATCGTGCTCGCCCTCGCGCAGGCCGGCGCCGACATCGTGATCGCCGACGTCGATGCGGAGAGCGCCGAGCAGACCGCGAAGGACGTCGAGGCCCTCGGCCGACAGGCGTGCTTCGTCCGGGTCGACGTGACCGACGCCGACTCTACGGAATCGGGCGTCGCCGCGGCGCTCGAGCGCTTCGATCGCATCGACATCCTGGTGAACAACGCGGGGGTCGTGCAGACGAACCTCGCCGGCGACTCGACCGGCGAGGACTGGAACCGCTGCTTCGAGGTGAACACGCGCGGGATCTGGACCATGACGCGCGCGCTCGTATCGCATTTCCGGGAGCGCGGTGAAGGACGGATCGTGAACATCGCTTCGATCGCGGGACGACGAGGCGGTACGCCGCTCCCGGCGTACAGTGCTTCGAAGGCAGGCGCGATCAGCCTGACGCAATCCCTCGCGAGTGAGCTCGGTCCGGACAACATCAACGTGAACGCCGTGTGCCCGGGGCTGCTCTGGACGCCGATGTGGGAGAAGCTCGAGGGGATGTTCCAGGGCTCGGCGGACGCGTCGGTCGTGGGGCAACGCGCGGCCTTCGATGCCCATCTCCAGGCGAACTGCCCGCTGCGTCGGGAGCAGACACCCGAGGACATCGGCAACGCGGTGGCGTTCCTGGTTTCCGATCTGGCATGCAACATCACCGGCCAGGCGCTCAACGTCGATGGCGGTCTCGAGATGAACTAGGCGCGGCCAGCGACGAAGCGGTCACGCGGTCGATGCGGCCCGCACCATCCCAGGGAAGAATATTCCGCCCGATCCCCGGCGGATCCCATAGGATGGCCCCATGCGCAGATCGCCCTTCGCTCCGCTCCTGCTCCTCGCCCTGACGGGCATGCTCCTGCTCGGCTGCCCTCAATCCGACGGTGGGGGCGAGGAAACGGCCGAGCCCGCCCTCGGCACGTCGGGCGCCGTCGCGCTCGAGACCTACATGAAAGAGGCGCTCCGGGAGGAGATCCCGACGGCACCGCTCGCCGAGAACGAATACCCGCCGAGCACCTTCGATCTCGGCACGACGGTCGCCTTCTCGACGAGTACGACGTCTCGCGCGGGCACCGGGACCGACAGCGCCGAGGTTCCGACCTCGGAGACGAACGTCCAGGTCGAGGGCGTCGACGAGTCCGATGTCGTGAAGGTCGGCGGCGGTCACGCCTACATCGCTCTGCCCCAGCACACCCACCTCGGCTGGGATCCGCGACTCCTTCCGCGGCCCGTCCTCGGCGCGCCGGTACCCATGCTGACGACCGGAGTGATCACCCCCGGCACGACCATCCAGCCCGCACCCGGCCTGGTGGGCACCGTCGTCGTTCTCGACGAGTTTCCCGAAAGAGAGATCCCGGACTTCGAACCGGCGCGGATCCGCGTGCTGTCCCTCGACGCGACGCCCCCGGAAGCGAACGAGGTCGCGGTGATCGAGTTGTCCGAGGAGGGGACGTCGATCGACGGCCTCTACTTCCTGCCCGCGAGCGCCACGGATCCGCGCGACCTGCTCGTCGTGCTCGCCACGGGATCGCCCTACGGCGCGATCGTCCCCGACTACGGCCGCGCGTCACACTGGGCGAACGGACGCACCTCGGTCCACTGGATCGACGTGAGCGACCCGGCTTCGCCTAGCGAGGTCGATCGCGTGAGCATCGAGGGCCGCCTCGCGGACAGCCGACGGATCGACGATCTCCTCTACGTGGTGACGCGCCACGCGCCGACCCTCGAGATCCACCCGCTCCCGCGGACCGACGCCGAGGCCGCGGACAACCGCCGCGCGATCGACGCCGCGCGCCTCGACGATCTGCTCCCCGACATCGAGCACCGGGGCCGCCCCTCCGATCGGCTCGTGCACCCACGAGACTGCACGGTCCTCAGGGCGAGCGTCGTCGCACGCAAGACCACCGCGCTCTCGACGATCACCCAGCTCGATCTCCGGAACCCGGGCCGCCAACGCTCGTCGTGCCTGGCGGGCTCGGTCGACACGCTCTACGCCACGCCGAGGTCGCTCTATCTCACGTCGCAAACCAGCTGGGCCAGCACCGACTTCGCCCTCCACAAATTCGCGCTCTCGGAGCGCGGCGCGGCGTACCGCGGAACCGGCCGCGTCCCGGGGCAGCTTCACGGTCGTGGCGTCGGCAGCAGCTTCCACCTCGGCGAGCACGAGGACGTGGTCGGCGTCGTCACGAGTCTGAACCGCAGCCACCCGGACTTCGCGGGGCAGCCCGACGCCGTCTACGAGCACAGGCTCACGCTCCTGCGTGAGGCGCCAGGAACCGAACCCGCCCTCGAGGAGATCGCGCGGCTGCCGAATCGCCGCGAGCCCGCCCCGATCGGGAAGCCCGACGAGTTCCTCTACGGCGTGCGCTTCATGGGCGACCGCGTCTACGTCGTGACGTTCCGCAAGGTCGATCCCCTCTACATCCTCGACATCGCCGATCCCGAGAATCCCCGGATCGCCGGCGAGGTCGAGGTCCCTGGCTTCTCGAACTACCTGCATCCGGTTGGCCGCGACCTGCTCCTCGGCTTCGGCCAGGACACCGCCGAGGGCGTGCGAAACAACTGGTTCCAGGGCGTGAAGCTCGAGCTCTTCGACGTCTCGGACCCGTCGACCCTGCGGACGATCGACGCGGAGGTCATCGGGCGTCGCGGCTCCCAGAGCCCCGCCCTGCGAGAGCATCGCGCGTTCACGTTCCTGGCCGACGCGAACGGCGACATCGATCGGATCGCAGTCCCGATCGTCCGTCACGATCGCCTGCGCGAAGGCGGCGATCCGGACTCGCCGACCGAGAGCTACCTGTGGTCGGACTCGGGCCTCTATCTCTTCGAGCTCGTGCACGATCCGGCGGGTGCGTTCCTCGAGCCCGCCGGTGCGCTGATCGTCGATGCACATGATCCCGGGGACGAGACGTGGGCGAGTCACTGGCTCGGCGAAGACGATCGCGGCGTGATCCAGGGCGACGCGGTCCACTTCGTCCACGACCACGAGATCTCCTCCGCACCGTGGAGCGACCCGACGGACGTGACAGGCCCGCGCTAGACGTCGCGAAGTGACGTGATGACTCACCATGCCGCAGCAGCACATGTGACGTCGTGTCATGCGGGCTGCGCCTGATTATTGGCCGAGCATCCACCCTCCACTCTCGGCGGATGGATCTCGCTCGCACTCTCCAACAGCGGAAGGCCATCCACGAAGTCCAGTCGCGCTTCTTCGAAGACGCGGACGCGAGCGAGATCTTCGACTCGCTGCTCGGTTCGCTGCTCGACCTCACCGACCGCGACTACGGCTTCATCGGCGAGATCATGCGGCGGGCCGACGGCACGCCCTTCCTCGAGACCCACGCGATCACGAACGTCGCGTGGAACGACGAGACGCGGCGGTTCTACGAAGAGAACGCGCCGGACGGTCTCGAGTTCACCAACCTCGAGACGCTCTTCGGCGCGGTGATCGTGACCGGCGAACCCATGATCGCGAACGACCCGGCGAACGATCCGCGGAGCGGCGGACTCCCGCCGGATCACCCCGGGCTCGACGCCTTCCTCGGCATGCCGATGAAGATGAGCGGCGAGCTCGTCGGCATGTACGGCGTCGCGAACCGGGAAGGCGGATACGACGAGGAGCTCGTCGGCTGGATCGAGCCCCTCACGACGAGGATCGGAAACCTCGTGCACGCGATTCGCGCCGCGCGGCAACAGCGCGAGACAGTGGCCGCCCTCGCCCTGAGCAAACATCGATTCCGCAGCATGTGGGAGGCGCGAGTGATGGGCGTGGTCGTGACGGACCACGAGGGCAGCATCACGGAAGCGAACGACATCGCGCTCGAGATCTTCGGACGAAGCGAGGACGAGCTGCCCCTGCCATGGACGGACGTGGTCGACCCGAACCACCACGCCCGAGCGCGGGAGGCGTTCGCCCTCGCGGCCGCGGACGGCGGCAGCGCGGGACACGAGATCGGTGCCCTGCGGCCGGACGGCTCCTCGACGTCGGTCGACGTGGCGCTCGCCTGGCTCGAAGACGGCAGCTCGCTCTGCTTCCTGAAGGATCGCAGCGCGGAGCAGAGGATCGAGGAGAAGATCCGGCAGGCGGAGAAGATGGAGGCCGTCGGCCGGCTCGCAGGTGGCATCGCGCACGACTTCAACAACCTGCTGACGGTGATCACCGGCAACGCCGACGCCTGGCTCGAGGACGCCAAGGCCCCGAAAGAACGTCATCCCGCGCACCAGATCCTCGAAGCTTCGGATCAGGCCGCGGATCTCGTACGCCAGCTCCTCGACTTCAGCCGGGGCAGGCAGGTCTCGCGCGTCGTCGTCGACCTGAACGAGACCTTGCTGCAGCGGGAATCGATGCTGAAGCGGCTTCTACGCACCGAGATCGAGCTCGTCGTGAATCTCGACCCGAAGCTGCCGCCGATCACCGCCGCGCCGAGCGAAGTCGAGCAGATCCTGCTGAATCTCGCTGCGAACGCGCGCGACGCGATCGCGACCCACGGCCGGATCGAGATCGAGACGCGAGCGAGCGGCGGCGATCGCCACGGCGCCTTCCTCCGCTTCACCGACGATGGCAAGGGCTTCGGAGGCGACACACGCGCCCGGATTTTCGAGCCCTTCTACACGACCAAGACGCACGACCGCGGAACCGGGCTCGGTCTCGCGACGGTGTATTCCCTGATCAAGCGCAGCGGTGGCGAGATCCACGTCGACAGCACGCCGGGTGCCGGCACCACCTTCGAGATCTGGTGGCCGGCGGCCCAGCAGGCCGCGAACACCCGGAAGCGCGCACCCGCGGCCGCGATTCCGACGACGCCGGTGCGGTCTCTCCGCATCCTGATCGTGGAGGACGAGCCCGAGATCCGCCGGATGCTCGCCCACGCGCTCGTTCGCGCGGGGCATCGTGTCATCGAGGCGGCCGACGGCCCCCACGCGCTCGAGCGCAGCGCGAACGAGACGATCGACCTCCTCGTGTCCGATGTGGTGATGCCTGGCATGCGCGGCCCGGAGCTCTGGGAGTGACTGCGCGAACGCGCCGCGGACCTCCCGGCGATCTTCGTGTCCGGAAACGCAGAGATCGTCGACGCGGAGCACGCCGGACTCATCGAGAACGCGTCCAAGCTCCGCAAGCCCTTCCGCTCGCGCGACCTCCTCTCGATGGTCGATCGGATCGCGCACGACGATTGACGCGCCGTTCGGCGACAAGTGCCACACGCGTTTCGCCTTGCACGCGTCGTTGTCGCATGAAGTCACACTGCTTGACGTGCGACGTGATGCCGTCGCGCGAAGATCTCGCGCCCTAGGCAACTGACGCTATCCATCACCATGAGAACGGAATCGATACAGGACTCGTTCACACGGCGCGGCCAGGAGTCGCGCATCGCGTGGAGGAGTCCCGGTGGACGAGGATCAAGAACTGATTGCCGAGTTTCTCGTGGAGAGCCGCGAGAATCTCGACCAGCTCGACGAGGATTTCGTCGAGTACGAGCGCGCGCCCGATGATCCCCTGTTGCTCGGCGGAATCTTCCGCACGATCCACACGATCAAGGGCACGAGCGGATTCCTCGCGTTCAACAAGCTCGAGAAGCTGACGCATCAGGGAGAGAACATCCTCTCCCGTCTGCGCGACGGCGTGATGGAGTTCCGGCCCGAGGTCGCGACCGCGCTCCTGAAGATGGTCGACGCCATCCGCGAGATGCTCGACCACATCGAGGGCAATGGAAACGAGGGTCCCGGGGACTACACGGCCCTCACGGAGCACCTCCGGTCCTTCGTCGAAGTCGACGAAGACGCGACCGACGACGAGGAGCCCAGGGTTCCCCTGATCGGCGACCTCCTGCTCGAGACCGAGGACATCTCCCGCGAAGCCCTCGACGAAGCGCTCGAGGAGCAGCAGGAAGGCGACGGCCGACAGCTGGGCCGGATCCTCGTCGCGAAGGGAGAGACCGACCCGGTCGCGGTCGGCGAAGCCCTGGCGGAGCAGCGCAAGGCCGCCGCCCCCAAGAACTCCTCGGACCAATCGATCCGGGTCGACATCGACCTCCTCGACGGCCTGATGAACCTCGTCGGCGAGCTCGTGCTGGCCCGCAACCAGATCCTCCAGTTCACCGACGCGCTCGAAGACTCTTCGTTCACGGCGGCGACGCAGCGCCTCAACCTGATCACGACCGAGCTGCAGGAGCGCGCGATGAAGACGCGCATGCAGCCGATCGGCCAGATCTGGAGCAAGTTTCCGCGGATCGTCCGGGACCTCGCCGCGAGCTGCGACAAGGCGGTGCGGCTGGAGATGATCGGCCGCGAGACCGAGCTCGACCGCACGATCCTCGAGTCGATCAAGGACCCGCTCACCCACATCATCCGCAACAGCGTCGACCACGGGATCGAGAGCCCCGAGCGCCGTCGCGAAGCCGGAAAGCCCGAGGAGGGCTTGATCACGCTCCGCGCCTACCACGAGGGCGGACAAGTGATCATCGAGATCAGCGACGACGGCGGCGGGATCGATCTCGAACGCGTCAAGGCGAAGGCGATCGAGAAGGGCGTGATCGGCACGGACGCGGCCAACCGGCTTAGCGAGGCCGAGCTGATCAACATGATCTTCCAGGCCGGGTTCTCGACGGCCGCCGAAGTCACGAACGTCTCGGGCCGCGGCGTCGGCATGGACGTCGTCCGGACGAACATCGAGCGCATCGGCGGCACCGTCGACATGCAGAGCCCGCCCGCTGGCGGGACGATGCTCAAGGTCAAGATCCCGCTCACTCTCGCGATCATCCCGGCGCTCGTGGTCACGACCGGCGGCGACCGCTACGCGATTCCGCAGGTGAACCTGCTCGAGCTGGTTCGGCTCGAAGGCGAGAACGCGCGCCGCTCGATCGAATACATCCACGACGTCCCGGTCTACCGCCTGCGCGGCAGCCTGCTCCCGCTCATCCATCTCGACGAGGAGCTCAAGAGCGCGGGCGTCGCCCGATTCGATCACGCGGACTCCCAGGAGGCGCCCGACAACGCCGTGCACGAGGTCTCCTCCGACGAGACCGTGAACATCGTCGTGCTCCAGGCCGACGACCGGAACTTCGGCCTCGTCGTCGACGAGGTGAACGACACCGAAGAGATCGTCGTGAAGCCCGTCGGCAAGCAGCTGAAGGACATCGCTGCCTTCGCGGGCGCGACGATCATGGGCGACGGACGGGTCGCGCTGATCCTCGACATCCTCGGTCTCGCCCAGAAGGCGCAGGTCCTCTCGGGTGTCGGAGAGTCCTCTCGCCACGACGAGAAGGGCGCCTCGCGAGACGGCGACGACAACGTCACCCAGCCGCTGCTCCTGGTCTCCCTCGACGAGGCGAGCACCGGCGCCATACCGCTATCGGCGGTCGCACGCCTCGAGGAGTTCGAGCTCGACCGGGTCGAGTGGGCGAACCAGGAGCCGGTGATCCAGTACCGGGACCGGATCATGCCCCTCGCCTTCCTTTCCAGGGAGGTCGAGTCATCCGCGCGGCATCGGGACCACGCAACACCTGAACGCGAAGACTCCGACGATCGCGGTGAGACGATGCAGGTCGTCGTGCACTCGCGGGAATCCGAGAGCATCGGCCTCGTCGTGAGCGGCATCCTCGACGTCGTCATGGCGGACGTGCGCGCGAGCGCACGCACCAGCAGTGGCTCACGACAGTCGTCGGCGATCATTCAAGGAACGGTTACCGACCTCATCGACGTCGACTCGGTCGTGTCCTCGATCGTTCCCCTCTCGACCGAACGGGCAGATGCCGGTCTCGCGGGGGGGACGTCGCATTGAGCGGAATCGACAGCCAGTACTGCACGTTTCGCGTCGGCGAGATGTTCTTCGGGCTCGAGGTAGAGCAGGTCCAGGAAGTGATCCGCTTCCAGTCGATGACGCGGGTGCCGCTGGCGCCGGCCGAGGTCCACGGGCTGATCAACCTGCGCGGCCAGATCGTGACGGCCGTCGACATGCGCACCCGCATGGGCCTGCCGCATCTCGACGACGAGCTGCCGATGAACGTGATCCTCACCGGAGACTACGGCAAGGTCAGCTTGCTCGTCGACGAGATCGGCGACGTGATCGAGCTCGCCGACGAGCTCTTCGAACACCCGCCGAACACGCTCGGCAACGACGTCCGTGAGCTGGTTCGCGGCGTCTACAAACTCGAGGGGCAGCTGCTGCTGATCCTCGACGCGAATGCCGCCATCCAGGTCGCGGCCTGAATCTGAGAGGGAACCCCGTGCCGAAATCGTCGAAAGCTGGTTCGAAGGCGAAGGGCGGAAAGCGCCCGGCAAAGCGCAGTGCCGCGCGCTCGAAGAAGCCCGACACGCTCTACAAGCGCGTCGGTGGCGCCCGCGTGGTGAAGCGCGCAGTCGCGGGCATGTACGAGTCGATCCTCGCGGACGAATCCCTCGCGGGCTTCTTCGAGGGGGTCGACCTCGCGGCGCTCGTCGACCGCCAGACCGCCTTCGTCAGCGCGGCGCTCGGCGGCCCCACCGCCTGGGACGGCCCGTCGATGGGCGACGTCCACGCCGGGATGGCCATCCAACAGACCCATTTCGATGCGGTCGTCGGATACCTGGCCGAAGCCTTCGTAGAGGCCGGTGCACCGGAAGAAGAACTCACCAAGCTCGGAGATCTCGTAGCCCCGTTGGCCGCAGAGATCGTCGAAGCCAGTCACGAAGAATCGAACACGTCCGAGGGAGGGACAGTCGTGGAAGAAGCGAACGGACCGAACAAGTTGATGAAGGCGATGCTCGAATCGCTCCCCTTCAACGTGATCTACGCGAACATGGAGACGTTCGAGATCGAGTACGTCAATCCGTCGTCGATCGAGACGCTGCGGGGCCTCGAAGAGTACCTGCCCATCAAGGCGGACGAGCTCCAGGGTCAGTGCATCGACATCTTTCACAAGGATCCGAGCTTCCAGCGCCGGATCCTCGGGAACGCCGCCAACCTGCCCCACGAAGCGGTGATCGACGTCGGCCCCGAGAAGCTCAATCTGCTCGTCTCGCCGATGCACGACGACGAAGGTCGATACACCGGCGCGATGGTCACGTGGGAAGTCGTGACCGAGAAGCTGTTGCTCGAGGCCGAGGTCGGGCGCATCCAGAACATGATGGACAACGCGCCCATCAACGTGATGTACGCCGACCGGGACTTCGTCCTCCGATTCATGAACCCCGCGTCGACCAAGACGCTGCGGAGCATCGAAGATCTTCTGCCGATGCCGGTGGACCAGTTGATCGGTCAGAGCATCGACATCTTCCACAAGCACCCGGAACACCAGCGGGGGATGCTCAGCGACCCGACCAATCTGCCGCACCAGGCGAACATCCAGCTCGGGGACGAAACCCTCGACCTGCTCGTGAGCCCGATCTACGACGCGAACAAGGAGTACACGGGCGCAATGGTCACCTGGGAGGTGATCACCGAGCGGCTCGCGATGGAACAGCGCACGAAGGAGATGCAGGTGGAGGATCAGCGCAAGTCCGAAGAGCTGCGCAACAAGGTCGACCAGCTCCTCACCTGCCTCAACGACGTCGCCGCCGGCGACTTGACCCTGGAGGTGCCGGCTCTCGGCGACGACCCGGTCGGCCAGATGGGTACCGCCCTCGGCCAGTTCATCAGCGATCTACGCGGCAGCATCGGATCGATCGGTCACCACGCGACCTCCCTCGCGAGCGCCTCCGAGGAGCTCACGCAGGTGAGCCAGCAGATGTCCGAGAACGCCGAGCAGACCTCGGTCCAGGCGACGGCGGTCTCCGCGGGCTCCGAAGAGGTCACGAAGAACGTCCAGACCGTCGCCACCGGCGCGGAAGAGATGGGCATCTCGATCAAGGAGATCTCGACCAACGCCAACGAAGGGGCGCGGGTCGCGAACGAGGCCGTGCAGGTCGCCGATCGCACGAACGAGACGGTCACCAAGCTCGGAGAGAGCAGCGCCGAGATCGGCAAGGTCATCAAGGTGATCACCTCGATCGCCCAGCAGACGAACCTGCTGGCGCTCAACGCGACGATCGAGGCCGCGCGCGCCGGCGAGGCGGGCAAGGGCTTCGCGGTCGTGGCGAACGAGGTCAAGGAACTGGCCAAGGAGACCGCGAAGGCGACGGAGGAAATCGGTCAGAAGATCGAAGCCATCCAGACCGACACGCGCAGCTCCGTCGAGGCGATCTCCGAGATCAGCTCGATCATCGGCAAGATCAACGACATCCAGAACGTGATCGCCAGCGCCGTCGAGGAACAGACCGCGACGACGAGCGAGATCGGCCGGAATGTCAACGAGGCGGCCCGCGGAACGAGCGAGATCAGCGACAACATCACGGCGGTCGCCCAGGCAGCCGAGAGCACGCTCAGCGGAGCCGACGATTCCAAGAAGGCGGCGTCCGAGCTCGCCTCGATGGCCTCGGAGCTCCAGAACCTCGTCGGCAAGTTCCAGTACTGAGACGCGGACTGGGAGGGATGGACACGATGCGTGCATTGATCGTCGACGACTCGATCGCGATGCGAAAGATCATGGGCAAGATTCTCGAGAAGGCCGGATTCGAGATCGACCTGGCGAGCGACGGCCGGAACGCCCTCTCGGTCCTGGGAGACATTCCCAAACCCGAGCTGGCCCTGGTCGACTGGAACATGCCCGTCATGAGTGGACTCGAGTTCGTCCAGAGCGTTCGCTCGGACGCGAGCTACGACGACATGTTGATCATGATGGTCACGACCGAGACCGAGGCGACCCAGATGGTGTCCGCGCTCGAAGCCGGCGCCAACGAGTACACGATGAAGCCCTTCACGAAGGAGACGATCCTCGAGAAGCTGCGCATGCTGGGATTCGAGGTCTGAGTTGAAGCCGATTCGTGTCCTGGTCGTGGACGACAGCGCGGTCGTCCGCACGTTGATCGCCCGCGTGCTCGGCGAGGCCGAGGGAATCGAGGTCGTCGCGAGCGCGAGCAATGGGCGAATCGCCCTCGAGCGAATCGAGGAGTTCGAGCCGGATCTCGTGACGCTCGACATCGAGATGCCCGAGCTCGACGGCCTCGAGACGATCGAGGCGATCCGCAAGCGCGGCTGGGAATTCCCGGTGATCATGTTCAGCACGCTCACCGAGCACGGGGGCGAGGCCACGATGCGCGCGCTCGCCCTCGGCGCGAGCGACTACGTCGCAAAGCCCGCGAACGTCGGGAAGGTCTCGGAGGGCATCGCGGCGATCTCGAGCGAGCTCGTGCCGAAGGTGTACGCGCTCTGCGAGAAGAGGACGCGGCCGCGCCCCGCAGCCGCCAAGGCACCACCGCCGCCGCCGCGAAAGTTGCGGTCGGGAGCGGACGCGGGAGCCGCCCCGCCCATCGACCTCCTCGTGATCGGGTCGTCGACGGGTGGTCCCCAGGCACTCTCGCGTCTGTTCTCGACCTTGCGGCCCGATCTCCCCTGCCCGATCGCGATCGTCCAGCACATGCCGCCGCTCTTCACGCGGCTCTTCGCGTCCCAGCTCGATCGCGCCTCGCAGTTCCGGGTCTACGAAGCACAGGACGGCATGCTGATGGAGCCCGGCTGCGTCTATATCGCGCCCGGCGACTATCACATGACCGTGAGCACGACCGCGCGCGTACCGAAGATCGCGCTCGACCAGGGCGAGCCGGAGAACTCCTGTCGGCCCGCCGTCGACACGCTCTTCCGGTCGGCGGCCAAGGCCTATCGCGAGCGAACGCTCGCAATCGTGTTGACCGGGATGGGGGTCGACGGAACCGGAGGGGCCCGGCACATCCGGGACCAGGGAGGGCGAATCGTCGTGCAGGACGAAGACACGAGCGTCGTCTGGGGCATGCCGGGCAGCATCAGCCGCGCAGGCCTCGCCGACCTCACGCTTCCACTGGGCGATATCGCCGATTGGATCTGGGACCAGGTCGCTCGCGAATCGCGACCAGGCAGGGACCAGAAAGCCGCGGCTGGAGACCCGTCATGACCATGACCACCGAGACCTTCGACTACATCCGGGAGCTCGTCCACGACAAGTCCGCGATCATCATCGACGACAGCAAGCAGTATCTCGTCGACACGCGCATGGAGCCGCTCGTGCGCGACTCGGAGTTCTCGGGCGCGGACGAACTGGTCGCCTCGTTGCGATCGGGACGGGATCGTTCGCTGCGGGACGCGATCGTGAACGCGATGACGACGAACGAGACGTCCTTCTTCCGCGATCACGACGTCTTCGACGTGCTCCGCGACCACGTATTGCCCGATCTGATCGAGAAGCGGCGACACGTCCGGAAGCTCAGCTTCTGGTGCGCCGCCGCTTCGAGTGGCCAAGAGCCCTACTCCACGCTGATGCTGATTCGCGAGAACTTCCCCGAGCTCATCGATTGGGAGATCGAGTTCGTCGCGACGGACATCTCGACGGAGATGATCGATCGTTGCCGCAAGGGCGAATACAACCAGCTCGAAATGAGCCGAGGGCTGCCTGCGCCGCTCCTCGTCAAGTATTTCGAACGCGCCGGGACCGCGTGGCAGATCCACCCGGACTTGCGCGAGCAAGTCGACTTCCAGATCGCGAACCTCGTCGAGCCGCTGCCGACGTACGTGCCCCGCGAGCCGGACATCGTGTTCATCCGCAACGTGCTGATCTACTTCGAGGTCGAGATCAAGCGTCGCATCCTCGAGGAGGTCCACACTCGGCTCGCGCCGGACGGATACATGTTCCTCGGAGGCGCAGAGACGACGCTCAACCTGCATCAGGGGTTCGATCGCGTCCAGTTCGAGCGCGGCGGATGCTTTGTACCCAAGAAAGACTGAGCTCGAAAAAGGGGGATGAGATGCTCGACCAGGAGATTCGCGAATACACCGACCAGATCTGGCGGCAGGCGCTGCGGCTCGAAGTGACACCCGTCGCATCCGACGCCGTCGACCCGGGAGCCTCGGGTCCGAAAGAGAGCGTCACCGCCTTCATCCACTTCACAGGAGAGGAGTGGTCCGGAGCATGCCTGTTGCAGGTCGCGCAGGCGACCGCGCTGAAGCTCGCCTGTGCGCTTCTCGAGTTCGAAGAAGAAGACGTCGATCTCGAAACGCGCGACGACGCGATGGGGGAGCTCGCCAACATGCTCGGCGGGAACCTGAAGCCCTTCCTCCCGGGTCCGCCGACGCTGTCGCTGCCGAGCGTCAGCGTCGGAGAGGACGTCTCGGTCACGATCCCGAAGACGGAGCTGCTCTGCGAGTGCTGGTTCGAGTGCGAGGGGGAGTCCTTCTGTATCCGCCTCGTCGAGAAGGCGCCCTAGCCCGACTCCGGTGTTCGCCCCGCCCGGCGAATCCGATCACCTAGCAGGCCGGGCTGGCGCTCGCTCCGACCGGACGATTCTCTTATCGTACGGACTCGCTTCGAGGGATGGGCGCCCATGAACGAGCGGACGGATGTCACACGGGGGTCGACCGACGCGGACCGCAGCGTCGATCGACTGACGGACCGTTTCATCTCGGCCGACATCCTCGCGCGCGGCGAGCCCGACGTCACGCGCGCCCGCATGCTGGTCGCCCAGGCCGCCGCGATCGCGCTGATCTCGGCGTTCTCGACGTTCTACCAGGTGCGGTTCGGCGCCTCGAAGCTCGGCCTCGTGAGCGGGGCGATGATGCTCGCGGCGCTCGTGGCGCCTCTCCTGCTCGTCCGCGCGCGGTCCCACGTCTGGGTCTCCGGCGTCCTGACCGGCAGCCTCTTCGTCGCGCTCTCCCTCGCGAACCTCGTCACCGCCGGACACGCGGTCGCGTCCGTCATCTTCATCACGTCGATCCCGCTGGTGGCGACCCTCACCCAGGGTGCGCGCCTGGGCGCGATCTGGGGCGTGCTCACCTTCGCCGAGCTGCTCGTGCTCACCCTCGTCCGGGAGCTCGACGTCGAGCCGCTGTTCCGGCCAAACGCCGCCGCTGCGGAGATCGGCTACCTCCGCAGCTCGATCCTCGTCACGATGCTGATCACCACGACCGGCGTCCTGCACGCCTACTTCAACGAACGCGCCAGCCGACGCGCGCTCCAGAGTGAGGCCCACCTCGCTCGCAACCGCGCCAACTACCGCGAGATGCTCGACAGCTCGCCGGACGGCCTCTTCTCGATCTCCGGGAGCAGCGGCCGGATCGATTTCGCGAACCGCACGCTCTGCCGCCTGCTCGGCGTCGACTCTCCCTCACGGATCGAGGAACGCGCGCTCGAGGAGGTCCTCGCCGGCGCGGACCTCGAGGCCCTTCGCGGAGAGGCCGACGAGATCGGCGAGTCGATCTCCATCGAGTGCGAAGCGATCCGCGCGGACGGGAGCCGAATCCCGGTCGAAGTCGCTACGAGTCGCATCTTCGTCTACGGCGATCGCGGCCGGGTCCTGCGCCTCCGCGACATCCGCCGCTTCCGCGAAGCCAATCGCGAGGCGCAGATCCTGCGCTCGACCTTCGACCAGGCACCGATCGGCGTCGCGGTCCTGCGAATGGACTCCGAGCTCGTGTACGCGAACGACACGTACCTGGAGCTGACCGCCTTCACCCGGGAACAGCTCGTCGGCAAGCGAATGCTCGACCTGACCCGCTCCGGCGAGTCTCACGAGTTCCTGCGATCGGTGCAGCGCGCCCTCGAGCGGGGCGAGACCGTCTCGGTCCCCAAGATGGACTGGCACCGATACGGGGCGAAGCCCGGCTACGTCGACGTCCGCTCGTTCACGATCCATCCACCCGGCGAGCGCGAGCCGCGCTGGGTGACCTTCATCCGCGACGTGACCCCCGTGGTGGAGCTCGAGCGCGAGGTCTCGCGGGCGGAGCGGATCGACTCCCTCGGCAAGCTCGCCGGCGGCATCGCCCACGACTTCAACAATCTGCTCACGGTGATCATGGGCCAGGTCGACATCCTCGACGAGGATCTCGGCGACGGTCATTGGGGACACGAGTATCTCGCGACGATCATGGACGCCTGCGAGCGTTCGGCCGCGCTGACCAGCAAGGTCCTCGACTTCAGCCGCAAGCAGGCGCTCCGCCCGAGCGTCTTCCTCGCGGACGACGCGATCCGCGGCATGGTGCCGTTGCTCCGTCAGCTCGTGCCGGAACGGATCGCCCTCGACGTCGGCATCGCGCCGGACGTCGACCCGCGCGTGCGCTGCGACCCGAGCCGCTTCGAACAGATCCTGCTGAATCTGGTCGCGAACGCGCGGGACGCGATCGGGGGCGCGGGCACGATCGTGCTCCGCGTCCGCACGCACCCGGGGCCGCCGGACGAAATCCGATCCCTCGGCGAGGTCGAGATCGAGGTCTCGGACGACGGCGAGGGCATGTCGAAGGAGGTCCAGGACCGCATCTTCGACCCCTTCTTCACGACCAAGCCCGTCGGCGAGGGCACCGGGCTCGGCCTCTCGACCGTCCATGGCATCGTGCACCAGAGCGGCGGCCGCCTCGAGGTCTCGAGCGCCGAGGGGCAGGGGACGACGCTGCGGGTCTTCCTGCCGGCGACCGACGCCGAGATCACGGGCACCGTGCGGGACGACCGCCGCGGCGCACGACCGGTCGGCCCGGGGCTCGGCAGCGTGCTGGTCGTCGAGGACAACCCCTCGGTTCGCGCGCTCGTGACCCGCGCGATCGAACGCCTCGGCTTCCAGGTCGTGGCCGCGCAGGACGGCGTCGAGGCCCGGGACTGGATCGAGGATCGCGATCAGGACTTCGAGGCGCTCGTGAGCGACATCGTGATGCCGAATGTGAGCGGCATCGAGGTGGCGCGCCTGTTCCGAGCGCGCTTCGCCCGACGACGCATCGTCCTGATGTCCGGCTACGCGGAGGACGAGATCGGTCCGATCGAGCAGCTCCCGAGCGACGTGCGGTTCGTGCAGAAGCCGGTGACCGCGAAGACGCTGGGTGATGCGCTCACCTGAGCACCCGGCGGCGACGCCGGGAGCCGCGAGATGTCAGAAGAGCGTCATCGCGTAGATCTTGCGCTCGTCTTCGACTTCCTCGGCCGAGATCCAGCCTCGTTCCACGAGGATCTGCTCGACCTGAGGGCGATGGTCTCGCTGTGCCTTCAGCAGATCCCAGAGCTGATTGTTCGTGATCTTGCCGAGTGAGACCGCGAGTTCGCCGAAGCGCTCCCCGGAGAGCGCTTGCTCGGCGAGCACGAACATCACGTCGCGCGCCGTCATGAGGCCATGTTCGATCGCGAGCTTGCCGATCGGCTTGCTTCGCACGCGCTGCTCTTCCAGCGCCTCGATGAACTGTCCCTCACTCACGTGGCCCTGCTTGACGAGATGCAGTCCAAACATCAGTTCTCCTTCGAGTCAGGCTCGATCTTCCCGTTGACACGCGAACGCGCGATGTTTCAAGAGGTCGGCCATAACGCGATAGGGATCCATCCCGCAGATTGCCTAAGCGTCATCCATCGCAAGCGACACCGGAGGAAAGCCCAATTGACACTTCGAGGTTTGATCCGGTATCGAAGCCTCTCGAGGCTGCCGAGAACTCGGAGACCCGCAACCGAGCGGAAGGGAGCTTTCCCGGGACGACCATGGCGAATCCGAGCGATCAACGACTGCGCGACACCGACGACCCGAACGACGGATCGCGCGCCCTCGAGAACGTGGTCCAGGGCGTCGCCCACGACGTCCACAACCTGACGACCGCGATTCGTACGTCCGTGGAGACACTCCGCGAACTCGAGGACACGGCGACTCCCGAGCTGCGCGAGGCGCAGTGGACGCGCATCGAGCGTGCGGCGAAGCAGGCATCGTCGCTGATGAGCGCGCTCGCCTCGTTCGGTGGCCAGGAAGTACGGATCCGCCCAGCATCGATCGAGAACGCGATCACGGACGCCGCACAACTGCTGAAGCGAGCGCTTCAGATCGAGATCGACGTCGAACATCCGGCTGCGGTCGCCGGATCCACGCGCGACCGCCTCGTCGAGCTCGACCTCGCACGTCTCGTGCGGGCACTGATCCAGCTCTGCGCGCGCGCGGCACGACACGAAGCCCGGATCCGTCTCGCGGCCACTGGCGAGCGAGAGATCTCGATCGAGCTTGGCGCCCGCGACGGTGGGACGTCCGACGTCGCCCCCCTCGACCGCGACGTCGGGCGGGCGCGGGCGCTGCTCGAACAGATCGGCGCCTCGCTCCCCCTCGCCTACGCCGACGGGCGGAACGGCTGGACCGGGTCGCTTCGCCTCGCGTCGGCCCCGCCGCCGCGCGCGGTCGCCCCCCCGCGCGAAGGTCGCGGCGCAGCGGAGCGCCGCGGGCGGGCGTTGATCGCCGAGGATCACTCCCAGGTTCGGGACGCGTTGATCGACGCGTTGTCGCGTTGTGGTTTTTCGGTCGAAGCGGTCGGGGATGGTGACGCTTTCGTCGACCGGGGAATTGCCTCGGCAGGAGAACACGACGTGTTCCTGGTCGACTTCGACCTCCCGGGACGCGACGGCGCGAAGGCGCTCGAAGCCCTGCGCGAAGCAGGGATCCAGACGCCCGCGCTGATGATCTCCGGCAACATCGACCCTCGACCCCGAGCCGAAGCCCTGGCCCATACCGACTTCATGCAGAAACCCTTCGGCCTCGCAGACATTCGCGCCTGGGCGACGAGCCAGCTCGCCGAGCCGGGCGCACCGACGGGAGCACCGCCTCGATGAGCCTGCTCACCGCTCGAATCCTGCTCGTAGACGACCAGGAGATGATGCGCGAGGCCCTCGCCCAACATCTCAGCGCGCAGTCGGGCTTCGAGGTCGTCGCCTCTGTCTCGAATCACGAGCTCGCGGTCGACGCTGCGAAGGAAACCCAACCCGACGTCTCCCTCCTCGACATCGAGGTGCCCGGGCTCGACTGCTTCGCCGCCGCGCGGGCGATCGGCGAAGTCTCGCCGCGCACGCGCGTCATCTTCCTGTCTGCATTCTGCCGCGACCACTACATCGAGCAGGCCCTCGAAGTGAACGCCGCGGGCTACATCGTGAAGGGCGAGGAGCCCACCGTGCTCCACCGCGCGATCGAGACCGCCGTCGGCGGCGGCACCTACTTCTCCGAAGCAGTGGAGAACCGCCTCGTCCTCGGCAACGACGGCCTCACCCTCGCCCAGCCCGGCTCGACGCGGGTCGCGTCACTCACGAAGCGCGAGCGTGAGATCCTCCGCTATGTCGCCGTCGGCATGTCGAAGAAGGAGATCGCGTCCCTGGTCGATCTCTCGGTCCGAACCGTCGACGCGCACGTCCGGAACATCATGAGCAAGCTCGACCTCCACGACCGCGTCGAGCTCGCCCGCTTCGCGATCCGCGAGGGCCTCGCGCCGCAGTAGCGGCCGCCCGATCCCCCGCGCCCTGAACGCGCCCGACGCCACACCCCGGGCTGCCCCCCGGACGCTCCAAGCATCCGTATTTTCAGGGTTTCTTGGTTCGCTCATCGTATCGAAACACTTTTCGGTGTCGATTGCGGTAGAATTGTGACGTTCATCACCGATCGCAGCCCCCCCAGCATCGGACACTCTCGTCAAGCGAGGGGGCTTCCATCCATGGCATCTCCGATCCCGAGACGCGGGACGCGAAACGTCGGAACCGCGCGCGCACGCACCGTCGGCTGGACGACGCCGGAGGCCGCCGCCGGCTGGAAGACGCGCGAGATCGCGACGCAGTCGACGATCCACGAGGCCGAGACCTACTCCGCGAACGTCCACCTCGACTTCACTCGACTCCTCGTCGCCGTGGTCGGGCTCGGCGCGGGTGTCGCCCTGCCCGGCGCGCTCATCGTGTGGGTCGCCTACGACGTGATGGCGGGACTCGGCAGTCGGGTGCTCGCCCTCCTGCCCTGAGTCCCTGAGTGCCCTGATCGATCGACGTCGCGCGGCGGTCGACTGAGCCGTATCCTCCGCGACCGCAATGCTCGAAGGCGCGCACTCGGTTCATCCCGCCACGGACCTCCTGCTCTGGGCGCGCTTCGTATTGGGCGCGGGGCTCGTCCTCGCGCTCCCGGGTTGGCTGCTCGTCGGGCGCCATCTGCGACATCGCGACCCGCTTTCGCGCGCGGTCCTGTGTATCGGGATCGGGTTCCTGTTGCTGCCCCTCTGGACCCAGGCGACGTCGCTCCTCGGCTTCGGCGCGCGAACACTCCAATACCTCCCGGTCGCGTGGGGAGCGACGGCACTGCTCGGCCGAACGAGCGTGGGCATCGACCTGGCGACGGCGCTGGACCGGAAGACGCCATCGCCAGGCTGGCTCGGTCCAGCCCTCGGTCTGGCCGTGCTCGTCGGCGCGGCATCGGTCGCCCTCGGCTTCGGCGAATTCGTCGTGCCGCCCACGACCCACGATGCGGCGAACCACGCGTTCATGACGTTACGGGTCACCAGCGTGGGCTCTGTCGATCAGGCGGCGGTCTTCGGCGCGCCCTTCGGCCATCCCGAGCTGCCCTACGCGCTCGGGCTGCACGCCACCGCATCGATGATCGCGCAGACCGGAGGGCTCGCCCCCTACGTCGCCACCTGGTTCCTCGCACTCTTCGCGATCGCGCTGCTGCCGGTCGCGTTCTCCCTGCTCTGGGACGACTGGGGCGCAGCGCCGCTCGCCCTCGCGATCGGTGCGCTGCTCGTCGCCGCGAATCCCTACGCGCCGGCGCGCTTCCTCTACTGGGGTCTCTTCGGCGCAGCAAGCGGATTCCTGCTGATCCCGCTCCTCTCGCTACTGCTCTTCCGGTTCTGGTCGAGCGCGACGGTCCCGATGGGCATCGTCGCCGGGCTCGCGACCGGCTCCCTCATGCTGATCCACGGATCCGAGGTGCCTACGGCGGGTGTCGTCACCCTCGTGACCATCGCCCTCACGCGGCGAGCGCCTGCCCTGCATCCCGCCGGATGGCTGGCCTTCCTCGCGTCGATGGCCCTCGCCGGCTCGTTCTTCTTCGTCGAGCTGATCCCCTCCTATCTCGGCGGCGGCATCGCGAGTGGCGAGGAGTTCCTCGAAGCGCCCGACGTTTTCCTCGAGCGCACACGAATGATCTTCGGCGGACACGTCGTGCTGCAGGGACTCGTGGCCGCCGCGCTCGCGGGCGCACTCCTCGAGCGGCGCACCCGACCGATCGCGCTCTTCGCCTTCGGGATCCTCGCGGCCGCGGGCGCCCTGGCCCTGTGGCGTGATCCGATCTCGAGCGCGCTCACGACGCCCTACTATCGCCAGCCCGAACGCACGCGCTACCAGCTGATCCTCTTTCTGCCGATCGTGTTCGGAATGCTCACCGCGACCCTCAGGGCGCGGATCGGCGCCGACCGCTGGCCGCGATTCGCAGGCGTGGCGGCCTTTGCCGCGGGCGCGCTCCTGCTGATCGGGCCGGACCTCCCCGCGAACGTCGAGCGCTACCAGGGGCAACTGCACTACGCGCCGGTCAGCCCGGACGACTACGCGCAGGCGGCCCAGATCGCCGCGACGGTCGAGCCGGGCGACTGGGTGCTCAACCAGTTCTTCGATGGGTCCGCGTGGTTGGTGCACTTGTCCGGCGCGCCGTTCCTGGTGCCGACGGGCTGGGACCTGATCGATCCGGAGGGCGTCAAGAACCGCAACCGCGTCGCGCAGGTGCTCCGCGGGCGGCCCTTCAGCGCGCTGCCTTCGCGCTTCGCCTGGCTATACGTGTCCGATCTCCGGACCGGCCGGCCGCGCGGCTTCACCCGGGCGAAGGCGGATGGCAACCCGGCCCTCGAGCCCGTCCTCGTGGGCGAGCACTCGACGCTCTATCGCATCGATCGGAACGCCCCGGGACGAACCCGTTAGTCCGCGCGGTCCAGATCGAGCTCGTCGAGGGTGGCCCGCAGCACCGCGACCTCCTGACCGAGCTGCCGGATCTCGACACTCGTGCGGGAGTGCCGGATCGCGAAGGACAGACAGAGCGCCACGAGGCAGACCTCGCCCAGGAAGAAGAGCGTCGAGGCCGGCGTCCATGCGCCGATCCAGCGCGTGATCGTGCCGAGCATCCCGGGCACCAGACTCACGATCGCGAGGCCGACCGAGATCGCGATCCAGATCGGGGTGTGTTCTTCCCTGAGCGCGCGGCGCCGCACCAGCCAGAGGACGATCGCGATCAGCACGAGGCTGCCGATCACCATCAGCGTGCGCGTCGCATCCGACTCCGGGGCGCTCAGGAAGAGCGACCGCAGGCGCTCGAGCTCGGCCGACCGATCCATCGTCATCCTCCCTGGGAGTCGCTCCCGGGCTCCGGGCTCTCACGCCGCGGAATCGCGGAGAGTGCCCAGAGCGAGAGCAACATCCGATAGGCATAGTAGACGGGCATCCAACCCGAATGAAGCATCGACGGCCGCGGGCTCGGCCGCATCGTCACCGGCACCTCGCAGAGTCGCAGCCCCCGGCGATGAGCCAGGAGCAGAACGTCGATGTCGGGATAGTCGACCGGGTACCAGCTCGACGTGAAGAGCTCGAGGGCCGCCGTGTTCATCGCCTGCAGACCCGAGGTCGGATCCGTGACGCGCACACCGCCGAGTCGACCGAGGAGCGCGAGCGAGCGGCGACCCAGCGAGCGCACCGCGTCCATCTCGTAGCCGGGCATCTCGTCTTCTCGGGGCACGAAGCGGGATCCGATCGCGAGGTCACAGCGACCCTCGAGGACCGGCGCGAGCAAGGCGGGCAGGTCCTCCGGTCGGTGCTGACCGTCGCTGTCCATCTGGATCAGCCACGCGCAGCTCGTGCGGACGGCGAAGTGGTAGCCGGTCTGGAGGGCGCCTCCGTAGCCGAGGTGGATGGGCAAGGGTGCGACCGCCGCCCCGGCCGCCCGCGCGACCTCGACGGTCGCGTCCTCGGAGTCGTCGTCGATCACGAGCACGCGCGCGCCGGGCAGCGCACGCGACACGCCGTCGACCACGTCACCGATGCGCGTGGCCTCGTTCCGCGCAGGCATGATGACCAGGCCCCGCGCGTTCGGGTTCGCTGTCCCCATCCCGCTCGCCGCTTCGCTCACCCGGGCCGGGTCCACGCGATCGTCGTGTAGTGGTTCGCGAGGCCGTGGCGAAGGGTCGTCGCGATCCGTCCGAGCAGCGCGACGGGGTGACGGGCGTAGTAGCCGACGAGGTTCGGACGCAGGGACTCGCGGCGGAAGCGATGGTCCGGGCGCAGGAGCTCGAGCAGACCGACGCGCTGGATCTGCGTGTGGCGAGCGACCTCCTCGAGGCCGTTGCGGGCGCCCATCGCGCAGAACGCCGCGAGGGTGAAGTCGTGCAGGTGGTGCGGGTTCAGGTCGACGGACGGGGTCGTCGGGACCGACGCGACGAGCACGCCGCCGCGCGCGAGCAGCGAGCACAGACGGTCGAAGAATGCCTGCGGCTCCGGGAGATGCTCGATCGTCTCGAGGCTCACGATCGTGTCGAAGCCCGCGCCCTCCTCGGGCGTGAACGTCATGCCGTCCGACTGCACGTAGCGCACGCGATCGCACGCGTAGTGGCCGCTCGCGTACTCGACTGCGCCGGCGGAGAGGTCGACTCCCGTGAGCGAAGTCAGGTCGGAGCGGGCGTCGGCGAGCATCCGCGTCCCGTACCCGACGCCACACGCCAGATCGAGCGCTCGCCCGGGGCGTGCGTGCTCCGAAGCGAAGACGTAGCGCTCGTAGTGGAGCGCGAGACTCGCGCGCCCGGCCTCGTCGGCATCGGGCACGTGATCCGGGACGATCCGCTCGAGGGTGTCGGGTTCAAGGGAGGAAGTCATGGTTCGAAGAGTCGCGGACGACGTGGCAGATCGCGAATCGCTAGTCGAAGGCCGCGGCGAGCTGCCGGTCTCCTGCCGAGAGACCGCCCGGCACGGCGCCGCCCTCCGGCACTTCGATCGAGACCTCGACGTCGTCGCCGTCACGCGAGGAACTCTCGAGGAGATTGCGGCGGACCTGCACGATCACGCGTTCGGTGTCGTCGCCCAGGGCGAGGCGAGGCGCCTGCGGGCGCTTGAACTCGACCCGGGCGAAGGGCAGCGCGAAGGGGACGTCGAGCTCGATCCCCGGAAGCGAGAAATCGATCGGTGCAGGCGCGACGGCTTCTTCCTCACGTCCGCCGATCCAGAGCGCCACGGCCAACACCGCGCCGAACAGACCGAAGTAGAGGGCATCCCCACGACGAGAGGTCATCTCGTGCCTCGAACGCGCGGAGCGGATGGGAATCGTCCGCGCGGGATCATCGAGGGGTGATGCGCACTATAGCAGACGCGCCCTCGGGCCCGGCACGAACCGAAATGCCGGACTCGAAAGTGCGCTCACTTCGTGCTGAACTCCGGCCGCATGTCGTCACCATCGAACGAGCCGCCCAGCGACCGCGCGCTCTGGCATCCGGACGTGCCATTCCGGCCGAGCGCCCTGCCCTTCTACTACGGCTGGGTGGTGCTCACGGTCTCGACGGTCGGCCTCGTGATGAGCGCGCCGGGACAGACGATCGGCGTCGCGGTGTTCACCGAAGACCTGCTCGACGTGACTGGCCTGTCGCGGGTCCAGCTGAGCAACGCCTACCTGATCGGCACCCTCGCGAGCGGGCTGCTCCTGCCCCGCGCGGGCAGCTTCCTCGACCGGATCGGCGTGCGGCGCGGCGTCGTGTACGCGTCCGTCGGCCTCGGGCTCGTGCTCGCCATGCTGTCCCAGGTCGACCGGCTCGCCGACGCCGTCGCGGCGCTCGGGATCGATCGCGTGCTCGCCGCCTACGCGCTGCTCACGATCGGCTTCCTCGGCCTGCGCTTCACCGGGCAGGGCGCACTCACCCTCGTGAGTCGCACAATGCTCGGTCGTTGGTTCGAGCGACGACGCGGCTTCGTGTCCTCGATTTCCGCGCCCTTCGCGAGCATCTCCTTCGCGAGCGCGCCGGTCCTGCTCTCCGGGTGGGTCGCTGCGTCGGGCTGGCGCGGCGCCTGGCAGGAGATGGCACTCGCGGTGGGCGTCGGGATGGCCTTCTTCGGGTGGCTCTTCTTCCGCGAGTCCCCGGAGAGTTGTGGTCTCACGATGGAGTGCGACCCGCCCGCGATGGAGGTCGCGGAGATCGACGGAGAAGAAGGAAGCGACGAGCCCGCGCCCCGCCCGGACTTCACCCGCGCCGAGGCGTTGCGCACCACGGCGTTCTGGCTCGTCACCCTCGCGGTCTCGAACCACGCGATGGTCGGCACCGGGATCGCGCTGCACATCGTCGATCTCGGTGCCGAGGCGGGCCTGGCGGAGGCCCAGGCGCTGCGTGTGTTCCTGCCGGTCACCCTGATCAGCGTGCCGACCGGCATCGTGATGGGCCTGCTGATCGATCGCCTGCCGATCCGTGGCCTGATCATGGGCATGATGGTCGGGCAGATGCTGATGTTCGGACTCGCGCCCCACCTCGGCCACCCGATCCTCTACTACATCTGCCTCGCGGGCTGGGGCTTCTCGGGCGGCTTCTACGGGCCCCTCACCGTCGCGGCCCTACCGAACTATTTCGGCCGGACCCACCTCGGCGCGATCCAGGGCGTGATGATGATGGTCATCGTGATCGCGAGCGCCCTCGGCCCCGCGATGCTCGCCACCGGCCAGGCCCTGCTCGGCGGCTACGCGCCGATCCTGCACGCGCTCGCGGGCCTGCCCCTCGTCCTGCTCGTCGTCGCAGCCATGATGCCGGAGCCCCGCCCCTAGCGCGCTCTGGAATCGGCATTGCTCGCCGCGATGCTTCGTGGGAGCATTCCTCCGAACACGGAGGAAATAGAGCATGGCGGAGATCGACGGCGGACGGATCGCAGCGCGACAGCTGAACGCGCTCGGGATCGACCATCTCTTCGGTGTCGTTGCCGGACCGATGATCGAACTCTTCGGCGGCGCCCAGGCCGAAGGCATGAAGGTGATCGGGAATCGGCTCGAGCTGAACGGCTGCTTCATGGCCTCCGCGTGGGGCTGGCAGAAGAAGAAGCCTGGCGTCTTCGTCGCGGGCTCCGGCCCGGCGGTCACGAATTGCCTTACGCCGCTGTACGTGGCGACCGAGAGCGCCATGCCCCTCGTCGTCCTCGGCGGCTCGGCCTACTCGGGCACGACGGGACTCGGCGGATTCCAGGAGCTCGACCAGATCGCCGCGGCCAAGCCCGTCTCGAAGTGGACCGGGCGTGTCGACTCGACGGAGCGGATCGGCGAGTGGATCCGCCTCGCGGTCGGCAAGGCGCTCGAAGGCAAGCCCGGTGGCGTCTATCTCGACTTTCCGGCGGAGGTCGTGTCGCGCAAGCTGGACGAGGACGCGGTCCCGGTCCTCGGCGCCCCGGAGATCACCACGCCCCAGCCCGATGCGAATGCGATCGATCGCGTGGCGGATCTGCTCGCGAAGGCGGAACGACCCCTCATCGTGATCGGCAAGGGCGCCGGCTGGGCGGACGCCCACGAGGCCCTCGCGAAGCTCGCGGACATGGGCATCCCGTACATCTGCGCGCCGATGGCCCGCGGCACGATCCCGGACGACCACCCGAGCTTCGCGAACGCCGCGCGCTCGCACGCGATCGGCGGCGCCGATGTCGTGATGATGATCGGCGGTCGCTTCAACTGGATCTTCGGCATGGGTCGGCGCTTCGCGCAGGACGCGACGATCGTCCACGTCGACATCGAAGCCGAGGAGCTGACGAGCGGTGCACCCGTCGATCTCGGCATCGTCGCCGACGCGAAGGCGACGGCCGAGGCCCTCGTCTCGGCACTCGACGGAAAGACCCTCGCCACCACGAAGGGCGAATGGCTCTCGGGCATCCAGGCGAAGGCGCGAGCGAACGAGGAGAGCGCCCGCGCGGTGCTCTCCGACGACTCGATTCCGATCAACCCGTACCGGGTCGTGGCCGAGATCCGGGACGCGCTGCCCCGGGACGCGATCGTCACCGCCGAGGGCGAGACGATCATGGGCATCTGCCGCGCGATGCTCCCGTCCTACGTCAACCGGTCCCGGTTCAACGCCGGCACGACGGGCTGCATGGGGGTCGGCGCACCCTATGTCGTCGGCTCCGCCCTCGCCTGTCCCGACCGGCTCTCGGTCGGCGTGCTCGGCGACTACGCGTTCGGCGCCGCGGCGATGGTTGTCGAGACCGCGGCCCGGGTCGGCGCGAATCCGGTCTTCGTCGTCGTGAACAACGAGGGGATTGCCGGGCACATGCTGCAGGACATGTACATCCCACCGGACTCGCCGCGGATCGCGTCGCTCCTCCCGGCTCGGTACGACAAGATCGGCGAGATGGTCGACGCGCACACCGAGCACGTCGATCGCCCGGACGCGATCCGACCCGCGATCGACCGCGCACTCGAGTCCGGACGTCTCTCGGTCGTGCACGTGCAGGTGGATCCGAAGTCGACGCGGATCTCCGGCTCGAACTATCTACAGTAGGCCGCTGGCGCTCTACAGTAGGCCGCAGCCACAGGCTTCCAAGGGAGGAACCGAACATGCCTCAGCCCCTCGAAGGTCTCCTCGTCCTCGATTGGACGATCTGGCAGCAAGGCTCGGTCGCCGGCGCGATGCTCGGCGACATGGGTGCGCGCGTGATCAAGATCGAGCAACGCGGCACCGGCGATCCCGGCCGCTGGCTCGTCGGCGCCGGCGGCGCGGACACGAGCAGCGCACCCAACTGGTACTTCGAAGCCAACAACCGCAACAAGGAGTCCATCGAGGTCGACCTGAAGCGACCCGAGGGACGCGACATCGTGCTCGCCCTCGCCGAGAAGGCGGACGTGTTCCTCCAGAACTATCGCCACGGCGTCGCCGCACGGCTCGGCATCGACTACGCGAGCCTCAAGGAGCGCAACCCGAAGATCATCTACGGCAGCGCGACGGGCTACGGACCGGAGGGGGACGAGGCCGCCGAGCCCTCCTTCGATCATCTCGGACTCGCGCGCTCGGGCATCATGAACGCTGCAGGCGAACCGGGCATGCCGCCGCTGGGCATCGCAGGTGGAATCGCGGACCAGATGGGCGCGGTCATGCTCGCCTACGGCGTGATGACCGCGCTCGTGACCCGCGAGCGGTACGGGATCGGCCAGGAGGTGAACGCGTCGCACCTCGGCTCGATGTCGTACCTCCAGGGCCTTTCGCTCTCGATGAAGCTGATGGCGGGCTTCGCCATGCCGCGCAGCCTGCGCTCCGAGTCGGGCAATCCGCTCTGGAATCACTACCGCTGCGGGGACGACCAGTGGCTGGCCCTCGCGATGCTGCAGCCGGATCGCTACTGGGCGGACTTCTGCCGCGTGATCGAGCGGCCGGAGCTCGCGGAGGATCCGCGCTTCGCCGACATGACGGCGCGCACGATGAACCGCGTCGAGTGTGTCGCGATCATCGACGAAGCGTTCGCAAGCCGGCCGCGGGCCGAGTGGATGCAGCGGCTCAAGGACGATCCCGGCGACTTCATCTACACGATCGTGAACAGCGTCGACGACCTCGCCGAGGATCCCCAGGTGCTCGCCAACGACTACATCGTCGAGATGGAGCACCCCCAGCACGGACCGACGAAGATGGTCGGTGTGCCGGTCGGTCTCTCCGAGACACCCGGGAGCGTGCGCCGCGCCGCGCCCGAGCTCGGCCAGGACACCGAGATGGTGTTGATGGACGTGCTCGGCTGGGACTGGGACAAGATCGCCACGCTCCGCGAGAAGGAAGCGATCTAGCGCGCGCGGTTCGCGTCAGCCTCCGGATCCGATCTCCTGGATCCGGTCGTCCAGCTCGTCCTGGTCGCCGAACGCACCGGCCTCGGCCCGACGGCCGAGCGCCCATTCCGGCCCGACGACCTCCGGCCCCTCGCCGGGCGGCAGCGGCGGTGTGTAATAGCCGAGGGCGTAGTCACCGCGCGCATAGCCGATCAGATCCTGGAGCGTGGGGTCGAGATCCCTCGCGAGCTCCGGTGGACACGACAGGTACTGGTTCTCTTCCTGTCGCAGCCAACCGAGGGCGTAGGTGATGTTCACGCCGACGCGGTCGTCGTCCGAGCGGTTCTCGCCGCCCCCGTGGAAGACCGATCCCGAATAGACGAGGACCGATCCCGCGTCCATCTCCGCGTAGCCGATTTCGTCTGGCGTGGGACGGCGCTTGTCGTCCCACGTCACGCTGCCGGGTACGACCTGCGTGGCGCCGTTCTCCTCGCGGAAGTCCGTGAGCGCCCAGATCGTGTTGAACTGCGGTTGCAGATCGAGGGCGAGGTGGGTGCCCCAGGCCCAACGATCACGGTGGATGTACTGGGCCTCCCCGCCCGGCGCGATGCTGATGACCTGCCCGAGGTGCAGCTGGATGCGCTCGCACCAGGGCTCGAGGAACTGCTTCGCCGCGGGCAGCACCGAGTCGTGGACGATCATCTCCCGACTCGCCGATGACCGCGCGACGAGGGCGCCGGTCCGCTTCGTGCGCCGCCCCGTGAAGTCGTCGCGGCCGGGTGCCGTCTGCTCGACGTAGGGCATGAGCTCCTCCCGCGCGCGCGCCACGGCGTCCGGCGACAACACGCCGTCGAGGATCAGCGCGCCGTCGAGCGTGACGATCTCGCAGACTTCGCCGGGGTCGGCGGAGGAAGGAAGATGGACGAGCTCGGACATCAGGTGACCTCCTGGGCCCCCGATTCTGTCCGATTCTCGGTCCGGGCGCTCGTCAGCGATCCACGGTGCGGAAATGCGAGAGCTCGCCCTGGACGCCACCCGTCTGCTGCTGGAGCCGTTCCGCAGCGGTCGCGATCTGATCGGCGGTGTGGGTGCTGTCCTGGGTGACCCGGTCGACCTGCATGAGACCCGCGTTGACCTGATCGATCCCCTCGGCCTGCTCGCGGCTCGCGGCGGCGATCTCGGAGGCGAGCTCCGACGCGCTCCCGATCGATTCGACGATCTCGCCGAGCGCCGCGTCCGTCTCGTCCGCGAGCGAACGGCCCCGCGCCACCTTTCCGGACGCGCCTTCGATCAACGTCGTCGTCTCGCGGGCTGCGGTCGCACTGCGCTCGGCCAGCGATCGGACCTCTTCGGCGACGACCGCGACCCCCTTGCCATCGACGCCCGCGCGCGCTGCCCCGACCGCTGCGTTCAAGGCGAGCAGGTTCGTCTGAAACGCGATCTGTTCCATCGAAGTCGCGGAGCGGGACGCGCCGTCGGACAGCTGCCGGCTCTCGGCGCGCGACAGATCGCTCGTCGAGGCCCGCCTCGGTCACGGCGTGCTTGACGCTCCCGATCACCCGATTGAGGCGTGCGACCGTGCCGCGCATCGTACTCGCGAGTCGACCGACCTCGTCCTCGCTCGCCGCATCGAGGTCGACGGTGAGATCACCTTCCGCGACGACGTCCGCCACCACGCTCACGGGCTGCACCGGACGCACGATCGCGCCGCTCGTCCACCAGGCGAGCGTCGCGATCACGCTGACGGCCACGAGACAGGCCACCAGGGTTCCGAACTGCAGGGACGCGAGGGCTTCGTAGGCCTCCTCGGCGTCCTGGCGGATGAGCGCCGACCAGCCGAAGTCGACGCCGTTGAACTCCCGGGTCGACGCGGCGAAGCCGTTGATCTGCTCGATCTGGCGACGCTTGTGGATCTCAGCCGTGTAGCCCGCTCCGCCCTCGACGGCCTCGAGCGCCGCCTGGAGACCGACGCGGGCGGAATTGAAGTCGCTCAAGATCGCGTCGGCGGCCGAGTCGTCGACGAGAAACCCGTGGTCGTCGAGGATCTGCTTCTGGATGCGCTCCATGCCCTTCGCGCGCAAGTGCGTACGCGTCGCCGCCATGATCGCTCCGACGATGCGATCGCGGGATGCGAAGTTCACCCGGACGCGTTCGACCCGTCCGCCGTCGTCCCCGATCGGCGCGGCGTAGACCAGGGACACGGCTTCGGACCCCGTGATCTCCCGGATGATGGCGCGACGTGCCGGGGCACCGACGAAGCTCTCCCCCCGACCGACACGACCGGCACGGATCGCGGAGAGGAACGGCGCCTTTCGGAGGTCCAGGGCCTTGACGGCGGCGCGATCGATCGGACGGCCCTCGTGGGTGGACGTGTTCGCGCCCAGCACGCGTTCCTCGAGATCAACACCCAGCATCAGGTCGTAGACTCCGCAAGCGCCGACCAGGAAGTCCACGAGCGTCGCGATTTCCGTGGCGGATCCGGAGGCCCTCGGATTGTGCGCAAAGGCCTGCACGTCGCCGTAGCGTTCGAAGAGGTTGCGATCGATCTCGTCGATCGCGTCCTCGGCCGCGGCCTGGAGCATCTCGCATGCAGGTGTCCCGTTCGCTCGACTAACGAAGCGTGCGGCGGCCGCCGCGAGGAGGCCGAGCGCGAAGGTCGGCTCGGGGACCGCGACGTCACGGGGCTGGATGAGCTCCATCACCATGTCCGCGCGCATCACGCCGCCGCGAACCGTCATCGCGTCTTCCAGCGTCGGATTGCCGACGGCCAGGAGCAGGATTTCTCCGAGATAGCGGTTGCCGAGTCCCGGTGTGCCGAAGTCGAGGGCGTTCAAGGTGAGCTCGTCAGGGGTCACGTTCGTGAGCATCGGCACCGCACTCGGTCCGGAGTCGAACGTCGTCGGCGGCGTGAAGTCCTCGATCGAGTAGAAGGCGTTGCCCTCGATCATCACGTTCACGGCGCAGATCTCGGTGCCCGTCGCGCCGGTCTGGCAAGGCCCCGCCCCGGATCCAGAGCTGGAGCGGCACGAAGGGGCCGGCGACGACGCCCGCGGTCCAGTTCGATCGCGGGCCGGTGTCCTCCGCCGAATACGTGAGATAGGCCTGTCCCAGCTGCGCCGCCGCAGACGATGCGAAACACAGCACCGCGCTCGCGATCGGTCCCGCGCGAGCCAGCGCGCGGAGACGACCGCACGACCGGATTCGAATCGACGAAGGCACGGCGCGCCTCCTCACGGGGTGGTCTCGTTCGGGCACGACGGAATCTCGCCGGGCGCGCTGATGAGGGGCGGCAGCCCGTCCCACGCTCGCATCAGGACGAAGATGTCGTTGACGTCGCAGTCGACCTGCAGATTCGTTGACCGATCGATCGGGTGCTGCACCGGGCCGACCGCGTTGCAGCGGGCTTCGTGTCCGCATCGAGCAGGAGCCCCGCGTCCGGGTCGAGGAGCGCGGCGCGGGGGGCGTCGACGTCGACGAGCACGACCTGCCCGTCGTTCTGCGTCTCGCCACACTGGCACTCCATGCCCACGCCGTCGTTCGCTCCAGGGCTGACGAGCGGTCCGCCCATCGAGTCGAATTGCTCGAGCGTGCCGCCGTGCACCTGCGTCGACGGGACACAGGGGCAGAGGTCGTAGGGGTCGCCGAACCCGTCGGTGTCCTGGTCGGCGTCGGGACCCGCGCCCTGTCCGGGACCGATCAACGTCATGACCGAGGTCTGGTCGAAGCCGTTCTCGTCGGCCCAGTCGTCGATGTCGATCGGCACCTGGTCGAGCACGTCGATCGCTTCGACGGTGATCGTCGGATGGAAGCCCGGCTCGATCCGGCCAGACGGAGACAGTCTCCGCCCCCGCGGGTCGGTCTATATGCGAATCCGCTCGCAAATCCCTTTCCCGAGAAATGTTGCTGCCAAGTAAATGCCCCCTTTCGGCCCCATCCGGTCACTCTCCCTCTGAGGCTTTTGGCGGGTTTGCATCGAAGGAACGAACGCGTTTCCGATGCAAAACTCCTACACATTCGCGTCCGCGAGCGTGTATGATGAAGCCGAACTCACCTGGGAAGAGGAGATTCGCATTCATGTAGTTGAAGGATGCCGAATCGATGCGCACGCGGAGCCTCTCCCTCGCGATCAGCTTGTTTGCTGGTCTCTTCCTATCCACTTCGGGGGCCCACGCGCTCTCGATCGACTCGGGCAACAGCGGGCTGGACCAAGCCCAGGGTTGCCCGACCCCCGGCTGCTTCTCCCCGGTCTTCGGACTGTCGAGCAGCGGCACGTTAGATCCTATGAGGCATGGCCCAGAAAGAAGGCCGCTACCGTCGACTCCTTAACGCATAACGAGGAGGGACGCTTTGTCCACGACGGTAACGACCAACACGGATCATACTTCAACGCTTTCGACCCTGATGCTGGCCTTCGAGCTCGGCGAGACGGGCTGGTTGCTGGGCTTCTCGACCGGTCT